>Ga0137412_10004595_pt1 | contig 11015 bp, 6 predicted proteins | sample CZODoug2_1_16fun_FD_122160 | JGI IMG/M metagenome (GOLD analysis project Ga0137412, IMG submission 122160) | Vadose zone soil fungal communities from Angelo Coast Range Reserve, California, USA - CZODoug2_1_16fungal (Hybrid Assembly) | ecosystem: Environmental > Terrestrial > Soil > Vadose zone... | reverse complement strand
CGAACGGGTTCTCCCAGCCCGGGTCGGCCTGCTCGACGACGCAGCCCAGGTCCTTCTCGAACACCGCCGCCGCCCTGGCCGCGATCTCCCGGACCTCCGGGTCCACCGCCAGGTAGCCGAGGTCCGGGCTGAACGCGACCCGCAACCCGCTCAGGCCGTCCGACCCCGCCCCGGCCACCGAACCCAGCCAGTCCACGTCCCCGGCCGGCAGCGAGTGCCGGTCCCGGGGGTCCGGGCCGGCCAGCACCGACATCATCAGCGCCGCGTCGGCCACGGTCCGGGTCATCGGCCCGAGGTGCTCCAGGCTCTCCCAGCTGGAGACGCCGGGGTACCGCTCGTCCCGGCAGCCGGGGTACAGCGGGATTCGGCCCATTGAGCCCTTGAACCCGTAGATGCCGCAGTGCGCCGCCGGGATGCGCACCGAGCCGCCGCCGTCGCTGCCCAGCGCGACCGGGCCGATGCCGCTGGCCACCGCAGCGCCGGAGCCCGCACTGGACCCGCCCGAGGTCATGTCGGTGTTCCACGGGTTCCGGGTGGTCGCCGAGATCGGGCTGTGGCCCACCCCGCTGTAGCCCAGCTCCGGCACGTTCGTCTTGCCCAGGATGACCGCGTCCGCCGCGAGGATCCGTTCCACGGCCACGTCGTCCTCGTCGGGCACGAAGTCGCGGTAGGCCGGCGAGCCCATGGCGGTGCGGATGCCCTTGGTCGCGATCAGGTCCTTCACCCCGACCGGCACGCCGGCCAGCGGGCCGACCGGTTCACCCCGGGCGAGCTTCTCGCCGACCTGGCGCGCCTGCTCCCTGGCCAGCTCCGGGGTGGGGGTGCAGAAGGCGTGCAGCAGTGGGTCGAGGCGCTCCTGCCGGGCCAGTACCGCCTCGGTCACCTCCATCGGGGACAGCTCGCCCTGCCGGATGTTGTGCACCAGCTCGGTGGCGGACAGCTGGCAGATCTCGTCCGGCGAGCTCATCGGGTGGTCTCCCCGGCCGGCACCGAGTCGGTGTCGGGGACGGCGGTAGCGGCACCGGCGCCGGTGGAACTGCCGGCGAACCGTGTGATGACCAGGTAGGCGAGTGTCGCGGCCACGATGCCGGCGATCGCCTCGGCGTACTGCGGGGCGGTGAAGTGCACGACCGCGGCCACCACCGCGCCGATCGCCCACGCGGCGAACGCGGTCGGCCGGAACGTGGCGGTCGCGCGGTGCTCGGTGCGGCGGCGCAGCAGCACCTGGTCGGTGATCAGTACCGCGCCGATCGGCGGTACGAACACGCCCAGGATGTTCAGCCAGTCGGCGAACAGCGTCCACACCCCGGCCACCGCGGCCACCACTCCGATGATGCCGAGGATGACGGTGAGCAGCCGCATCTTGCTCGCGGTGATGTGGCTCCAGCCGACCGCCCCGTTGTACAGGCAGTGGGTGCACACCGAGCCCAGGTTGATGAACACGAAGACGACCGCGAGCGCGGTGAGCAGCGGGTGGTGCCCGACCAGGATGCCCAGGAAGTCGCCGCCGTTCTTGTCCGGGTCGGTGGCCGCACCGGCCGCCACGATCACCCCGCCGACCGCCATCGAGACGAAGTTGGCGAGCGGGAACGCCGTGGCGCTCGCGCCGACCGCGTGCCGTCCGGAGCGCGACCAGCGGGTGAAGTCGGCGGTCATGGTGCCGGAGTCGGCGAACCCGGCGACGGTCATCGTCACCGCGGCGCCGATGCTCAGTACGGTCGCCCCCGGGTGTCCGCCGTACCCGAGCACGCCACCGAGGCCCCGCTGCGAGGCGACGAAACCGATCGCCACGGCGGCGAGCACGATGAACAGCGGGGCGGCCACCGCGCCGAGGATGGCCAGCGCGCGGATCCCGACGAAGGTGACCGCGATGTACAGCACTCCGGCGAGCAGGATGGTGCCCGGCTCGTTCCAGCCCAGTGTGCTGTGCAGGGTGGCTCCGGTGAGCCCGGTCTGGAAGGCGAACCAGCCGATCACGATGGTGGACAGGAATCCGGAGGCGATCGCGTAGCCCCGGCTGCCGAAGGTGGACTTGGCGACGATGGCGAAGTTGCGCCCGGTCGAACCGGCAAGATGGCTGAGCAGGCCGACGTAGAGCATCAGCACCAGGTTGCCGACCAGGATCGCGAGCAGTCCCCGGACAAGGCCGAGCCCGTAGACGATCACACCGCCGAACACCGCGTTGGTCAGGATCATCGGGAAGCCGAACCACACCGCCGCCACCGACAGCCAGGACCGCCGGTGCGTGGCGGGCACGGGTTCGTGCTCGAACTCCGAGGTCAGCCCGTGTGCCTCGGTGGCGGCGGGACTGTTGGTGACCGCGGTCATCGGGTGCCGCCCTCGGTGTCCGGCGCTGTATACGCAGCTGTATCCATGCCAGTCACGGTAAGAACCGCCGGTTTCGGCACTAGGCGTCTCCGGTAACGAGCCCGTTGCCGGATCGTCTGACGATCATGCTGTCGTTTCACCTGTTCGTAACACCGGCTCGTTAACGTCCAAGCCATGGATACGTCGCTGTATACGGACGGCGCGGATCGGGCCGGTGGCCGGGCGCGGTCCACCTCACTGCGCGAGCAGGTGTACGAGGACCTGCGCGGACGGCTGATGATGGGCGAGTTCGGCGCGCAGGACCGGCTCGGTGAGGAGCGGCTCGCCGCCGAGCTCGGGGTGTCCCGGACCCCGGTGCGGGAGGCGTTGATCCGGCTGGCGGCCGACGGGCTGCTGGTGCGCCAGGACAGCGGCTACTACCCGGTGCTGCCGGACCTGACCGAGCTGCGCGACCTCTACGAGCTGCGGGTGACCATCGAGCTGCGCGGGCTGGCCAGGGCCATGGAGCCGGACGCCGTGCGGCACGACCCGGCGGCGTTGGACACGCTGTTGCAGGCCTGGCGGGCGCTGGCCGCCGAGCCGCCGGCGCCGGACCCCCGGTTCGTGCTGCTCGACGAGGACTTCCACCTCACGCTGTGCCGGGCGGCCGGCAACCCGGTGCTGGCGGCCGCGCTGGAGACGGTGAACGCGCGGATCCGGCCGGTCCGGATGTACGACTTCCTCACCGCCGACCGGATCGAGCTCACCATCGCCGAGCACCTGGAGATCCTCGAGCTGACGTTGGCCGGGCGCCTCGCCGAGGCACTCACCGCGCTGCACCGCCACGTCGGCGAGTCGATGGAGGTGGTCGAGCAGCGGGTGGTGCGCGCGCTCACCGCGATGGCCCGCCACCGCGGCCGCCCCTGACCCCCGCCCGTAGAGCGGCGGCCGCTGCTCATCGGGCCCGGGCCGCCCGGCGCCAATTGGGTAACTACGCAGCCGGGCTGATCGGGTACTCGGCATCGCTCGGTTTACTCTTCGGCAAAAGTTGGGAACGGGCGAGGAGGAGGCGAGGGACGTCACCGGTCTAGGCGTGGTTCTTGTCGCCGCCGCCACCGTCTACGGGCCCGGCCTGGTGTTGCTGCTCGCGCTCGGGGTGCGCCAGAGCGTGGTGTTGCTGGGCGCCACGCCGGCCGCCTCGGTGGGCGTCGCGCTGCTCACCGCGTGCGGCTGCGCGGTGCTCGGGGTGCCGTTCGAACCGAAGACACTGCTGGTCGGCACCGTGTTGCTGGCCGTGGTCGGCGGTCTGCTCGGTTGGCTGCTGCTCGGCCGGGGACTGGGCCTCGGCGCACTGGCGCGGCGGGTGGCGGCCGGTCCGGGACCGATCGGCCCGAGTCGGGTCGGCCGGAACGTGCGCCGCCTCGGATCGCGGCGCTGGGCGCCGGCGGGCTGGCGGTTCGGCGGGCCGCCCGCAGCGTTTCCCGAGCCGACCGCCCGCCCGCTGCTGCCGCCGCTCGGCACGCTGACCGGGCGGTTCGCCCAGCTGGCCGGTGCCGTACTGGTGCTCCTCGGCGCCGGGTTCGTCCTGCGCGCCTGGTACCAGGGGTTCGGCACCTGGAGCACCTACAACCAGGACCACGACCCGATCCTGCACTCGGTGCTCACCGCCTACATCGAGCGCACCGGGCGGGGCGCACCCTGGCAGATCATGCCGGCAGACGTGCTGGCCGGCGGCCGGACCGTCTACTACCCGGACGGGTTCCACCTGCTCGCGGCGACCATCGGCTCCGTGTTCGGCGACCCGGTGGTCGGCATGAACGGGGCCATCGCGATGGTGGCCGGCGCCGCGTGGACCACGAGTGCGGCGGCGCTGGGCGCGGTGGCGGTGCGCTGGCTGCGGGCCGACGCCGGCTGGATGGCGTTGGGCGCCGGTGTCACGTCGGTGATCGCCGCCGGGCTGTTCCGCCCCGGTGCGCAGCTGGCCAGGGACAACGGGCTGCTGCCGAACGCCAGCGCGCTGGTGCTGGTGCCGGGGGTGCTGGCGGCGATCCTGCTGGTGCGGCCGAAGGCGTGGGGTACCGCGGTGGGCATCGGGGTGGCCTGCGCCGGGATCGTCACGGTGCACCCCAGCTCCGGGTTGTCCGTCGGCCTGAGCGTGCTGGTCTGCTGGTTGGCGCTGCTGTGCAGCCGGGACGGCCGGGCCATGCTGCGCGCACAGTGGTCGGTGCTGGTCCTGCTGCTCGCGGCGGGCGGACTGGTCGCGCTGCCGGTACTGCGGGGCGCGCTCGCGGTGAGTGGCCGGATCGAGGCGTTCCCGCCGGACAGTCCGCACGTGCCGATCGTGCGCGCGCTGGGCTCGGTGCTGCCGCTGATGTACGGCGGCATGTTCGACCTCAGGTCCATGGTGCAGGTGTGGCCGACCCTGCTGCTCGTCGTCGGCGTGGGCACCACGCTGGTGTTCGCCAGGGCACTGCCGCTGGTGGCGGCCTGGGTGACCTGGGTGGTGATCACCCTGCTGGCCTACCGCAACCCCACCGGGATCACCGCCCCGATCCTCGGCTTCTTCTACAACAGTGCCGGCCGGGTGCAGACGCATGTGGCGCTGTTCGCCCCGGCGCTGGCCGGCCTCGGTGTCTTCGGGCTGCTCATCGCGCTGATGATGGCGGCGCGGGCGGTGCGGTTGCCGGGCGCGCTGGCCAGGTTCAGCCCGCCGCGCCCCCGGCTGGTCGGCGCGTTCGGGGTGCTGGCGCTGCTGCTGATGATGTTCGGCTACCTGGCCGGGCCGACCGGCCGCTACCTGCAGACCACCTCCGAGGCACTGGCCCAGCGCTGGTCGCAGCCGCAGCTGATACGGGTGGATGCCGAGGACAGGGCGGCGGCGGTCTGGCTGAAGCCCCGGGTCGAGCCCGGCCAACGGATCATGAACAGCCCGAACGACGGCTCGACCTACCTCTACGTGCACGACAACCTGCCGGTGGTCAACATCAGCACGCTCGGGGTGCCCGACTTCCCGTACACCTACGACCTGATGCGCGGCTTCCGCTACCTCGACGTCGACCCGTACATCCGGCACCTGGTGCTGCAGCTGAACATCGCCTGGGTCTACGTGGACTCGCGGGCGCCGATCATCGGGGCGTCCGGAGCACCGGGCAACTGGACCGGTGGCGGCTTCATGACAACGGTGCCCGGGCTGGACCGCCTCGACGACACCCCCGGCCTGATCCTGGCCCATGTGGACGGCTCGGTGCGGATCTACAAGGTGGACCTGGACAGGATCCGGATGATGGACGCCGCCGAACGGACGGCCGAGCCGGGTCCGGCACCGGCCAGGCCGGCGACGGGCCCCGCACCGGTCAGCGCGGCCCCGGTCCAGCCGGCGACGGTCACCCCGGCCACCCCGGCGGCCCCCGCCAAGGCAGCCCCAGCCCCGGCCGCCCCGCCGCCGGCAGCTGCCCCGCCGCAAGCTTCCCCACCACCGGCTGCCCAGCCGCCGCCAGCCCCGGCCGCCCCGCCGCCGGCCGGCGTGGTCAAGTAGCGCCGGGCGGTCGCCAACGGTGGCCGACACCCGGCTGCCGGGCGCTGTCCTGTGTCCGACAGTCGGTGGGCGGTCGGTGCCGACTTCGGGACCGGGACCGCCCGCCACTACCCTCGGTTGTCGTGAGTGAGCGAACCAGCGGCCCAGTGAGCGAGCCAGCCAGCAGTCCGGACCGTGTCTCGGATGTCGACCTGGTGGTGGTCGGCTCCGGCTTCTTCGGGCTGACCGTGGCCGAGCGGGCGGCCGCCGAGCTGGGCAAACGGGTCCTGGTGCTCGAGCGGCGGTCGCACCTGGGCGGCAACGCCTACTCCGAGCCCGAGCCGGAGACCGGCATCGAGATCCACCGCTACGGGGCGCACCTGTTCCACACGTCGAACAAGCGGGTGTGGGAGTACGTCAACCGGTTCACCGCGTTCACCAGCTACCAGCACCGGGTGTTCGCCAGGGTGGCCGACCAGGTCTACGCGTTCCCGATGAACCTGGCTCTCATCAACTCGTTCTTCGGCCGCTCACACACGCCGGACGAGGCCAGGGCGCTGATCGCCGAGCAGGCCAGCGAGGTCGACACGGCGGACGCGAAGAACCTCGAGGAGAAGGCGATCTCACTGATCGGGCGCCCGCTGTACGAGGCGTTCGTGAAGGGTTACACCGCCAAGCAGTGGCAGACCGACCCGACCGAGCTGGACGCGTCGATCATCACCCGGCTGCCGGTGCGCTACACGTTCAACAACCGGTACTTCAACGACAGTTTCGAGGGTCTGCCGGTCGACGGCTACACCGCGTGGCTGGAGAAGATGGCCGCCACCCCGGGTGTCGAGGTGCGGGTGGACACCGACTACTTCGAGGTCCGCGACCAGCTGCCGGACGTGCCGGTCATCTACACCGGGCCACTGGACCGCTACTTCGACTACGCCGAGGGCGAGCTCGGTTGGCGCACCCTGGACTTCGAGCAGGAGGTGCTCACCGACACCGGTGACTTCCAGGGCACCCCGGTGATGAACTACAACGACGCGGACGTGCCGTACACCCGGATCCACGAGTTCCGGCACTTCCACCCCGAGCGGGACTACCCGACCGACAAAACCGTGATCGTGCGGGAGTACTCGCGGTTCGCCGAGTCCGGTGACGAGCCGTACTACCCGATCAACACCGCCGAGGACCGGGTCAAGCTGGAGCGCTACCGCGAGCTGGCCCGCAAGGAGACCGCCAACCGCAAGGTTCTGTTCGGCGGCCGACTGGGTACCTACCAGTACCTCGACATGCACATGGCGATCGGTTCCGCGCTGTCCATGTTCGACAACCGGATCGCTCCCTACTTCACCGACGGCCATGCACTCGACGGCTCGGACGCCAACTCGGACGCCAACTCGGACGCCAACGCAGCCACCAACGCAGAGGACTGACCTACAGATGACGGAACTGGCCACGCAGACCAGTGCGGTGCCCAGCACCCCGAACGGGACCACCCGCCGGGGCGCCACCTCCAAGACCGCAACCAAGACGGCCGGCAAGCGCACCGGGAGCACCTCGGCTGCCGGGACGCCGGCCGCCGAGCCGGCGCCGGCCGCCGCCGAGGTGGTCTGGGACGGCCCCGGCACGCTGCTGCAGCGGGTGATCCTGCCCCGCGCCGGTGACCCGCTGGACGTGCGTGCGCTGTACCTGGACGAGGACGAGGGCAACCGGAAGCGGGCGGCGGCGGACAGCCGTACCCGGCTGCGGCTGCCGGCCCAGTCCGAGATCAGCTTCGCCAGCTACTTCAACGCGTTCCCGGCCAGCTACTGGCGGCGCTGGACGACCCTGGAGAGCGTCGAGCTGCGCCTGGCCGTGGACGCCGAGTGCCGGATCGACATCTACCGGTCGAAGGCCGACGGCAGCCAGATCCACGTGCGCGGCACGGTGCTCGGTGGCCGCGCCGCCGCCCCCGGCAGTGGGGTGCACCAGGGCCGGTTCCTGCTGGACCTGCAGCCGTTCGAGGACGGCGGCTGGTACTGGTTCGACCTGACCACCGACGACGAGCCGGTCACCCTGCTCGAGGCCAGCTGGTACGCGCCGGTGGACGCGCCTGGCCAGGCCAATGTGGCCATCGGCATCTGCACCTACAACCGGCCGGACGACTGCGTCGCCGCGCTCGCCGCGCTCGGCGAGGACAAGCTGGTCCGGGACGGGATCGGCGCCGTCATCGTCGCCGACCAGGGCAACCAGAAGATCAAGGACGCGGGCGGTTTCGGCGCCGCCGCCGAGGTGCTTGGCGACCGGCTGCGGATCCACGACCAGCCCAACCTGGGTGGCTCCGGTGGTTTCTCCCGGGGCATGCACGAGGCGCTGACCAGCACGGACTGCGAGCAGATCCTGCTGATGGACGACGACATCGTGATCGAGCCGGACTCGGTGCTGCGCGCGATCGCGTTCTCCCGGTTCGCCGAGCACCCGATGATCGTCGGCGGCCAGATGCTGAACCTGCAGGCCCGCAGCCACCTGCACTCGATGGGTGAGGTCGTCGACCGGCACAAGTTCATGTGGCAGGCCGCGCCGAACGTCACCTACGACCACGACTTCGCCAAGTACCCGCTGCGCCACGCCACCAAGTCGGTCAAGCTGCACCGGCGCATCGACGTGGACTACAACGGCTGGTGGATGTGCCTGATCCCCCGGGTCATCGCGGAGAAGCTGGGCCTGCCGCTGCCGCTGTTCATCAAGTGGGACGACGCCGAGTACGGGCTGCGGGCGCAGAAGGCCGGGCACCCGACGGCGAGCCTGCCCGGCGTCGCCATCTGGCACATGCCCTGGTCGGACAAGGACGACGCGACCGACTGGCAGGCCTACTTCCACCTGCGCAACCGGCTCGTGGTCGCGGCGCTGCACAGCCCGTACCGGCACGGCGGCGCGATGTTCCGGCACAGCCTGAAGAGCACGCTGAAGCACCTGATGTCGCTGGAGTACTCCACGGTGGCCCTGCAGGAACTGGCCATGCACGACTTCGCCGACGGACCCGAGGCGCTGTTCGACCAGCTGCCGGTGGCACTGGGCGAGGTGCGCAAGAAGCGGTCGGAGTTCGACGACGGCCGGGTCCTGGCGTCGGCCAAGCAGGTGCCACTGCCGTCCATGGACCGGGTGCGCGCCGCGAGGTTCCTCAAGCCGCCGACCAACCCCGTCACCATCGGCGCCACCCTGGTCAGCGGACTGGTGCACAACCTCATGCCGGTCAAGGAACAGCACCACTCCCGCCCGCAGCTCAACATCGCCGCGCAGGACGCGCGCTGGTTCCTGCTCTCGCACCTCGACGGCGCCACCGTGGGCACCTCGGACGGCCGCGGCGTCGCGTACCGCAAGCGGGACCCGAGAGTCTTCTGGAAGCTGCTGTCCACCGCGCTCGGCAACCACCTGCGACTGGCCCGCGAGTTCCCGCGGCTGCGCCGGACGTACCGCGACGCGCTGCCGGAGCTGACCGGTGAGAAGCGCTGGAACCAGATCTTCCACGGGTGAGCGCGGGACGGTGACGGACACCTCCCGCCGGATCGTATATGATCCCATATAGTGTCGGCCAGGAGGTTATGTGGTGGAGTCCCCTGGTACCGACCTGATCAGCACCGAGCTGGGTGTTCGTCCCGGCAAGGTCATCGCGGTACATCTGAACTATCGGAGTCGGGCCGCGCAGCGCGGTCGCACCCCGGCGCACGGGTCCTACTTCCTGAAGCCGAGCAGCTCGCTGGCGGCCTCGGACGGCGTCGTCGAGCGGCCGTCCGGCACTGAGCTGCTGGTCTTCGAGGGCGAGATCGCGCTGGTCATCGACACCCCGGCGTACCGGGTCGAGCCGGAGCTGGCCTGGTCGCACGTCGGTTGGGTGACCGCCGCCAACGACTTCGGGCTGTACGACCTGCGCTACGCCGACCGGGGCTCCAACCTGCGCGCGAAGGGCGGCGACGGGTTCACCCCGATCGGCCCGACCCTGCTCGACGCGCGCACGGTGGACCCGATGGCACTGCGGCTGCACACCTGGGTCGACGGCGAGCTGGCGCAGTCCGACGACACCGAGAACCTGTTGTTCCCGTTCGCCGAACTGGTGGCCGACCTGTCCCGGCTGTCCACCCTGGAACGCGGCGACGTGATCCTGACCGGCACGCCGGCCGGGGCGTCGGTGGTGCACCCGGGATCAGTGGTCGAGGTGCAGGTCGACAGCCTCGCACCGGGGCGTCCGGTGAGCACCGGTCGGCTGCGCACCACGATCGTCGAGGGCCCGAAGCTGGCCACGGTCGGCGCACCGGCGAAGGTCGACGCGGCGCTGCGCGCGGATGCCCTGGGCACGGCGGTCGCCCCGGTCGGGCGGCCGGTGTCCCCGGTGCCCGCCGAGGTTCGGCCGGCGGCCGGAGTGCTGGTCTCGGTCGTGCCGGACGAACTGCTGGCGCGGCTGGGTTCGGTAGCGGTGGCGACGCTGTCCGCGCAGCTTCGCCGGCGTGGTCTGAACGACGTCTCGGTGGACGGGGTGCACCCGGCCCGGCCGGGCTCCCGGTTCACCGGGCGGGCCCGGACGCTGCGCTACCTGCCGCACCGCCCCGACCTGTTCGACGAGCGTGGCGGTGGGTTCAACGCCCAGAAGCGGGCCATCGAGTCGGTCGGCCCTGGCGAGGTACTGGTGATGGACGCCCGGGGCGAGCGGGGCACCGGCACGATCGGCGACATTCTCGCGCTGCGTGCCCAGGTGCGTGGGGCGGCGGCGATCGTCACCGACGGCGGGCTGCGGGACGCCGCGGCGGTGGCGGAGCTGGACATCCCGGTGTTCCACGCCGGCGCGCACCCGGCCGTGCTGGGTCGCCGGCACGTGCCCTGGGAGATCGACGTGGCCATCGCCTGCGGCGGCACCACGGTGCTGCCCGGCGACATCCTGGCCGGCGACGACGACGGTGTCGTGGTGATCCCACCGGCGATCGCCGAGGAGGTGCTCACCGACGCCGTCGAGCAGGAGCGCCAGGAGCGGTTCGTCACCGAGCAGGTCGCCGCGGGCGCCTCGGTCGACGGGCTCTACCCACTCAGCGGCAGCTGGCTGGCCAGGTACCAGGACTGGCTGGGCACGCAGTGAGCGAGCCCGCGAGCGAACCAGCAGCAGTGAGCGAGCCCGCGAGCGAACCACCAGCACCGAGCGAGCCCACGGCTCCCAGCAAGTCGCAGCACGCCTACG
>Ga0137412_10004594_pt1 | contig 11015 bp, 12 predicted proteins | sample CZODoug2_1_16fun_FD_122160 | JGI IMG/M metagenome (GOLD analysis project Ga0137412, IMG submission 122160) | Vadose zone soil fungal communities from Angelo Coast Range Reserve, California, USA - CZODoug2_1_16fungal (Hybrid Assembly) | ecosystem: Environmental > Terrestrial > Soil > Vadose zone... | reverse complement strand
GAGGAGCGCAAGGCGGTCAAGGTTCAGTTCTAAAGGCGGGCGTTGGCGACCACCTTCTTCGAGCAGCAGCACGCGGCGCGCCGCACCAGCCGGGGCCTGATCTGGCTGTTCGTGGCGGCGGTGGTCGCGATCGTGATCGCGGTCAACGTGGTGCTGGGCACCGCCTACCTGTATGTACTGGCGCCGCGCGGGGCCTGGGCGCGCTACGGACTGGACGCGCTTCCCCATTATTTCGTGACAACCAACACGGCCGTGGTCCTGCTGATGATCGTCGGGGGTAGCGTGCAGCAGGTGCTGGCCATGCGCGAGGGCGGCGAGGCGGTCGCGCGCATGGTCGGCGCGCGCCCGGTCGATCCGTCCAGTCAGGACCAGCTCGAGCGCCGCCTGCTGAACGTGGTCGAGGAAATGGCGCTCGCCTCGGGTATTGCCGCGCCGCGCGTGTACGTGCTGGAGCGCCAGGACACCATCAATGCGTTCGCCGCCGGTCTGCACCCGGGCGACGCCGTGGTCACCGTGACGCACGGGGCCCTGACCCGCCTGACGCGCGATGAGCTGCAGGGCGTGATCGCCCACGAGTTCAGCCACATCCTGAACGGCGACATGACGCTGAACATCCAGCTGATCGGCCTGCTGCATGGGTTGCTGCTGCTCGCGCTGTTCGGCCGCTTCCTGGCCGATATGGATCGGGTTCGCCTGTCGAGCGAGTCGCGCGACCGCGCCAACGTGCTGTTCGCGGTCGGAATCGCGATCGTCGCGATCGGCTACATCGGCGTGTTCTTCGGCCGCTTGATCAAGGCCGGGGTGTCGCGCCAGCGCGAATGCCTGGCCGACGCCAGCAGTTTGCAGTTCACGCGCAATCCCGACGGCATCGGCGGCGCACTGCGCAAGATCGGCGGATTGGGCGAGCTGGCTGGCGGCACGATCGACCACCCGCAGGCGGAGTCGCTCTCGCACCTGTTCATGGCTCCGGCCGGCGTGCAATTTGCGGCGGGATGGATGGCCACGCACCCGCCGCTGGAGCACCGCATCCAGGCCATCTACGGGCACCCGATGGACTTCTTGCCGGCGCCGGAGCTGGTGGTCGCCATCGGATCGTATCGGCCGACGCAGACGCCCGAGCTGGCTCCTTTGCCCTTCACCACCGGGCCGGTCGCGGCCACATCGGCCGCGCAAACCCGTGCGACGGCCGGATCCGCAGTCGCGGCCACCATCAGTCCGGTGACCGGCCTGGTGGGCACGGCCGCCGGTGCCGCCATCCAGGCTTCGATCGGCCGGCCGCATGCGGCGTCGCTCCCATTTGTCGAGCAGCTGCTGGCGCGCGTGGAGTCGCTCGGACTGCGGCCAGCTCTGTCCGATACGACCGGCGCCCAGCTGCTGGTGCTGGGTCTTCTGATGGACAAGGAACAGGCGATCGTCGCGCGCCAGGAGCAGCAGGTGGCCGATGCATTCGGGCCGGAGGCGTCGGCGCGTGTCGAGGCGATGCGCAGCGCGGCCACGCAGATGCCTCCCGGGTGGCGCCTGCCGCTGGTTGACCTGGCATTTCCGACGCTGCGCAAGCTGCCGGTGGCTGCGCGCAACCGCCTGCTGACGCTGGCCCATGCGCTGATCGTCGCCGATGGCCGCGTCACGCTGCCCGAGTTCCTGCTGTACACGGTGCTGGAGGCCCGGCTGGGTGCCGGGGCCGAAGGCGTGCGTGCGGTGCGTTACGCATCGCTGCGGGATCTGGCGGCCGAAGCCACGTTGATTCTTTCGCTGGTCGCCGCAGTGCGGTCGCGGGAGGCGCCCGCGCACGCCTATGAGGCTGGCGCGCGCCTGCTCGAAGGCGCGGCTTCCGCCCCGCTCGGACGCGATGCGCTGGCGCTGGACCAGGTGTCGGCCGCGCTGCGACGACTCAATGCGCTGGCGCCGCTGGCCAAGCCCCAGCTGATCAAGGCCTGCGTTGCGGTCGCCTTCGTCGACGGATCGACCAACTGGAAGGCGGCCAGCTGCCTGCGCACGCTGTGCGCGGCGCTTGATTGCCCATTGCCGCCTCAGGTGGACGCGCAGGCGGCGGCCGAGGCCGGTACTTAGCGCCAGCTCACATCCATTCGGACGATTCCGGCATGGCGGCGATCTGGGCGTAGCCCAAAGCGGGCCGCGGTTCAGAAATGTCAGAATCCAGGGCAGCGGATCCGGGTCGGTGCTCGACCGGCCTCGTCCGCACCCGACCATCATTTGCTCGACACCGATGCCTCCATCCCTCGTGCGCGCCACTGCCTTCGCGGCATCGACCCTGGTGCTCGGGGTGCTCGCCAGCTGCGGCGGAGGCCAGGGCGGCAATGTCGGTTCGACCACCCCGGGCACACCGACCTCGGCCCAGGTGTCGGGCGCCAGTCCGTTTTCGTCCGGCTGCGGAATGACTGTGCCGACCGGCACCACGGAGTCAGCCACGATTGGATCCGGGATTCAGCCGCAGATCGCGGCGATTCCCGGCGGTGCCCTGGTCGGCGTGTGGGAGCAGGACCGATGGTCGGGCCTGGGGGCGCGCGGGATTCTGACGGCCCGCTCGCTTGACGGGGGGGCGACCTGGAGCGGCCCGCAGCCCTTGGCGTTCTCCATCTGCACGGCGACGGCCGCGCCGGGCGCCACCTATGACCGTGCCTCCGACCCCTGGATCAGCTTCGGCGGCAACGGGCTCGTGGTCGCAAGCGCGCTGGCTTTCTCGGCCAATGGCTTCACGGGCAGTGGCTCTGCCGCGGGCGGGCTGAGCGCGGTGCTCGTTGCGCGCTCGACCGACAGCGGCGTCACGTGGAGCACGCCGATCGCGGTGGTGGCCGACACGAATCCTGGAACCGTGGGCCCGTTTTTCTTCAATGACCGCGATTCAGTCACTGCCGATGCCTTCGGCAATGTGTATCTGGTGTGGGACCGGTTTACCACCGACACCACGGTCAGCGTGCCGGCGTACCTCGCCTCGTCAAGCGACGGCGCGACGACCTGGAGCGCCCCCCGCATCATCAACGACCCGGGTCCCGGCAACGAGGCGTTCAACAATCAGATCGCGATCCTGCCCAACGGCACCGTGCTGGATTTCTTCACGTTGCTCGGCGCGGTGTCGTTCACGGCGTCGCTTCAGGTCATCAGTTCGACCGATCGGGGTGTGACATGGACGGCCCCGATCACGGTGGCGCCCATCACTTCGGTCGGCACCACCAATCCGATCACGAACGGTTCGATCCGCGACAGCGCTTTGATGGCTCAGGTGGCGGTCGATGCCGCAAGCGGACACGTTGCAACGGTCTGGCAGCAGTCATTCACGAGCGGGGCCTTCGACGGTGTCGCGCTGTCGCTCTCGACCAACGGTGGCACGGCGTGGAGTGCGCCGAAACAGATCAACGGTGTCCCCGGTGTGGGCGCGTTCAGCCCGACCGTGCGCTACCTGCCGGGGGGCGTGATCGCGGTGACCTACTACGATCTGCGTGACTACGTGACCGGCTCCTCGGTTCTGAGCACCAGCGCCTGGCTGACCGAATCGGCCGATTCCGGAGCGACCTGGCACGAGGTGCGCCTGCAAAGTCCGTTCGATTTGAACAAGGCGCCGCTCGGCAACCTGAATGGGAGTGTCGGGCTGTTTCTCGGGGACAACCAGGGCCTGGCGCTGTACGGTAACAACGCGCTGCCGTTCTATGCGGCCACCAACAGCGGTGGCGCCCACGTGTACGCGACGCAAGCTCCGAGCCCGCTCACGTCGCCGACCGCGCACGTCTACGCGGCTGCTCGATCGACGGGCGCGCTGCCGGCGGCCGCGCAGGCCCGGACCCACTCCCAGGTCGAGCGCCTGCTGAGGCGCGCTGGACCCTCGAACCCGAGTCCATGAACGCGGTCAACTGGGTTGGACGGTGCGCCCGCGCCAGTCGTGGACTCTGGCTGCTGCGGGTTCTGGCGCTGGTGGCCGCGATCGGCTGCGTGCGCTCGGCCCCGGCCCAGGTGACGATCTCCGAGCCCTGGGTGCGGGGAACCGTCGAGGGTCAAACGTCGACCGTTGCCTACATGAAGTTCAAAAGCGATATCGGCGCGCGGCTGGTCTCGGTGACCTCGCCGCTGGCGGCACGCGCCGGCGTGCACGAGATGACGATGGACGGAAACCTGATGAGGATGCGCACGGTCGATGCGCTGCAGGTCCCGGCCGGCGGCACGCTCGCGCTGGAGGAAGGACACCAGCATCTGATGCTGGAGGGGCTCAAGCGGTCGCTCAGACCGGGTGACACCGTGCCGCTGACGCTGCGATTTGTCGACTCCAGGGGCACCACGCAGACGGTCGAAGTTCAAGCCTCGGTGCGTGCACTCGGGGCGAGCAGCTCAGCGCCGGCAAACTGATCTGGCGCTGCACCGGGAGCGTGGCCCGCGGCCTGCGCCTGCAGGTCGGCGTGGTAGGAACTGCGCACCAGTGGCCCGCACGCGGCGTGGGCAAATCCCAGTGCGCGTGCCTCGCGCTCGAACAGCTGGAAGGTCTCCGGAGGCACGTAGCGCAGCACCGGCAGGTGGTGAGCGCTCGGCGCCAGGTACTGGCCGATGGTCAGCATTTCGACGCCGGCCTGGCGCAAGTCGCGCATCACCTGCAAGATCTCCTCGTCGGTCTCACCCAGTCCAACCATCAGCCCGCTCTTGGTCGGAACCGTCGGCACGTGGGAGCGGAACTCGCTGAGCAGCCTGAGCGAATGCGCGTAGTCAGCCCCGGGCCGCGCACTGCGATACAGGCGGGCTACGGTTTCCAGGTTGTGGTTCATCACGTCCGGCGCCATCGCCTGCAGGATTGGCAGGGCACGATCCAGCCGGCCGCGGAAATCCGGCACCAGAACTTCGATGCGGGTGGCCGGCGAGGCCCGGCGCACCGCGCTCACACAGTCGGCAAAGTGCTGGGCTCCGCCATCACGCAGGTCGTCGCGGTCGACCGACGTGATCACCACGTATTTCAGCGCCAGCCGCGCCACCGATTGGGCCAGGTGCGCCGGCTCGTCCGGGTCGAGCGGGTCGGGACGGCCGTGGGCGACATCGCAGAACGGACAGCGGCGCGTGCAGCGGTCGCCCATGATCATGAAGGTCGCGGTGCCGTGGCCGAAGCACTCGCCGATGTTCGGGCAGCTCGCTTCTTCACACACCGTGTGCAGCTTGTGCTCGCGCAGCAGTGCCTTGATCTCGTAGAACCGGGTGGCGGCGGATCCGGCGCGTACCCGGATCCAGTGCGGCTTGGGCAGCGGCTGCGCGCCGCCCTCAAACCGGATCGGGATCAGTCGCGTCTTGCCGGCGCCCTTGATCTTTCCGGCTGGTCTGGTCGATGGCTGGATGTCGGTCACGGTTGCAGGTGGGCCGCCAGGCGATCGGAAAGAAGGCCGGCCGCTTCGGTCCAGGAAAGTTTCACGCCCAGTGTAGCCAAGTCGACGGTTGCCAGCCCGGAGTAACCGCAAGGGTCAATCCGGGAAAAAGGCGCCAGGTCCATCGCCACATTCAGCGCGACGCCGTGGTAGCTGCAGCCATTGCGGATTCGCACGCCCAGCGCGGCGATCTTGGCCAGACCGTCGAACCCGCTGGCCGGGCTGCTACCGGAGGCGCCCGGAGCGCGCACGTAGATGCCCGGGGCGCCGCGCACACGCTGGCCGACCACGCCGAGCGGCTCCAGCACCTGGATCACCGACTGCTCGATCCGGAACACCAGCGCGCGCACCGTCAGTTCGAGGCGGCGCAGGTCGATCAACGTGTACACGATCGCCTGGCCGGGTCCGTGGTAGGTGACCTGGCCGCCTCGATCGGTCGCAACCACCGGCGTAGCGCCCGGCGCGATCAGATGTTCGCTGCGCCCGGCCTGGCCCAGCGTGTAGACCGGATCGTGCTCGAGCAGCCACAGCTCATCGATCGTTTCGGGCCCGCGCTGCAGCGTGAACTCGCGCATCGCATGCCAGGTTGGAACGTAGGGCGCGCGCGCCAGCAGACGGCGGATCGGTGCGGATGAGGGTGAGGGCATCGTCGAGGTGCGCCAGCGGCCTTCAATTCTAGGCAAGTGCCGCGCACGGTAGCGACCGCGCCGCGCAGGCCGGCTATGGTCAGGCTGCGATGAAATCCCAGGAGCGCCGCCGTATCGTGCAGTGTATGCAATACGCGGTCGCCGCCTGCCTGGCGGCGGGGCAGACCCGTTCGCTGTGCGCGTGGGCAGTGCCCGGTGGGGCCGATCTGTCCACCTCGCCTCGTGAGTTGTGGATCACGCGTCCGCAAGCCCAGGAGTCGGCGCGGGTGGTCTACTGGGCCGACGGCGTGCTGCTGCCCGACTGCTATCGCGCAATCAACCGGATTTATCGCGACCTTCAGGCCAATGTCGAGCGCCCGATCGCGCTGGGCCTGCTGAACCTGAACTACGCGATGCAGCGCGCGGTCGCGCAGCGCTGGTCGCCTCGTCCGATGGTGTTGCTCTCCGGGTTCCGTACGCCACAGACCAATCGACGGGTCGGCGGGGTCGAGCCGAGCACGCACTTCACCGGAGAAGCCGATGACTTCGTTTTCGCCGGCCTGTCGATCCAGGACAACTTCCGGCTGGCGCGCCTGTTCCAGGTGGGCGGACTCGGCCTGTATCCGGATCGCGGCTCGCTGCACAAGGACCTGGGTGCCCCTCGCGTCTGGATCGAATATGGACGAGCGGCCTCGGAGCGTGGACCAGGGGCCTCGGCCCTGGGCCGGTGACGGCGTGTCATGCGGCTGACTCGCGTTGCGTTCTTTGCCGTTCTGGTGGCAGCCGCCGCGAACGTGCTGCAGGCGTTTCCCAAGGCGCCCTCGGAGCGCGCCGCGCTGGTGTGCAGGCCGGTGGGCTGGCTCGTCGCTGCTGCCGCGGCGATCGCATCTTCGATGGACGACGCTGGCCATGTGGGCCCGATGCGCCAGCCCTGGCATGAGGACGTTCACCGGGCCTGCCTGCGTGTGACAGAACGGCTGTTTATCGCAGCCGCTGAAAACTGACACTGCCCGAACTGATACGGCAGGCCGACCATCTGCTGAAATCCGGCACGGGCGGCGAGCCACAACGGCAAGCGATCGTCGGGCAGCTGCTGGCCGCGCTGCTGCAGGCCGCCTCGCATCTGGGCGCCAGTGACCTGCGTCTTGGCCCCGTATCGGGCGGCGCGTTCGCGTGTGCGCGCCGCGACGGGGTTGGGAAAGACCTGGGTCATTTCTCATCGGGCGTGCTCGATGCGCTGTGCACCTTCGCTGCCCACGGCATGCGCGCCGGCGCGCTTGCTGCGGATTCTCAATGGAGCCCGCTGTACGCGCGCCACCGGTTCGATCTGGTGCTCGGATCGAGCATCGCCGGCCGCACCGCGTTCATCCGCATCGTCGAGCGCGAGGCCCCGCCTCTGGCGCTCGCTGCGATCGGGTACGAAGCCCCCGACCTGGAGGCGATGCGGCAAGCGGTTCACGCACCGGCCGGCCTGGTGCTGGTGGTGGGCCCCTCGGGCAGCGGCAAGACCACCTCGCTTTACTCGATGCTCGGGCTGCTCGACCCGCGACGACGCAGCATCCAGACCATCGAGTCGCCCGTGCGATGTCCGGTCGATCGATGGCTGCAGTTCGAGATCGCGCAGTCCCGCCGCAGGCGCGGGGCCGAGCGCTGGGAGCATCGCCTGGGCTGGCTGCTGCAAAACGGTCCGGACGCGATCCTGCTCGGGCGGATCGCAACGCCCGGCACGGTCCAGCTGGCGCTGCAGGCTGCCTGTAGCGGCAGCCTGGTGTTTTCGACGATGACGGTTGAACGTGCGAGCAATGTTCTGGCGGAGCTTTACCGGCTGGGAGCGCAGCCTGCCCAGGTGCTTGCCGCGCTGTCGCTGGCGATCGCGCAGCGCCTGATCGGCCGCCTCTGTCCGGATTGTTCCGAACCCGACGAGCGAGCTGAAGTGCGCGCCGTGCTGGCGGCCGCCCTGAACACCTGGCTGGCCGGAGCGTCGGTGCGTGCGCGCCGCGCATCCGAGACCGGCTGCGCTCGCTGCAACGGCACCGGTTATCTCGGACGGATCCTGGTCTACGAGTTGATCGAGATCGACAGCCGGGTGCGCGGCCTGATCGGATCGGCGGCCGAGGCGGTCGAACTCGAGCGGGCGCTGGTGGCCGATGGCCGCACGCTCTGGGACCATGGACTGAAGCGGGTGGCGGACGGTATGACCTCGCTGGACGCGTTGCGGGCCGCCGTCAGGCCACCGCGCTGAATTCCAGGTGGCCGAAAGGGTGGCAGGGCAAGCCAGATCCGGCTTACGATGCGCTAATCGCTGGCTCGAGCGCTCCGCTTTTCTTAAGGTGCGTAGGAGCCGTTCGACCGCAACCCGGCACGCGATCCGAAGTCGAGCAATTGTGAAAGAACCGCATGCGCCTGTTTGACTTGCTGATTCATGTAGCCGAAGAACGGGACTTCGCGGTCAGCGACATTCACATCGATTGTGGAGTCCCGCCGGCCCTGAGGCTGCCGGACGGCTTGCGCAGCGTGCGCGGCTACGAATCCGCGGTCAAAGCCTCCGACATCGAGGACCTGTTGCGGGACCTGGGTCTGGATGCGCAGGATATCCTGGCGCGCGTGGCGGCCGGCGGCGGACAGACCCGGCTGTCGGTGACTTCGATCCAGGGCGTGGCATTCCGGCTTGCGATCACGCGCTTCGGCGGGTTGACCGCCAGCGGCCGCGGCGGGCTGTTCAGCCTGGCACTGCGCCGGCTGCGGCCGACCGCGCCCAGCTTTGCCGAGCTTGGCTTGCCCGATCAGGTGTGCGAACTGGCCACGCTGAAGCGGGGCCTGGTGCTGATCACCGGCGAAACAGGTGCCGGCAAATCGACCACGCTGGCGGCCTTGATCGAATACCTGAACGGTCAGTCGAACTTGAGGATCGTCACGATCGAGGAGCCGGTCGAGTACCGCTTCGAATCGCGCCGCAGCCTGATCCAGCAGCGCGAAGTCGGCGCGGACGTTCCCTCCTTCGAACTGGCGGTCGAGCACACGTTGCAGCAGGACCCGGACGTCATCGTGATCGGTGAAATTCGCAATCTCGCCACCTTGCAGGCGGCGTTCCGCGCGGCCAGCTCGGGGCACCTGGTCTTCGCCACCCTGCATACAGCCTCGGCGGCAAAGACCTTACAGCGCATACAGGATCTATACCCGATCGAATTTAGGCATCAGGCGCTCAGCGATACCGCCGCTTTTCTGGCCGCGGTCATCTGCCAGACGCTGCTGCCCAGTTGCGACGGCAAGCGGCGCCACCTGGCCCACGAGATCATGACCGTGAATCCGAAGCTGCGCAGCATGATCCGCGACGGCAAGTGGCTGCAGATACGAGGTGAAGTCGATCGCCGCGCGCCGCTGTCGCACCTGTTGAATCATTCACTGGCCGCCCTGGTCGGCGATGGTCTGGTCGATCACAATGTGGCCCGGGCCGCTTCCGAAGACACCAACGACCTGGAGTCGCGCCTGACCGAACTGACAACCGCCGATCGGCCGCTATAGGACGACTCGCACCATCGGATGGGCTGTCAAGGCCCGATAAAGCTCGTCGAGCTGATCGCGTGACTTGGCGTTGATGGTCGCGGTCAGCGACAGATACTTGCCGGCCCGGGATTCCCGCACCTCGATCGAGGTCACGTCGAAATCGGGGGCGTGGTTGCGCAAAACCTCGCTGATCGCTGCCTCGAAACCAGCCTGGTTCAGCCCGACGATCTTGATCGGGAAGTCGGTCGGATAATGGATCGGGCTGTCGTGCTCGGCCATGGGCCTTCCCGGGTTGCGCTGCGGCGCCGCGCCGCAGCCCGTGCTAAAGCGCGTCGACCGCTGCGTCGTAGGCTCGGCGCAGCTGTCGATACACCGGACCGGGCCGGCCATCGCCGATGGGACGGCCGTCCAGCTCGACGATGGCGAGCACCTCCCGCGTTGCGGCACTGAGCATCAGTTCGTCGGCGGTACGCACCTCCCCCATCATGATCACCCGCGCCTCGAACGGAATCGAGGTCAGCTCGCACAGCTCCTCGATGAATCGGTAGCGGATACCCTCCAGGATCAGGTGGTCGCGTGGCGGCGCCAGCACACGACCGGCCTTCACCAGCCAGATGTTGCTGGCCGAGCCCTCGGTCAGTCGCCCGTCGCGGTGCTGGACGACCTCGTCCGCCCCGCGTTCGGCCGCGTGCTGGCGCGCCAGCACCGCACCGAGCAGCGAGACCGACTTGATGTCGCACCGCAGCCAGCGCAGGTCCGGCACCGATATTGTGCGCAGGCCCAGGTCCCGCTGGGCCGCGCTGGGCCGGGTCAGGGCCGAGGCCATGGCGAACACGGTCGGCGTGACGTTGCGGGGAAATGCGAAATCCCGCCGGGCCACGCCGCGCGTGACCTGCAGGTACACGACCAGGTCGGCCGGGGTCGACGATCGAATCAGGCGGTCGATCAGCGCGCGCCATTCGTCGCGCGTGTGCGGATTGTCGATGCGCACCTCGCTCAAGCTTCGCTGCAAGCGATCCAGGTGCGGCTCGAGGCGGAACGGCCGCTTACGGTAAACCGGCACCACCTCGTAAATGCCGTCGCCGAAGATGAAGCCGCGATCGAGCACCGGGATGCGCGCGCTGGATAGGGGCAGGTACTCGCCGTTGAGGTAGCACAGGTCGTCGTCCGGGTGGATCGCGTTCATGGCGGGCTCCGATTGCGGGCTGCGTATCCTAGCGGCGTCGCATCGCGCGGACAAAGTCCTGGGCCGAGGCCTCGCCGGCCAGGCGAGCCACCAGCCGCTCGGCTTCCCGCAGGCGCTCGCGCAGGTCGTCAGCGCTGGGGCTGTGTTCGATCCGCATCGCGATCGATTCGGCCTCGGATCCGAGGCGCTCGTTGAGCTCGCGCACTGCGCGCCGCTTGACCTCCTCGATGGTCAGATAGACCCGTTCCTCGGCCACGGCGTTTCCCTCGGTGGACCGCAGCAGGCTGCCCGCCGTGTCCGGGCCGCTTGCCAGATCGCCCCGGGTTCTCGGGCCCGCGGATTCGGGGT
>Ga0137412_10004593_pt1 | contig 11016 bp, 7 predicted proteins | sample CZODoug2_1_16fun_FD_122160 | JGI IMG/M metagenome (GOLD analysis project Ga0137412, IMG submission 122160) | Vadose zone soil fungal communities from Angelo Coast Range Reserve, California, USA - CZODoug2_1_16fungal (Hybrid Assembly) | ecosystem: Environmental > Terrestrial > Soil > Vadose zone... | reverse complement strand
CGCGCGCGAGGGCTTCGCGTTCCGCTTCTCGCCGCACGACTACGAGGCCTTTGCCGCGAGCTTCGGCTTCGAGGAGACACCGGACCAGCAGGCCGCGATCCACGCGGTGATCCAGGACATGGTCTCGCCGCAGCCGATGGACCGCCTGGTCTGCGGCGACGTCGGCTTCGGCAAAACCGAGGTCGCGCTGCGCGCCGCCTTCATCGCCGTGACCGGCGGCAAGCAGGTCGCGATCCTCGCGCCGACGACGCTGCTGGCCGAGCAGCATTTCCAGAACATTTCGGATCGCTTCGGCAAGTGGCCGGTGAAGGTCGCCGAACTGTCCCGCTTCCGTTCATCGAAGGAAGTGAAGACCGCGATGGAAGGCATTGCCGACGGCACCGTCGACATCGTCGTCGGCACCCACGCGCTGATCAGCGACAAGATCAAGTTCAAGCGCCTCGGCCTGCTCGTGATCGACGAGGAACACCGCTTCGGCGTGCGCCACAAGGAGGCGATCAAGGCGATGCGCGCCGAGGTCGACGTGCTGACGTTGACCGCGACGCCGATCCCGCGCACCCTGGGCATGGCACTCGAAGGCCTGCGCGACCTGAGCGTGATCGCGACCGCGCCGCAACGACGCTTGGCGATCAAGACCTTCGTGCGCACCGAGACCAGCGGCACGATCCGCGAGGCCGTGCTGCGCGAGTTGAAGCGCGGCGGGCAGGTCTACTTTCTGCACAACGAGGTCGACACGATTCTGGCGCGCCGCGACAAGCTGACCGAGCTGCTGCCCGAGGCGCGCATCGCGGTCGCGCACGGCCAGATGCCCGAGCGCGAACTCGAACGCGTGATGCGCGATTTCGTCGGCCAGCGCGCGAACGTGCTGCTGTGCACGACGATTATCGAAACGGGGATCGACGTGCCGAGCGCCAACACGATCCTGATTCATCGCTCCGATAAATTCGGCCTCGCGCAGCTGCATCAGTTGCGCGGGCGCGTCGGGCGCTCGCACCATCAGGCTTACGCGTACCTGCTCGTTCACGATCCGGCCGCCCTCACGAAACAGGCGCAACGGCGGCTCGAAGCGATCCAGCAGATGGAAGAACTCGGTTCCGGTTTCTACCTCGCCATGCACGATCTGGAGATTCGCGGCACGGGCGAAGTGCTCGGCGACAAACAATCGGGCGAGATTCAGGAGATCGGTTTCCAGCTTTACACCGACATGCTCAACGACGCCGTGAAAGCGCTGAAGGAAGGCCGCGAGCCCGACCTGAACTCTCCGCTCGCCGCCACGACCGAGATCAACCTGCACGCACCGGCCATTCTTCCCGCCGATTATTGCGGCGACGTGCAGGAACGCTTGTCGCTGTACAAGCGCATGGCGAACTGCGAAACGAGCGATGCCATCGATAGCATCCTGGAAGAGCTGATCGACCGTTTCGGCAAGCTGCCGCCCCAGGCGAGCGCGCTGATCGAGACGCATAAGCTGCGTCTCGCGGCCAAACCGCTGGGCATTATCAAGATCGACGCGGCCGAGCATGTGATTGCGTTGCAGTTCATTCCGAACCCGCCCGTCGATGCCATGAAGATCATCGAGATGGTGCAGAAGAACAAGCACATCAAGCTCGCAGGGCAGGACAAGCTGCGCATAGAGGTGCGTAGTCCGGATCTTGCGGTGCGGATTTCGACGGTCAAGGAAACGCTGCGTGAGCTGGGCGCGCCGGTGCGGCAGCAGAAACCTGCCGTCGCGTCTTTGCCTTCACGCTGAACCCGGACACATCCGAGCACTGCCTTATCCGGCGGTGCGCGGCCGGTTTTTTCGGTATTATCGAAAGTGAAAAATTCCAAGGAGAGCGTCATGTCGCAGATCGCTGAATCGACGGATTCCGTCACCCAAACACCCTTTTCCGGCTCTGAGCCGGCGTCGTTGCCGTGGATCAAGAAGCTCGTCTCCTTCGACACCGTCAGCCGCAACCCGAACATGGGTTTGATCGAAACCGTGCGCGACGAGCTGCGCGCAGCCGGTATTGAAAGCACGCTCAGCACCGATCCGACCGGCAAATGGGCCAACCTGTTCGCGACCGTGCCGGCGCACGACGGCGCAACGAACGGCGGCATCGTGTTGTCGGGACATACGGACGTGGTGCCCGTCGATGGCCAAAAGTGGGACAGCGATCCGTTCAAGCCGGAAATCCGCGATGGCCTGTTGTACGGTCGCGGGACGTGCGACATGAAGGGGTTTATCGGCGCGGCGCTTACTCTGCTGCCGAAGATGCAGGCCACGAAACTCGCGCGGCCGATCCACTTCGCACTTTCCTTCGATGAAGAAATCGGCTGCGCCGGCGCGCCGCTGATGATCACCGACTTGCAAAAGCGCGGGCTGCGGCCGGACGGGTGCATTGTCGGCGAACCGACCAGCATGCGGCCGGTCATCGCGCATAAGGGCATCAACGCGTACAACTGCTGCGTGCGTGGGTTCGCCGCGCATTCATCGCTGACGCCGAAGGGTTTGAACGCGATCGAATATGCGGCGCGGCTGATCTGTTTCATCCGCGACGTCGCCGACGAATTCCGCGCGCAAGGCCCGTTCGACGAACAGTACGACGTGCCCTTCACGACTGCACAGACCAGCACGATCAATGGCGGCAACGCGATCAACACGGTGCCCGCCGAATGCAATTTCGCGTTCGAATTCCGCAATTTGCCGACGCTTGATCCAGAGCCGATTTATCAGCGCATCGAGAAATACGCACGGGAAGAGTTGTTGCCGAAGATGCAGAAGGAACACGCGAACGCAGCAATCGAGTTCTCGAAGATTGCCGCAGCGCCCGGGCTGGACGCGTCCGAGCAGGCGGCGATCACGCAACTGGTACGCGCGCTGACCGCGAATCAGGAGAAGCGCAAGGTGGCTTACGGGACGGAAGCGGGCTTGTTCCAGCTCGCGGGCGTGCCGAGTATTGTGTGCGGGCCGGGGAATATCGAGCAGGCGCATAAGGCGAACGAATACGTGTCGCTGGAGCAGCTGGCGGCGTGCGAAGCGTTTTTGGGCAAGTTCATTCACAGCATGTCGGTCGAGGCGCAGGCGCGTTGATGCAATGAAACCTTCTGCCGCTCTGGATCTCAAACGTGACACGGTTCGCGAAACGGTACGCCGCTTTCGCGCGGCAAACCCACGCGTGTTCGGCTCGGTTTTGCATGGCACCGATCAGGATGGCAGCGATCTGGATTTGCTCGTCGATGTCTTGCCCGGCGCAACGCTATTCCACTTGGGCGGATTGCAAATGGAACTGGAAGAAATGCTGGGTGTGGCAGTCGATTTGCTGACCCCTGGCGATCTACCACCCCGGTTTCGGGAGCGCGTGTTAGCCGAAGCGGCACCGGTATGAGCCAAAGCATTCGTCAGCGCCGTTGAGTCTTGTTCGAGAACCCCGTTAAGTGACGCTTCATTAATCGTTACGCCGTCAACCGCTCCCTATGTCCACCGCCCATCACTCCGACAACACCATCGACGGCACGCCGATTCCCACACTCGACGATATCGCCGGCCAGCACATGACGCTCTCGCCGTGGGTCGCGCGTACGCCGACCTTCGAGCGTCACGATTTCCCGATGCTCGGCGGCACGCCCATCAACTTCAAGTTCGAGCTATTGCAGGTCGGCGGAACGTTCAAGACGCGCGGCGCGTTCTCGCATTTGCTCGCGCTCACCGAAAGCGAACGCGACGCGGGCGTGACCTGCGTCTCGGCGGGCAATCACGCGGTTGCAGTCGCGTATGCCGCAATGCGCCTCGAAATCGGCGCGAAGGTCGTGATGCTGAAAACGGCAAGCCCGGCGCGCGTGGCGCTGTGCCACCGTTTCGGCGCGGAAGTCGTGATGGCGGAAAACGGCGCGGAAGCGTTCGAGACCGTGCGGCGGATAGAAGCCGAGGAAGGCCGCTACTTCGTTCATCCGTTCAACGGCTACCGGACCATCGTGGGCACGGCGACACTCGGATACGAATGGACCTCGCAGGCGCCCGATCTGGACGCTGTGATCCTGCCGATTGGCGGCGGGGGCTTGGCAGCGGGGGTATCGCTGGCATTCCGGCTCGCGAATCCATCGATCCACGTGTATGGCGTTGAACCCAAGGGCGCCGATGCCATGGGCCAGAGTTTCGCCGCGAATCACACCGTCAAGATGGGCGCGATGCACAGCATTGCTGATTCGTTGATGGCGCCGCACACCGAAGACTACAGCTATGAATTGTGCCGGCGGCACATCGACCGTCTGGTGACCGTGTCGGATACTGAGCTGCGCCACGCCATGCTGCATCTGTTCAACGAACTGAAGCTCGCGGTCGAACCGGCATGCGCCGCCGCAACCGCCGCATTGCTTGGGCCCTTACGCGAGACCTTGCAGGGCAAGCGGGTCGGCGTATTGCTGTGCGGCACGAACACTGACTCGGCCACGCTCGGCAAACATCTCGCGATGGCGGCTCAAGACGACTGAACCCGGCCGCATCTAAATCACATTCGTCAGCCGTTTGCGCTCGCTGCGTTGCATGAAATAGTTCGCGGCAATCACGCCAATCGTCACGAATGCAATAAACAACGTGGCAAGCGCGTTCATTTCGGGATTCAAGCCGAGCCGCAAGATGCGAAAGCCGCGCAGCGGTTCACGGCCTTCGTGCCACAGTTCGGTCATCGGACGGCGCGCCGCGAGGCAGACTTCGAGCGCGCGAATTACTTTGGGAACGTCGTTGGCGTGAATGCGTTCTGCGGCGGCGGAATCGAGCCGTCGCAGGATCCGATGTAAGCGTTCTGGTCCGCTGAGTTGCGCGCGCCGGCGGAGGCTATTGCGTAGCTCGTCTGAACGCTGAGGGCCTGCAAATAAGCCTTCGAGGAGGGCCCGCAGATAGAGCCCGGTACCTCCAGTGACGATCGGCATTCGTCCTCGCCCCGCGATCTCGCTTACAGACTGACGCGCCAGTCGCGCGTACTCTCCGGCAGTGACGCTGGCGTTGGGATCGACAAAATCGAGCAGATGATGGGGCACTTCGGCGCGGTCGGCAGTACTCGGCTTGGCGGTGCCGATTTCGAAGTCGCGATACATCGCGACCGAATCGCAATTGACGATCTCCGACTCGAAGTGGCGTGCAATCGCTAAGGCCAGCGCGGTTTTCCCGCTCGCTGTCGGGCCGAGCACCACGACCAGCAGCGGTTCGCGAGGCGGCAGCGTCAGCGAATACTCCAATTGATGTAATGCCAATATCGGGCGAGGGTGAGGATCAACAGAAGGATTCCGATTACCAGCAGACCGGTAGCTTCGGCGGCATACGCGTGCTGGCGATGCCGGTGCGCATCGTCAGGGACGGACTTGGGACCAGGAGCGGCCACGACGGTATTGTATCTCCTTTTCTCATGCTATTTGGGCTTGCGGCTGCGACCGTAACAATGCGCGCGTCGGTGTACACTACGGCGCAGTCATGCCGACGCCACCCTCCAGCAGCGAATCAGGACTTCTGCGGTTTGGCGTCTTTGAGGTAGATCTCTCCGCCGGAGAACTGCGCAAGAATGGCGCCCGCCTGCGTTTGCAGGAACAACCATTTCAAGTGCTGGCGGTGCTGCTGGAAAACGCCGGACGGGTGGTAACACGGGACGACCTGCGGCAGAAAATCTGGCCCGCCGACACCTTCGTCGATTTCGATCACAGTCTGAACACCGCGGTGAACAAGGTTCGCGAGGCGCTCGGCGATTCAGCATCGAGTCCACGGTTTGTCGAAACTCTGGCGCGCCGCGGATACCGTTTCATCGCACCGGTCAATGGCTTAGAAACACTAGCGACGAAATTTCCCAACGCGGCCGGTAACGGGTCAGCAGCAGCTAGGGCCGAAAGCGCGCTCCTCGCCGATCTGCACGTCCCTGCCCCTCATCGGGGACTGGTACGAGCTTTGTTCGCGCTTATTCAGGTGATGTATCTCGCCTTCTATGTGAATGCCCTCCACCACCTCAACGACGTGGATCGTGTCGCGACCGGTTCACTGCCGGAGTGGGGCACGCGCCTCACCGTGATCGCTGTTTTGGTGACAGGCGCGGCTGGAATCCCGCTGCGGTTTTATCTGATGTCGGCGGTCGCGTTCGATTTCCGAAAACTGGGAGAAACTTTCCAGCGGCTGTTTCCAGTTGTCCTTGTCTTGGATCAACTGTGGGCGATCGCTCCCTTCCTGCTGCTGACACAGATCGGCATTGGTCTCGCTTTCGCCGCCACCGCGGCTCTGCTCTATGTGCCATTCTCGGAGAGGACGCTGGTGCGGATGGCCTATCCCATAAGCAACTAGAATTCTGGGTGCCCTCCCCTCGGTCTTTTGGAATCATGGATTAGCCAGCGAACTCTTCGTGAACTGCGATGCCAGTTTCTCACTTTTATTTCTCTTGAAAAGAGGGCACTAGCCAAAGCAGCAGCTGTGCCCTCGAATCAGTTGCGAACAAAATCAGTTACTAACAATGATCGGGCCGTTCACATGCCGCCCTTCGCGTGGGCTTGGGCCCTATTTGGGCGCGACCGTGGTGATCAGGGCAAGGAAACTCCCGGCCAGCAGAAGTAGACGTTTCATTCGCTTCCCCCTTCGAGGTGGAAACTCGCCCACTATACATCTGAGTGTTCGCGGGCTCACTTAAAATGGGCACAGCTTCAGCACAGTTCGGGTTGCAGGCCGAAATGCGAAACGGTTCAGGGGGTAGTAGTGAGGAACAGAATGGGCGCCTTGCAACCACCATCAATCGCGTGGAAGAAATATAGCGCGGCGCTCAGATGTCGCAAGGTAGTCCCTAGTCCACTCGTGACAAAGGCTCTATGATAGCCCGGCATGGCGGCAACACCAGAGTTCGTTGTCTGCACCTCGCCAAGATCTCGGCTCAAAAATGCTGCAATCTGCTCTAGGCGTGACGGTTGGGGTGCGTCCATCTTGGCCAAACCAGTAGTTTGCGGATCAGTTTTGTGGCAGTCTGCCGAGTCGTTTGGAAAATCCACATACAACTTCAATCCCAGGAATTTCACAGTATCGCGGAAGGCGGTACGCGAATGCGTGTGGCACACGTCGTTCACGGCGTCTGGTTGCTCAATCGCAAAGCGAATGGTGGGAGTGTCGAGCTGAAGAAGCAGCGGGTTAAAGGTTCCCGTATCTGGAGTTCCTGACAAAGAGAAACCATTCAGACTGCTGACACTGTAACGAAACGACACAAAGGTCGCATGGTTCTGTTCCGTCGCAGCGTTGGGAGGATAGCTTGGGCCTACGCGACTCAGGAACCTCCTGGCGGCCACATATGCCTCAGGCTTGGGCAGGCGAACGATGTAACGCCCCGATTTGTTATCGAGTGCGTGTTGCAGACTCTTGGCGTCGATCTTCACCTGAGCAAAGCTGGGATCGAGAGCTCCCGAAGTAGCAGGACCATGCGCCGGCACGGATAGATCGTAGGTTCCCGCCGCCAATGGCGAGTCATTGGAGGCCGCCACGAAAAGGTCATTGTGAACTTTCGTCTTCGGAGCAACAGCCAGCACACTGTTGGCGTCCTTCGGGTCGGCAACAATGGCCCACGGGCCTTCGAATTCAACGAAGACGTTCTCAGTAGTTGCCGCCGGCGATGCGGCTGTTACTGAAGCGGGGCCTGCTTGTTGGGAACGATCACATACAACGAACATCAGTGTAGCCAGAGACACGCTAGCAACTGCAACTGCCTTGCCGAGGAAGCGGACGCGGATATTCATAGGGTCTGTTCTCCTGTTCCTTTGGGAGTTATGAAGCCGTTCTATCCACCCTGCTTAGGCTGACCGCTGGCTAATAAGGCGTAACACTCTTAAGGCCGTCCGTAAGCGGCGAACGCCGACCAGTAATAAGGGTGAGCGGTGCGCGGATTGGAAAGCATTTTCCGCGATGTTAGCCGAATCGCGTCGGAGACGGGTTGGCCCGAAAGAGCGTTGTGATAAAAGTCCTCGACAAACGCACGGGCTTCGACCGAATCCACCGGCCACCGGCTTGCAACGACGTGGGGTACGCCCGCACGGAGAAGTGCATCCGCAACGCTCTTAAATCCGCCTGAACCCCTACCATCTGCTGCTGTGCTGCACGCGGAAAGAACTGCCAACTTCATGCCTGGCAGCTGGATCCGCTGCAAAGCATCAGCATCCAGCAGTAGCGGAGGGTCGGTTTGGATCTCCCCTGCCAACATCAGTCCAGCATTGTCGGGCGTGGCGAGTGAGTGTCCCGCAAAGTGAAACACAGCTGCCCGCGGCAATTCATTACGCACGGTGTTGAACGTCGCTTCCGCACCCTTGATCACTGTTGCCGACCGAAAGCCGTTGGACACGGCGTCCGCTTCTGCGGCGACGTCGGGAAGAGGAATCAGTCCATCCGCCGCCGACGAGGCGGTGCTGCCCACCACCAGGGCCGACAACTCTGACGAGATGCCACTGTCGCCGCGCAATCGCGCTTGCGAATCTTGACCAAGGGAGTGAACGATGGACGCGCGTTCGATCAGATAGTGGTCGTTAGCATCGAGGAGCGCTTCGAAGGGCACGCTGGCGATCCATCCCTCGGCCTCGATCACGAGCGTGCGTCCGGGCGCGATGTGTTGCTCCACCGGAGAGATGAGCGCCGCATACAGACTGTGAGCGTCCCGCCTCCATGCCCGCACTTCGGATTTGGGGTCGGAAGACAAATCGTGAAATCTGGCACATAGATCCCTCAAGTCCTCAGTCTGTTCTGGGATCCATCGGGTATTCAAACCCCGGTCGTCATATACCCAGATTGCCATGCCGTCGGGAAGTGCGGCATAGGCGAGCACCGTCTCCTTGGTCAGGAGCGGAAAGCGCGGCCCGAGCGACGGTGGGTCCGGCATCGTCGGATTGGTTCCAGGTCGGCGCGAGTGAGGACCGACTGCCTCTCGATGAGTTGCCCCCAGGTACCACTCATACATCTCGAGCGCTTCCTGCGGACGGCCCTGAGCCAGCTCCGCTTCGATGAGCGCGAGATAGGCCGGAGCAGCGTCCTTGATCCAGCTTGTACGTTCTGCCTCCGACCTAAGGGTCGTAAGACTCTGTTCCGCCAAGGCCAGCGCTGGTCGCAGCGCGTGCTCAGCTTCCACGTTATGATGACTGCGAAGTTGCACCTCCCCCAACGTGGAATAAAACATCTGTACGAGGTAATTGTTCGAGAGTGAACGAATCTGGCTCTGGATTGAGGTCAGGCGCCCGATGGCGGCGTCGAAACGGCCAAAGCGGGCTTCCAGCCGAGCAATCCGAATCCCAGTATCAATCGCATAGTTACGGCTGGCTTCTGTTCGAGGGGCAAGCGCAAAGAGGCGGGCTGCTTCGGCATACTGCAGTTCAGCAACGTCGGGGCGACGAACTGCTGTTGCTGCATTGGCCATCGAATTGTGAGACCAAGCGCGCAGCAACAAGTCTTCACTGGAATCAATGAGTACCGTCGCCTCTTGCCATAATGCCAATTGAAGATTTGGCCGGTCGGCCGCTCGAGCGATTTCAGCCCCGTATAGGTAAAGATCAAATCCGCGCACCGCAGTGAACTGCCCGGACCAGAAACTCTCCAGACCTGTCCTTGCTAATCTCGAGGCCTGCCCTTCATCTCCGGTTGAGAGTTGGTCGGCGACGGCAAAGGAAAGTGCTCGTAGATAGAGTTCCCCGTACGCGGTCTTTCGTGCCACGTCCATGGCTCGTGCCGTCGCCCGTTTGTCCGCGCCGATATCGCCCATCAGGAACGAACACACACCCTTTTCAAGGCCAAGCTGAATGTGTAACCAAGCGTAAGAATTTTTCCAGGACTCCGTCAGCGCAGCGGTCGCATTCCGCCGACAAGATTCGCTACGCCGCGTCAGCTGGTCGGCGAATGTCTGCTCGAACTCCGCTCGCAGCGCGCCGGCCACATTTCCGGAAGCGCGAAACAAACCCTGGGCGCGAATACTCTGCTCAGTGGCAGTATCGTACTCCCCAGCCTCGTTGGCCCGGATCGCACCGGCAAGTGCCGCAACCGCTGGTGGAAAATTTGCCGAAGAAGAACCACCTAGAAGATCAGAGAGCCAGCGGTCGCTGTGTTTCTCGCTGGTCAGGTCCGCCAAAAAAAAAAGCGCCTGCCGGGCGGCAGGATCGGCCTTGCTGGCGGTCTCGGGATAGGCTTGCGGTAACCAGGAGCTGGCGGCTTCGTTCGAATATTCTTCGATGCGCTGATCCACTTCAGAGCGGAGACTCGGGTTGCCGGCGGACGCCGCTAACTGCGCCGGCGACAGGAGTGGGGTTGCGTGACTCTGATCGTGTTTTTTTAGAGTTGCCCGGATGCTATTAACGCGAGCGGTGGCCTCGCTCGCCCAGTCCGAGCGCGGCTCAAGCTGCAAGTAGCGTTCCGCATCGTCGAGCGCCTGATGGTAGAGATGAAGTTGCTCGCCTACGATAGCGCGATTGAACAGCGCAACGGGATCATCGGGTTTAAGTGCGAGAACTTGGCTAAGCGATTCAAACGCCTGCGCGTAGTCCTGTTTCTGGGCGTACGCCGTGGCCAGATCGATAAGAATCTCGGGAGACTTGGGCGACAATTGCAGTGCCCGGCTCAGCGATTCCCGTGCGGCTTCGTACCTGCCGTCCAATAGGTCGGCGCGGGCTCTGGTTTGCAGCCAACGGGGATCGGACGAACGGGGGTCCGCCTGGACCGCGATCAGAGCCTCCGCCAAGAGCAAAGACGGCGGGCGATCGAGCAGGGATTCCCTTTGACCACGCTGGGCGGTGAATTTGGCATGGCCGGCGCCCGCCATTCGCAATTCGATGGGCCGCTCGGCAGTGTAGGCGCGGGCGAGTAACTGCTGCGCTATTTGAAGCTGGAGCTGCTGGACAGCGATCACTGCCACTGCCAACCCTGCCGCTACCAGCCCGAAGCGGCGAACTCTCGGCCTCGACCACCATGGGACAGAACTCGAATCGGGAGTGAGTGTGCCGGTAATCCGCTGGGCTAGCCGGCGTTGCCACTTTGGACGGGCGCTATCGAGGGCTGCT
>Ga0137412_10004592_pt1 | contig 11019 bp, 6 predicted proteins | sample CZODoug2_1_16fun_FD_122160 | JGI IMG/M metagenome (GOLD analysis project Ga0137412, IMG submission 122160) | Vadose zone soil fungal communities from Angelo Coast Range Reserve, California, USA - CZODoug2_1_16fungal (Hybrid Assembly) | ecosystem: Environmental > Terrestrial > Soil > Vadose zone... | reverse complement strand
GTTCCTGTTTGTTGCCGGCATCGTCAATTATCTCGACCGTGTCTCTTTCTCCATTGCGAATACCACCATCCGTGCCGATCTGGGGCTCTCCGGCACGCAGATCGGCGCACTGCTCTCCGCATTTTCATTAGCGTACGGAGTGGCCCAGCTGCCGATAGGTCTGATGCTCGACCGCCTCGGCTCACGCACGATTCTTGCCGTCGGCATGTTCGTCTGGTCGCTGGCGCAGATGGCCACTGGTTTGGTCAGCAGCTTTGGCGGATTTATGACCACACGCATCAGCCTGGCCGCAGGGGAGGCCCCCATGATGCCGTGTGGCGTGAAGGTGATGAATGATTGGTTTGGGGCCCGTGACCGGGGCCTGCCAACAGGGCTTTTGACAGCCTCGAATACCCTGGGCGTAACCCTGGCCCCTCCCCTACTGACCGCGATTATGCTCGCATATGGATGGCGGTCGATGTTCGTGAGTGTAGGGATATTCAGCCTGCTGCTTTCGCTCGCCTGGTACCCGCTCTACCGAGACCGCGAGAGTGTCGTCCTGACATCAGCCGAGACCGGCTCTCTGGGCCTGGAAACAGAACAACCACGGATCGCAATGTCTTTCTCCCAATGGCGGCGGCTGTTTCGTTTGCGCACCGTTTGGGGCATGATGCTTGGTTTCGGCGGGGTAAATTACACCACCTGGCTTTACCTCTCGTGGCTGCCCGGCTACCTCCAGGGCGCGCGGCATCTGACCATCGCCAGGACTGGTTGGGTCGCGATCATTCCTTACATGTTCGGCACCGTTGGCTCGGTGGTCAGTGGAGTCGCGTTGAACCGGTTGATCCGCCGCGGTTACACTCCTGTGACCGCATGCAAAATTCTCATCGTCGGGGGCATGTTTTGTTCGGCGCTCAGCACGCTCGGGGTGGCTTATGTAGCCACGGCCACGGAAGCGGTCGCCTGCGTCAGCACGGCAATTTTCTTTATTTATTTTGCCGGCAATGCAGGATGGGGCCTGGCGCAGGCCATGGCGCCGGCTCACATGATCGCCTCTGTGGGCGCGATCCAAAACTTCGGCAGTTTTGTCTGCGCCTCACTGGCGCCGCTGATCACCGGGTGGCTGCTCGATCACACGCATTCCTTCAACATCGCGTTGATGATTTGCGCCCTGGCCACCACCCTGGGCGCTTTGTCTTACTGGTTCATCGTCAAGGACCGCATCGAAAGCACGGTATGAAGTTTAGTGCCGGTTGGAGGCGGAAGCATGTTGTTCTTGACATAGATCCGATAAGCCTTCCGCCCCGCCTCGGCAGGGGGGAAACTTCGATCGTCATACAGGTGGTAATTGGCTGCCAGCTCTCGTTCGAAGAGCGGCCAGGAATCGAGCTTGGCATAACCTCGATCGGAGGGAAATAATCCGCTGCCCACCACCAGAACTTCAGGCGTGTTGCTTTGGAATTGCGGCCAGAATCTTCCCCGCAAATCGTGGATGACTCTCTGCTGCGGCGAGCCGAAGATCAGGTAGTCGTAGAAGAGACCGGTCGATTGCATCAGGCGCATGCGGTACAGCACGGTATCACAGTCTGCCGGCGTGTAGAGGCATTGCACATGACCCGAGAGCCGCTGACCGCCCAGGTGGCTTAGATCGGTGGTAAGCGAGTCCGCAAACTTGGGGTCCCACACCTTGCGGCTGGCCTCGCGCACGTAGAGGGGCGCAAGAATCACAACGAATATCGCTCCGGCGATCGCCAACAGGCGAACCCTTCTCTGGGCCCGCAGGGCAGGGATGATTTGCAGCCCGGCAAAGAGAAAGAGAAATGCCAGCATTGGGTAACGATGATAGGTAAATGCCTTTCCTTGCCCGAAGTAGGATGCGACGCCAAATAGAATGCCGAGCACCAGCAATTTGCCTTCCCAGTTCCACCAATCCCGCTTCATCACGGCAATCGCGAGCGTGATGATGGCCAGGGTTCTTGTCGATGAGGTTGCCATGAGCCTCAGCAGGGTCGATACGGGAACGCGTCCCAGGGTCTCGTAAAAAGGCAGTTCCACGCGCAGGAGATACCAGAAGGGGCCGAGGGCGTGTTTGGAAATAAGAAACGCGCCCACGATCGCGATCGGTGTCAAAAAACCAGCCAGTGCATAGAGCAAAGCCTTCCGCACTGATTCTCCTTCTTGTCTGAACCGGATCGCTGCTAATACCAGAAGGAGTAATGCAAAGGGTAAGGGCGTCGGCTTGATGGTGCCTGCGATCCCGGCGCTTAGCCCGAAGGCAAACATGAGCCAAATGCGCCGGCTGCGAACCGATTCGAAAAGGAAGGCATAGGCACACAACAGCAGCGCCGCAATAATAAAATCCCGCTGGCCCGTCTGCCCGGCGCCATCTCTACCGTGGAAGAGGATAAAGAGTGTTGCGCCAAACACTCCGGCCAGCCACTCGTAAGGCCACGCAATCGCGATCATGGCCCAGGCGGCCGTGCCCATGAGAGCAAAGTCAAAAGCACGCCATGCCGCGGAACCACCGCCTAGCAAATGCATCACACTCCAGTTCACGAGATAGATGCCTGGCATGTTGATCTCCAGCAGGTCGCGGTACGGCGCCATGCCGTGATCCATCAGGAAACAAAGATAGTGAAGCTGCGCAGGATCATTCACCTGCTTCCAATGCGCAGTGCGGATGGCAAACCAGCCAACGCAGGCGATGAAGTAGAGACAAACGATAATTCTGAACCGCGACCAATTGCGTTGACGAAAGGGGTAGTCGAATAAGGATAGGGATATAGGGTTGTGTACTTCAGACATTGCGCTGTAGCCCTGTCAGGTTGGAGTTTTGGTTCGTGTCCCGGAATGAACCCTTGCACGATCGAACAGTCCCTGACTTGCCGCAGAGCCGTCATTATTCGTTGACGCAGAATCTGTGGGATTTGGTTACCTGGAAGGAGAGAGATTTTTATTCTTCTTCTCGCTCATGCCGGCGAACAACCCCGCATGCTGCTCAGAACGACAAGAATAAGTTTCGCGAAATCAGAATCTTACCGGGCCGAGGAGATGCCAGTGAAGAGAGAACCACGAAAGGTACACACCGGCGATCGCCACCACGGAAAACTTCACTTTGGTGATGTGGCGCAATTTGACGCGACCCCAGGTGCGAACGGCGGAGAAGACCACAAACAAACTGAGTCCGAGCGCAAAGACAGTTACGAAATTCATCAGGACGAAATATTTATCCCATGCTGATGTGGGCGGCATGGCGTCGTCGCCGCCGAGTGTAACGAGCGCGGCGCCCAGCGCGGCAAACAGGATGACCCATACCAGCGCCGCTACTTGCGTGGTTCCGGGCAACCACTGCGTGCCCAGCTGTGGAGACGGCATTGGCCTGTGGCCCAGGAACATTCGCCTGGCTTGACGCACCACAGGGGCGAGGATCACTGCCAGCAGCACGAGAAGGGCTCCCACGAGCGCGGTCAGTACGGGACGTTTGTGTTCGTACCAGGGCACCCGCTGCGATTGCACTCCCGGAAAATCATAAGCAAGACGAACAATCCGATTCGTCTGGTCGCGTATGGCAAATACTCGCTGCTGGCCATCCATCTCCTGCCAAAGGTCCCTGCCGATCGCCTTCCACTTGATGGGGTGATCGCGCAGATCTTTGGCGTTGCTCAAATGAAGCACGCCCATCTTATCGACCCGGGCCACTCTTTGCTGGAATAACGAGAACAGCTTCAGCCTGGTGCTGTCTTCTCTCCTGGTGGATCGATAGACACCTTCGATGGAGGTCAACTCATTTCGCGGCAAGGAAACGAAAGCTTGCTTCGCCTGGCCAGGGAAATAACGATCGGTGAACATATTGATGATTTCCGGGCGCGTTTTGTTTCCGCTGCCAGTGGAGTTAAAGGAAATGAAGAGGAGCAGTTTATTTTGAGGTTCGAGCATGAAGAGGCTGTGAAACGCCACCAGGTCGCCTTCGTGGCCTATCCAGTGCAGACCGTTCCGCCAGGTTTCATAAAAGCCCATGCAGAGAGGCGGCATCTGGTCGTTCGACCGGAACTGAGGGGTCCACATGACCTGCAGTGTCTCCGGCTTCAGTATGCGATTGCCGTCGAATTCTCCACCGTTCAAAAGGGCCTGGCCGAAGCGGCCCATGTCCTCCGCTGTCGAAGAGACCCCTCCCGCGGACACCGGGTTGAAGATTTCAAAGCCGATGGGAGGCTTCTCTGTATCCGTGGGATAACCCTCCGACGGCAATCTCCGCAGTTGCGTTGGAGGGGGCTGATAAAAGGTGGAATGCTCCATTTTGAGCGGCGTGAAGATATGCTGTTCGACGTACTGCTCAAACGGCAGCCCGCTCACTCGTTGCACGATATAACCGGCGATGCCCACCCCGTAATTGGAGTACGCCGGAATGGCGCCGGGAGGAAACAAACGTTGCGGCTGGTTACGGATGAGGTAGTCGCGCAGGGTGACGGCCTGCTTCGGATCGGTCACGATGATGTCGCGGATCACTTCTTCAAATCCGCCGGTGTGGGTCATCAGGTTGCGCAAGGTGACGGGCTGGGAAAATGCAGGCCGGATCTGAAAATCGAGATAGCGGTTCACGTCCGTATCGAGGTCGAGTCTTCCCTGCTCCACCAGCTGCATCACCGAAACCCAGGTAAACAGCTTGGATATCGATGCCAGGCGGAAGATCGTAGCCGCCGGATCGACCGGCTTCTTGTTCTTCACATCCGCGTATCCATAACCCTTGCGCAGCAACACCTGGCCGTTCTGCATAACCATCACGGAAGCTCCAGCGATGTCGGAACGCTCCAGCTGGAGAGGCACGATGCCATCGAAAAAGGACTCGAGATCCGAAGCTTCGAGCGCATGCTGCCCTGGGACGGCCGTTTTTCCATCAGCTCGCTGGGATGGAGCAGCCGGGCCAACCGGAATCGCAGGCACTTGGGCCTGGACCAGCAAAGGCAGAAGAAAAATCACACAAGTAGCGCCAATTCTGTGCATTAAGGAGCTCCGGGCACAATGGGTAGCGAGGATTCTAGCAGTTAATGGGTAAGCTCCCGGGCGGCGCAGCGGTAACTACGCCATACCTGTCTAAGCATCCAAGACATGCTAGTGTTTTCTTGCATGGGTACAGCACGACAGAACGGAAAGCGTGACGCCAGGCCTCAGGGAGGCTCGCGCTCAGCAGAAGTCAACGGGGGGCGTCCGGTAGCGGTAGCCACCTCCTCGTACGTGAATATTATCGAAGCGCTGCTGGAGAACGGGTCAATGTCGCGATCCGAGCTGGCAACTTCCACCGGGCTCAGCCGTTCTGCGCTGACGGAGATGAGCCGGGTCCTGATTCAACATCAGTTTGTGGAGGAATCCCCCTCCGTCATCGACAAGCAGCGGAAGGGCCGGCCCTCCATCATGCTGTCGCTGAACGCCAGGTATGGATACTTCGTGGGCGTAGGCCTGACCGAAGACCCTCCCCTGATGGCGCTGACCGATTGTCACGGAAACGTTCTGGCGGAGCACGAGATCGGCGTCGTGATGGACCCGGAGGAGGTCGCTAAAGCCATTGCCCACGGCATTCCTGACCTCACGCGGGCTTCGAATATTTCGCGGGAGAAGGTGGTAGGGATTGGGGTCGCGCTCTCCGGGCATGTCGACCACGCTCAGGGCATTTGCCTGCATTCAAACCTGCTCGGTTGGCACAACGTGCCGATCGCCAAGATTGTCGAGCGAGTGACGGAGATACCCACCTATATCGACAACGATGCCCACGCTGTGGCCCTGGGGCAGAAGCTTTTCGGCCTCGCCCGGGAGCTCAAGAGCTTCATGGTGATTATGTTGGGCAAGAAGATTGGGGGCGGCAGCTACATGCAGGGCCGGCTGTATCGCGGGCACACTGGCGCCGCGGGTGAGATTGGCCATTGCGTCGTGGCTCCCGGTGGCCCCCGCTGCGAATGCGGCAAGGAAGGCTGCGTGGATGCATTTGCTTCGAGCTCCGCGCTGCTACGGCGGGCCGCGGAGCTCGGTCTTCAAGTGCAGCATATGAGTGAGCTCGAGGGGCTGGCGGCAAAAGGAGAGGTGAAGGCGATCGAGCTGCTGCGCCACGCCGGATCCGCCCTGGGTATTGCGGTCGCGAATTCCATCCAGATCAACAACCCTGAGCTGGTCCTCTTTGCCGATCTGGTTGGATTTGGTAACGGAATCTTTACCACGAGTGCCCGGCAGGCGATCGAGAACAACATCATGCCGCATATGCTTTCGACTACGCGGCTCGAGTTTCGCTCGGTAGAAACAGACTTCATGGTGCGCGGGGCTGCCAGCATTGCCGCCCATCAATTTCTGATCGAGCGCGCGGGGTAATCGCATCTCTTTTTTGAAGGGTACGGGTTTCAGCCCGTACATAAACTACCCAACATCGGACGGGCTTTAGCCCCTGAGGGTATTGCGTGTGTTCTCTTAAGCAGCCTCGGCGGGCGAAGACGATTCCCGTTGACTGCCCAACGTGGCCTTAAAGGCCGTACCCTTCAAAAAGGTGAGCTCACACCAGCCTGTAAAGCCCTCATCAACTGAGCCTGTTGCGGCACGGCCGAAGCGGTGCCCTTTATACAGAGATGTTCTTTCCCACGCGTGTTCAGGGCAGCCAGTTCCCCAGAATGCTATTGCAGGGCCTTCGCCACCGCTGCGAAAAAGGCCGAATCATCAATCGGACTTAAGGCTGAATCTGGTTTAGGACGGGCGCTCAGCACCACGATGACCAGCTTCTGGCGCGGGTTCACGTAGAGATGCTGGCCAAAGATACCGATCGCCTGGAATGCACCGCGATGTATCGGGTCTCCCACAGGAACGGGCCACCATAGATACCCGTAGTCGACTGATTTTCCGCCGATGCGATGGGCACTGCCTGCCTGCTGAAACCATCCCGCGGGTACGATTTGTTTGCCGTCGATGAAGCCGTCCTGTTGGACCAGCAAGCCGACGCGTCCGTAGTCGCGTAAGGTCGCACCCAGGCCGCTGCCCGCCAGCCCCATACCACCCGGGGATTCCAGCCACCATGTCGCATCGTGCTCCATTCCCAGGCGCGTCCACAGGTTCTGAGAAAGGTATGTGGCTAGCGGCTGGTGGGTCGCTGCTTCGAGCAAGGCTCCTACCAGGAATGATTCTCCGGTGCTGTAATTCCAGATCGAGCCCGGAGCACCTGCCTTGGAGAGCGTATTCATATATGCCAGGATGACTCCAGGCTTTTGCTCCAGTTGTTTGTCCAGCAACTTTCTGCGGTCGGAATGTGGGTCAGTGTATGTCTCATTCCACTTCACGCCGGAAGCCATTTGCATAATGTTGCGAACGCTCACGCCCTCGTAGGCGCCTCCTTTGAGCTGCGGCAGGTAGCGGGTTAGAGGATCATCCAGACTGTCGATCAGCCCCTGCTTGAGAGCCACGCCGACCAGGGTCGAGGCCACGGACTTAGCCATGGAAAACGAGATCCAGCGCGTATCTGGTCCGGCGCCAAGTTCGTAGTCTTCAAAGGCCACCTTGCCATCCTTGAGCACGAGCAGGCCGGCGACGCGATTGTCGGCGAGATAGTCGAACAGGTCGTACTCTTCACCCCGCGAATGGAAATGAACGTTCTTTATAGATGTCGGCGACGGTGGGAGAGCCCGGACTGCTCCGCCACGCAGTACAGGATTGACAGGAAAGAGGGCGTCACTGTGCGCGAAGGTAACGACCTCTACGCCCGGCAGCATGGTGCCATCGAATACCTGACGAGCCCCTGCGGGCTGCTGCGCAACAGCCAATGGGAGGCAGCAGAGGAGTAGCAGGCCGATGACGCGCACCGGCAGTTGTGAGTGCATGGCGCGAGTCTATGGGGTGACCCCGTTACCGGCAAGACCAAAAAACAGCAGACGCCTGATACGACGGTCGGGGCATATATCGTACGGAAACGCAACGGATAAGATAGGAAAGAATAAAGGGAGCAGGGACCAGGCATGGGAGTGGCTACTAAATTGGATACGCTTCGATCACGGCTGAATTACGAGCCCCAGGAGCTGGGCTTCGGCACCAGTGGGCGGCGGGGCAAAGTAGTGGACCTGACGCAACTCGAGGTCTACCTGAACGCACTGGCGGAGCTCGAGTACCTCCAGTCATTGGCCCCCGCGGAGGGCGGTATTAAACGAGGGGATCCGTTTTATTTCGCCTACGACCTGCGTCCCAGTTCGAGCCAGTTGGTCAGCCAGGAGCAGGGACGGGGAGGGCTGGCTCAGGCCATTGTCGCGGCCATCGGCGATGCCGGCATGCAAGCGGTGAACCTGGGCCGCATTCCTACTCCCGCGCTGGCCAGCTTTGCCCTTTCGCGCAAGAAAGGCAGCATCATGGTGACCGGCAGCCACATTCCCTTTGAGCGCAACGGTTACAAAACCAACAGCAGCCGAGGCGAACTGCTCAAGCAACAGGAAGCGCCCATCAACGAGCAGGTGAGCAAGGTACGCAAGCGGCTCTACGAGCAGCCCTGGGACCAGTCGCGGTTCGATGAACGGGGGATGCTGAAGGGCGGTCATCAGTCCCTGCCGGTGGAGAACGGCGAGGCCCGCGCTGAATACATCGAACGGTTCACCAATTTCTTTGCGGGATCCTCGCTCAACGGCAAGCGTTTGCTGGTTTACCAGCACTCGGCAGTGGGCCGCGATCTGCTGGTGGAGATTCTGGAGCGCCTCGGAGCGCAGGTGGTGAAAGGGGGACGCAGCGAAACGTTCGTTCCCATCGACACAGAAAATATCGATGCTGCGCAGCTGGGCGTGATTCAGGCGTTGGCAGATGAAGCCACGGCGAACGGCGGGCCACTGCATGCGGTTGTCTCGACGGACGGCGACAGTGACCGTCCCCTGGTTCTGGGAGTCGATCCCGCAACGGGACGGGTGCATTTCTTCGGCGGCGACTTGTTGGGCATGGTGGTGGCTGAGTATCTGCAGGCGGACGCGGTGGTGGTTCCTATCAGTTGCAACGACGCCATCGACCGGGGAGTACTGGCGGTGGTGGTAGAACCAAAGACGCGCATCGGCTCACCCTTCGTGATCACAGGCATGGAGGCTGCGCTGGCGAAAGGCAAGCAGCGGGTTTGCGGATGGGAAGCCAACGGCGGGTTCCTGACCGGCTCGCCGATCACACGCAACGGCGCCACGCTGGCGCCGCTTCCCACCAGGGACGCGGGTTTACCTATCCTGGGCGTGCTTTTCGCCGCGGAACAAAATGGGCTGTCGCTGGTAGATCTCTTCGCCCGTTTGCCCAAGCGGTTCAGCCGCGCTGCCCTGCTCAAGCAATTTCCGCGAGCGACGGCGTTGAAAATCGTCGCTCGATTTTCTCCGCCGGCCTCGGTCGATGCGATACGCACGGATCTGGCGCAGTTCTTTTCCCCTGCCCTGGGTTTTGCAGGAATCGATCGTGTGGACTACACCGACGGCGTGCGGGTGCTGTTCACCAATGGGGATGTGGCCCATGTACGGCCTTCGGGAAATGCGGATGAGTTGCGCATCTATGCCGTCGCCGACACCCAGGACCGTGCCGATGCAATCGCCGCCATGGGTATCGAAGAACCTGCGGGTATCCTACGCAAGATGGAGAAAGCCGTTGAAGGCTGAAGCGGGTGTACTGACGTTGCACGGCGTGGTGCAACACTACGATTGGGGCGGCTATCAATTCATCCCTGATCTTTTGGGCATTGAAAATGCGACCCGCCGGCCGTTTGCTGAATTGTGGATCGGCGCCCATGCCAAGGCGCCCTCCGTAGTTGAGCTTGCAGGCGGGCAGGAGCCTCTGGATAAGCTGATTGCCGAGGCGCCCGAGGCCATCCTTGGCCAGGCGGCGAAGGCGCACTTCGGCGGCCGGTTGCCTTACCTGTTCAAGATCCTGGACGTACACAAGATGCTCTCCATTCAGGCGCATCCTACGCTGGCACAGGCCCGCGCAGGCTTTGCGCGCGAGAATGCCGAGGGCATCCGCCTGGAGGCCGGCAACAGGAACTACAAAGACGATAACCACAAGCCGGAAATCGGCGTAGCGCTGACTGAATTCTGGATGCTGCACGGCTTTCGGCCACTGGAGCAGATCGCCGAAACCCTCAGCCATACTCCGGAACTGGGTGCGCTGATGCCGGACTTTCCCCAGCGGCTGGCTGCCGCGGGCCACCACCATGACACGCGACGCGCCTTGCTCCGCGAGCTCTACAGCAGGGTGATGACGATTCCCCAGGAGCACGTGGACTCGCTGCTCAATCCCCTGCTCTCCCGGTTGCAGGCGAAGCCAATCTCGGATAAGGACAGCGCGGACTACTGGGCCGTCCGGGCCGCGGAGAACTTCCCCTTGCCCGGTGGGCACCGCGATCGTGGGATTTTCAGCGTGTACCTGCTCAACCTGATCCACCTGCAGCCGGGGCAAGGGACCTTCCAGCCGGCCGGAGTTCTGCACGCCTATCTCGAGGGGGTGAATGTCGAGTTGATGGCCAACTCCGACAACGTTTTGCGTGGAGGATTGACCACCAAACACGTCGATGTGCCGGAACTCCTGAACATTCTCACTTTCGAAGGCGGCGCCCCAGAGATTTTCGACGGGCGCCAGGTGAGTGCGCAGGAGCGGGTCTATCGCACGCCCGCGGAAGAGTTCGAGTTGCGCCGCATCGCACTTCCTGCGCGTGGCCGGTATGCGGGCGAGGCCACCTACGGTCCGAAGGCGCTGCTGGTGTTACGTGGCTCGGCGAAGCTGACGAGCGCCGGTCAAAACACATCGCTTGGACGGGGGTCGATCGTTCTAGTTCGGAGTGGTACAGAATTTGTTCTGGAGACGCGATCGGACGACCTGGTGGTGTTCCAGGCTGGCCTCCCCCTTCATGCCCGGGGTGCCGCTTAGATTTGGCATTCTGTCCCCGCAACTCAAGCTGGGTGCCCCACATCTCGCTCGTTTTTCGCGAGATGTGGGATACCACAGCCCCATCTTCGAAACGTTTGACCCCTGTTGGAACCCTAAACCTTCAATTCATTCTCCGGAGGCGAGCGATTG
>Ga0137412_10004591_pt1 | contig 11020 bp, 6 predicted proteins | sample CZODoug2_1_16fun_FD_122160 | JGI IMG/M metagenome (GOLD analysis project Ga0137412, IMG submission 122160) | Vadose zone soil fungal communities from Angelo Coast Range Reserve, California, USA - CZODoug2_1_16fungal (Hybrid Assembly) | ecosystem: Environmental > Terrestrial > Soil > Vadose zone... | reverse complement strand
CCTGTCGCCATCTTCATCGATGGGCAACCGCAGCCTACGACCTCCCGCCAGAGGGAACTGCGCGATCGATACTTGAATACAACACGGCGGGATCTCCCCAAAGCCTATCAACATTGAGGGATTTCATGATGCGTTCCATAGCCGGCGTGTCATGCGCCGTAGTGCTTCTTGCGCTGTGCGCTTCGTCCGTGGCCGGGGCTGCAGCTGCGGCCGCGAACGCGGCGGCCGGCGATACCACCGGGAAATCCGCGAAGGAGGCTGTAGCCAAACCCGATCAGGATCTCGAGCCTTTTCCTGCAGCGAAATCGATCCACCAGGCCGCTGTCATCGCCGGCAAGCGGCTCGACTACGTGGTGACCGTCGGATCGGTCACACTCAAGGACGCCGCGGGCAAAACGACCGGCGAGGTCGTCTACACAGCCTACACCGTCCCAGGCGCCACGCGTCCGGTTACCTTCTCGTTCAACGGCGGGCCCGGCGCGGCTTCCGTGTATTTGAACCTGGGTGCGCTGGGACCTAAAAAAATCGAATTCGGCCGCGATGGCGATACCGCCTCGGGATCCGCGTCGTTGCATGACAATCCCAACAGCTGGCTCGGGTTTACCGACCTGGTCTTCATCGATCCGATCGGCACCGGCTTTTCGCGCTCCCGCGTGGATGAGGAGCAGACGAAGAAGAACTTCCTCACCGCCGAGGCCGACATCCACTACCTGAGCGAGGTCGTCTACGACTGGCTCGTACAGAACAACCGGATGACGAGCCGCAAGTATCTGATCGGTGAGAGTTATGGAGGTTACCGCGTGCCGCGGCTGGCGGCTCATCTGCAAACGGAGATTGGGGTGGGGATCTCCGGAATCACGATGGTGTCACCCGCTCTCGATCCGCCTGCCTTGGGCGCAAAGGACGCGCTGTCGCCCCTGCGTTGGGCAATCAACCTGCCCTCCATGGCCGCGGGCTACTACGAGCGCCAGGGCAAGCCGCTCGACGACGCCTCGATGGCGGCGGTCGAGCTCTACAGCCGCACGGAATTCGTTACCGACTTTCTAGCCGGCCGATCTGACAAGGCGGCGACGGACCGCCTCGTCACCAAAGTGGCTGCCCTGACCGGGCTGGACCCCGGATTTGTCCGCAAGCTCGATGGTCGCGTGGACGTGATGAGTTACTTACGCGAGAGCCGGCGGGCCGAGGGCAGGATCGGGTCGTTCTACGACTCGAACGTGACGGCCTTCGATCCTTTTCCAGCCAGCGCCGAGCCGGACTCCCTCGATCCGATCCTCGCCTCGAGCGCCCCCTTCGAGGAGGCCATCACGCAGTTCGTCGTCGGCGAGGTCGGTTGGAAGGTCACCGCGCGCTACTACACGAACAACTTCGATCTCTCGCGCAAATTCGATCGGGACGACAAGGACAGCCCGGTCACCGATCTGCGCAAGGCCATGGCGGTCGATCCCAACATGGCCGTGACCATCGTCAACGGCTGGAACGATCTGGCCTGTCCTTATTTCGCCTCGCGCCTGGTTCTCGCGCAACTGCCGGACTTCGGCGGCTCCGGCCGTGCGAAGCTGCACGTCTATCCGGGTGGTCACATGTTTTATGCGCGCCCCGAGAGCGCCGCGGCTTTCCGTCGCGACATCAAGAGTACCTACTCTCCCGCACCGTGAGTCATCCTGCGGGCGGCGCGACGAAAATAACACGCGCCGCCCGCAGGATTTACCAACACCACTCGTCCCGGTATGCAACGGGCAGGGAGCCGGTATCGAGGCCGGTCCTGAGGGGAAGCCCGGTCACGAGAAATATTACCTAACATCGCGACGCGGCGGCGAAGCCCGGCGTGGCCGCGGCTTGCGCCGCGACACCAGAAGGCGGCCGTTGCCAGCAAAGCAACCGATTCGGGGAAGTCATGCAAAGCAAATACGGGTCTGATGTTGATTCCAGGCTGGGGACGCACCGGCTGAGGCTGCCGGCGGCTCTGGCGAGCGCCTTGTTGCCACTGACGCAGCTGGCGGCCCTGCCGGCGCTCGCAGAGGAAACCGGAACGACACAGAGCAACGATGTTCTCGAGGAAATTATCGTGACGGCTTCCAAGCGCAGCGAGGCGCTGAGTCAGGTAGGCGGAGCGGTCTCGGCGGTATCGGGTGAGCAGCTGGAGGAGCGCGGCGCGAACAGCCTGCAGGACTATCTGGGCTTCATCCCGGGCGTGACGCTGCAGTCGAATGGCACCCCGGGATTCGGGGTGGTGTCGATCCGCGGCATCGCGGCGCAAAGCGTCGGAGCGGCGACCGCTACCTATGTTGACGAGGTACCGTTCGGACCGTCGAGCGCTCTGACGGAAAGCGCGCTGTTCACCTTGGACATGAATCCGGTGGATCTGGACCGCGTGGAGGTGTTGAAGGGACCGCAGGGTACCCTCTACGGAGCGTCTTCCATGGGGGGCTTGATCAAGTACGTCACGCGTGCGCCGGACCTGGAGCACACGGAGATTCGGCTGCAGGAGGATTTCACTGACACCCAGGACGGTGCGCCTGGGACGAAGTTGAGTGGCGCGATCTCCGCGCCGCTGATCGAGGGTCAGCTCGGCGTGCGCCTGAGCGGCTACTATCAGCATGAAGGTGGCTTCATAGATGATCTCGGGGTCGGCGGCGAGAACACCAACCGCAGCAACAGTCGCGGGTTCCACGCGTCGGTGTTGTACAAACCGCTCGACGATCTGTCCGTCCGGCTCAACGCGATAACACAGGACAGCTCGGCGCACGGCCAGACCGCGGTGGACTACAATCTCGCGACCGGCCAGCCGGTCAACGGCAATCTCACTCAGTATCGCTACCTGCCCGAGCCTTTCACGGTGCAGATCCGCCTTTACTCGGCTGACATCCACTACAACCTCGGTAAGCTGGATCTGGTTTCCGCGACCAGCTACTCCAGCCTGCATCCGACGACCAGTTCGGATGGCACGGCCGTATACGGGGCTTTGGGCCTGCCCTTCGCTACACCGCAGACGCCGCTTGGAATCACCACGATCTTTCCCACCAGTCAGTGGACGCAGGAACTGCGGCTGGTCTCGGAGCGCATGGGCATCGTGGAGTGGATGCTCGGCGGGTTCTATCAGCACGAATCGCTGTACGACCAGCAAAACGTAACCCAGTACGTCAATGGGGCTCCCAATACCAACCTGAACCTGGGCGAGGCGTTCCGTAGCGGCACGCTGAACGAATACGCCGGCTTTGCCAACGCGACGGCCTACCTGGGGTCCAGGTTCGATGTGACGCTGGGGTTTCGCAGCAGCCACATCGACCAGACCCGACTTCGAGCGGTGGATGGGCTGTTATATAACCCGGCCGACCCGTCCGAGTTCGCCTCCTCATCCCAGAGCTTTGCCGAGAAATCCAACACGTATCTGGCCGCGGCGCGCTACCACATCAGCGACGACGTGCTGCTGTATGCGCGGGCGGCCAGCGGTTATCGTCCCGGCGGCGGGCGGTCGGTTCCACCGGGAGCACCGGCCAACTTCCCGGACTTCTACACCTCGGATTCTCTATGGAATTATGAAACCGGCCTGAAGTTGCGCGAGCTGCAGGGGCGCTTGACGGTGGATGCGGACGCCTTCTGGATCAACTGGAGCAACATCCAGACGCTGCAGCCGGTGGCAGGAAAGACGGTCGACGGCAACGCCGGCACGGCGATCAGTCGGGGCGTGGAGACGCAGATCGATTATGTAGTCTTCAAAGGCTTCAGCGTCGGGGCGAACTCGGCGTTCACGGACGCGCACTTCACGCAGAGTGTGCCGGGCATCGGGGTCACCAACGGGGAGCGGCTCTACTACGTGCCGAAGTGGACCGCGACCGCTTACTCGGAATATTCCCGGCCCATCGCCAACGGTTGGAGCGGCTTCGTCGGCGGAGACTATCAGTACCAGTCGCTGCGATTTGACCAGCTCCGCACGCCGCTGCCGGCGTACGCGACCTGGGATCTCCACCTGGGCACTCGCAACGACCAATACCGCGTCAACTTCTACATCAATAACCTGACGAATAAGATTGGGTTGACGGGGTACAGCAACGGGGGCTACGGCGCTCCATACGGCTTCGCAGTCAATACGCCACGCACGTTCGGAATCACTTTCGCCGAGAAGTTCTGAGGTCCACAGGGGGCGGGCTCAACCCTATCAAGACGAACGAGCCCGCCACTTCCTGCACGCACTGAAAATAAAGAAGCCCGGCCTACCCGGGCCTGCGGCTGCGGCGTATGGTGACACTCGCGATGAACGGCTCGCTCGATCATTGGTTTGCGACAGAGATCCTCGTTCATGAGGCAGCGCTGATGCGTTATCTCAGGCGGGTGTGGCCGAACGCTGCCGATGTATCCGAGTTGCGGCAGGAGGCCTACGTCCGCGTCTACGAGGGCGCGGCCAAATCCAGGCCGGGCTCGCCGAAGTCGTTTCTGTTCACGACGGCCCGCAACCTCATGGTGGACCGGATGAGGCGCGAGCGCATTGTGTCCATCGATTACACGCAGGATGTGGACTCATTGAACGTCCTGGTAGATGAGATTTCGCCCGAGCAGCGACTGAGTGCGCGGCAGGAGCTGCGATGCCTCGGCGAGGCATTCGACCAGCTTTCAGACGTCGTGCGGGAGGTGATCTGGCTGCGTCGCGTGGAGGGCCTGTCGCAGCGTGAGGCCGCCCAGCGTCTGGGCATACCGGAGGGCACGTTGGAGAGCCACCTGTGCCGTGGTTTGCGGTCGCTGGCCAATGCCGTTTTTGGGAATTCACCGGAACAGGTCGCGCGGGGCGGCGCGCGAGAATCCGACAAGGGGACCGAGCATGGACAGCCAGCCGATTGAAGAAATCGCAGCGCGCTGGGTAGCCAGGCGATATGACGATGCGTGGACCGACGCCGATCAGGTGCGTCTGGAGGAGTGGCTGCAAGCGGCCACCGCTCATCGGATCTCCTACATCCGGCTCGAAACGGCTTGGAGTGAGGCAGCACGGCTGCAGGCTCTGGGTGCCGGCGTGCCGGCCGGCGTCGCTCCCCCCCGGAGGTCCTGGAGCACGACACACGCGATGCAGGAGGTATCGGCGGGAGAGCAAGATGACACCGCTGTGCGCCGTCGCTTTGGGCCTTGGCTCTCTGCTGCTGCCGTGTTGGTGATGGCAGTCGCTGGAAGTGTGTTGTTCCTGGCCGTCGACCGCTCTCGTGGCGATCGCTACTCGACTCCCGTTGGCGGACTCGAAACGGTTTCCCTGGGCGATGGCTCGCAGGTGACACTCAACACGGACACGCGTATTCGGGTCTCCTTGCGCGAGTCCGAGCGACATGTCGACCTGGAGCGCGGCGAAGCGTTCTTCATCGTTGCCAAAGATCGCTCGCGTCCATTCGTCGTCAAGGTGGGCAACAAGAGCGTGATCGCGGTCGGTACACAGTTCTCGGTGAGACGCCAGTCCAACGACGTGCAGGTGGTCGTCACGGAGGGAAGGGTGAACCTGGCTCCATCCGAGGGCGACGCATCTCACGTGCCGACATCTCTGGATGCCGGTGCGATCGCCCGCACACTCAACGCGGAGGTTCTCGTCAGCGAGCATTCCGCATCGGAGGCTGTGCAACTTCTGACCTGGCGCAGCGGCTTCGTGTCATTTCACGACACTCCGCTGGCCGAGGCGGTGGCCGAGTTCAATCGCTACAATATCCACAAGATCGTGATCGCGGACGCTTCGATCGCCGGCGTTCGCATCGGCGGCAACTTCCGCTCCAACAACGCTGACGCCTTCTTATGGCTGCTGCAGCGAGGTTTTCCGATCGCGGTGGAACGGGAAAAGGAACGGACACTCCTGAAACGACGTTGAAGGAGCGCAGGTTTCGCAGAATCCGGGTAGTGGCCTACGCCTGTGTCCTGTCGGTGTCTATCTGCGCGCTCGCGGATTCTCCGCACCGCGTCGACATTCCTGCCGGCGACCTCACAGCTGCCCTGGATCTGCTTGCCCGGCAATCCGGCGTCGAGTTCGTCTATTCCGCGGAGCAGCTCGAGGGGCTGCGTACGCAGGGTGTGCACGGCGAGCTCACTGCCGAGAAGGCCGTCGCGAAACTGCTCGAAGGAACCCAACTCATCCTGACTGTCCATCCGAGTGGCGCGATCCTCATCGCTCCCCCGCCGTCGCTGCGCTCACCGGACACTACGAAAGACGACGCCGGTGCGACCAACGCAGCGACACAATCGATAGTCAGACCGATCTGGGACCGGATTCGTCTGGCGCTGATCGGGGCCGGCCCCCAAGCGGCACAGGGGAGCACTGCCGGGGGTGGTAGCGGAAAGGGAACGTCGAGTGGCGGCGACACACTCGCGGAGATCATCGTGACCGCCTCGAAGCGTCGCGAGCCGCTCAGTCAGGTGGGCGCCGCGGTATCGGCAATATCGGGAGACGAGCTGGAGGAGCGGGAGGCGAGCAGCTTGCGGGACTATGTCGCGTTCATTCCCGGCGTGTCGCTGCAGTCGTTGGGGAGTCCCGGCTATGGCGTGGTTTCGATTCGCGGTGTCGCGCCACAAAGCGTCGGCGCCGCGACGGCAACTTACGTCGATGAGGTGCCGTTCGGTCCCTCGAGCGCCCTGACAGAAGGCGGCCTGTTTACGCTTGATCTGAATCCCGTGGACCTGGAGCGCGTGGAGGTGTTGAAAGGTCCGCAGGGGACGCTTTACGGCGCCTCCTCGCTGGGTGGCCTGATCAAGTACGTCACGCGCGCTCCGGACTTGCAGCACACGGAAATCCGCTTACAGGAGGATGTCAACGCCGTCCAGGACGGCTCGCCCGGAACGAAGATGAGTGGCTCGATTTCCGCGCCGCTCATCGAGAACCAACTCGGTGTGCGCCTCAGTGGGTACTATCAGCACACGGGCGGATTCATCGACGACGTCGGCATCGGTGGTCAGGATACGAACCGTGGTAACGCTCGCGGCTTTCACGGAGCGGTGTTGTACAAGCCGCTGGACGATTTGTCTGTACGTCTCGACGCCCTGACTCAGGACAGTGCGGTCCATGGGCAGACCGTGGTCGACTACAATCTTGCGGCCGGCCGGCCGGTGAACGGCAATCTCACTCAGCATCGCTACCTGCCGGAACCCTTCTCGGTGCAGATTCGGCTGTATTCGGCCAATATCCACTACGATCTCGGCAAAGTGGAGCTGGTGTCCGCGACCAGCTACTCGAGCTTGCGTCCGCTGATACAGGCGGATGGCACCGCGATTTACGAGGCTCTCGGCTACCCATTCGCCACGCCGCAAACACCCGTCGGCACCGTTGGCAACTTTCCCACCAGCCAGGTGACTGAGGAGCTGCGATTGGTCTCCGCGCGTATGGGCATCGTGGAGTGGATGCTCGGTGGGTTCTATCAGCACGAAGCGCTGCGCGATGCGCTCGACATTACCCAGTACGTCAACGGAGCTCCCAACCCCGAGTTGTTACCAGGTGACGCTTATCGCGTCGGAGCGCTGACCGAATATGCCGTCTTTAGTAACGCGACGCTCTACCTGGGGTCCAAATTCGACGTGACGCTAGGATTTCGCGACAGCCACATCAGCCAGACCCGACTGCGTCGCGCCGAGGGGTTGTTGTACAACCCGACAGATCCGTCCGTATTTACAACCTCGTACCAGAAATTTACCGAGAGCTCGAACACTTATCTTGCTTCGGCCCGTTACCGCGTGACCGATGACACGCTGCTGTACGCCCGCGCGGCCAGTGGCTATCGCCCCGGAGGAGGGCGGACGGTGCCGGCGGGTGCGCCGGCCGGCTTTCCGGACTACTACACCTCGGACTCCCTGTGGAGCTATGAGGCGGGCTTCAAGATGCGCGAGCTGCAGGGCCGCCTCACGCTCGATACGGATGCGTTCTGGATCAACTGGAGCAACATCCAGACGCTGCAACCGGTTGGCGGTTTGACAGTGGATGGCAACGCCGGCACGGCCGTGAGCCGCGGCGTCGAGGCGCAGATCGACTATGTGGTCTTCAAGGGACTCGACGTTGGGATGAATTCGGCGTTCACGGACGCGCATTTCACGCAGAGCGTTGCCAACATCGATGTCACGGATGGAGAGCGTCTCTATTTCGTGCCGAAGTGGACTGCAACCGCCTACACGGAGTACTCCCGGCCTGTCGCCGGTGGCTGGCGCGGCTTCGCCGGCGGCGACTATCAGTATCAGTCGCAGCGGCTGGATAGCAACCGCAATCCGCTGCCGTCGTTCTCTATCTGGAATGTCCACTTCGGCGTGCGCAATGACCAATACCGCGCCAATTTCTACGTCAACAATCTGACCGACAAGATCGCCTTGACAGGCTCGAACAACAGCTCCGTCAGCGGCGCTCCACACGGGTTCGCCATCAACACGCCGCGCACTTTCGGTGTGACCGTCGCGTTGAAATTCTGACCCGGGCGGCTGAGGCACATTGCAGCTCTTTTTCAAAGGAATGCCTCATCGCATCAGTGTTTCGATAAAGAACATCGCTTCTGCGGTGACCGCATCGGGATCGGTCGACGCCTTGGGGAAGAGATGGCCGCCCGTCGGTCCCTCCATGAGCAGTGGGTTCAGACCCATCGCTTCCAGTTTGGCTGTGAACCGTCGGGCCGGCCCCGGACCCACCCGATCATCGGAGGTCGAGCAAACAGTCAGAATGCGCGGATAGTGCACGCCCTGCCGGATGTTCTGGAGGGGCGAGTAGCTGAGCATAACCGCTCGATCCTCTGGATCATCGGGATCACCCAACGCCCCCTTCAATGTCGAAAGCTGTCCAACACTATTTTTTGCCGGGAAAAGATCCGTGACGGGAACACCGTCGAGGACGGCGGCAAACAGGTCCGGACGGCGCACAGCGACCGCCGCCGCCATCAGTCCGCCATAGGAGCGGCCCGTTAGCCCAAGCCGTTCGGGAGTAGTGAAGCCAGACTTAATCAGGTCTTCCGCAACGGCGGCGACGTCATCCAAGCCATTTGGCTTGTTGCGCAAGGTACCGGCCCGATACCATGCGCGCCCGTTCTCCCCGCCGCCACGGATGCCTGCGAACGCGTAAGCGCCCCCCCGGTTCAGCCAGGAGACGAGGGCGCCATCGAGCAGCTTCGCGGCGTAGGCGGGCGCGATGACGCCACCGCCGCCGCCATAGGCGCTCAGAATAGTCGGCGTCGGCCCTGGCTTAGGATTTCGTAGGCGTACGAGATAATAATCTACCCATGTTCCATCCCGGGATTTGGCGGTGCGGATCTCGGTCAAGAACTTGCTGGCGTCGAATGCGGCTGGACTCGTCGATATCGGTACGCAACAGCGCTCGCCTTCAATGAGGCTGATACTCGCGGGCTTCAGGTAGCTCTCCTGGCCCATGACCACAGCGTCGCTTGCCAGGCTGCCACCCCATAGGCTAATCGCGTCTCCAGGGGAAAGCCTCAGTAGTGTCTTGACCTTCCAGCCGCTCGCACCCGGGGTGGCGACCATCAGGGATCTGGCCAGGTTACGGCGGGTCACCATGTAGATGTGCGATCCCGAAAAGGCGAAACCGAACTGGGCGTTATCCAGATATGTCCCCTTCGGTGCCGCATAGACGAGGCTGATCCGTTGATTCGGCGGCGTCGCGGCCCATGTGTCATAGGCGAACACCGACCCTTGCGGATAGCGGCGGCCATTGACGGTCACCGGATCGACAGCGCAGACGACGACATACCGCGTCGTTCCCCCACTCAGACCCAGATTGCCCGGATATTCAGCCGCTGTAGGGAGGTTGGTCGGTGTAACCGTCCCGTCCTTGGCGACAACGAAGGTCTCGAAGTGCGTCTCTACATCTCGCGCGGCGGAGATCACACCCTCCCGATCTTTTCCGATTCCAACCGCAGTCAACCTGAAGAACGCATCCTTGGGGCCTGCGGTGAAGACAGGTCGTGCTTCTGAATAAGGCGTACCGCGCTTCCACAAACGTACCTTGGAGGGAAACCCACTCTCCAGCGTATCGCCGCCGGGCACCGCCTGCGCGACGAGCAGAGTATTCTCGTCCAACCAGGTGACCTCGGTTTTGGCGGGCGCGAAGTGGAAGCCCTCGTCGAGGAAGCTGGCTGCTCTCAGGTCGAACTCTCGAACCTGTGTAATTTCGGATCCCCCAATTCCAAGTGGAATGAGACAGCGGCGATATTCGGGTGGCAAGCAGGCGGTCGACAGGTTGAGGACAGGCAAGCCATAGGCCTGTCCCTCTCGGGCGTTGAGTGCATCGACGTCGAGCACCGTACGCCAAGGGCCGCCAACCCCTTTGGGGCCACGCGGAGCGGTTTGGATGAGGCCGGCCGGATGATCGCTATCCTTGACGAAGCGCGCAATGGTATCGCCCAGGACCGAGTAGGGCTGAACGAAAGGCGGAGGCGACGAAGCCAACTTCGCAGTGTCTCGCACTTCCTTCAAGACAACGGCCGCTTCGGGGTCCGCCAGTAGGGTCTCGAGCGTCGAGGCGGCTCGGGTTGCGGCCCATGCAATCGCGGCGGGATCGTGGGGCGCCTCCAGCCATTCGTACGCCTGGTCGCCCGTCGAGGCCGTCGCACGGACGGTCTGGGCCGACTGTGCTATCGGCGAAAGGCTGGATATGACAATGACCGAGATCGCTCTGAGCACTTTCGCCATCCTGGGTTTAACCGCCTTCAGTACCGAGACGAGTAAAACCGTGGAATCCTGCGCTGCGGGTCGGAGTTTTCGCGGCACCAACACCGACAACTATCCCTACGGGTTCGCCATCAACACGCCGCGCACTTTCGGTGTGACCGTCGCATTGAGATTCTGAACCGGGCGCAGGATTTGGGCTCACGGATCGTCCCGGTATCCACGAGTAAATAAAGTTGGGGTCTGACTATGCGAGTGCACCTGAAGTGGGCCTGGAAGGCTGCCTGGCGCGCGACTCACTTCATTGCAGCTTGCTGCGGCGTTGCTATTGGCAGTCAAGCCATGGCCATCGAAGCACGCGACCCCGGAATTCTCCAAGACAGCTATTCGTGGCTGATGCCGCAATACGCAG
>Ga0137412_10004590_pt1 | contig 11021 bp, 6 predicted proteins | sample CZODoug2_1_16fun_FD_122160 | JGI IMG/M metagenome (GOLD analysis project Ga0137412, IMG submission 122160) | Vadose zone soil fungal communities from Angelo Coast Range Reserve, California, USA - CZODoug2_1_16fungal (Hybrid Assembly) | ecosystem: Environmental > Terrestrial > Soil > Vadose zone... | reverse complement strand
GATTCAGGCGCAATCCAAACATCCGCCCCAAATGTCGATGAGGAACCACTTGCCGGCTTGTGCGATCCGTCGTTCTTTAGATGTCGCCCCGGAAATCATAAAAGACTCGAATGAGGTTGCCATCAAGATCGGCGACCATAAACTCGCGCAGCTTCCACGGCTTGTCCTCGGGCTCGGAAACGATCTTCGCTTGCGCGGCCTTCCACTCTGCGAAGAGTTCGTCCACCTCAGCCTTGCTGTCGAGATTGAGCCAGAAAAGGATAGGGCCTATGTTGCCGTAGGACTCTCGGAAGTAACGATTAGTGATAAACAGTCTGCAATTCCCCCTTGAGATGCCTGCAATGCCGCCTTGGTCGTCCCCCCAATCGAAGGTGAAGCCCAGCGTGTTGACATAGTAGGCTGCGGCTTTGTCGACGTTGGCCGCGGGGATCTCCGGGACAGGAGCGGGGAACGTCATGCGGTTGATCGTAGCACGAGCACACGGCTTGGGCGGCCCAGGAATAGGAGGAGTTGAGTTAAGGCCAGAAGTTTCCGTTGATCGGCCGTGATCATCGGCACAGTGCAGAACAACGGTTCAACTCCCGTAGGTCGGCAAACAGGAAGTAACACGGTCGCTTCCGCCACTCGAAACGCGGAGACAAAACCCGGTCGTGCCCTCCACAGAAGGTGGCCCTTTAAGATCTGACGGGATTCGGCGCAAATGTGCTTGTCAACGAATCATTCTGATCGTAGCGCAATGATGGGATCAATGGACAGGACCTTGCGCGCCGGTACAAGGCACGCCACACCGGCGACGACGAGCAGTAGCAATGAAACGCCTAGCACGATGAGTGGATGACTGGTTGTGATTCCCACTCGCGAGGCGACGATATGATTCATGCCGAGGCTCAGCACAAGTCCGATGGCGATACCGATGCCGACGCTCACTCCCGCGGAAGCCGTCGCAATCCTGAGAACATGCCGGCGGGTTGCGCCCAGAGCCATGCGAATACCGAACTCATTGGTTCGCTGCGCTACGGAATAAGAAAGGACGCTGTACAACCCAACTCCAGAAAGAAAGAGAGCGGCAACTGAGAATCCGGCGAACAAGGCTGAGATCAACCTGCCTCTAGCCCACTCCGGCTCATCCCTGATCCATTTTTCGAGGTCCGCAATGACCCCATACGTCTGCTGGTCGGGACTTACCGTTGCCAACTGCTTCCGGATACTGTAGAGGACGGGTTCCGGCACCACGCGCGTGCGGATGAGAATCTGCGTGCCCCTCGGCAGGAGTGTGCTGTACGGCGCAAAGATAGCCGGCCTGACGGGATGATCCAGCCCATCGTTCAACGAGTCGCCGACAACGCCGATGACCTGCATCCAGTCGTCGGCGCCGGGAGCCGTCAACCAGTCGGGCGGGCTGGCTTGGAGCGCGGAGACCCTGATGACGTGTCCTGCGATGTCGCCATTCGGATAGTACCGTCTGGCCAGTGTTTGATTCACCACCACCAACCGGGCTCCGTGCGCCACTTCCCCCGCGCTCCAGGTTCGCCCCTGCAAGAGAGGCACCTGCAAGGTGCTGAAGTAGCCTGAATCGACGAAATGGACCCTAGCGGTCTGCGATTCAGGAGACGAGGAAGGCTTATCCCGCAACTCAAAGCGCTGCTCCGAACCGCTATGCGGGGGAGTAGCGTTGTGTGCGATGCTGGCCGAGACAACGTCCGGCAGCGCGCTAACGCTGGCGCGCAATTGCTCGAAGTAATTGACTCGCGCTTCCCACGTCGTATACGTATTTTCCTGCAAAGGAATGCCGGCCGAGACAACATTGCGGGGATCGTAGCCAAGCGGTACGTTCAGCAAATGCAGAAAACCACGGACAGCCGCGCCCGCAGCCGTGAGCAGGACAAGCGTGAGCGCAATCTGCGCCGCGACAAGACCGCTATGCAGGCGTTTGCCGCGCACGCTGCCGGCAGTCCTGCTAGTACTCGTCTGCATCACCTGGCCGATATCGGGCTTCGCCATCTGCAAAGCAGGAACCAGCCCGAAGAGTACAGAGCTCAGCAGCGCCAGCCCTGCCGTGAAGAGCAATACTGGCACATTGATGCGAATGGCCACATCCGGCGGGAACATGCCGCTCGGCATCCACGCCACCAGTAGCTGCAACAGCTGATAGGCCATCACGATGCCCAACCCTGTCCCGGTAAACGCTAACAGAAGCGACTCGGTGAGCAACTGACGCACAATTCTCAAGCTACTGGCACCCACCGCGGATCGCAGAGCAAACTCATGTCTCCGTGCTGTGCCTCTGGCCAACAACAGGATGGAGACATTGCTGCAGCCGATCATCAGGAGCATTGCAACCGCCGCAAACAGCAGATACAGAGTGCCACCCATGTTGCGCGTGGTCTCGAAGGTCAGTGGGCGGATGTCCACCTTGAACTTGGGCGGGAAGCTGTGCGGCCTCTCCTGGGCGAAGCGTTCCAGCATTGGCTGCAATTCAGCATTGGCGGCGGCGAGGCTTACGCCTGGACGCAGCCTGACAACTACGCCGCCTCCCTGTGCAGCCTCTTCGGGCAGATAAACGTCAGCGCCCCAGCCCCAGGTAAAGTGTGGACGGGTCACGCCTACGATCGTGTACGGCCGATGATTCAGCTCAAGAGTTTTGCCGATAACAGCCGGATCGCCGTGGAAGTGACGTTGCCAGAAACGGTAATGCAGCATCACGACCGGCAGCGGCTCCTGTCCCTCGGGTGAGTCGGACGGGCCGAGATTGCGGCCGAGCAAGGGCGGGACACCTAGAGTGACAAACGTTTCGCCGATTCCAAAGAAAGCGATCGCGTTTTCAGGAACGTCGTGGCCAGTGACGGTCAGGTGCTGTGAGTCCCAGGTAGCGATGCCCTCGAAGGCGTGCACGTTTCGCAGCTCGCGAAACTGCTGCCCCGTGAATCCAGCATCGAAGATATTGCCGCGTGGGTCACTGAGGCTGAGATTGGCCAGCCGAGCGACGTTGGCGTACGGGAACGGATGGAGAAGCACGCCGTAGATGACGCTGAAGACGGAAACGGTAGCTCCGATGCCCAGCGCCAGGGAGAGGATCGCAGCCAGAGCGAATCCTGGATTCTTGACCAACTGCCGGATGGCGTAGCGAATGTCAGACCCAATACTGCTGATTAAAAGAGCAGCATCTGCGGATGTAACGTGCTCTCTCGTCGCTGTGCGGTTGCCGAAGCGCACCAGCGCATCGCGTCGGGCCTTCTCAGGAGACATGCCAGCAGCGAGGTTATGTTCAATGCGCAGTTCGATGTGGGCCTGAAGTTCGGCATGGATGTCACGGTCGAGGCGCGAGCGGTGCAACAGATTGGTCATGCGGCGGAAGATGGACATCGCGCACCCCTTCACGCGTAGCGCAACATGGTGCGCACGCCTTTCACCAGTTGATCGAAGCTTTCCTCGGCCCGCTGCAATTGGTGTCGACCTCGAGGCGTCAGCTTGTAGTATTTGGCTTTGCGATTGGTCACAGTGTGCGCCCACTGTGACGCAATCCATCCACTCTGTTCCATGCGATGCAAGGCCGGATAAAGCGACCCTTCCTCCACGCGCAAAAGTTCCTCGGAGGCACGCTGGATGTGGAGCACGATCCCGTATCCATGCAACTCGCCCATTTGCGCGAGAGTCTTCAAAACCAGCAGATCCAGGGTTCCCTGCAAATCATTCTTTGCCATGTTTTCTATACCTAGACATCTTTGCTCTACGAGACTAGTCCTAGACGTCTAGGCACGTCAATCCGCAAAGCACCGGTTTCTCGGGAAAATCACTTCTGGTGCACCCCCACGGTCGAGGGACACCTAGGGGCGCTATGCCACGCCAGCATCTCGACGACCGGCAACGTGTACATGCAAGTAATCGAGGACGAGCGTGATGCGGGCGGTCAACTCTCACGCCACAGCCGTGCTCGTCAGAATTCATATTAGGTAATAGCTCTAGTTCTCCGGACTTTTTTTATTCACTCTCACTTGGTTAGCTATCTGCTCTTGCTCCAACTCGTTGTTGAGAACCGCCCTCAGGTGATCTAAAACTTCTGCTGCTTCACTGTTCCGATTGAGTTTTCGCAACAGGATGAACTCGCGATTGAGAGCCGACCGATTGTCCGGTTCCACTTTCAGTGCCCGTTCGGTGTGGTCAAGGGCTTCCGAGAGATTATTTTCTTGTTGACACAATTTACCCATCAAAATCTGCGCCTCGGCCGAATCGGGCTGCGCGGCCAGTGACCTTGCCAAATCCGCCTTCGCTTCGCTGAAGGCTTCCTCTCCGGGTTTTGCGCCACCCCGGATGAGGAGATCTGCTAAGAGATAGTTGGTAACTGCATCGTTGGGTGTAAGGGTCAATTGCTTTTGAAGCAGTGCTTTCTCCTTGTCAAGCTGATTACGGTCCGAGTAGAGGAGACTCATTGCGATGGTGCTATTCGGTCGATTTGGATCGAGCTGAGCCGCGACAGCAAAATCGCTTTCGGCCTTGTCGTATGCGGCCAACTGGGCGAAAGCGACCCCACGGATGAGGAAGAGAGAAGAGGCTTTGGGTATTTTCGATATCCCTGCAGTAGCAGCAATAACTGATCTATTTTCCTGCTGATGCTCAAGGCAAAGAATCGCGAGATCCATGTAGTTCGACTCTTCGTTTGGATTAATCAGGATTGCATCTTCCAAAGTCCGAAAGGCGTCATCAGGACGATTGGCCCGAGTGTATGCAGACGCAAGGAGGTTTAGAAGTCTCGAATCCTTTTCTCCGGCCAGAGGCGACAAGATTTTTATGGCCTCGACTGGATGATGGCTCCGGAGCTGGGCAATGGCCAGGTTGTACTTGAGTTGTACGCTATTCGGATGCAATTGCGATCCGCGATCAAGAACTTGAATGCTCTGACTCAGTTGTTCCTTTTTGATTAGACAGTCAGCAAATTCAGAGAGAGCATTTTCATTCTTATAGACCTCATCGCCGCTTCGCTGGAAGTAATTCACCGCATCAGTACAGTCATTGGACTGATAGGCCAGCACGGCCGCCATGGCGTTTGCTGTTTCATTCGCGGGTGCGACGGTAAGCAGTCTTTGCAGATACTGCGTTGCCCGCGGGTCGTTATGTTGATAGGAAGCCTCTGAAGCGCCTTCGAGAGCCGGGGCGAAAACCCGATCAATCGAAAGAGCCCTATCAAAGCTCATCAGGCTCGCATTCGTTTGCCCCATGCGCTCCAGTGCAACTCCGCGGAGAGTCCAGAGGGAGGGATCGCGCGGATGCGCTTTCAACAACGGCGCAAGCAACTTAAGCGCCTGGTTATATTGACCTGAAGAAATGGCGGACCCGGCAGCGTAGCGGGCAGCGGAGTAATCTTCCCCCTGCAGAGGCTTCGTGCACAGAAGCGCAAAGCCGAGCAGTGGAACGAAGAGCTTCATACTCATTTCCAGATGGACCATCGTATCGGAATCCGCAGCAACTCAGTATAGAGGAGGGACCGAGCGCTGCGGAGTGTAGTAGTTCAGAAACGAATGCGGCCAACCACCTGAATCTGCCGCGGCAGGTTCTGGTTTGTCGATTTGCCGAACACTCCGCTCGCCAGGTTGCCCGAAGGCGTCGTGAGGTTGACTCGATTGAATAGATTGAGTATCTCTCCACGCAGTTCGAAGCTCCCTTGTTCGCCAAGGAAGGGCAGGTTGAACCGTCTTTGTGCCGCAAGGTTTGTATTCGCCAAACCAGGACCGTTGTAAGTATTTCTCCCGAGATTCCCCTCGGTGCCCGTTGTTGGGTGAGGGAATGCGCTGGCTGGAAATACTCCCTTCAGGAAGTCAGACCGGCTAGTGCTCTTGGTGTTGCCAAAGCTGGGAGCGTTTGGCACGTCATAGTTATAACCATCCCCATTGAAGTCTCCAGAGGGAAACGCAGCAGAGGTATACACAGTGAAGGGTTGTCCGGACTGCAGAACAACCACTGGCGAAAGCATCCAGCCGCTTGTAATCAGGTGTGGGATGTCTCCCTTCAGGCCGGGAATATTCCACACAGCATCCACTGAGATCCTGTGCCTCGCATCGTAGTCTGAGCGGCCGTAATTTCGCGCGGGGTTGTAGGCATCGATCACGTTTTCTGCCCCGGCCACACCATTGTCGTTGCTACTCGTGTAGTCGAGCGACTTTCCGTAGTTGTAAATAGCGTGAATTGACCAACCTCGCGAAAAACGTTTGGAGATGGCAAGTGCCCCGACTTCAGCGTTCGCTTTGCCAATACTCTGACCATAGATAACCGACCCAAAACTTGAATTGAGACGAGCCAAATGCCCATTGTTTGCCACCAGGTCGCCCGCGTACCTGTTCGAATCTGTTTGAAAGTAGAGATGGTCGCTGTAGGTGCCAAAATAATCTGCCTCAACCACAATGCTGTTACCTACACTGCGCTGCAGGCTCAGTGACCAGTCCTGAACCAATGGCGGCACCAGATTCGACTGAACGCCACCAACCCCAATGCGGCTTCCCACTAGTCCACCATGACTGTCCACCTGGTATTTGATGCCAGGAGGAGGCGCGAACCCGGAAGGCCCCGTGCTGCTTGTCCCGTAAGAGAAATTGGCCAACGTAGTTCCAGCGTTGTAGATGCTGACGCTGGGGTTGGCGAATTGAGGCGGATTGGTGCGAACGCTGTTGGCGTACGATAAGTCTCCGATCTTGTTGTTGAAGAGGCCCCATCCACCGTGGATCGAGGTGGTTCCGTCGCCGAAGACATCATAGGCAAATCCAATACGAGGAGCGAACCTCCACAACGCGTTGTTCGTCACCTGACCATTGCTCCCACGCACGACCATAGAACCGTTCGCTACCTGTGCCTGCAAGGTCGATCCAGACCCTGGCGTGAATAACGCTATCGGGTTGGGCCCATAACCGAACGTGCCCAGATGACCGAAATAGTCAAAGCGTAGACCCACATTTAATGTCAACTTGCTCGAGACTTTCCAGTCGTCCTGAACGAAGGGAGCAGTCTGAAGCATCAGAACCCGCGAGTAGAGACTCTTCGCCGTACCACCCGCCGCCACATCAATGACCGGTGCGCTTTGCGTTGAGGGATGATCCACGGCGAAATCGACAATATTCGCAAAGTTGAAGCTGGGCCGATTAAGTCCGGCGGTAAAGTTATCCAGATCCTGCTGGCGATCAACGTCAATCCCAACGCGAATATTGTGGGACCCCTGAACGTAGGTCAATACATCGTGCCAGTTCCAGTTGTTGTGGACCCAGCCCGATGGGCCCCATGAAGAAAAGCCTGTGCCCAAGCCTCCTGGAAACGCATTGGGCAACGTTGGAAGAGTTCCGGGAGCGGCGGGCTGATCGCCGTCTGCGCGAATATAAGATACGCTGGCCTCATTGAGCAATCTCGCCGAAAACGCATGAACATAATCGATCTTGTGATACCAGGTCGCATTTGGACTGACGTATGCAAGATTGGGCCGTGGATTTGCAACTCCGCCTTGGGTGGTATTGCGAAACAGGCTATAGAAGAGCTTGTCATTCCCGTTATGGAAGTTATCATCGATCCGCATGTGGCCTTGAAATCCGTTGTTGATCGGTGACTGGCTGATCGACACATTTCCGAGGGCTACCAAATCCCCAGGAATGCCTGGGGGCAGATAGGGGCTTACAAGACTTTTCTCGATCTGGCTCACTGTCTGGAAGCCGCTTGTGGGCGCGGCGCCGGAAGGAGCACCTTTCAAAAATTGCGCCGCCAGTGAATTTGGATAGTTCGTTGTGACGTAATTCGCGAACTGAGGTGTTTCCATCGTCTGCGTCATGGTTACTCCCTGGCTGCTCTTGCTCCAGAATAGAGAGCCGAAGAAGAAGACCTTGTTCTTGAGAATTGGGCCGCCAACCGTCCCGCCAAAATCGTTGCGAAGGAATCTTGGCACTCGAGTTTGGAACTCTGTTCGCGCAGTCAAGGCAGAGCCTGTGTAGAACTCAGAAAGACTCCCATGAAACTTGTTTGTTCCTGGCTTGGTGAAGACCTCGATCAGCGCGCCGCTCTGGCGGCCTCTGTCTGCGGAAAAGGTATTCGTGCTGATCTTCAACTGCGAGACGCTGTCCGGTTCCGGAGTAAGGTTGGTGATACCGTCCCGCGAGTTGCCGCTGACGCTGGTGCCGTCTACCTGGTATTCGGTAGTCTCCTGCCGCTGGCCGGCTCCGATGATCTGGAAGGCCGGCTCCGCATTGAAGCTATTCGTACCCTGAGATCCTGAACTGCTTGCTCCGCCAAACGATCCTCCAAGGCCGGTTACCCCGGGGGCCAGAGTGGCCACGCTCGCATATAGGTTTTCTCCCACCAAAGGAGCACTCTGAACGGTTTGCTCCTCCAACGTTCGACTGATTGTTCCACTGGTCGTCTCCACGGCAGAGGAGGACGCCGTGACCTCAATCGTCGCCTGGGCCGTACCGACATTCAATTTCGGATAGACCGTTCGTATATCCGTTCCCTCGATAACGATATCCGTCTGTTCCCAGCCTGCGAACCCGGGTGCGGTGACGCTGATCCGATAGCGTCCAGGCGGTAGATGGAGGATTCGCACCAATCCTTGCGAGTTTGCGGTCGCGGATTGACTTACTTGCGTGTCCTGGTTTGTGAGGGTGGCCTGAGCGTTTGGGATGACGGCTCCACTTTGATCCGTAACCGACGCCTCAATTCCACTGCTGTACTGTGCTCGAGCTGACGTCGCCGCCGCCATGAGCAAAGCAATCAGACAGAGCGCCTTGGTCCAAAGATGTGATGTGAAATACGACTCTCGCATACCGCCTCCCAGAAACGAATTCAGCGAAAATCCGCTGGTGATGCAAGGTGCATAGCTCTAATTGAAAGCTTTCATTTAAATCCGCCACCAAATCTAGAACGGTCTTTGAGAAATTGTCAAGAATAAAATTGAACTAAAAATTCGCCCCACTCCGAGACGCTGTCTACTCTCTGCCTAGCCACACTTAGAGGGACCGATTCGCCCGACCTTCAAATGCCACGGAACTGACTACTCAAACGGATCTCGCGCGGCGCCGGGATTTTGGAACGTCCACGCGCCTGGCGTTGTCCAGCGGTGGCGCAATGGAGCCACGAATCCTCAAAGCGGTCTCAAGCACAATGTGTTTAGCGGGTCCATCGTCGCCTTTCACTCGATCGATCAGAATGCGGGCCGCAGTCGTTCCTATTTGGTATCCCGGCTGGGAGACGGAGGAGAGCGGAGGGCTAGTCATTTCCGCCAAATCCAGATTATCGAATCCGATGATTGAAATATCTTCGGGGCATTGCATGCGTGCCTCGCGAAGCGCCATCAAAGCGCCGAAGGCTATCATGTCGTTTCCGGCGAAAATGGCAGTTGGCCGCGGAATCATACCGAGGAGCAGCATCGTCTTTGAATAACCGCCGTGCTGATCAAAGGTCGCTTCCTGAATGTATTCAGGACCGATGTGAATCTTCCTTTCAGCAAGCGCGCGATTGAAACCTCTCAAGCGGTCCTGAACGTTTGTGAGATGCCGAGGACCAATAATCATTGCAAGCCGTTTATGTCCCTGGCGAAGCAAGTAGCTTGTCGCGTTATATGCGCCGTTCTCGTTGTCGGCGGTTACGCTGTCTCCGTCCCAGTCTTTTGGGAGACGATCAACACAGACGACCGCCGTCCCCGTCTTGCGATATGACTCCGCCTGGGCCGTGAGATCGCTCAAACTCGATGGAATGACGATAAGTCCCGACGGCAGGTATGTTCGCAATTCATTCAGATGGACGATCTCCTTGGCATGGTCGTTATCACTGTTGCAGAGAACTAGCCGGTATCCGTCGGTAAAAGCGACATCTTCCGCCCCGCGAACAACGGCAGGAAAGAAGGGATTGGTAATGTCAGGAATGATCATTCCGATCATGTTTGTTTTGTCGCGCCGCAGTCCGCGCGCAAGCTGGCTGGGCTGGTAGCCAAGGGCATCCACCACCTCCATCACCCTTTTGCGCAGGGGCTCCCGGACGGGCACGGAATTATTCAGCACATGCGATACAGTGCCTAACGAGACGCCGGCGATCTTCGCAATCTCCTTCATATTTGCCATGGTCGCGACTCCCTTAAGGTGTTTTCGACTGCATCATCGATCGCACATCCCCTTCAACTCCCAACACGATTCAGCGCACTGAAGAGCTAGCTCAGACAACGTGCAAGCCGAATTGAAAACCTTGCCGGTTTCCTCTGAGTTTCGCATACCATCAAGCAATGCCCGGCATCTCTCCATTACTGAGCCTGGCAGCCATCTCGAAAACATACCTTGACAATGCATCGACAATTTTCTATTCTCCTCTGGCATTGAAAGCTTTCATATAACCGCCGCTCGATCACTGATACCCGTTGAATTCCGTCGCGCTACAGGGTTCGGAGCCTCAGCCGGAGATGCGCTGGTCGTTCCAATGCAGAGGAGTAAATGCCTTGTTCCAGCCTCAAACGTACGCAATGGCTCTCTCGCTGATGATCGTTAGCATGCTCTGCTGGGGATCGTGGGCCAATACTCTCAAGATGTGCCCTGGCTTTCGATTTCAACTCTTCTACTGGGACTACGTTCTTGGCCTGGCAGCGGCCACCTTGCTGTGGGGCTTCACGTTGGGCAGTTCAGGAGACATAGGCAGGCCTTTCTTGGCCGACCTGCTTCACACCACGCCATCGCACATCCTGTTCGCTATGGCTGGCGGAGTGATTTTCAACGCTGCAAATCTGCTTCTGGTCGCCGCCATCGATATCGCGGGGCTGGCGGTTGCATTTCCAGTGGGCATCGGACTGGCGCTGGTGGTTGGAGCAATCAGCAGCTATTTGCTGTCTCCCAGCGGGAACCCGATCATGCTCTTTGGCGGAATCGCGCTGGTGGTAGCGGCAATTGTGTTCGATGCAATTGCGTATCGGTTGAGGGAGACGCTGCACCCGTCGCTGAGCAAGCGGGGCGTGATCATCAGCCTGATCGCGGGCCTTCTGATGGGCAGCTTCTATCCTTTTGTCTCCAAAGCGATGA
>Ga0137412_10004588_pt1 | contig 11023 bp, 10 predicted proteins | sample CZODoug2_1_16fun_FD_122160 | JGI IMG/M metagenome (GOLD analysis project Ga0137412, IMG submission 122160) | Vadose zone soil fungal communities from Angelo Coast Range Reserve, California, USA - CZODoug2_1_16fungal (Hybrid Assembly) | ecosystem: Environmental > Terrestrial > Soil > Vadose zone... | reverse complement strand
GAGGTTCTGCGGCGTGATGCTGGCCTGGGCGAGAATCCTGCCCGCCTCGCTGTCCTTCTCGAGCGCAAGCGCCAGCAGCAGCCGCTCGACGGTGACGAAGGAATCGCCGGCTTTCTCGGCCACCTTCTCGGCGGTGTCGAACACCCGCGCAAGCTTGGCATCGAGGTAGATCTGGCCGCTGCCGCCCTCGACCTTGGGCCGCTTCTTGAGCGCCGCCTCGACGGCCGCCAAGGCGTCGCGCGAGCGTCCGCCGGCGCGGTCGATCAGCCCGGCCGCGAGGCCTTCCGGATCGTCGAGCAGGACCTTGAGGAGATGCTCGGGCACGAATTGCTGATGCCCTTCGCGCAGCGCCAGAGACTGCGCCGACTCGACGAAGCCACGCGCGCGCTCGGTATATTTTTCGAGATTCATGAGGCTAACCCTCTTCGGCCTGCTCCGAACGCCCGACAGGCGCGCTCGGCACATCGTTGACGCAAAAAGCCCGGCCGTCCCTGATGTCCGTCAAGAAAGGCCGCGCCGCGGACCCGTCAGGCATCCGCGCGAAATATGTGGGGGCAGCCCCGGGCGGACGGAAGAGGCGAGGTGCAGCGTGGTTAAGCCAAATACGCGACAGTTACGCGGATTTCGCGCGGACATACCCCGAAGATCTCCGCTAATCTATTGAAAAATATATGGAAGTTTCGGTCCGCCAAGCGAGGCAAAACGCCCGGAGCAAAAGCGCGGGTCTTGACCATGTGCTCGCCGGTCCCCAAGGATGCCGACAATGGACGCAGCGCAGCCCAGGGTGAAAAGCATCTACCGCTACCCCGTGAAGGGACTGTCCGCGGAGAAATTGCCGGGCACCGTGCTGGCGCCCGGCCAGACCGTTCCGGCCGACCGGCTCTACGCGATCGAGAACGGGCCGAGCGGCTTCGAGCCCGCCGCGCCCGCCTACATTCCGAAGAACCGTTTCCTGATGCTGATGCGCAACGAGCGGCTCGCCCGCCTCGACACCCATTTCGAGGATGCGACCCATATGCTCACGGTACGCGAGGGCGACGGCGCGGCGGCGCGCGGCGACCTGCGCACACCGGCCGGACGCCAGGCGATCGAGGCTTTCTTCGCCGGCTTTTGCGCCGACGAGCTGCGCGGACCTCCCCGGGTGCTGGATGCGCCCGGCCATAGTTTTTCCGACGTGGCCAAGAAAGTCGTGTCGATCATCAATCTGGCCTCGGTCGCGGATATCGAAACACTCGTCGGCGCGGCGGTCGATCCCCTGCGGTTTCGCGCCAATCTTTATGTCGAGAACTGGCCGGCGTGGCGCGAGTTCGAGCTTATCGGCCAGACCCTCTCGGTCGGCGCGCAGGCGCGCCTCAAGGTGGTCAAACGCATCATGCGGTGTGCCGCCACCAATGTGGAGCCGGGCACCGGCATCCGCGACTTGACGATTCCGGCAACGCTGACCCGCAGCTTCGACCATGCGGATTGCGGCATCTACGCCGAGGTGATCGCGGGCGGGCCGATCGCCGCCGGCGACCGCATCGAAATTTCCGGCAGGGACGCGCCATGCAGGTGATGGTGGTCGGCGCCGGCGTGGTCGGGCTCGCAATCGCACGCGAGGCGGCGCTCGAGGGCCACGACGTGATCGTGGCCGAGGCGGCGGCGGCGATCGGCACCGGCACATCGTCGCGCAACAGCGAGGTGATCCACGCCGGCCTCTATTATCCGAGCGGCAGCAAGCGGGCGCTGCACTGTGTGCGCTCGCGGCGCATGCTCTATGCCTATTGCGAGTCGCACGGCATCGCGCATCGCAAGCTCGGCAAGCTTTTCATCGTCACCAAGGCGTCCGACATCGCCAAGCTCGAGGCGATCTACGCCCAGGCGCTCGCCAACGGCGTCGAGAACGTGACCATGCTGGGCGCGGGCGCGGCCATGCGGATGGAGCCGGCGCTGTTCTGCGTCGCGGCGTTCCATTCAGCCGAGACCGGCATCATCGACAGCCACCGCTACATGCTGGCGCTGCAGGGCGACATCGAGGATCGCGGCGGCGTTCTGGCGTTCAACACGCCGGTCGAGCGCATCGCGCGCGCCGGCGCTGGCTGGCGGGTCGATTTCGGCGGGCCCGAGCCCGGCTCGCTCACGGTCGACGCGGTGGTCAATTCGGCGAGCCACGGCGCGCAGCGTCTCGCGCGCGCGACCGAGGGCTATCCGGCCGAGCGCGTGCCCAAGCTGGTGCTCGCCAAGGGCAACTATTTCGGTTACGCCGGCCGCGCCCCGTTCTCCCGCCTGATCTATCCCGCGCCGGTGCCGGGCGGTCTCGGCATCCATGTCACGCTCGATCTCGCCGGCCGCATGCGCTTCGGGCCCGACGTCGAGTGGATCGACACCATGAATTTCGACGTCGACCCGCGCCGCGGCGACTCGTTCTACGGCGCTATCCGCACCTATTGGCCTGGCCTGCCCGACAATTCGCTGTTCGCCGATTATGCCGGCGTGCGCCCCAAGCTCACCGGGCCGGGCGAGCCGGCCGCCGACTTCGTGGTCGACGGCCCGGCCGAGCACGGACTGCCCGGACTGGTGGCGCTGTTCGGCATCGAGTCGCCGGGGCTCACGAGCGCGCTGTCGCTTGCCGAGGAGGTCATCGGCAAGCTGTCGGGCTGATCCCGCGAAAGCGACGCCCCGACTTCACGCGAGATGGCGCCGGTAGTCGCTCGGCGTATGGCCTGTGAATTTGTGAAAAGCCGCCGTGAAGGAGCTCGTTTCGCGAAACCCAATATCTATGCCGATCTCGGTGACCGACAGCCCCGTCACGGCCAACAGATCCTTCGCCCGCTCCATGCGGCGGCCGATGTGGTAGCGGTGGGGCGGCACCCCGAAGGATTGCTTGAAGGCGCGGGCGAAGTGGAAGGGACTCAGCCGCACCAGCTGGGCGAGATCCGACAGGGACACGTCGTCGCCGAGATGCTCCTCGATGAATTCCGCCACCCGCCGTTGCTGCCAGGTCGCGAGGCCGCCGCGCGCCGCCGCGCGCGCCGGAACGGTCTTCTCCAGCCGGACGAGCTCATGCAACAACGCCACGCTCAGGGCCTGGGCATATTGCGGGCTGTCCGAATCGGGGTTCTCGGTCAGAGATCTGAGCTTCTGCGCCGTTTCCCAGAGGTCATGATCGAAAAAGAACAGCCGCGGCCTCATCGGGATCTCGGAAAAGCGCAGCTCGGGATCGAGCTGCGGACCGCGCGGATCGATGTAGAAATACGTAACTCGCGTGAGCACGCGCGAGGCCTGCCAGCCGTGAAACCGATGTCCCGCCGGAACGAAGCTCAGCTTCCGGCTCAAGTCACGCAGCGACGATTTGGGCAGGCCTTCGATGAGCGTTTCGCCCGCGTCGCGCTCGCTGCGCTCCGAGGCGATCAACAGATGACACGGCGCCTGGTATCCGTATTCGAAGCGTTCGCGCCGCGTGATGTGGACAGTGTCCGCCCGGATGGCGCCCCAATCGGTGACACGCCGGTTCGCGATATTGGGCGGAGAGAAACTCACCGAAGAGCAGGGAGAGCAAGGAACCCCTTTCGTGGAGGGCGCGGGCTCCGTCGTCATACCTATCTCACTCATTATTCATTCTCCCGAGGTGCGTATGGGCCCCCGAGTTGGTCCGGCGTTTCCAGATTTTACGGAAAATTTATTTTCGACTTCGTCGGCGTGGTCGATCGATCCAGGATGTAATCATTTCCGAGTCACATGCTCATCACATCCGCGCGACAGGTCAGTTGATTGTGTAAATTTTAATTTAGAGCTTTCGGCGTGGCTTGATGATCCGGCGTGTCAATCATCCCTGTGCCACGTCTTCATCCACGCGACAGGTAATTTCATCCTGCCGCATCTTTTCTCGTATCGATGTGGCATTGTCGCCGCATGCGCGTGACATCGAGGCGTCATGAATTTCTTCATAGGTGCACCTCTTTGAGACTTTGGTCGCATTCGACCGCGATTTTCGTCAATTGCGCAAGACGGCATCAAACGCGGCAATCGAGGTGGAGCAAGGCTGTCGGCCGTCTCCGATATCGGGGGCACCGTTGCAGATTGGATGCACGGGTGCCCAACGACAGGAGATGCAAATGAAAAACTTCATCGTCACACAGAACTTCGGCCGCCGGCTCAAGCAAGCCGCCATGGCGGCCGCCGCGGTGGGCGCGCTGCTCGCCGGCACGCCGGCCGCCTATGCGTGGGACCAGCAAGCCACCGGCGCCGAGATGGACTACTCGCTGAGCCGCGAGGCCGCCGGCATGGGCTCGGGCTATTACGGCTCCTATGCCCAGGGACCCGAATATTTCGGGGGCCCCTACAGCTATGCTCACCGCGCGCGTTCACACCGCCATGCGCGGTGACCGGTAACGCGAAGCTCCGGTAACGCAAAGCCCAAGAGGCGGCCAGTGGCCGCCTCTTTTTTTTCAAATCATGCGCCAATTCGCCGCCGCGAATGCATGGATTCGCGCGCACGGACGGCAAAATTCAGAAATAGCGCCACCAAACGTAAACGTGACAGATCGCCAACGATACGATCATCATCGGCAGGCCGTAGAGCGTGAACCGGACGAACCCGAAGGCCACGCCGCTGCGCTCGGCGAGCCCCGCCATCGTCAGGTTCGCGGCGGCGCCGATCAGCGTGCCGTTGCCGCCCAGGCACGCGCCGAGCGCGAGGCACCACCATAGCGGTTCGATCCGCTCAGGGCCGCCGAGCGCCGGCGCCATGTTCTTGACCAGCGGAATCATGGTCGCGACGAACGGGATATTGTCGACGAGGGCGGACAGGAAGGCCGACACCCACAGGATCGCGTAGCCGGCGCGCGCGATGTCGCCGCCGGTCGCCGCCACCAGCTTGTTGGCGAGAAGCGCCAGCAACCCGCTCATTTCGACGGCGTGCACGACGATGAACAACCCGATGAAAAAGAAGATCGTGATCCACTCCACGTCGCCAAAAGTCTGCTGCACGTGCCTCGACTGCTTCTCGGCGGCATGGCGCCAGTTGTCGAGCAGCATCAGCACGGCCGCGCCCGCCATCGCGATGGTCGCCGGCTCGAGCCCGAGACGGTCGGCAACCACGAAACCGAGGATCACCACCGCGAGCACGGCCGCCGACTGCTTGAGCAGCGCCGGATCGAGGATCGCGGCCCCGGCTTCCAGCGCCATCACGTGCGCGCGATGCTCTTTGGTGGCGTGCATGTCGCGACCCCACAGCAGATGGATCATCAGGCTCTGCACGGCCTGGACCACCAGGATCACCGGGGCGAGATGGACCGCGAAGGCGTTGAAACCGAGGCCCGTAAGCGAGCCGATCATGATGTTGGGAGGATCGCCGATCAGCGTCGCCGTCCCGCCGATATTGGAAGCGAACACCTCCGCGAACAGGAACGGAAAAGCCGGGACGCGCAGCTCCTTCGCGATCGCGAGCGTCACCGGCGCCATCAACAGGATGGTGGTGACGTTGTTGAGGAAGGCCGAGGTCACCGCGGTCGTGAGCTGCAGGAGCAGCAGAAGGCCGGCCGGGTTGGCCCTGACCCTCTGCGCCGCCCAGACCGCGAGGAACTGAAAGATTCCGGAACGCTGCGCGATCGACATCAGGATCATCATGCCGGCGAGGACGCCGATGGTGTTCCAATCGATGCCCTTCAGCGCTTCGGCCTGATCGAGCGCGCCCACAAGCACGACGGCCACGGCCGCGACCAGTGCCACGATCGCCCGGTTGACCTTGTCCCAGACGATCGCCGCATACGTGATGCACAGCAGTGCCGTCGACACCGCGATCGGGTCGAGGCCGAAGACGATGTGTGGCGTGAACCCGTGCACCCAGGACTCCCCCGTCAGAGCAAGTGGGACCAACCGCGGATCGGTCGGTGGCCCTGCCCCGCAGCCTTCATGCACGGTCGGGAGGGCGCCCGGCAAGCCGGCCCGGCGGGGCTATCGCGGCGCGCCGCCCGGTCTATAGTTCGCCCCCGCCCATGCCCAGAAGGATCGGAGACATTCATGGCTTCCAACGTGCGCTACTTGAATCCCAAAACCCTCGCCAAGCCGCCAGGGTACACCTACGTGGTCGAGACCAGCGGGCCCGGGCGCACCGTCTATGTGGCAGGCCAGCTCGGGCTCGACCTCGACAACAAGCTGGTGGGCCCACCCGGCGATTTCCGCGCCCAGGCCACAAAAGCCTTCGAGAATCTGGCAGCGGCGCTCGCCGGCGTCGGCGCCGGCATGAAGGACGTGGTGAAGATCAACAACTACCTGACCGATGTGGCGCATATCGGGGTTTTCCGCGAGGTGCGCGACCAGTTCGTCAACCTGGCGGCGGCCCCGGCCAGCACCACGGTCGCGATCTCGCAGCTCGCCCGCCCGGGCGCCCTGTTCGAGGTCGAGGCGATTGCAGTGCTGCCCGCGAAGGCCGCAAAACCCGCGAAGGCGCGCGGCGCCCGCCGCGCGACGAAGCCGGCAAAGCTCAAGGCCGGCCGACGGAAACGTAAGTGAGCAGCACGAAGACCGGCAGCAACACGGCGCAGGACCACAGCAGGTAGCCGAAAAAGCTCGGCATCTTGATGCCGCGCTCGGTCGCGATCGCATAGATCATGAAATTGGGCGCGTTGCCGATATAGCTGAGCGCGCCCATGAAGACGGCACCCATCGAGATCGCGGCGAGCGTCGAGCCGAGCTCGCCCATCAGCCGGCCGGCGTCGCCGCCGGCGAGCTCGAAGAACACCAGGTAGGTGGGCGCGTTGTCGAGCAGCGCCGACAGCACGCCGGTCAGCCAAAAATAGGCCGCGTCGTTCGGGCCACCGTCGCGCATCGTCACCGCGTCGAGGAGCCAGGCGAAGGATCCGCTTGGGCCCGCGGCCAGCGTGGCGAGCACCGGAATGATGCAGGCAAAGATCCCGGCGAACAGATACGCCACCTCGCGGATGGGCTCCCAGGAAAACCCGTTCGCTTCGCGGTGCTCGTCGGGGGTCAGCGCGACGGAAGCCAGCGCGATGACAATGAGCGCACCGTCGCGGACGAGATTTTCCAGCGCGAGCTCGGTGCCATAAACATCGAAGGTGACGCCGGGCTTCCAGATCGCCGAGCCGAGGATCGCGCCGATGATCAGCGCGATCAGCACGATATTGATCTTGCCCCTGACCCCGATCGCGAAGGGGGCAGCCGGCTCGCCGACCAGCTCGATGCGGCGGTCCTTGCGATAGTACCAGGTATCGATCGCGACGAAGACCGCGAGCACGATTCCCGCCGTGAGCGCGGTCGCGAAGGCGAGATGGCGGGTGGTCCAGAAGAAATCGACGCCGCGCAGGAAGCCGATGAACAGCGGGGGGTCGCCGAGCGGCGACAGGGCGCCCCCAATATTGGCGACCAGAAAAATGAAGAATACCACCACATGGACATTCACCAGCCGCGCCGCATTGGCGCGCAACAGCGGCCGGATCAGGATCATGGCCGCCCCGGTGGTGCCGACGACGCTCGCCATCAGGGTACCGAGCCCGAGGATCGCCGCGTTGACCCAGGGCGTTCCGCGCAAGTTACCGGTCACCAGGATGCCGCCCGCGACCACGTAAAGCGCAAACAGGAGCACGATGAAGCTCAGATATTCCGCCAGCATTGCGTGCACCAGGCCCGCCACGGCGACCGGGAACCCATGCAGCGCGGCGAGCGGCACCAGCGTGAGCGCGCTCCACATGAAGGCGATCTTGCCGTAATGGCCGTGCCATATCCTGGGGAACAACAGCGGCCCGGTGGCGATCGACAGAAGGAGTCCGGCGAAGGGCAGCGCCCACGGCCAGTCCAGGCGGACGCCGTGGAGCCCAGCGGCCGCGGCCGGGTGCGGCGTCAACACGGCGCCGACCGCAAGCGCGGCGGCCCAGACGGCGGCGACCATGCGGCGACGTCCGTTCACGCGATCACTCCGGCTGCAGCCCGATGTCGCGGGCGACCTTGCCCCAGAGATCATATTGCGCCTTCACGAAGGCACGCGTCGCCTCCGGCGTGTCGGCGCCTTCGGTGAAAAACCCGACGGTCGCGAGCTTGCCCGCGATCTCCGGGTCCTTGAGGATCTGGTCGAGCTCGCGGTTCATGCGCGCGACGATCTCGGCGGGTGTCCCCGCCGGCGCCGCGATGATGAACCAGCCGATCACCTCGACGCCGGCGAAGGTCTCGCCGATCGCCGGGACGTCGGGATAGTTCGACAGCCGCTTGAGCGAGGTGACCGCGAGCGGGCGCAACGCGCCCGATGCGATATGCGGAGCAGCCGACGGCACCGCAAGGATGGTGAGCTGCAGCCGTCCGGCGAGCGTATCCTGCACGCCCTGCGGCATCGTCGCATAGGGCACCTGCAGGATATCGACGCCGCCGAGCTTGTTGAGCCAGGCCGCGACGATGCCGGAGAAATTGCGCGGCCCGTCCGTCGCAAAGGCGAGCTTGCCCGGATTCGCTTTGTCGTAGGCGAACAGCTCACCGAGCGTCTTTACCGGCACGCCTGGATGGGCGAGCGCGATGAACGGCCCCTTCGCCACCATCGCGACCGGAACGAAATCCGCGACCGGATCATAGGGCAGAGATTTGAAGGTGTAGGGATTGGTCACGAGCGCCGCCGCGGTGGCAAACACGAACGTGTAGCCGTCGGACGCGGCGCGCGCGGCCATCTGCATTCCGATTGTATTTCCGGCACCCGGGCGATTCTCGACGACAACCTGCTGACCGAGCGCCCGCGACAGCCGGTCGCCGAGCAGCCGGCAGATGATGTCCGGCGTGCCGCCCGCGGCCTGGGTGACGATGAACCTGATCGGCTTCGACGGCCAGCTCTGCGCGTCGGCACCCCCGGTCGCGAGCAGCAGCGGCAGAAGCGCAAGCGCGACTCGAATGAGGAACGTCATGGTTTCTCCCTTGGCCCGAGGCTCCGCCCCGGTTACGTCACGCGGAAATTAGCTCAAGACATGGCGACGCCGAACATCTTTGCCGCATTGAGCCCGATGATCTTGTGTTTGTCGGCGTCCGAAATGCCCGGCGTGGCGCGCACGAACTCGATCGGCTTCCATTCGCCGACCGGATAGTCGGAACCGAGGATCACCTGGCTGGCGCCCACGCGCTCGACCAGATGGCGAAGCACATCGTGGTCGTAGACGCAGGTGTCGTAATAAAGCTGGCGCAGATATTCGTCGGGGCTCTTGCTCATGTTGGCGCGCGTGCTCGGCTTTTCGAGATAATTACGGGCAATGCGGCCCATGCACAGCGGCATATAGCCGCCGCCATGCGAGATGCAGATCTTGAGGCGCGGGAAGGCATCTAGCACGCCTTCATACATCAGGGAGGCGATCGCCATCGCTTCCTCGAAATTCTGCCCCACGCTGTTCCACAGGAAATGCTTCTGGAAGCGCGGGCTCGGATTGCCGGCCGGATGGATGTAGACGATGGCGTCGTGCTCGGCCGCCTTCTCCCAGAACGGCCACAAGAGCCGGTCGCCGATCTCCAAATCGCGCGCCTTGGTCGAGATGTTGATGCCCTTGAGCTTGAGCTCGCTCATGCAACGCTCGACCTCGCGCGCCGCGAGCTCGGGCGCATGCAGTGGCACGCCGCCGAGCCCGATCAGCCGCTTCGGGCTGGTGGCGACCATTTCGGCGATCCGATCGTTGAGCATGCGCTCCAGTCGCAGGCTCTCGCTCGGCGTGGCCCAATAGGTGCACTGGTGGACGAGGCTCGCCGAAAGGACCTGGATATCGACCCCCATCTTGTCCATCTCGCCGATGCGCTCGCTGGTGTCGGCCATCTTGGCGCAGACGAACTCGCTGCGCTCCCTGGCCTTCTTCCTGGCCTCCGGGCCGAGCGTGGGATCGTTCGTCGACTTTCCGAACGCGCTGTGATTGACCGTCACGGCATAGACCTCGGGCAGCATCATGTGCGCATGGATGTCGATGGCGACAGGCGATTTTCCGGGAGCGAGCGCGCTCATTCTTTTTCCTTTTCTGAAAGTGATCTGAGTTGCGATTGCGGCCCCGACACCACCCGCCGCTGCAGCGGAAAGATCTGCCAGTCGAGCTTCTCGACGATCACGCCCCAGATTCCTTTCGGGGCCTTGAGCATCACCACGATCGCGACCGCGCCGAGCATCAGCAGATAGAGCGTGCCGTGGTCGGCCAGCGTCTGGCGCAAGGCGAAGAATACGATCGTTCCCACGATCGGGCCTTCGATGCGGCCGATGCCGCCGATCACGGTGATGAAGATGACGAAAGCGGTCCAATCGTTGACGCTGAAGGCCGCGTCGGGGGATATCCGCAGTTTCTGCAGAAAGATCAAGGCGCCCACCATGGCGGTGCCGCCCCCCGCCAGCACATACACGACGAGCTTCACGCGCGCCACGTCCACGCCGTTGCTCAGCGCCGCGAGCTCGTTGTCGCGGATCGCGGTCAGCGCCAGGCCGTAGCGCGAGCGCAGCAGAAGCAGGATCAGCCCCAGGATCGCGACCGCGAGCGCGAGCGCGATCCAGTAGATCATAAACTCGCGCGTCGCGCGCGACTGCGCGATCGCGATGACGATGCCGGACGGGAGGCTGGTGCCCGAGCCGCCGCCGAGGACCGAGACCTGCGAGGCGAGCAGACGAAAAACTTCGGCGATCACCCAGGTGCCGATCGCGAAATAGTGCCCGCGCAGGCGAAAGACCAGCGCCGCGACCGGCACCGCCGCGACGGCGCCGATCAGGCCGGCGGCGGGAATCGCCCACAGCGGCGGGACGCCGGCCAGGATCGCGAGACCGAACAGCGCATAGCCGCCGAGCCCGACAAAGGCCTGTTGGCCGACCGACACGAGGCCCGCATAGCCGGCGAGCAGGTTCCACAGGCTGGCAAGCGCCACATAGGCGAAGATCTCGCCGAGCAGGCGCAATCCGTCGCGCCCGGCCCACAGCGGCGCGAATCCCAGGATCACGATCAGGGCCCCAAAGACCGCGAGGCTGATCTCGCTCCGGCGGTCCGCGAACCTCACCTGGAAGGCGCTCATCCGCGGATCCTCGGAAACAGCCCTTCGG
>Ga0137412_10004587_pt1 | contig 11024 bp, 9 predicted proteins | sample CZODoug2_1_16fun_FD_122160 | JGI IMG/M metagenome (GOLD analysis project Ga0137412, IMG submission 122160) | Vadose zone soil fungal communities from Angelo Coast Range Reserve, California, USA - CZODoug2_1_16fungal (Hybrid Assembly) | ecosystem: Environmental > Terrestrial > Soil > Vadose zone... | reverse complement strand
AAGAGTGGGGTCGGATAGTTCGAATGGAGCTTGATTACACTCGTCAGTGTACCACGGCGTCTTTTACTAAGTCAAGAGCTATTTTTATAGTATTCGAATGGACGCGGTTGCGAGGAAGAAGGAAAATTCAACGTCAACCCCAAGAACCCAGGCTCTGGGAATCGAGCCTGGGGCACCCTTCGCGTTTCTGTGAGTTGGGTGATGATAAAATTGCGGTGCAATTTTTAGGGGCGCGGAATAGATCCGGAAGGTCCCGTCCATGCCACCGCCCGTGCACTCGCGCGAAGCGAAATTCTTGACGGGTGGCCTGGTACGCTGTACCGTTACAGCGATACAGTTCGTATGTTTTTCAAGCTTACTCCAACGACGGGACAGCCTCTCTACCTGCAACTGATGCAGCAAATCCGGCACGCCGTGGAAACCGGTGCTTTACGTGACGGCGAGCAGCTGCCCGGCATCCGAACTCTGGCCGAAGAGCTAGTCGTCAGTCCGAATACAGTTGCCAAAGCGTATTCAGAGCTTGAGCACGAAGGGCTTCTCGAAATGCGCCACGGTTCCGGCGCATTTGTGTGCGTCAAGCGGCGGACGCGGTCACTGGCGGACCAAGTCCAGATCGCACGCCGCCGGCTCCGGGATATTATCGAGCGACTGCGAGAGGATGGCCTCCTGGATGAGGAAATCCGCCGAGCGTTCGAGGCGGAACTTCTATACCCAGCCGAGATGGTGAGAAAGCGATGACGGACGAAGCCGTCATACTCACGCAAGCGCTAGCGAAGACCTACCGGAATGCGGAGGCTGTCCGAGCGCTGAATCTATCGGTCGGGCGCAACCGGATCACCGCATTTTTGGGCAGGAATGGAGCAGGGAAAAGCACGACGATAAAAATGTTGCTCGGCATGCTGCGGCCTACGAGCGGTTCGGGGACCGTCATCGGATGGGAGATCACCAATGCGAAAGAAAACTGCGAGTTACGCAGGCGGGTCGCATACGTTGCCGAAGATAAGCCCCTCTATGGGTATATGACGGTTGAGCAGACGATTCGCTTTGCCAGTTCGTTCTATCCAGACTGGCGTAAGGATATGGAAAAAAAGCTTCTCAAAGACTACGAATTGCCGCCAGAACGAAAAGTCAAAACACTTTCCAAGGGTATGCGGACAAAACTGGCGCTATTGTTAGCCTTTGCGCGAAGACCGAACCTGCTAATTCTGGATGAGCCCAGCGAGGGGCTTGATCCGGTAGGAATTGAGCATCTGCTTCAAACTCTGGTTGCGCAGTCGGCAGAGGGGGTCTCGATTTTTTTCTCCTCACACCAAATTGACGAAGTCGAACGCATTGCGGACCAGGTTTGTATTCTTGAGAAAGGCTGTTTGCTGGTGGACGCGTCGCTGGACAATCTGCGTCAATTTTATCGGAGGATTGATCTGGTGTTTCCGTCTGCGCCGTCTGAGCGGGAGTTTCGAATTGCCGGAGTTGAAAGAATCCAAGCGGTGAGCAACCGACTGAGCGTGTTTGCCAGCAAGAACGCCGAAGCGGTGATTGAACGCGCGCACGACTTGAATGCCGTTTCCGTCGAGGTAGCTCCGGTCGGCCTACGCGACATTTTTCTGGAGACGGTAAAGGAGAGGTGAAGGTGCTTTGGTACAAGGCCTGGCTTGAGACTCGATCGAGGTTCCTAATCAGTTTGGCAACGCTGACGCTGTTCAGTGCAATCTTCGTCGAGCATGCGCAAGGATTGTTGCGCCCGGAATGGAAGTCAGATTTCAACCGCCTGCTGTTCGTGAACCAGCAATTCCTCGTCATCATGTGGATTTTGTCGGTTGTCCTGCTTGGAATGGGAGGAATTGTTCGCGAAAAGGCGACAGGGATTTCGTCGTTGACTCTGGCTTTACCGGTGAGCAGGCAGCGTCTCGTGGGTGTCCGAGTTGGCGTCGGCGTTCTTGAGGCAACGATTCTCGGTGTCGTGCCGTGGATTGCGGTTTTTTTTGTTTCATTTTTCGCGAGGAAACCGATTTCGATTACTCAAGTTGCGTCATATGTCCTGCTATTGCTAGGCGGGGGCATAATCTATTTTGCGTTGGCTGTACTGGTTTCCTCACTGGTGTCCGGCGAATACTCGGCTCCAGCCGTCGCTTTTGGAATAGTGCTGCTGGCGGCGATGTTGTTCGATGCGTGGCTGCGCCAGCTAAACGTTTGGCGGTTGGTGACCGGGGATTTGTCGATCAATCGAAGCACGTATCTTCTTTCAGAACACTTACCCTGGCTGGGCATACTCTGTAGCATGTCGGCTGCTTCACTGATGGTGGTCGCGTCGATCATTGTCGTGCAACGACGGCAGTTCTAGATTGTGCGGGAAGCCGTTCAATTGGCGGAGAGGGCTGCTGCAATCAAGGTTGCGTTTGACAAGAAGGAGTTGCCGGCGCTGGGCCGGGGCGCGATGTGTTACATGATGTCGAAGCAAGGTACTTGAGCGACCGCGATGGACGGTGGCATCCGCACCTGATGTTTTTCCTGCCGCTGGCGGAACCTACTGAGTGGGGCGCGGGCGATGAGCCGGCTGAAGGCGGCGCTACAGGGAGTGACATAGAGAAACATACAGATTCTAAAGGGCTTATGTTGCGATTTTCATGCGCGAGCGGATTCTGAACTGGCTGATGCTGGGAAGTGTGGGAGTAAAACTTCAGTCCGATGGAGTGTAGGTTTGTGTTTTTTCCGGATTGGCCGAGGTGCGGCTTACGGAGACGCACACTAAAGTGTACGCTACCGTACCCCGGCGCGGCGTCAAAACGACATGTCGAGCCAAAACATATGTCGATTTGTACGGCCTTCGTTCGACGTGTAGGTGGAGGCCAGGTCAGGCAATCCCAAGGGCCTGGTCCGGGCCTCGAACAGAAAACTACAAGGAGATTTAACGATGCGATTCATGGTGATCGTGAAGGCGAGCAAGGAGTCAGAAGCGGGAATTCTGCCGAGCAAGGAGCTTCTTGCCGAGATGGGGAAGTTCAACGAGGAGCTGGTAAAGGCTGGAGTGATGTTGGCAGGCGAAGGGCTTCAAGCGAGCTCGAAAGGGGCTCGCGTGCGGTTCGAGGGAAAGAAGCGGACGGTGATTGACGGGCCTTTCGCCGAAGCCAAGGAACTGATCGCGGGCTTCTGGCTGTGGCAGGTGAAGTCGAAGGAAGAGGCGATCGAGTGGCTGAAGCGCGCTCCGTTTGACGGGGGCACTGAGGTGGAGATTCGGCAAGTGTTTGAAGCCGCGGACTTCGGCGGCGAGCTTACGCCGGAGATCAAGGAGCGAGACGAGCGGCTGCGCCAGCAGATCAAGAAGCAGACCGCGTCCTGAGAGTGTTGCGGTGTTGAGGCGGACGTTGTTTGCTGGAGCAGACCGAGCGCCCATTTGTCGCCGATGCGCAAAGTCACGAAGGCTGAACTTCGGCGGGTGACGTCGGCGACGGTGGGTGAACGGTTCGCCCGAACGCCCGAGGACGCCGGCTGGAAGCCCTTCCAGGACAAGCCAGTGTTTCGGAAGCGGTGTGGAGGGGTTTTCAGCTTACGCTGCAACCCGTGGGGAAGATTCGCGTGGGAGTAAAACTCGCTCCGATGGAGTGTAGGTTTGTGTTTTTCCGGATTGGCCCCGGTGCGGCTTACGGGGACGCACACTAAAGTGTACGCTACCGTGCGACCGGGCCCGGCGTGGAGGAGTTTTAGCATGGCGGGGAAAAATGATTTTACGCTGAAGCCGGTGGGGAAGATTCGTTCGGAGCTGAAGAAGCGGAAGAATGCGCCGAGGCAAGGATATTTGGGCGCGCCGGATGCCTGGGTGGAGATTGGGCGGAAGTTTGCGAAATGTGTGGAAGGAATCGCGACCGGGGACGAGATGATTTTGATTACCTGGCTGCATGAAGGACGGCGCAGCGTGATGAAAGTGCATCCCGGTGCAGATAAGAATAATCCGCTGATGGGAGTGTTTGCGACACGGTCGCCGGACCGGCCGAATCCGCTGGGATTGCACCGAGTGAAGGTGCTGGAGATTGAAGGATTGCGATTGAAAGTTGGGCCGCTGGAAGCGATTGATGGGACGCCGGTGATGGATATTAAACCAGTGCTCGCGAAGAGCTGCGAATCGTGAAAGGCCGTTCCGAATAGACGCGCTAGATTCCATATTTCTTTTCGACGAAAAAAAAACAATTTCGGCGCCTCAAGGGAAGCTCGTGGATCGTCGGGCGTGCCGAGCAGGCGGATTGTGCGGCTGCGCGAGCGAGGGCTGACGAATCGGTCAATCGAAGAGGGGCACGATATATCGTGCCCCTACGCTTCTTGACGTTGAAATATACGCCGGACGAAGAGCCGCATTCGCGACGGGGGCTTTTTTCATTTTTGAAATAGTGAAGTTTCGCGGTCGTGTACGTTGAGCTGCGCGCGGTTGAGTGGAAGGGATTCAGGATAATTTTGCTGGAGAAAGGCGATGAGACGTTCGCGGACCAGGCAGCGGAGATCGAATGCAGCGGAGGAGTTGCTGGCGCTCATGATGGCGCGAAGTTGCATGGCCCGTTCGGTGAAATCGGTGACCTGAAAGGCGGCAGTCCGACCGTTCCAAAGCTTTGTGTCCTTCAGGATGCGGTGAAACTCCTCGCGAACGGGCGCGACGGGCAGAGAATAGTCCACGTAAAGAAAAACGGTGCCGATAATTTCGGAGGTAGTGCGCGTCCAGTTCTGGAATGGGCGCTCAATGAAGTAGGTGAGCGGAACGATAAGACGGCGCAGATCCCAAAGCCGGACGACGACGTAAGTAGTCTCGATTTCCTCGATCCAACCCCACTCACCTTCGACGACGACCGAATCATCGATGCGAATAGGCTGCGTGAGCGCGACCTGAAGGCCCGCGATGAAACCGGCGAAGGTGGAACGCGCGGCCATGCCGACAACGAGTCCGGCGACTCCGGCGGAAGCGAAGACGCTGGCACCGATCTGGCGGGCGTTGGGGAACGTCATGAGCATGGCGGCGGCCGTGATGACGATAATCATGACGACGGCGATCCGCTGGATGACCTGCGTTTGCGTGCGAATACGGCGAGCCTGAAGATTGTCTTCGACGTCGATGGAGTAACGGAAAGTGAGAAGTCCGCCGATGACCTGGATGGCGACGACGAAAGCCCAGCCGACAGCGGCGATGAGGCAGAGGTTCAGCGCTCGAGAGATGTACGGGAGGGAGCGTTCCGGCAGGGGCGTGAACGGAAGGGCGAGGGAGAGCGCGATGAGAGGGAATATATAACGCGCGGGAGATTTTGTTTTTTCGAGTAGAAGGCGGCGGAGACCGCCTGGCTTGCCCAGGGCAAAGCGCTGTAAAACGGCGTAGAGCAGGAATTGCACTAGCAGACCGGCCGCAACGGCGCCGGTAAGAATCGCGGCGCTAATGCCAGCGGTGCGAACGGCCTGCCAAGCGAATAAGAAAAATAAAGAGGCAACGGGCATAGAAAGAATAGGCGCAGGGGAAAACTGCGAGAGGTGGGCATTCACAGGATACATGAAAGAGGCGGGCGCTTACACGCCGGCGAGTTACCCACTACCAGTTATTGAATCGCGTAAAGAGTGCCGTCGGCCGAGCCAAAGAGAATGGTGTCGCCGGCGATTGCCGGGGAGGAAAGCACAGCGCCGGTGGACATCATTTTCGAGACGCCGGAGACCATGTCGTCATAAAAGAAATCGGAGAAGGCGGCTTCGTATTTTGGTGAGCCGTCGTCTTTGGTATAGACAGCGGCGTTTTGTTTGCGGCCGTCGGTGTCGAACGACCAGGCAAGGTTTTTGGATTTGAGATTAATGGCGAGCAAACGGCCGTCGTGCGAGCCGATGTAAGCGAAATCGCCAGCGACGGCAGGAGACGAGAACATCGGCCAGTGCTTGAAGTCGAGGAAAAAAATGGGAACGCCTGTTTTTGCGTCGAGCGCGTGAAAGAGGCCGGTGTCGGAAGTTGCGAAATAAACTTTGCCGTCATTCACGGCCGGGGAAGCGATGACCCAGGAGCCTTTGTTGGAAAAGGCCCACATTTTTTTGCCGCTGGCGGCGTTGATTGCGTAGAAATTAGAATCGCGACACCCGAAGTAAACGATGCCGTCAGCGACCGCCGCGGAGGATTGAATGCCTTGCTGGTTGTGAGTGTCAAGGTCTTCACCCGTTTTGAAGCGCCATTTTTCCGCACCGGTGATGGCGTCGAGTGCGTAGAAGTAGCTGTCCCAACTGCCGATGAAGAGAGTGCCGTTCGCGAGGGCCGGAGATGCGTGAACGACGTCGCCCGTTTTGAATTTCCACTTGAGTGAGCCGGTGTCTGCGTCGAGCGCGTAGACGTTGGTGTCGCCGGAGCCGAAGTAGACAATGCCGCCGGCGACGACGGGCGAAGAGAGAAACAAGTCGAAGGGATCGGGCATGGTTTCGGCGGCGGGTTCAGCGCCATGAAGATGCTTTGCGGCGAAGCGGTGTTCGCCTTCGGTCTTGAATTTCCATTTTAGTTTGCCGGACGCAGCGTCAAGGCAATAGAAATTGCTGTCGTAGCTTTCGAAAAAGACAGAGTCGTTGGAAACGGCGGCGGAGCCTTGAACGCGACTCTCGGTTTTAAATCTCCAATTCACGCTGCCGGTGGAGAGATCAAGGGCATAGAAGTAGTGGTCGGCGCTGCCGATGTAGACGATACCGCCGCTGACGACGGGCGAGGAGAGGATGGCGCCTTTTGCGCGGAACCTCCACTTTAGTTTATGAAATTCGGGGACGCCCGGAGCCGAGAAGACGCCAGTGTGGGCGGCGTTCGAACGGAACATAAGTTCCTGGCCGTGCGCTGCTTTTGAGAAACAACAAGACGCGAGAATGGCTGCGAACACACACAGGCGCTTACATGAGGGCATTGAGGAATCCTCCGTTGCGGGGATAGACGCGCGCGAATTCGGTTGGTCTTGCAAACCGAGATATAAATCTAAAAAGTATAAGGCGCAAGATGCGCTTTACCGCGCTTCGACACGCCAGGTGTCGCCGGCGCGGAGAAGCTTTTCAAGATCGCCTGGGCCGCGCTTGGCGAGGACGTCTTTGAGTTGATCGTGGACGACGTCTTCGTAACGCGGGACCTCGTCCCAGGCCCGGAGCACGCCGATGGGAGTAGGGAAGCCTTCGCGATGCTCCATGTGCGAGAGGAGAAAAGCGTAGGACGGACGCGGATGATGCGCGTCGTGGACGAGAAGGTCCGATTCGGTGATGCCGTTGCCAAGTTGAACGACTTCGATGTCACCGTCGGATTTGCGGCGGATGCCTTTGTCGCGATTCTTGCCGAAGATGAGCGGCTTGCCGTGTTCGAGCTGGACGATGTGTTCGCTGCGCGCATCTTTTTCGGTGAGGGAGAACCAGGCGCCGTCGTTGAAGATATTGCAGTTTTGCAAGATTTCGATGAACGCGGAACCTTTGTGCGCGGCGGCTTGCTTCAATGTGTCCTTGAGGTGGCTCTGAAAGACGTCGACGCTGCGCGCGACGAAAGTGGCTTCCGCGCCGATGGCGAGCGAAATCGGATTGAAGGGACGATCGAGGGAGCCGTACGGAGTGGATTTGGTTTTCTTGTTCAGCTCGGAAGTCGGCGAATACTGGCCCTTGGTCAAGCCGTAGATGCGATTGTTGAAGAGAAGAACTTTGAGGCCGACGTTGCGGCGAAGCATGTGAATGGTGTGATTGCCGCCGATGGAAAGGGCGTCACCGTCGCCGGTGGCGACCCAAACTTCGAGATCGGGGCGAATGGTTTTGAGGCCAGTAGCAACGGCGGGCGCGCGGCCGTGAATCGTGTGGAAACCAAACGTGTTCATGTAATACGGAAAACGCGACGAGCAGCCGATTCCCGAGATGACGACGAAATTTTCGCGTTTGATGCCGAGCTCCGGAAAGACGGACTGGACCGCGGAGAGAATGGCGTAGTCACCGCAGCCGGGGCACCAGCGGACTTCCTGGTCAGTTTGAAAGTCTTTTTTTGTGAGGACTGGAAGAGTGGCGGTGGTCACAGCGTAGCTCCAATCTTAATTCCTAGCATCGGCGCACCCGAAGAGCAGAGAGATTTCTCTCTCCACAAGCCGACCGATTCATCAGAATGAATCGGGAAGAAAAGGCGTCGGCTCGTTCCGTTCGAAATGACAGCGTTAGTTTTGGTCGGCAACAACATTAGACACCCAGGAGCTCTTCGATTTTTTGTTCGAGCTCGGACTGCTTGAACGGGCGGCCTTGAATTTTGTTGAGGCCGATGGCGTTCACGAGAAACTTTGCGCGCAGAACCCAACTGAGCTGGCCCATGTTGAGTTCGGGCACGAGAACTTTTTTGTAGCGCTTGAGAATTTCGCCGACGTTGGACGGCAGTGGATTCAAATGGCGCAGATGGAGATGGCCGATGCGTTTGCGGCCGTCGAGCCCTTCACGCTGCGCTTTGACCGCCGCGGTGATGGCGCCGTGCGTGGAACCCCACGCGACGATGAGCAGGTCGCCATCCGGATCGCCTTCCGGCTCGGCCAGAGGAATATCCTGCGCGACTGCTTCGACTTTTGCGGCGCGGATACGGACCATCTTTTCGTGGTTGAGCGGTTCGTAGTTGATGTTGCCGGTGACATCCTGCTTTTCGAGGCCGCCGATGCGATGCTCGAGGCCCGGTGTGCCGGGAATGGCCCAGGGCCGTGCAAGCGTTTCCGGATTGCGGCGATATGGTTTGAAGTCGACGGGATTCGTTTCGAATTTTACAGGGATGTCGGGAAGCTCGCTGAGTTCCGGAATGCGCCAGGGCTCGGCGCCATTCGCGAGGTAGCCGTCCGAAAGAATGATGACCGGCACCATATATTTTACCGCGATGCGGCAGGCTTCCATCGCAGCCCAGAAGCAGTCGCTCGGAGTCGCTGGCGCAACGATCGGAATAGGAGCTTCGGAGTTGCGGCCGAAGAGCGCTTGCAACAAGTCCGCTTGCTCGGTTTTTGTCGGAAGACCGGTGGAAGGTCCACCGCGCTGGATGTCGCACACAACCAAAGGAATTTCGACGGCGACGGCGAGGCCCATCGCTTCAGTCTTAAGCGCCATGCCCGGACCGGACGTAGTTGTGACTGCGAGGGCGCCGGCGTAGGCAGCGCCGATGGCGCTGGTGATGGCCGCGATTTCGTCTTCGGCCTGGAAGGTGATGACGCCAAAGTCTTTGTATTGCGAAAGCTCGTGAAGAATGTCCGACGCGGGCGTAATCGGGTAGCTGCCCTGAAACAGGCGCAGGCCGGACTTTTGCGAGGCCGCGACAAGGCCCAGCGCAAGGGCCTGATTACCGCTCATGTTGCGATAGAGGCCGGGCTCGAGTTTGGCGGGAGGAATTTCGTAACTGATCTGAAACGCTTCGGTGGCTTCGCAGTAGGCGTAGCCGGCTTTCATCGCCAGTTTGTTGGCTTCAACGAGGAGCGGAGTCTTCGCGAACTTGGATTCGATCCAACGAACCGTCGATTCCATCGAGCGGTTGTACAGCCAGTAGCACATGCCCAGGGCGAAGAAATTCTTGCTGCGGCCGATGGATTTGGCATCCATGCCGAGATGATCGAGAGCCACCTTCGTCAGGCGCTCGAGTTCCACGGAGAACAGGCGGTATTTATCGAGCGAATGATCTTCGAGTGGATTCGAAGTCATTTGCGCTTTACGGAGGTCGTTTTCGGCAAAAGCGTCCGAATTGACGATCAGGATTCCGTTCGCTTTCAGATCCGCCACGTTCGTCTTGAGTGCGGCCGGGTTCATGGCGATGAGGACGTCCACGGCGTCACCGGGCGTAAAAATCTCATTCGACGAGAAATGCAGCTGGTAGCCGCTGACGCCTGGGAGGGTTCCAGCCGGGGCGCGAATTTCGGCCGGGAAGTCCGGGAACGTGGCGATGTCGTTGCCGTAGAGCGCGACGGTATTGGTGAACTGGCTGCCGGTGACCTGCATACCGTCGCCGGAGTCTCCGGCAAAGCGGATTACGGCGCGGTCGATGACTTCGCGCTTGGTCTTAGGCAGCGGGATATCAGTGGTAGTAGCCATTCCGGTATGAAACTCCCCCAAACGAAAAGGATAACACAAGGAAACGGCTAGGGATGCGGCGTGCGGTCCACGACAACAGCCAGAATTTCAATGAGAAGAATAAAGAAAAGTCGTGGAGAGGCGAGTCAGTGCGCAGCTTCGGCGGCGGCTTTGAGAAAGCGGTCGCGGAAACCGACGAGGACGCCGAGGATGGCGCCGGAGAAGGCGATACCACCGATTAGCGCACCGCGGGCGAAGTTGTACGTAAGGAAGGGATTGCCACCGGGTAGATCGGGGTTTTGAGCCGCGTTCTGCTGCATCGCGGAATACAGGGAGTGCAGAAACGTGGGGCTTGCCAGAGAGAGCATGGCGTTGACTAAAAGGATCCCTTGGAGAGCGATGATTATGTCCAAGGCGCGAGGTTTCAAACGGATGAGACCGATTGCCAGTAGCCCAGAAATCAACGAAAAAACAGCGAAGCCGATTTTGACGCCAGGACCGGAAAGGGTCAATCCAAAGAGGAACACCGGCGTAGCGACTCTTTTGGGGAGCAGCAAGAAGAGCGGCGTAACTATCGTAGAGAAGAGCAGGAACCCAGCGACAATCAGGAGTGGCACTGGGCAAGAAGGCTTTTTGGGAGCGACCGGAATCGGCGCTAGCGCTGACGCAACCGGTACGGGAAAGCCGGTGGCGTCGACGGCCTGCGCGGGAGCCCCAGGAACCATGGCGCCGGGCGCTCCAAATGCCGCCGCCACACGAGGGCGATTGAAGAGAATCAACCACCATACGGCGACCCCGAAGGGAATCCCGTAAAAGACAAGCATGAAGAACTTCATGGCGACCAGAGCATTGGTGTCTTGCGGGTTCCTCCCCGCGTGCGGCATGAAGTTCATGACATAGAAGACGGCAATGCAAGCCACCACCGAGAAAAATGCCATGATGCCCGCCCAGATGAGAAGAGCGATGCGCGCCCAATTCTTTCTACGTAGAACATTAATTGC
>Ga0137412_10004586_pt1 | contig 11025 bp, 8 predicted proteins | sample CZODoug2_1_16fun_FD_122160 | JGI IMG/M metagenome (GOLD analysis project Ga0137412, IMG submission 122160) | Vadose zone soil fungal communities from Angelo Coast Range Reserve, California, USA - CZODoug2_1_16fungal (Hybrid Assembly) | ecosystem: Environmental > Terrestrial > Soil > Vadose zone... | reverse complement strand
GCCTCGTTGAACAGCCGGTAGTAGTTGAGCTTGGCGGCCAGATGCAGGAATACGCCGCCGAGCCCGATCGCCGCGCGGTCCATGAACACGAATTCGCGCGGCACCCTGACCGGACCCTTTTGCTTGAGCGCCCGGTGCACCTCGAAGGCCTGACGGCGGCCGTATTCGGACGGCTTGACGCCGTCCGCGATCGTGCGCTCGCGGTCGTCGAGCAGCGGCCCATAGATGAAGCGCGCCCAGATATTGAGGGTGTCGATCAGCTCGCGCGACAGGCGCTTGAAGCCCCAGGTCTCGTAGGCATGCACGACCCGGTCGCGGTCGTCCTCGAGCAGGCCGTGATAGAGGTCGACTACGCCGCCGACGAACCGTTCCGGGAAGATCCGGATGCAGCCATAGTCGAGCAGATTGATGCCGGCGCCCTCGCCGTCGCGCGAGAAGACCGTGTAGTTGCCGAGATGCGGGTCGCCATGGATGACGCCGTAGCGGCTGAACGGATGCCACCACGCCTTGAACATGGCGACCGCCAGGCGATTGCGCACCGCCAGCGGATCGTCCTTGAAGACGAGCAGCTTTTCGCCTTCCATCCAGTCGAGGGTGAGCAGCCGCCGGGTCGAGAGCGCCGGCCAGACCTGCGGGACGCGCACCTCGGGCGTCTTCGCCAGCATGGTGCGGTAGAGCGCGACATGCTTGGCCTCGCGCACATAGTCGAGCTCCTCGCGCACGCGCGCCCCGATCTCCTTGCCGATCTCGCTGGTGTCGATCGCCGGATCCATGCGGCGGTGGATCGCGAAAATCCAGTCGAGCTGCTGCAGGTCGGCCTCGACCGCCGACTGCATGTCGGGATACTGCAGCTTGCAGGCCAGCTCGGCGCCCTTGTGCGAGAGCGCGCGATGAACCTGGCCGAGCGAGGCCGCGGCCGCCGGATGGTGCTCGAAGCTCGCGAATTTCGACTGCCAGTCTGTTCCGAGCTCGGCCATCATCCGCCGCTTGACGAAACCCCAGCCCATGGGCGGGGCTTCGCTCTGCAGCTTGGCGAGCTCGGCGGCGTATTCGGGCGGCAGCGCGTCGGGAATCGTCGCCATCAATTGGGCGACCTTCATGATCGGTCCCTTGAGGCCGCCGAGCGCCGCCGCGAGCTCGCTCGCATTCTTGCCGCGATCGAGCGTGAGCCCGAAGAAACGCGTCGCCGCGATTTTCGCCGCCACGCCGCCCACATTGGCGCCGACCCGCGCATAGCGCGCGGCCCGGGCCGAGAAGCGGTTTTTCTCGCGGTCTGTCATGGGGGTGCGGCCTGCCTGTCTGGCCCGGAAAATGGGGAGCGCGCAACCGAACCCCAAGGGCGCAGCCGCACGACAAGGTGACGGTTGTCGAGCCGCGCGCTTGGTATATCACTGGATCGGCCCCGGATCCCATGACCAGACCAGCCGTGACCTTACGCGCATGACAGAAATTCCCGCATCCCGCGCGAGCCGCCCCCGCCGGATGCTCGCCGGGCTGGTTTGGATCGCATGGAGCCTGGGCGTGATTGCGACCGCGCTCGCCTTCACGGCGCCATGGATTCCCGCCTTCGACCTGATCAACGACGCCCGCGCGTTCGGCGCGCTCGCCGCCGTCGTGCTGTTCCTCGCCGCCCTGGCGTTGCGCGAATGGCGCCTGATCCGGCCGACCGCGGCGCTCGCCCTGCTGCACGCCGGATTGCTGCTGCTGCCGTGGGGGCGCGCCGCGGACGCGGCGTCGAACGCGCCTGTGGCGCTCCGCCTCCTCACGCTCGATTTGCCCTCCGACAGCGGCCGGTTCGACGACATCGCCGATTTCGTCCTGTCGTCCGGCGCCGACATCGTGCTGCTGCAGGACGTCAGCTGCAGCGCCGCCGACCGGCTGATCCCGCGGCTGCGACCGACTTTTCCGAACGCCTATGTTTCGGCAGAGGGCTGCGCCGGACAGGCGCTGTTGGCGAAGCGGCCCTGGGTCGCGATCGGGCAAGTGATCACCGCGACGCGCAAGCCGCTGCTGATCTGGGCGCGGTTCCAATGGAACGCCTCCGCCTTCAACCTGACCGGTGTCCGGCTCGCCGGCCCGCTCGCGCCGAACGAGCAGGCGTCCGATCTGGAGCGGCTGCGCCAGCATGTGAGCACGCAGGGGCCGGCGCAGATCGTCGCCGGGAGCCTCAATCTCACGCCGTTCGCCTGGAAGTTCGCGCAGCTCAACAATGCGGGCCTCGGCCAGCACGCGACCTATCGGGCGACGTGGCCCGCCGAGCGGCCGGTGCTGCTCATGGACAATGTGCTGTCGACTGCCGATATCGCGAGCGTGCGCGTGACCGTCGGCCCGCCGCTCGGCGCGGAGCATTGTCCGCTGATCGCGGATATCGCTTTGCTCAAGTAGCGGCGCTCAGGATTTCGGCAGATTGTCGCCGATCCAGCGCGCGAGGCTTGGCAGGCCGGCTCGCTGGCTCGCTCATTTTGCAAGGACGGCAAGCATATCCCGGTATTCGTCCATGACCTCGTTGGCGATCCCGACCGTCTTTTCGAAATCGGGGTCATAGGGCAGCAATTGCAATCCGCCGCCGGCGAGTTCGATGACATGCAATCCCTGGCCACGCTTGAGGTCGAGGCGTTGCATCAATTCGCGCGGCAAGATCAACCCGTCGGAATTCCCGACTTTCTTGATTGCGATCTTCATGGGCATCTCGTGTGTTATACGAGCCGTATAAAACGGCCGTAGGCCGCGTACAACACGCCAACCAAGCGTTTGTTCTGACTTGGTTTTTATCTAACGCGATTTGGCTCTTCGAGCTCTTCCAGCTCGGTGATCATCCGCTCCAGCAGCGACAGCCCGCCCCGCCAGAATGCCGGCGCGCGGGCGTCGAGCCCGAACGGCTTGAGCAGGGCGGCATGATGCTTGGTGCCGCCGGCCGCCAGCATCGCGAGATAGCGCTCGGCGAAACCGTCATGCGCCTTTTCGTAGACGGCGTAGAGCGAGTTCACCAGGCAATCGCCGAACGCATAGGCATAGACGTAGAACGGCGCGTGAATGAAGTGCCCGATATAGGTCCAGAAGGTCTCGTAGCCGGGCTTGAGCTCGATCGCGGGCCCGAGGCTTTCTGTTTGCACATCGAGCCAGATCGCTCCCAGCCGCTCGGCGGTGAGCTCGCCCGATTTGCGCTCGGTGTGGACGCGGCGCTCGAAGGTGTAGAAGGCGATCTGGCGCACCACCGTGTTGAGCATGTCCTCGACCTTGCCGGCGAGCATCGCCTTGCGTTCCTTGGGATCACGCGTCGCGGCGAGCAGCCGCTGGAAGGTGAGCATCTCGCCGAACACGCTGGCGGTTTCGGCGAGGGTAAGCGGCGTCGGGGCCATCAGCGGACCGTTGGCTCCCGCCAACACCTGATGCACGCCGTGACCGAGCTCGTGCGCGAGCGTCATCACGTCGCGCGTCTTGCCCTGATAATTGAGCAGCACGTAAGGATGCACGGACGGCACGGTCGGATGCGAGAAGGCGCCCGGCGCCTTGCCGGGGCGCACGGCGGCATCGATCCAGCGCTCGGTGAAGAAACGCTCGGCGATCGCGGCCATCTTGGGCGAGAATCCCTGATAGGCCAGCAGCACCGTGTCCCTCGCCTCTCTCCAGTCGATCACGCGCGCCGGCACCTCCGGCAGCGGCGCGTTGCGATCCCAATGGGCGAGCCGCTTCTTGCCGAACCATTTCGCCTTCAGGGCGTAGTAACGATGCGACAGCCGCGGATAGGCCGCGTGCACCGCCGCCACCAGCGCCTCGACCACCTCGCGCTCGACCCGGTTGCTCAGATGGCGCGCGTCGGCGATATCGGCAAAGCCGCGCCAGCGGTCGGAAATCTCCTTGTCCTTGGCGAGCGTGTTGGTGATGAGCGTGAAGACGCGCAGGTTCTCGTCGAAAGTCCGCGCCAGCGCGCCGGCGGCCGCCTTGCGGGTCGGCTCGCGCGCGTCCTGCAGCAGATTGAGCGTCGGCTCGAGCGCCAGGGACTTGCCCGCCACCTCGAAGCGCAGGCCCGCGATGGTCTCGTCGAACAATCGGTTCCAGGCGCCGTTCGCGGTCACCGACTTCTCGTGAAAGAGCTGCTCGACCCGATCCTCGAGCTGGTAGGGCTTCTCCTTGCGCATGTCCTCGAGCCACGGCCGATAATGGCCGAGCGCGGGATCCGCCATCGCGGCGTCGATGAGCTTGTCGTCGATGCGATTGAGCTCGAGGGTGAAGAACAGGAGATGGGAGGAAGCCGCCGTGATGCGCTCCTGCACGTCGCCGTAGAACTTGGCGCGCGCCGGATCGGTGGTGTCGCCGGCATGGACGAGGCCGGCATAGGACACCAGCCGTCCGATCAGGTCGTCGAGCGCCTCGTAGCGCTTGACCGCCGCGGCGAGCGCGCGGCCCGCGCCGGCCGCGCGCGCCATGTCGGCGAGGCGTCCCTTGTAGGTCTCCTCGAAGGCCTGGCAATCGGCGTCGACACGATCGAGATCGGCTTTGACCTCGGGCGCGTCGAGCGAGGCATACAGGTCGGCGAGATTCCATTCCGGCAGAGCCTCCGGCTTGGATTTTGTCGGCTTGGCTGGGGCGAGGCTCGAACGGGTGCTCATGGGCGGCGATCTTCGGCATGGGTTTCCGGCGGGCGCCGGATACGGTAGCGGCCCGCCATCGCAACACGCGCCATGTGGCGAAGCGATGGCGAAGCGCGAGGCTGCGGACCATCTGCAGGATTCCCGCATCGGGAACCAGAGGCTTAACAGCACATTAAGCCCGATCGGCCAAAGTGTCCCGATGCGTGACAGTAGCGTACGGGGTGAGTCATGGCTGAACGCGTCCTGATCGTCGACGACGACCCGGTCGCCCGTCGGCTGGTCGAGAACATGGTCAGCCGGGCGGGCTACGAGCCGGTGACGGCCGAAGGCGGCGACCCGGCGCTCGCCATCCTGACCGGCGGCAAGACGCGCATCGATTGCGTGGTGCTCGATCTCGTGATGCCCGACCTCGACGGACTTGGCGTGCTGGCCAAGATGCGCGAAGCCGGGCTCGACGTGCCCGTCATCGTGCAGACCGCCCATGGCGGCATCGACAATGTCGTGTCCGCGATGCGGGCGGGCGCCGTCGACTTCGTGGTCAAGCCGGTCGGGGCGGAACGCCTGCAGGTGTCGCTGCGCAACGCGCTGGCGACCCGCGCGCTCGAAGGCGAGCTCAAGCGCATCAAGCACAGCCGTTCCGGGACCCTCACCTTCAAGGACATCGTCACCCGCAGCGCGCGGATGCTCACCGTCCTGCGCACCGCCGAGAAGGCGGCGGCGTCCTCGATCGCGGTGCTGATCGAGGGCGAGTCGGGCGTTGGCAAGGAGCTCATCGCGCGCGCCATCCATGGCTCGGGCGAGCGCCGCGCCAAGCCCTTCGTTACCGTCAACTGCGGCGCGATCCCGGAAAATCTGGTGGAATCGGCCCTGTTCGGGCACGAAAAGGGCGCCTTCACGGGCGCCGCCGAGCGTCATGCCGGCAAGTTCGTCGACGCCTCCGGCGGCACGCTGTTCCTCGATGAAATCGGCGAGCTGCCGCTCGCCGCCCAGGTCAAGCTGTTGCGGGCGCTCCAGGAGGGCGAGGTCGACCCGGTCGGCGCCAAGAAGCCGGTGAAGGTCGATGTCCGGATCATCTCCGCCACCAACCGGGACCTGATCGCGGAGGTGCGGTCGGGACGCTTCCGCGAGGATTTATACTACCGCCTGTGCGTCTTCCCGGTTTCGGTGCCGCCGTTGCGCGAGCGGACGGAAGACATCCCTCATCTGGTCCGCCATTTCCTGCTCCGCTTCGCGGCCGAGGAAGGAAAGCGCGTGCGCAGCCTGAGTGCGGAAGCGCTGGCGCTGCTCACGGGTTTCTCCTGGCCGGGGAACGTGCGCCAGCTCGAAAACGCGATTTTCCGCTCCGTGGTGCTGGCCGAAGGCGACACGATCGGGGTCGACGAATTCCCGCAGATCGCCCTGCTGGGCGCCAGCGAAACGCCCCTCGTGCCCGAACAGGGAACCCACGCCGCACCCGCCGGCAACGCCAGCCCGGGGCATCCGCTCGTGCTCCAACCGGCCGACGACTCGGCGGCTCAGCCGGGCAACCTTAATAATTTACCGGTCGGGGCCGTGCTGCCGCTGCTCGATGCCGCGGGCGATGTCCTCGCCCTGGAAGCCGTCGAGGCCGCCGCGATCCGCTTCGCGATCGCCCATTACCGTGGGCAAATGTCCGAAGTTGCTCGCAAATTGCACATCGGCCGTTCCACCCTCTACCGCAAGATCGAACACCTCGGTCTCGCCGAGGGGCCGGGCGAGGCCGACGTGTCCGGACGGTGACACAGCCGCAAAAATGAACCAAAGCCAGAGAATAGAATATCCGCTCCCGGGCTCCTGGGGTATCGTGGAGTAAATTTGCAATCGTTTGGTGCTTTGATGCGGTCTGGGCGTTGGTGCGGTGAACCTCAAGGTCGGTCGTTGTGACTAAAGCCTGAGCGTCGCGACCGGCGTGGCCACGGTGGAAGGAAATTTGTCAATGCACGGACTTCGCTTCGGGGTACTCCTGGCCAGCACGGCCATTGCCCTCGTGTTTGCCGCACGCAGCACCCCGGCCTATGCCGTGGCCGATAACGAGAAGGCCATCGAGGCGCTCGTGCCGGTTCCCGATACCACCATTGTGGCGCCGCCGAGCGCCACCGAAGTCGCTCCGGCCGCGAAGCCGACCCCCACCACGGCCGCTCCGGCCGCACCGTCGGCCCAGCCGGCAATCACCCTCGCCGAGGCCGACCAGCAGGTCGCCGACAAGCTGCGTGAGTATCTGACCGGCAAGTCGGACCGCGTCATCGATCGCAAGAGCCGGCCCGCGGTCGACGCCTTCTATGCGGCGCGCGGCTATGCCCCGCTGTGGATCGATCAGGGCAATGCGGGCGAACGCGCCAAGGCGGTCGCGGCGTTCCTCGCCAAAGTCGACGCCGACGGTCTCGACCCGGCCGATTACGTGCTGCCCACCATCAAGGCGGGGGCCGACGCGGCCGCGCTCGCCGAAGCCGAGCTCAAATACACCGCGACCGTGCTCACCTATGCGCGCCACGCCCAGATCGGCCGCGTGCACTATTCCCGGATCAGCCCGGACATCGCCTTCACGCTCGTGGCGCCGGAGCCGGCGGACGTTCTCGGCGGCGTGGCGGACGCCAATGGGATCGCGGCGGCGCTCGAGCGCTTCAATCCTCCCCATGCGGGCTACAAGGCCCTCAAGGCCAAGCTCGCCGAGCTGCGGGCCGGCAAGGGCGACGCCGCCCCCGGGCGTATCGAGCGGGGTCCCGTGCTCAAGCTTGCCAAGGACGCAATGCAGGACCCGCGCGTGCCGGCCCTGCGTGAACGCCTGGGCGTGGCGGGCGAGCCCGGCAACACGACCTACGATAAGCCGCTGGCCGACGCCGTGAAGAAGTTCCAGGACGGGCGTGGCCTGTCCGCCACCGGAACCCTCACGACCGCGACCGTCGACGCCCTCAACGGCCCGAAGCAGGACCGTGCGGCGGACGTCATCCTGGCCAACATGGAGCGTTGGCGCTGGCTGCCGCGCGATCTGGGCAAGACCCACGTGGTGGTCAACATCCCGGATTTCACCCTCAAGGTCGTGAGCAACGGCGCAACCGTGTGGACGACGCGCATCGTGACCGGCCAGCCGGGCCAAAAGGCGACCCCGTTGCTCAGCGAGACGATGAAATACATCACCGTCAATCCGACCTGGAACGTCCCGCCGTCGATCATCAACAACGAATATCTGCCCGCCCTGCAGCAGGATCCGGGCGCGCTGGAGCGAATCGGCCTCAAGCTCGAGCACAACCGCGACGGCACCGTGCGGATCTATCAGCCGCCCGGCGAGCGCAATGCGCTGGGTCGCATCCGCTTCAACTTCCCCAACAAGTTCCTGGTCTACCAGCACGACACGCCGGACAAGAACTTGTTCGCCAGGGATACGCGCGCCTTCAGCCATGGCTGCATGCGGGTGCAGAATCCCGACAAGTATGCCGAGGTGCTGCTGTCGCTCGCCAATCCCAAGGACGGCTACTCGGTGGACCGTCTCCACCGGATGTACGGGACTGGCGAGACCGACATCCACTTGCAGACCCCGATCCCGGTCCACATCACGTACCAGACCGCTTATGTTGACGATGCCGGCAAGCTGGTGATCCGCGGCGACGTCTACGGCCGTGACGCCCGTTACTTCGCGGTCATGAAGGGCGACGAGCACCGGGTGGCCGACATCGCGGTCGAGAACCGCGAAGCCAACGCCGCCAACCGGCCGGCGCGCTTGCCGGAGAACTATTCCTACGCGAGCAACAACCGCGAAGGATCGGTCTTCGGCTGGCTGTTCGGCGGCGGTCCGCAGTACAACCCGCGCGGCCAGGCCGTGCCGCGCCGGACGACTGCGCGCTGAAAGCAGGCCTCGCCGCACCGAGTCGCGGCGGGAAAAGACCCGCGCGTGGGCCCTGAGCGGCTCGCCACCCCACCGGCAAAATCGACATGAATCGTTTCCCGGGCCCCATTGCGGGCCCGGGCACGTTTTTGCCATACTCGCCCAGTAGTTAAGGGGTGTGGGGGATGGGGGCGCTAATCTCGCGTTAACCGATCCCAGTAAGAGTCCGTTAGGAATGTGCGGTGCTGTGGGGCGCCGCGCAGCTCATCTTTGGGGTCGTCGGGATGCGAGATAGCAAGTGCTACGCGCTGCGCGCCGCGCGTTGACCCGCGCAAGCACGTCGCGGGCGGGGCGGTGCATCGGCCTCGCCGCGCTGGCGTTGCTGCTGGGCAATGAAAGTCTGCAGAACGCTGTCGCCGAAGGCGATACGCGCACGATCTCGCTGCATCATGTCCACACCGGCGAAGACCTGACGATCACCTACAAGCGCGACGGGCGCTACGACGAGGCCGCGCTCAAGAAGCTCAATTGGCTGCTGCGCGACTGGCGCCGCAGCGAAGAGACCCGGATGGACCCGCGCCTGATCGACGTGGTGTGGGAAGTATCCCGCGAGTTCAATGCCCAGAGCCCGATCCAGGTGATCTGCGGCTATCGCGCGCCCCAGACCAACTCGATGTTGCGGCGGCGCAGCCGCGGGGTGGCCCAGTTCAGCCAGCACACGCTCGGCCGCGCCATGGACTTCTTCATCCCCGGCGTATCGCTCGAAGCCCAGCGCGAGGCCGGCCTCCGGCTGCAGCGCGGCGGCGTCGGCTACTACCCGTCCTCCGGCTCCCCCTTCGTCCATCTCGACGTCGGCAGCGTGCGGCACTGGCCGCGCATGAGCCACGACCAGCTCGCGCGCGTCTTCCCCAACGGCCGCACGGTGCACATCCCGTCCGACGGCCAGCCGCTGTCCGGCTATGCGGTCGCGCTGGCGGATATCCAGAAGCGCGGATCCGAGCCTTCGGAGATGTCGATCGAGGCCGCGCGCGCGGCCGGCATCAATGTGGGGGCGCGGCCGCAGCGTAATCTGCTGGCCTCGTTGTTCGGCGCGAAGGACGACGAAGACGACAGCGAGCCGGCGGCGGCGCCTGGCACCAAAGCGTCGGCGGGTGCCGAGCCCAAGCCTGACAAGACCGCGGAGCCGAGGGCCGCGAAGCCGGTGCCGCTGCCGACCCCGCGCCCGACCGTCCGGGTCGCCCAGGCGGCCCCGGCGAGCGCGCCGGCACCCGCGGCGACGTTCAAGCTCGCCTCGGCCGAGAGCCAGCCGGCTGCCCTGTTCGAGGCGGCGGCGCCCTCCTCCGCCAACGATGTGATCAGCCAGCGCGGCTACTGGGACGCGCCGACCGCCGTGGCCCCGCGGCCGAAAGAACGCGTGGAGCTCGCTTCCGCAGCGTCCGGGCCGGCCCCGGCGCTCCGCCCGCGCGGCGAGCAGCGCCCGCCCGCCGAGACGACGGGCACGATCGGGTTCTGGCCGGTGAGGACCGCCGACGCCGCCGACCGGGTTCCGCAGCACGATCTCGCATTGGCCTTTGCGGCCCAGGCCGACGCCGCGCTCCCCGCGCCGCTCGCCCGCGGCGTGCCGGCCGCCAACGCCATCCCGCGCAGCGCGGCGACGATCGAGCAATCGGGCGCCGCCACCATCGCGCGGAAGAATCTGCCCGCCGCGACGCTCGCGGCTGCGGCCGACATCGAGCCCGGCATGGTGGTGGAAGATCCGTGGCTGCGCGCCCTCGTGCTCGCGCCCGACCTGCAGAACTACATGACGGCGACGATGCTCGGCGAGGCCGATCCGCTGGCGTTGCGGCCGCTGATGCAGAAACCGGACGCCGTCGTGATGATGAGGTTCTCGGACGACCCGCATCTCGGCATGACGGCGGACCGCTTCAGCGGCGAGGCGGTGGTGTTCATCTCCACCATGAGCGTCGCCAAGCGCACGGCGGCGCTGCGGTAACGCATTATCCGGTCAGATTGAAGCACCGCTTCCGTCATGGCCGGGCATAGCCGTTCGAAGAACGGCGTCGCTTCGCTCGCCTATGTCCCGGCCATCCACGCCTTGTTCTTGCTGATGCATCAAGACGTGGATGCCCGCGACAAGCGCGGGCATGACGGAGTGCCCCGCGCTCCCGGCCCGCCGGGCCAGGAAGATCAGATCATCCCGAGCGCGTGCATGTAGGTCTCGAGAATCGTCTCGTATTCCATGCGCTCGTCCTTGTCCTGCTTTCGCAGGCGCACGATCGCACGCAGCGCCTTCACGTCGTAGCCGTTGCCCTTGGCCTCGCCATAGACGTCGCGGATGTCGTCGGAGATCGTCTTCTTCTCTTCCTCGAGCCGCTCGATGCGTTCCACGAAGGCCTTGAGCTGATCCTTGGCGAATCGGGTCGCGGCTTGTTCGGTGTCGGACGCAGCGGCAGTAGCGGTGGCCATGAGCACTCCTCGCGTGGACGCAACGGATCGTCCCCATGGTTTCGGGGGCTGGCGTGGCGAGGTCAAGGCGCGCGGCGAGTCATCCACATGTATGGTCAGTGCTTGTGGACAGACTTCGCGCGGGCGGCT
>Ga0137412_10004585_pt1 | contig 11028 bp, 8 predicted proteins | sample CZODoug2_1_16fun_FD_122160 | JGI IMG/M metagenome (GOLD analysis project Ga0137412, IMG submission 122160) | Vadose zone soil fungal communities from Angelo Coast Range Reserve, California, USA - CZODoug2_1_16fungal (Hybrid Assembly) | ecosystem: Environmental > Terrestrial > Soil > Vadose zone... | reverse complement strand
ATGTTCGACCGCCGAAAAGTCAAAGTTACCTCTCATATGGTAGGTGCAACGGTCGATCTTCACCCGGCCTTGGCCAAAGAGATCGTCCAGCGCGGGCACGAAGCCTCCGGCCACGGACAAACGTGGGCTCCGCAATATTCCATGACACCGGAGCAGGAGCGCGAATCGTACAAGCAAAGCTGCGCAAGCATTGAGCGTGCAACAGGCACAAGGCCCTTGGGCTTCAATGCCTTCTGGCTTCGTGGCACCCCACAGACGCTCGAGATCCTCCAGGAACTTGGCTTCATCTATCACATTGACGACATAAGCCGGGATGAACCGTTCCTAATCAACGTGAAAGGAAAGCCGTTCGCCGTCGTCCCGTACACGTTGCACATGAACGACATCGTCGACTATGAATCGCGCCATTTCAGCACCCAGGAATATGCTGGCGATTTAAAGGCAGAGTTCGACATGCTTTACACCGAATCTTCAAATCGTCGTCGCATGATGTCGGTCAGTGCTCATGATCGCATCGCGGGCCGCCCATCACGCACCAAAGTCCTTGAAGAGTTTATCGCCTATGCGCAGAACAATCCCGGAGTTGTCTTCATGCGAAAAGATGAGATTGCGCGTTTTGCACTCAGCAGCCCGGAAACCATTCGCGAAGGGATTTGACGGAGAAGAAAGAGCCGGTCAATGCAAAGGCTGGGTAGCAATCCGATCGGTGACTACTTATCACCGGAGGCCAAGAAGGCGGAACGTCATCATGCACTCTCTCGGTAAGCAACGCATTCTCGTGATCGGCGGTACTTCCGGGATTGGTCTTGCGACCGCAGCAGCGGCCGTGGACGCGGGAGCCGCCGTGACGATCGCCTCTCGTAACCAGATGAAACTCGACGCTGTGGCTGCGAAGCTCGGCGGCGCGGTGCAAACAAGAGTGCTGGACACCGGTGACAACGATCTCCGTGAGCGCTTCTTCCAGAAAGAGCAGGCCTGGGATCATGTTCTAGTTTCCGCTGCGCAAACGAAAACCGGGCCCGTGCGTGGGATGAGCCTTGCCGATGCTGCGGCCGCTATGGAAAGCAAATTCTGGGGAGGTTATCGGGTCGCGCGTGCGGCGCGTATCAACGATGGCGGTTCGTTAACTCTTATCTCAGGATTCCTGAGTGAGCGTCCGTCGGCGACGGCGGTTCTTCAGGGAGCCATCAATGCCGCTTTGGAAGCTCTTGCGCGTGGGCTGGCTCTGGAACTCGCACCCGTCCGCGTCAACGCTGTTTCGCCGGGGATGATCGAGACTCCGATCTGGGACGACTTGCCTCGAGAGAAACGTAGAGAAATGTTTGAAAGCACGGCCGCACAGTTGCCAGTGCGCAAGATAGGTCAACCAGACGACATCGCTAAGGCAGTTCTCTTCTTGATGACAACAGCTTACGCGACCGGGTCCACGGTTCGCGTGGACGGAGGCGGGGTCATAGCGTAGGGAGTCGTCGGCGTATGCGTCGCAACTGCTTCAAAGGAGTGGAGAAGGAAAGTGTCTACGCGGTGCGTTGTTCTCGTCGCCGGCGCTCATGCGCGAATCGAATCCAGAACGAAATTCACTGTTTTGCGCAAATTCTTCCGGTACGAGGAGGGGGTGTGATGCCGATCAAGCAGCGAGTTCTGCGCAAAGCTAACGATGATGTGTGCTACGTCTGCCGAGCGGACCGAGGACTGGCGCGGTTTGAATTCGCCGTCTCGAATGCCCTGCTGCACGAGGCGAGTCAGGAGTTTCTCGCCATGGCGCAGGCATTCCTCAACCGCAGTCCGCCCAAGCTGAAGGTTTGCTTGAAAGAGCTCATGGCCGCTTGCCGTCCCGTGGACGATGTCCGAAGTCGCGCCGTACTGCGCCATGACAGTTGCGAGAATTCGTTCTTTGGCAGCCCCTTTCTTCGCAGCAGCGGTTTCAGCAAGAATCCAAGATTGCGAGTTAAATCGCTCCAGCCCAGCCACAAAAAGGTCTTGCTTCCTCTTCCAATAGAGATAGACCGTGGCGCGTGCCAATCCGGCTTCTTCGGCGACATCGTTGATCGAGGTTCGGCGGTACCCGAACTTGCTAAACCTCTGTATGGCCGCAAAGAGAATCTTCTCTGCCGTATCTTCGGATTTGTTCCTTCCAGGCGCTTTCACGCATCAATCATGCCACGCGATTGTCATCTATGTGAAATCAGGGCTCCCCACAAGCCTTCACAGCTTGAAAAACCACCGGGGCTAGCTAGACGAAATAGACTATTTATGACATATCGTCTACCATTCTGACACAACCTCGTAAGGCATTTGTCGTGCCCGAGGCGAGAGGAACAATGATCGGAAGGAATTCGATACGCGGTTGTCTCTTGGTGGTCGTCACTTCACTGACGTTAACCACGGCTGCGCAAGGGCAAGAGCGAACCGAGAACGTCCTAACCTTGGATCACGCGATCGAATTGGCGCGATCGCACAACCGCGAGTTGAAACAGGCCGGACTCGAAATCCATAAGCAGCAAGAAGCTCTCAGCGAAGCCAGGACGCAGCTCTATCCACGCTTTGATACATACTTTCTCGGATCGGAACTTCTCACGCCGCTGGACTTCACAATTAAATCTGGCACGCTCGGAACGTTTCCGGCTACGGGTCCCATTCCAGCGAAAGACTCCGTGATTCACACCCCAGCTCGTCCCGTTGCAATTGCATCCGTCACCGTAACCCAGCCTCTTACCCAATTGCTTCGAATCGACCTTTCCATCAAACAGCAGAAACTAGCCACAGAGCTCAGTCAGCAGTCTTATCTGGAACATGAGCAGATGCTTGTGAACGAGGTTCGGCATGCCTACTACGCCATTTTGCAATCCCAGAGCGAAGTCGAATCGCAGCGCGCTTTGCTTGCCTACCTTCAAGAGTTGCAGCAGCTCACCGCTCGACGGCTACAACAAGAGGCAGTGCTGAAAGCCGATAGCCTCCGTATTACTGCTCAACGCACAAAAGCTGTCTATCAATTTACCGTCACCGAAGACGCGCTGGCGGACCAGAAGGAGGCTCTGAACCGTTTGCTCGGCCGCGACCTTCTGGAGGAGTTCACCGTCGAAATGGTTCCCGCTTCGCTGCCCGAGGAATCGAGCTTGCAACAAGCAAGAAAAGTCGCAACCGAGATGCGACCCGAGATTAAGGCCGAAACGATCAAGAAGGAAAGAGCCGCGTTAGACACGAAAATCGAAAGGACCCGGTACATTCCGGACATTTCGATTCAGGCGAACTACCTTACAACTCCGAATATCTCCTTCCTCCCGCAGAACGTCGGTGCGGTCGGCGTGCTGTTGACTTGGCAACCCTGGGATTGGGGGCAGAAGCGTCACAACATTGCCCAGAAGGTTGACGCCGAAAAGCAGGCGCAACTTTCCATCGATAACGTAAGAGAGCAAGTCCTGCAGGACGTGGACTCCACATTTCGGCGGCTCCGCGAAGCACGGGAAATGCTCACCGCGGCACAGGCCGCACGAGATGCGGAAGCCGAAAAGCTTCGCAACGAGATGGACGCCTATTCGCACCAGACGATTGTGTTGAGCGATCTCCTGCAGCAACAGTCCTCGGTTGCAAGCGCAGAGGACCAGTATCGGCAAGGTTTACTTGCGTTCTGGAGAGCGCGAGCAGATTTCGAACGCGCATTGGGTGAGGAGTAGCCTCATGAAGGTCGCCATAAGCAGCCTACGAAAAGATCGAAGATCAAAATTGGCTGGACTTTGTGCGCTGCTGGCAGTGATGTCTGGTTGTCAGCGGAATGCACAAATCCCTTCGAAATCTCCGGTACCTGTTCGCCTAGCGGAAGTGAGTTCGTACGCATCTCCGGAAGGTCTGCGCTATTCAGCTTCTATCGTGCCCTTCGCACAGGCGGCTCTGTCGTTCAAGTCTTCGGGCTACGTAACAAACATTCAACAGGTAGTCGGCGCAGACGGCCGTCGACGGGATGTCGGCACGGGAGATTATGTTGTTCGCGGAGCGGTTCTTGCGCAGATTCGTCAGCAGGACTTGAAGAATCAGCTTGACCAGGCAGAAGCACAGGTCAGTCAAGCTACGGCCCAACACGTTCAGGCGGGGCAGGACTACGAGCGCGCGAAAGCGCTTTACGCCACGCAGAGTCTTACCCGACCTGATTTTGATCAAGCGCAAGCCAAATTTGCTTCCACGCTCGCGGTTGTAAACCAGACCAACGCCGTTTTTCACCAAGCTCAATTGGCTCTGAACGACTCGGACCTCAAGGCGCCATTTTCCGGTTACATCCTCACGCGAAACATTGAACTCGGAAATTTAGCGTCACCCTCAACCACGGCCTTCACGATCGCCGATACGAGCGCAGTGAAGGTTAGCTTTGGAGTGCCGGACTACGCATTGAGGCACCTGCGTCTGGGACAAGAGTTCACGATTCGCTTACAGGATGATGCCAAAGGTTATCAAGGGCGCGTGACCAGTATTTCTCCGAATGCGGATGAGCGAAACCGCGTTTTCACCGTAGAAGTGACCGTATCGAACCACAACGGTTTGTTGAAGCCGGGGATGATTGCATCCATCAGCCTCAGTGGCATTCCGCAACCTCCTGTTCCTTCAGTGCCCCTCAGCGCCATCGTTCCATACCCCTCGAAACCCGGCCGGTTTGCGGTGATGGTGGCGCAAGAACGTGCCGGCAAATGGACAGCAAGTCTGCGCGAAGTGCAGTTGGGCGTGACCCATGAGAGTTCGGTTGCCGTCGTGGGGGTACAACCCGGGGAGAAGGTGATCGCGGTCGGCGCCCAACTCCTGACGGACGGAGAACCCATCGAAGTCATTCCTTAGGTAAATGAGACCATGGCACACAGAAGCGACCAGGATCGGATCGAGAAAACACATAACCTCCCTAGGTTCTTCGTCGAGAACCCTCAGGTTTCTTGGGTTCTGCTCGTTGGTGTCCTCGTTTGGGGCTGGTTCGGCTACCATTCCATGCCACAACGAAAAGATCCTGACATTCCGGTGAGAGTGGCTGTGGCTTCCTGTTCGTGGCCCGGCGCGACCGCGCAGCAAGTCGAGCAATTTGTTACCCGCCCGATTGAAGACGCGGTCGCTGAAAATAAGACCATCCATCCCGGAACAGCCGCCGACTACGGAATCCGTTCTGTCTCGATTCCCGGTTACGCCTACGTTTACGTGCAGCTTGCCGAAGATATCTCGGACGTAAAGCGCCAGTTCAGCGACATCAATCTCAAGTTGAATGCACTGAACAGCCAACTCCCTACAGGCGCCGGTCCCATTTCGTTCCAGAGTGATTTTGGGGACACCGCTGCGCTCATGCTTACGATTGCCAGTCCAAAAGCGGATTCCGTAGAGATCGACATCCGCGCACGAGGGATTCAATCGGCCATCCAGGCGGCGCGGGCCGCAAGGAAATCCAAGGAGCCAGGTCCACCGGTCACCATTGTCTACTCCTTTCCTCAATCTCTTTCCTTGAGCAAGACAATACTGGACGCCGGGCAACTTTTTGAGGAGCAGGCAGAGCAAGCGGGAATCCTAAGGGCACCGCAGATAATTCAGGGAAGCGGATTTATCGCTCTAGATGGTGTCTCGACCGTGAACGACACATCGATCCGTAGCTTCCTCCGGACTTTCTTTCAGACGCAGTTGCAGCGATCCGATTTACATCCCGACGCTTGGGACCCAATCATCGTTCGCGATCCCCAGGACACTCGCGAGCAATTGGCCAAGGTCGTGGGCGACAAATACAGCTACGCCGATCTTGACGACTTTTCGGACCTGATCGCTCGCACGGTTCAGGGTGCGCCGGAGACGTCCAAGGTGGAAAGGCGAGGGGTATTGCCGCGGGCGGTCTACCTTGAATACTCGCAGGATCGGTTAGCTGCGTACGGGCTTCAGCCAGCGGCGCTTGGAAGCGTGCTGAGTGCTCGTAACATCATCGCCCCCGGCGGTGCGTTTGAGACCGGACAGCAGCAAGTGATTCTCAACCCCTCCGGTCAATTCCAAAACATTAACGCGATTGGTGATGTAGCTGTGTCCACGTCATCGGTTGGCGCACCGGTCTATCTCCGCGACCTGGTCGAAATCAGTCGCGGCTACCAGAGTCCCGCTCAATACGTGAACTACTACACCTGGGAGGATCCGAAAGGGCAATGGCTGCGTAGTCGTTCGGTTACACTTGCGATCTACATGCGCGACCAGCGGCAGATCGCGACGTTCGGTCAATCTGTCGACCGGAAACTTGCTCAACTTAAGAAGATTCTTCCGCCGGACCTGATCATCGCGCATACGTCCGACCAGCCACTTCAGGTCAAAGAAAACATTCATCTATTCCTGCGTGCCTTGTACGAAGCGATCATCCTTGTCGTCGTTGTTTCTTTGATTGGATTTTGGGAATGGCGCCTGGCGCTCATCATGGCCCTGGCCATTCCGATTACGCTCGGCATGACCTTCGGCGTTTCCTACATGCTGGGAATCGACTTGCAACAGGTGTCGGTGGCCACGTTGATCATTGCGCTGGGCCTGCTCGTAGACGTACCCGTAGTGGCGGGTGACGGCATCAAGCGCGGCCTCGCTGCGGGCTTGTCCCGTGACATTGCGGCATGGCTGGGTCCAACCAAGCTGGCGACCGCCATCTTTTTCGCAACGCTGACGAACATCATCGCCTACCTGCCTTTCCTTATGCTCACCGGGAACACCGGAGAGTTTCTTAGGAGTCTTCCCATCGTCATGACAGCGGCGTTGCTGTGCGCTCTGGTCGTGGCGATGACCTTCGTTCCGCTGCTGGGTTACTACATCCAGAGGCCACCAAAAAAGAAAGAGCTAACGGTGGAGGAAAAGCGCCAGCGAGGTTTCTATGGTTTCTACAACCGGTTGGTAGGCCGGGCCATTCAGCACCGATGGCTGGTGCTGGCAGGTTCCTTTCTTTTCTTGCTGGTTGGCGGGCTCGTAGCTTCGCACCTCAAGCAGCAGTTCTTTCCCGAAGACGTCCAATATTGGTTTTACCTCGATATTTGGCTGCCGAACGATGTGCCCTTGACCGCGACTAGCGACGCTGCAGTGACGGCGGAGCAGGTCGTCCGTCAGATTGTGGAAGGTTCGGCGAAAACGGTTTCAAAGGAGGAATCGGGAAAGCATCTCCTCACTTCCATGACGAGTTTCATCGGAGGTGGTGGACCACGTTTCTGGTTCTCCATCTCTCCCGAAGCTCCGCAGACAAACTATGCGCAAGTCATCGTTCAAGTGAGCGACAAAGAGGCCACGCCGAAACTGATCGGACCTCTTCAAGCCGCATTGAACAAACAGGTGCCGGGAGCGTGGATCACCGTGCGGCAGCTGCAAACAAATCCTGTAGAGACTCCGGTGGAGATTCTCATTTCGGGTCAGGCGGACACCGACCCCCGCACGGAGAGCCAGGACATACAAACGCTTCGGACGCTAGCTTCGCAAGTCATGAAAGTTGTAGGACAGTCACGCGGAGTTGCGGTGCTGAGGGATGATTGGGCTCCCGACAGTCCGCAGGTAAAGATTGAGATTGATCCGGACCGCGCGAACGTAGTCGGCATCACGAACGCTGATGTTGCCAACTCGTCCGCAGCCGCGATCAGCGGAGCACAAGTTGGCACGTTCAAGGAAGGGGACAAGAGTATCCCGATTGTTGCCCGCCTGCGCCCGCAGGACCGTGCACAATTGTCGCAGATCAAGAGTCTCTATGTTTATTCATCGCGGCAGGACACTCGGGTTCCGCTGCTTTCTGTTGCGAGCGTGAGGAATATTCTTGAAACAGGCCGGATACGCCGCCGCGAGCATTTTCGCACCATTTCGATCTTGTGCTTTCCGGCGCCTGGAGTCCTCGCGTCGGAAGTCCTTGGACCGATCGAATCCAAACTGAAGGATCTTCAGAGTAGGCTTCCGCCGGGATATCAATTGCAGATCGCCGGTGAGAAAGCAAAGCAGGTCGATGGATTCATGAATCTCGCCGTCGTTCTCCTAATCTCTCTCGTCGGCATCTACCTGGCCTTGCTCGTGCAATTCAAGAATGCCGTCAAGCCCTTGCTTGTGTTTGCGGCCGCACCGTACGGAGCAATCGGGGCGTTGATCGCGCTTGCGATCATGGGCACGCCATTCGGGTTCATGGCATTCCTTGGGGTTGCCAGCCTCATTGGCGTTATTGTCAGCCACGTGATCGTGCTCTTCGATTTCATCGAGGAGATGCACGAGAAAGGCGAACCACTCGAACGCGCTCTTCCCGATGCTGGCATTGAGCGCATTCGTCCGGTAATGATCACGGTCGGGGCAACCATTCTTGCCCTATTTCCTCTCGCGCTCGAAGGGGGGCCGCTCTGGAAACCCCTGTGCTATGCCCAGATCGGTGGTCTCGCCGTCGCTACCTTCATCACCTTGCTCTTGGTTCCCGTCTTTTACTCGATCTTTGTACTCGATTTGAAGTGGATCAAATGGGAGACGACGGAGAACCCAACATCTTAATTCTTACTGGAGGTAAGCAATGCAGGAAAGAAGGATACCCGCATATATAACCAGCCTAATCCGCCATTTCAGAGATCTTCGCGATGGCACACATGGCGGCTCGGCAAATCGAAACGATAAGGAAGCTCATTTCGAGAAGGCGGTGCACCTGCTGGCTCCCATCGCTCGCCAAGTCCTGACCGAACTAAACACGAACTTGTTGCTCGACGCGGGACAACTTAACGAGACGGGACTACAACGCACAGCAGATGGAGGGCTCAATGCGTCCTGGGCTTTGAGTTGGCCTGAACAACGAGCGGCCGCGCTGCCGCCAATTACGCTACAGGCCTATTTCGGCGGCGGCTTTCACCACCCTCACCTTCGGGGGGCGACCATTCAAGACTGGCCGCTAAACGTGTTCAGCGACGAAGACGCCGCAGACCAGCTATCCGTACTTCGAGCGATCGCATCCGGCGACCTGCACAATTTGGTCTATCGCGCGGACTATCGGATCGTCCCTGCAGTCACAGCAAATCTCTCATCTGGCTCGTCGGCGTAGGTAGAGCATCCAGGCGTAGTGGCGGAACCCTTGGCGGTGCCTTAGGAAAAGGAGAACTATGACTTCTCGACGCGATTTAATTAAAGCTGGGGCCCTCGCAGCCATGGCAGGCGCAGTGCCATCGTCGGTCGCGTTCGCAAACCCGGTGCGTGAACAAGACAAACTTGCCGTAGGCTCTTTCTGGCCAGACGGCGTTCGCATGGTTGTCTCCGTTTCTATGCAGATGGAGGGTGGCGCACAACCAGCCAGCGGAGCCGAAAGCCCGATGCCGAAGATCGATCCGAAATATCCAGATCTGCCGGCGAGCAAATGGTACGACTACGGCTATAAAGAGGGTTTGCCTCGACTCCTCGAGGTCTTTGATCGTCGCAAGATCAAGGTCACTTCCCATATGGTCGGCGCGGCCGTGGACCTGCACCCGGCGCTCGCAAAAGAGATCGTCCAGCGCGGGCACGAAGCTTCCGGACACGGGCAGACTTGGACCGCGCAATTTTCCATGACTCCTGAAGAAGAGCGCGCGTCCTATCAGCAAAGTATCGAGAGCATCCAGCGAGCGACCGGGACGCGGCCAGTCGGCTTCAACGCTTTCTGGCTGCGCGGTACTCCTCATACCCTGGAAATTCTTCAGTCGCTCGGCTTCATCTATCACATTGACGATGTAAGCCGCGACGAGCCGTTCCTGGTTAACGTGCGCGACAAACCATTTGCCGTCGTTCCCTACACGCTCCACATGAACGACATCGTGGATTATGAAACTCGCTACTTCAGCACGGCCATGTATGCTGACGATCTCAAGGCGGAGTTCGACGCGCTCTATGCCGAGGCCGGAACGCGGCGTCGCATGATGTCGGTGAGCGCGCACGATCGTATCGCCGGTCGGCCGTCTCGCGCCAAGGTGCTCGAACAGTTCATCACTTACGCGCAATCCCATCCTGGCGTCGCATTCATGCGTAAAGATGAGATTGCGCGCTTTGCCTTGGAGAGTCCCCTGACCGTGCGCGAAGGCACTTAACATAGTCGATTTGTGATCTCCATTGAGGGTCTAGGCGGCTATGAGTCCATCTAATAAGCGGAACGGAGGCTTTTCATGTCTTTCCTATCTAAGGTCTGGTTTGTAACCGGCAGCGCAAGTGGTTTACGTCGCAGCTTGCTGAAGTGCGACTTCTGAACTTAATGGCAATTGTGGTGACGTTCTCGATACCAGTCATCTATACCTTCGCGGCCGACACTCCACTGCTGCTTGAGCCGCATAACCTGATCGTCGATCACAGTTTGCCGAGAGAAGAAGCCGACACTCAAATCATTGCAGCGCGGCGCTACGATACCTTCTGGAACACCGGGGACGAAACACTAGCACGCGCATCGCTGGCGCCGAATTTTGTCGACAATACATTGCCGGCTGGGCGCCCCCAGGGAATTGCCGGACCGCTGGCAGCCTCGAGGCTGATGCGCTTTGCGATCCCGGACCTCCGCTGCGAAATTGAACAGATGATCGTGGCCGGAGATCGTGTCGTCACACATCTGCGTTTCCGCGGGCACTTTACGGGGCGCTTCGGGCAGATCCAGGGCCAAGGCCAGACGATCAATTTCATCGCCACCGACATTTATCGCGTCCCCGATGGACGCGTCGCTGAGAATTGGCACATCGAAGACAACCTGACTTTGCAGCAGGAACTTGGATTAATCCCCAAATGAGAGGCTCATCTGTTGGCAGCCGCTGCACCTTCGATGATGCCGCCAGAACGACTCCACACTGGTCGCATGTTCAGAAGAACTATCAGCATGGGCTGCCGCTAACTCTTTAGTCCGATAGCTGATACGTTGACTAACCGGTTTCCGCCCCAGATTTGCGATAATTCTCGAGACACGGGCAGCCTGGAAGTTATCGGTTCGTCATTCGGATTAGTACCGACCAAAGCGCATCTCGTCGGTAATTGATTTCCTGACTAGATGCCGACTTCCCGGGTACTGATCCGCACGCTGCCATCTTGGATTACTTCCGTATAGCC
>Ga0137412_10004584_pt1 | contig 11029 bp, 5 predicted proteins | sample CZODoug2_1_16fun_FD_122160 | JGI IMG/M metagenome (GOLD analysis project Ga0137412, IMG submission 122160) | Vadose zone soil fungal communities from Angelo Coast Range Reserve, California, USA - CZODoug2_1_16fungal (Hybrid Assembly) | ecosystem: Environmental > Terrestrial > Soil > Vadose zone... | reverse complement strand
TACTGAGAACCACATGCGTGGTCGCCGGTGAGAGCGGTGAGGTAGGAAATCCGGGTACGCTCGGGATGACAAAGGAAGGGGCAACGGTTCGATAGAGAGTAGTTGCCGGACGGAGGCTCTTTTCATCACCTTAGGTAAGGGCTTCGCCCATCTTATTCGGCCCATGTACGCTCGGGCGAACATGGGGCACCCGTCCTGTTACTTCGGCTTCGCGGTCGACTCAATAGTTGCAGGTGGAAGACTGTGGTATCCCACATCTCGCGAAAAACGAGCGAGATGTGGGGCACCCGACACTCTGCTTAAGTTAGGTAGTGGAGAGATCTGCGGTTTCTTTTCCGTATCGTCTCAGTCTCCCGAATGCGTGCAACAACTAGCCGCATTCTTCATAGGAGGCAAATCGATCACCGGGTTCTGGTCAAAAAAACCGGAAGGCGCCAACGTAAATCCACACACCACGCAGGACTGCACCGGATGATCCTCCGGCCGTGGCAAATGGTGCACACCAAAGCTATGCCACAGCACGACATCCGTATTCTCAATCGGCCGGTCTTTGGCAGTCCAGGCCGGCAGGCCGTCATCCCCGGTCGATTGGTTCACAAACTCGCCCGCCGGATACCGCTCGGTCGCATCATAAGGCGTCACCCACAACTGGTGTTGCATGAAACGGCCACGCTTACCAGATGGGCTATCCGGATGCGTAAAAGGCCGTACCGCGGAGCGAGCCTCCAGCTTGTAAGCGGTCGGCGAGCCGATCCAGTTGGCAGTATTGGGGTTGGTGATCCGCCAGTACCGCATCCTGGAAAAATCGAAATCCCGCTGCGCCTGCAGCTCGGTTTTCAGGGCCGTCTCCTGCACGTAATACGCGTTGCCGTAAGGATTCTCCGGACCCATAGGCGGCGCAATCGTATCGCATTCCGTGACTGTGTTATTTGGGCCGTCCACTTCCATATCCAGCCGGGCCGAAAAGACGTGTTGATGAATGTGGCCCACAACCCCGGGCGCCACCTCGGTGCCAAATTTTCCCGGCTCGCCCGGCCGGCATCCCGCCGTATTGATAATCCCGGTAGCCTTCATCTCGTATTCAATTCGGCCATCCTGGTGCAAGTACCAATACGACGCATATTCGTAGTTCCCGATGGTCGATATGGAAGAGATCACCAGCTTCCGCGCACGCCGCACCTCGGTGCGGTCCGTTCTCATGTCGAAATGTTTCCACGACATGCCTGCATCTTCCTCGTGCAGGCAAATGCATCTCTCGATGGTGTACGGCTGACCGAACAAATCCGCCACCACAGCATCGAAATAATGAATCACGCCCAGGCAATCACAACCCAGGGTCAAGGAATTCGCCATGCGGCCGAAGCCCAGCTCGCCGCTGTCAAAAACGTTTTTACGGTAGTGGTTGCGTTCCGGTGTCCCGTAGGGAACCACCATTTCCGCGATAGACGCGCGGTACACGATCGGACGCCGCTTGCCGTTTTGCGTATAGCCGATGGTATAAAGCACCAATCCTTCGCGCCCATTAAAGCCAACGCGAAAATCCCAGTTTTCCCACGTCACCTGGTTACCTTGCACCACAAATCCGGCGCCATCCGGCTGCACGATATCAAGCCGCGACGAAGGCTTGCGGAAAGTGTGCAAAACCTCGGCGTCGTAATTCAGCGGTGTTCGCGGAACCGGAATGTAGTCTCCGCCGGCCTCAAAATAATCGTGGACTTCCAGCACTTCCAGGGTGCTCACATCGACGATCGGGTGTATACCCTCCACCGGATGCGCATAAAAGTTGTCCAACGGGAATAGCCGCATCCATACAAAGCAGTGCACGACCCGTCTCCCGCTTTCGATGGGCACATCGAAGTTGCCCACGGTCCACGGATCGATGCACATATTTTCCAGCTCACCGAGCAAGCCGCGGCGGCGCAGCGCCTCCTGAAAGCGAGCATCTCCCTTGATCGTCTCTTCGATCAGCAGGATCTCCTTGACCGCGATCATCGGCCGCGCATCTTGCTTGAAAACCGCCGAGACCACCTTGGCCTTGCCCAGATCCACCAGCCCATCCCACACCCCCATCACCCCGCGCCGATACACATGGAAGCGCGCGACTCGAGCCGGTGCATTCTCGGGAACATACTGGCGCACCAACTCTTTGCCGGGCTCGGCTATATCGATCGTCTCCACCCGCAGGTCCTCGCCCCACGGGAAATGATCCTGCAAAACGCGTGTGACCGCGGTGATTTCACCAGCCGTCAGCGGATCAAGCGGATGGTGGATTGCAACGCCGGCCCCGTTCACGGAAACATCTTCTGTTTTCAAAGCCATGTCCACATTCCCCTCTCGACCGCTTGATTTGCTCAAGATTAGCTTAAAGTCATCACAACGGAAGGGGAAACTGGATGGGTGCCCCACCTTCGCCGAAGCGTACGTGGGTTGAAGACGCAGACTCTTTAACCCTAGAAATGAAACCCAAGTTCCGCTGTGAGCGACCGCGGCGTCACATAATGCGTACCGCTGAACGTAGACAGGAAGTTATAAAGCGCCGTCTTATTAGACAAATTGACCCCTGTCACCTGCAGACTCCACTTGTAGCGGTCCCCCTGGAACAGGTTGTCATCCCCGAAAGAAACGTCAAAGAGATTGCGCTGGCGAATCCGGGATGGATTGCGGTCATTGTCCCCTGTGCCCGGGGCAGGAACCCTCAGCAGCGTCGAGCCATACTCAGACGCCAGGCATGGCGAAGGCAGCGGCGTGGTGGGCGTCGCCTTGATTCCTCCGCAGGTCAGGCCGGCTTCCGCCTGCTGGTCAGCAGTCAATCCGCTCAAGTCAACCGCCGGCTGCCCGTTGAGTGTCGTCGAGGTGTCGGCACACGCACTGTTGGGATCGTTCGAAAGCGGGTTGTAACAAGGCGCCGACCCGGCGACCAAACCGCTGTCGTAACGCCAATTAAAGCCGACCCAGGGACTCCAATGAAACGGCAGCTGGTACTGCACGTGGGTCGTCTGGTTAAACCGCTCATCGTGATCGATACGGAAGGGTAACCCAGGCTGCCCGACCGTCGCTCCGGCTCCGGCGACCTGCGGCGGAAAGAAGCGGGCGGCTACCGACGACATCACGACAAACGCCGTGACGTGATGGAAGTCAGGCACATCCGCGCGAAGCGCAAACCCCGGAACCTTCGAATTGTGCCAGTCAATAGGAAAGGTGATGGGAGTATTGCCCAGAACGCTGAAGTCGAATGCGTTATGGGTGTACTTCCAGATATATTCCCCGCTGAAGACGAGATTTTTCCCGAAAGCCTGTTGCAGGCCAGCATGGAACTCGTTGCGAAAGCCGGGCCGCAGCGTGCCCTGCACCCCTGCAGTGCACGAGAGCAGGGGAGACAGCACCTCATTCGCGCAGCCCTGGCTGGAAAGCACAAGATTCTCGTTGAAGGGGGTCTCCAGGGTCCGGGCATACGATGCGCGCAGCACCGTATTCGTCCGCTTGAAGCTGTAAGAAGCACCAAGGCGAGGCTCCGCTTGCGAAGCGCTGGCCAGGCCGTTGTAGATGTCGCCCCGTATGCCTAAATTAAACAGCCAATTGCCGGCCTTGATGGAATCTTCGATATAGAGAGCCAGTTCCTTCACATCCGCATGGCCAAAGTAGTTGTAGTTGCCGCCGGCGCGGGTAAGGTCAAACGGCAACAGAACCGGATTGAATGCGCTATTCGGCTGGTATCCCGCCGCAGCACACTCCGAGGGACTCAGGAATCCATCAACCGGGGTTCCGCCGGCATCCACGCACGGCGAGTTGAATGTCGGGTTCACAATGCCAAGATCGTCACGTTCCCGAAGAAAAGTCTGCGCATAAAGCAGGCCGCCCTTGATGGTCTGGTTCCCCCTGGTATAGGTCAGATCGGAGTGAACTCCAGCGTTGGTCAGCGTCCGGTACTGTCCGATGGTTTGGTTTTGCAGATTAGGGGGACCAAGATCCGCTAGCGGATTCTCGCTGGGAAAGTACTGATAGCTGTCCTTTCGGATGTAGGGGCCGAAATTAAGCACGGAATTCTTGCCCATGATCCTGGTGTACGTAGGGGCGATGTCGAAGGTCTGAATCTTTGATTTCTGGTCGGTGTTGCCGACATTGTTGCCAAATTGATCCAGCACGTTCAGGTTGTCGTAGGAGTTAGGTGTTTGAAACCACGACCGGCTGTAGTTCAGGTTCAGGTGGACCGCATCGACCGGGGTGAACTGGTAATCCACGCGATCAAAGACATTTTGCTGATTTCCCTTGTCGTGGAAGACCACAAATTCCGGGGTGTCCAGAAAACGGCCCGTATTTAATCCGTCGAGCTCAAAGAAATTCCCCCACTTTTGCGAGCCATATCCAATATCAAATCCGCCCGTCGCCGAGCCGAATGATCCATACGAGGTGGTAATGCTCCCGGTAGGCTTGGTAAGACCCTGTCCGGAGCGCGTTGTCACTTGAATCACCAGGCTGGTCTTGTCCCCGTACTCGGCCGGCGGTGCGCCGGCAATGACCTGGATGGACTGGATGGAATTGGATGGGATCTGGTTGGAGAACACCTTGCTTTGCTGGTCGCTGATCGGCTGGCCATCCACGGAAAACGAATTGGAAGCGTGATCCCCCAGTCCGTGGAACAGTCCATTAGAGTCCGCCGCGACCCCGGGGGTCGAGAGCGTCACCAGCGAACTCACCGAGGAGGATGAGCTCTCGAGCGGCAACTTCTCGATCAGGTTGCGGTCAATGTCGGTGTGCAGCGAGGTCTCATTCTCCACCAGGTCGTCCCCCGTGACCGTGACCGTGGTCGAAGCCCCTCCTACCTGCATCTTGATGTTGGGCGTCACGGCCACGGACGATCGCACCGGTACATCGGCACTGAACTTTGCGAAGCCAGGCGCCTGCACCACCAGGTGATAAGGGTTGAACGGCAGATTGGTAAATTTGTACTGGCCTGCAGAGTCCGTTGTGGCACTTCGTTTGAGCCCGCTGACCGGGTTTTCGATGGTGACTGTGGCGCCAGGTATCACCGCTCCGGAACCATCCGTAACCGTTCCGGCTATCGTGCCGGCCGCGGTCTGGGCATGCAGATGCAGTGCCGGCGCCAGCAGGAGAAACGGAAAAAGACCAAAGACGAAACGTCTGGAAAATGAGTACATTGACCGACCCCCGGGGCATCTTTATAAGTGCTTGTTGAAATCGCTTTAGGAAAAAGCAATCGCGACAGGCGGGGGTCTGGTGTAGAGCGAAAAGTCGGAGAATCGGTGTGCAAACGCAGTTTGCAGATCGACGACGGGCGCCGTCGTCTGTCTCGCTGCCAGGGGAACCGTAGCCGGCGTCGCCGGAGAAATGACTGCATGCGCAGTCGCACAAAGAGCGCATCCGGTGTTTGACACACCTTCCGCCGAGTGAACGTGCGCGATCTGAATGGTCGCGGCGAACACCAGCAAAAAAGCGCAGCAAAGAGCGATAGCTGACCGCCAGGGGTGCCGTTCGCGCTCTTTGTATTGCTTATTGTGCATCGTTTTGACTATAGCTTACCGCTTTTGGGAATGTGGGACAGGCTCTTAGGTGCGGTCAAAAGAAGGCGAGATCCGTCTCTTAGACGACCTACTGGGGAAATAGGTTTTACCGCGGAGATATTAAGCGAGCGCCCGGGGCACTGCCTCTTCCCATCTGCCCTGGGCCTTCAGGATCAGTTCCACGATCTCCCGGGCACTTCCGTCTCCGCCTCGAGCATTTGTTACAAAATGGCACACTGCCTTCAATTCCGAAGCGGCGTTAGCCACCGCGATAGCCAATCCGGCTCTATGGGCCACCGGCATATCCGGCAGGTCGTCGCCCATGTAAGCCGTTTCTTCTTCCCGCACCCCGGCCTTCCGCAGGCAGTCATTGAATGCGGCTGTTTTCGTTTCCTGTCCCAGGTAAACGAATTCCACCTTTAACTCCTGGGCGCGCTGCGTCACGGCAGGGGACTTCCTCCCGGTAATGAAGCCCGTGCGAATGCCCATAATGTGTGCGAGTTTCAATCCTGCGCCGTCCTGAGAATTAAAAGCCTTCATCTCGGCCACCCCGCCCTCGCCGGGCAAGGAAATGAGGTTGACGCTGCCGTCCGTGATGGTGCCGTCAACATCCATAAGAAACAACTTGATCTTCCTGGCGCGGTCAAGAACTTCAGGCGATGGTGACATGGAATCATCTTACCGGCGAGGCTACTCTGGTCCCGGGTCGCGAACTATCGGTACGAATCGAAGGGTGCCCCAGGTCTCGCGTTTGAGACCTGGGATCCCCGCAACCGATCTCGACTGGAAACCCCACTCCCTCCTTTGTCATCCCGACCGGAGCGGAGGGATCTCTGTGTTGACGCCCCTTCTTGGAAATGTTTTCTTACCGAACCTGACGGATCTGCAGTATCCCTCTCCCCCACGCGGCATCTTCCTGGGGGCCCTCCGACGAACCGCATGTACTCTAGTAGGAACTCCGACCTATGGCCCTTCACATTGCGCTGAATCACAAGACTCACTATCGTTACGACCGTCCGGTGATGCTCGGCCCGCAAACCATCCGCCTGCGGCCGGCTCCTCATTGTCGAACGCCCATCCTTGCCTACTCCCTCAAAGTCCTCCCCAAAACCCACTTCATCAATTGGCAACAGGACCCGCAAGCCAACTACCTCGCCCGCCTGGTATTTCCGGAAAAGACCAGCGAATTCCTGGTGGAGGTCGATCTGGTTGCCGAGATGGCAATCTTCAATCCCTTCGATTTCTTCCTCGAACCCTACGCCGAGCAGTTCCCATTTCCGTATGAGACCTCGCTCGCCCGCGAACTACGCCCGTTTTTGGAAGCCGAAGTCCCCAGTCCTCGTCTGGCCGGCTTCCTCGCGCAGGTACCGCGCGTCAGCACGCCCACTCTGAACTTCCTGGTCAGCCTCAATCAACGCGTTCAACGCGAAATCGGTTATGTGATCCGCCTGGAACACGGAGTGCAGACCTGCGAGCAGACCATCACCCTGGGCACCGGTTCCTGCCGCGACTCGGCATGGCTCCTGGTACAGATCCTGCGCAACCTTGGCCTCGCCGCCCGCTTTGTCTCCGGCTACCTGATCCAACTCACCCCAGACGTGAAGCCCCTTGAAGGCCCTTCGGGCGCCTCCACTGACTTCACTGACCTGCACGCGTGGACGGAAGTCTACCTCCCAGGCGCCGGTTGGGTTGGCTTCGATCCCACCTCAGGCCTGCTTGCCGGGGAAGGCCACATCCCGCTTGCCTGCACGCCCGATGTAGGCAGTGCCGCTCCCATCTCCGGTCCGCTCGAATTCTGCAAAACCGAATTCAGCTACTCCATGTCGGTGCAGCGGATCTATGAATCCCCTCGCGTCACCAAGCCGTATTCGGAACAGCAATGGGAGCAGATCCAGGCCCTGGGTCACCAGGTGGATGTGGATCTGCGAGTAGGAGACGTGCGCCTGACCATGGGCGGAGAGCCCACCTTCGTCTCGCTCGACGATCGCAACGGAAGCGAGTGGTCGACCACCGCCATGAGCCCGGCCAAGCGAAAGCTGGCGGGGGAACTCCTGCTCAAAATGCGCGATCGTTTCTCCACGGGCGCACTGCTCCACTTCGGGCAAGGCAAGTGGTACCCGGGCGAGGAACTCCCGCGTTGGGCCCTGGGCTGTTACTGGCGCAACGACGGGGTGGCCATCTGGGAGAAGCAAAGCCTCTTTGCCCAGGACGGCAAGAACTACGGCTACAGCGCCTCCGACGCACGCAGATTTCTCGACGCCCTGACTCGCCGCCTGCAAGTCAGTCCTGACTTCACCATCACGGCCTACGAAGACATCTTCTTTCACTTGTGGAAAGAACGGCGCCTGCCTGAGATCATCGATCCCCTGGACCCCAAGCTGCAGGAGTTTGCCGAACGCGCCCGCCTGGCCCACATGTTCGAACGAGCCGCGGATCAGCCAATCGGCTACGTGCTCCCCTTGCGGCGCGTTCCCACCAGGTCCGGTACTCCGCGCTGGACCAGCCAGCCGTGGTTCGCGCTGACCGAGCGCATGTTTCTCACCCCCGGAGACTCGCCCATGGGCTACCGCCTGCCCATTGAAGCGATGCCCTGGACCAAGCCGGAAGACCTCACCTGGTCCTTCGATACCGACCCGTTCCATTGGCGCGACAAGCTGCCTCAGCGGCCGGAACGCCGCATGGATCTGTTCAGTTTGCCCCCCGCGGAGGATGAACCCCAGGCCGCCGCGGACAAGGCCAAACCGAAAGCAGACGAGGAGAAGGCGCTCACCCAGACCCGCCCCGCACTTTGCGTGCAGGTACGCGGGGGAAAACTCTGTCTTTTCATGCCCCCGGTCGACTACCTGGCGGACTACCTCGACCTGGTCGCCGCCATCGAAGACACCTCGGCCCATCTCTCTATGCCGGTGTCGATCGAAGGCTATGCCCCACCCAACGACACCCGCATCTCGGTCTTTAAAGTCACTCCCGATCCAGGGGTGATCGAAGTAAACATCCAGCCAGCAGCCAGCTGGGACGCGCTGGTCCAGAACACAACCGCTGTTTATGAACTGGCGCGCGAGACGCGGCTGGGAACAGAAAAGTTCATGCTCGACGGGCAACACACCGGAACGGGTGGCGGCAACCACCTGGTGATTGGCGGCCCCACGGCCGACGACAGTGCCTTTCTGCGCCGGCCCGACCTGTTGCGCAGCATGGTCAATTACTGGCAAAACCATCCTTCGCTTTCCTATCTGCTTTCCGGTCTGTTCATCGGCCCGACCAGCCAGCATCCCCGGGTCGACGAAGGACGCGTGGAATCGCTCTACGAGTTGGAGATTGCCTTCGACCAGATCCCCGAACGGGGTGCGGCCCCGGTGTCAAAACGCATGACGGATCGCCTCTTCCGCCATCTGTTGACTGACGTGACCGGCAGCACCCACCGCGCCGAATTCTGCATAGACAAGCTCGATCCCCCGGAGGGTGCTGGAACCCGCCTCGGCCTGCTCGAACTGCGCGCCTTCGAAATGCCGCCCCACGCGCGCATGAGCCTGACCCAGCAACTCCTGGTGAGAGCCCTCATCGCGCAATTCTGGCGTAAGCCATACCGGCAAAAACTGATCCCCTGGGGAAACAGCCTGCACGACCGCTTCATGCTGCCTTACTTCGTGCAATCTGATTGGGAGGATGTGGTCGACGATCTGAACCGCGCCGGTTACGGCTTTCGAAGCGACTGGTTTGCTCCCCACTTCGAGTTCCGCTTTCCACCCATCGGTTCCGTGACTGCCCGCGGCATCCATCTGGAGTTGCGCCACGCTCTCGAGCCATGGAATGTTCTCGGCGAAGAAGCCTCCAGCGGTGGCACCGCCCGCAGTGTGGATTCCTCCGTCGAGCGGTTACAAGTGAAAGTAGCGGGCATGGTCGGCTCCCGCTTTGCCGTGCTGTGCAATGGCCGGCCGGTTCCGTTGCACCCTACGGGCAAAGATGGCGAATTCGTCGCCGGAGTTCGTTATCGGGCCTGGCAACCCGCTTCGTGCCTGCATCCTGATATTCCCGTTCACAGCCCGCTGGTATTCGATATTGTAGATGCTTGGTCGGGTCATGCGATCGGGGGCTGCACCTATCACGTGGTCCATCCAGGCGGACGAGCCAACGAGCACTTTCCCGTAAACGCGTATGAAGCCGAAAGTCGGCGCCTGGCCCGGTTCAGCAGTTTTGGCCACACCCCCGGCCCGATGACCATTCCCACGGAGAGGCCCAACGGCGAGTTCCCGTTAACGCTGGATTTACGCCGAACCCCATAGAGAACCGCCGCATGAGTATGGCCGAGATACTGGATGATCCGTTACTGACCGCCGAATACCGCCAGGCTCCTGGCGTTTACGACGAGATGTGCGTGGAGCCCGGCATTCTTCGTCCCCATTGGGATCGCTACATCGCTTCGCTGACTTCGCTCGGCGGGAAGGAACTTGCCCACCGCTGGCAGACCGCCCGGCAGCGCATCCGCGAGAACGGCGTCAGCTACAACGTTTACGGTGACCCGCTGGGGACCGACCGGCCCTGGAGCCTGGACGCGATTCCGCTGCTCATTCCGCCGGAGGAGTGGGCTTATCTGGAAGCGGGCCTCATCCAACGCGCCCGCCTGCTCAACACCATCCTTGCCGATCTCTACGGTCCGCAGAAGCTGCTCTTGAACGGGAATCTGCCCTCCGCGCTCGTCTTCGCCAACCCCGCTTTCTGGCGTGCCTGCCATGACGTTCCGGTGCCGCGGTCAAATTACCTTCATTTGCTTGCCGTCGACCTGGCGCGATCGCCGGATGGGCAATGGTTCGCACAATTACATTGAGCTGGCAATCGACTACGCGGCAGCGGGCTGCTACGAACGAGCGATCGCCGTACTAACCAGGTATCTCGACCGAACTGCGGGCGAAGCCGACACATCGCTCGTCTACTACTACTTGGCCGAGTTTGCGGAGCAGCTCGGCGATACGGTCGAGCCCCTGCGTAACTCGAAGCTCGGCGCGAAGTTGCAGCGGGAGGGCTTCTTTCCAAATCGCCTGGAAGACCTCGTGGTGCTGCAGTCGGCTGTCGAGCGACTGCCCGGCGATTTTCGCGCCTGGTGCGACATCGGCAACTTGCTGTACAGCAAGCGCCGCTACGACGAAGCAATTCGCGCGTGGGAAGAGGCTCGTGATCTGGCCGGCGACTTTGCCCAGCCGCGCCGAAACTTGGGCCTGGCTTATTTTAACCAGCACGCCAACGCAGCCTCTGCGTGGAAGTCGCTGGAGCAAGCCTTCCAACTCAACGAGGACGATGCCCGGGTGTTGTATGAGCTGGATCAACTGGCCAAGCGCCTGAATTACGATGCCGAAGAACGCTTGGAGCGTTTGCAAGCTCATCCAATTTGCGTTCGCCACCGCGACGATCTGACGATTGAGCAGATCACGTTGCTGAATCAGCTTGGCCGCCACGAAATGGCGCTCGAGTTTCTGCTCAAGCGACATTTCCATCCGTGGGAGGGAGGCGAGGGC
>Ga0137412_10004583_pt1 | contig 11029 bp, 13 predicted proteins | sample CZODoug2_1_16fun_FD_122160 | JGI IMG/M metagenome (GOLD analysis project Ga0137412, IMG submission 122160) | Vadose zone soil fungal communities from Angelo Coast Range Reserve, California, USA - CZODoug2_1_16fungal (Hybrid Assembly) | ecosystem: Environmental > Terrestrial > Soil > Vadose zone... | reverse complement strand
TCCGCGCCGACGGCCGCAAGATCCACCCGGCCTATCTGTTCGAGGTGAAGAAGCCGGCCGATTCGAAATATCCGTGGGACTATTACAAGCTGATCGCCACCATCCCCGCGGACGAAGCCTGGCTGCCGCTGGACAAGAGCGTCTGCCCGCTGGTGAAGAAGAGCTAGTGATGTCTCGTAGGGTGGGTTAGCGAAGCGTAACCCACCGATGCGACGAGAAAGATGGTGGGTTACGCTTCGCTAACCCACCCTACGCACCGCTATTCCTTCGGCTTGGTGAATTTCACATCGAGGTTGAAGGCGAATTGATCCTCGGTCAGTCCGGCCGGCGGCGTCGGGACCGGGTCGGAGCGGCGGATCATCGATACCGCCGCCTCGTCGAACGCCGGATCGCCGGATGATTCCGTGACATCGACGGACACCACATTGCCGCGGCGGTTGAGCACCAAATTGACCTTCACCTTGGTGGTCTTGTTCTTGTCCTTCGGGTAGCGCTTGTGCAGCTCGAAATAGGCGCTGATCTTGCGGCCCCAGTCGGCGGTGAGTTTTTGCAGGTCCTTGCCGATGCCGAGGTTCGGCGCCTTCGCCCTGTCCGCCTCGGGCGACTTGTCATCCAGCGTCTGCCGCGAGGTCGCTTCCTGGGCGGGCGCCTCCTCCGCGGCCTCGGTCTGCACCGCGGCGACCTTCGGGTCGTCTTCCTTGGGCTTCTTGGACTCGTTCGGCGTGACGATGCGGTCGGGATCCTCTGATTCGACCGGCTTGTCCTTTGGAAGGTCGGTCTCCTTGACCTCCGCCTTCTGCTCGGAGAGCTGCGGCGAAGCCTGCATGGCGTCGAGATCGGGCCCCGGCGGCAAATTGTCGTCGACCACCTTCGGCGACGCGGTCTCGAAGGAGACCTCGACACCGTTGGCGGCGAGCCCCTCGTCGCCATCGTCGGTGCGCAGATGCGCGATCGCCAGCGCCACGCCGCCGAGGTGAAGCGCCACCGCCGCCACCGCGGCCAGGATCCACAGTCGCCGGGACGGCTTTTGTTCGAGATCGAGGTCGGACATCGCGGTCAGCCTCAGGGCTTTGCCGGTTCGGCGGCCGGCAGCGCCGGCGCAGCACCAGCGGGTACGCCTTCCAGCGCGACCAGCTTGATTTTGGAATAGCCGCCCTCGCGCAGGATTTCCATCACGTCCATCAGTTCCCCATAGGGCACCGCGCGGTCGGAGCGCAGGAAGACGTACTTGTCCTTGCCCATGTCGGCCACGCCCTCCAGCGCGTGGACCAGCTCGGTCCGTCTGACCGGGTCCTCTCCGATCGCCAGCGTCAGATCGGCCTTGATGCTGACATAGGTCGGCTTGTCCGGCTTCTTGGTAGGCGTCGCGCTCGAGGTCGGCAGGTCGACCGGAAGATCGACGGTCGAGAGCGGCGCCGCCACCATGAAGATGATCAGCAGCACCAGCATCACGTCGATGAACGGCGTGACGTTGATCTCATGCGCCTCGACCAGGTCGTCGTCGATGCGGCGCCGGCCGCCGAGTGCTCCGCTGGAGCCGAGCTTGGCGCCCATGGACCTACTCCGCGGCGCGCGCCAGCCGGAACAGGCTGCGATCGCCCTCGCGGCTGACCAGAAGCATCACCATCGCCGAGGCGTCGCCGAGCAGAGCGCGGTAGGCCGCGATCGAACGCGTCAGATGATTGTAGATCACGACCGCCGGAATCGCTGCGACCAGGCCGAAGGCCGTCGCGAGCAGCGCCTCGGCAATGCCGGGCGCGACCACCGCGAGATTGGTGGTGTGAGCCTCGGAGATGCCGATGAAGGAATTCATGATGCCCCAGACCGTGCCGAACAGGCCGACGAACGGCGCGGTGGCGCCGATGGTGGCGAGCACGCCGGTGCCACGCGCGATCTGCCGCGACATCGCCGCCTCGACGCGCTCGAGCCGGAGCGCGGTGCGCTCCTTGAAACCGTCGTCGAAGATGCCGCCGGAGAGCGTGGCCTCGCGCGCCGCCGACTGGACGATCTGCGCCACCGCGTCGTTGCCGCCGCGGCTCGCCTGCTCGACCTCGGCCAGTTGCGTGTCGCGCTCGAGCAGGCCGATCCGCTGTCTGGCGCGCGCGGTCTTGCGGTTGATCTCGATGGTCTTGGCGAGCCAGACCGTCCAGGTGACGAGCGAGGCGAAGGCCAACCCGATCATGACCGCCTTCACGACGATATCGGCGCTCTGGAACATGCCCCAGGGTGACAGATTTCGCGGCAGCAGCGCGGTGTCGGTTGCGGCAATGCTGGCGCCCGGAAGCATCATGCCGATCGCGACGGATGCCGCCGCCCGGATGCTTCGCGCAAGCCGCTTTCGCCCAAGCCACCGATCCGACATGGTCGCCTCCTGTCCTTTGCAGTCCCAGCCCGTCGCTTGTCAGGCTGCCTTGGGCGCGAGGCGATCCGCCAGCGCGTGGAAACGCTGCAGCTGATCGCCGCGCAACGCGCGCGTCTCGTCGCGGCCGACGAACACCTTGAACATGATGCCGCCGTCGAGGTTGATGAAGGCGATGAAGGCCGACACCTTGCCCATGAAGGGCCGCTCGACGAAGGCGATCGCGGCGCAGCGTTCGTGGCGGAGATGGCCGTGCAGGCCCTTCGGCTGCATCAGGTTGAAATAGCCGCGGCCGACCTCGCCTTGCGGAATGCTGCCGGTGAACTCGAAGATCGCGTCATCGGTGTGCACGATCAGCGTCACCTCACCCCACTCCGCAATATCCTGCATTGCGGCCGCGAACTCGGCCGAACCGATCCGCACCATGCTGTCGGGCAGCGTCTCGAGCACCGCTCGTGGCGTCACCTTGCGCTCGCGCGCGACGTCCTCGATCACCGCGCCGGGATTGTCGGCCATGTAGGCCTTCAGCTCGGCTAGCGAGGAGCTCGGCATCGACGCCTCCGTCACGCCGCGGCGCTCTTTGCCCGCTCCGTGATCAGCACCTCAAATCCTTCGAACTTGGGATGGCCGAGATAGAGGCTGCCGCCGGTCTGATTGTCGGCACGGGCGTGCGCACGGCGGAACGCCTCCGACTTGGTCCAGGCCTCGAACGCCGCCTTGTCGGCCCACACAGTATGGGTTGCGTAAAGCGTGTGGTCCTCGGCCTCGGGTCCCTTCACCAGGTGGAACTCGACGAAGCCCGGCGTGTCGCCGAGATAGGATTCCCGCGTCCTCCAGACCGTCTCGAATGCCTGCTCGGAGCCCTTCTTCACCTGAAACCGGTTCATTGCGATGAACATAAGATCATTCTCCTGTTGCGGCGGATGCCCTGGATCCTGCCGGTTGGTCTCTTTGATAGCATGAACGCGCCAAAGCCGCGCTGGGGCACCAGCGCGGCCGGAGCAACCTGGACGGAAGGATCAGTCTGTCGCGTTACGCTCCACCTAGGTGAATCCTGAGCCCGGCCTTGTAGACGGTACCCGCGCCAGGGCTCGAGAACAGCACGTCGTTCTGGGTCGTGCCGTCGGTCGAGTTGCCGGGGATGGCGTAGGGCCGGTAGTACTGGTTCAGCAAATTGTCGACCGACGCCGTGAAGATGATGTCCTTGGTAGCGTTCCAGGTCAGATAGAGGTTGACCAGTTCGTAGCCGGTCGACGGCAGATAGCCGGCCGGCAGGTCGGTGTTGGCGGCGAACGACGACCATTGCGCTGACAGGATCAGGGTACGGTCGAGCAGGCGCACGCCGGCCGTGGTCGTCACCTTGCGCGGCGTGATGGTTGCGAGCCCGATATTGGTCTGGGTGTTCCGGCCGCGCATCAGGTGGCCGGCGACGCCGAGGAACCAGTCGCCAGCGTCATACATCGTCTCGGCCTCAAAGCCCTCGATGCGGGCATGGGTGATGTTCTGGTACTGGAAGTACTGCGAGAACGTGCCCGGGAATGCGATGAGGATCGGCGGGATCGGCGTCGAGCCGACGAGATCGATATAGTCGTCGACGTCGTTGCGGAACACGTTGAGCTTGCCGCGGAACGAGTCGTTGGCCGAGAAGATGCCGTTGTATTTCAGGTTGATGCCGACTTCCTTGTTCTTGCCGACCTCGGGCCGCAGCCCCGGATTCGGCAGGAAGCAGAACAGGCCCACGCCGCCGCTCGGACAGGGGAACAGCGGCGGTCCGCCACCCGTGGCGTGCTCGCCGGCGATCAGCGTTTCCGTGATCGATGGCGCGCGATAGCCCTCGGCATAGCTGGCATAGGGCGTGAAGCCGGCGACCGGCGTGACGCCGACCGTGATCTTCGGCGACAGGCGGTCGCCGCTGGACGTGGTGCCGATCGAATTGAGCTCGTAATGGTCATACCTCGCCGCGCTGACGATCTCGAGCCACGTCGAGTAGTTCTGCTTCAGCTGCACGAAGCCGCCGGACACCGTGCGCTGGCCGCCGGGCGTCGTGACATTGGAGTTGCCGCGGGAGTCGAAGGTTTCGACATCGTCGCGGAAGACATCGAAGCCGTAGGTCACGGCATTGCGCCAGTCGCCGAAATTGAAGCGCGAGGTGTTGTTGACGTCGACGCCGACGGTATCGAGCGAGTAGCCGCGCTTGTCGCCGACGCAGCCGGAGATGTTGTTCCCGGGATTGGCGAGCGTGCAGATGCCGCCGCCGTTGGTGATGCGGTTGTTGTAGGTCTTGACCTGGTCGTTGTCGGTGCGGTTGCCGTAGACCGAGATGTTCCAGTCGAACAGCATGTCGTCGGGCTTGGAGTATCGCCAGCTCAGCGTGCCCGTATAGTTCTTGACGTCGGAGGCGTAGACCGAGGAGCCGGCGATCGCCGCCAGTGGCGCCAACGTCGTGGTCGGGCCGCGGTTCTGCTGGCCGATATTATACTGGTAGTCCTGGAAGACGCCGCCAATCTTGAACTCGTGGCCTTCGGCCGGGCGGAACGTCACCTTCATAAGGCCAGCGGCGATATCATTGCCGGTGTTGCCGATCTCGGTGCCGGCGCCATCCTTGTAGTTGGCCTGGGTGCGATAGACCGCGCCACCGAACACATCGACATTGGGATCGACGCGCACGCCGCCGAACACCGAGCCCATGCCGCGGTCCTTGTTGGTGCCGTAGGAGCCGCTCATGTCGACGCCCCAGCGTTCGCCGGGACGCAGCACGTCGCCGATGTCCTTGGTGCGGAACGAGACCACGCCGCCGATCGCGCCGGAGCCGTAGATGTTCGCGGTCGGACCGCGCACCACGTCGACGCCGCCGACCAGTTCAGGGTCGAGGAAGAAGGAGCCGTTGGCGTTGTGGCCGGTGCGTTGATAGTTCTGCCGCGCGCCGTCGACCACGACCGCAACACGACCGAAATCCTGCAGGCCGCGGATATTGATCACGGTCGACGGATCGTCGCCGCGCTCCTGGAACGTCACGCCGGGCACATTGTAGAAAATGTCCGACAGCCGGTTCGGCTGCAGGCCCTGGATCTGCTCCAGCGTCACCGAACTCACCGGCGCCAGGGCGTCGATCGCACGTTCTTCGGTCTTGCTTGCAACGGCGGTGATGGTGTCGAGCGACTGCACCGGCACCGCGCCGATCTGCGCGCGAGCGTTCAAGACCGACGGCGCGGCCACCCGCTGCTCGGCAGGCTTTGCCGGCTTGCGTTTGGCCTGCTTCGGTCGTTCATTGGCGGGACGCGTTGCAGAGGGATCAGCAGCGGAAGGACTGACAGCAGACGGATTCGCAGTCTGCGTCTGCGCGAGACTGCGTTCCGGCAGCGCTGCCGCGAATGAGAACACCGACGCGCCCAAAATCAAGGCACGCGAATACCTAGCCCCGTCAGCCATACTAGCCCCAGCCCGATGATCGCTTTTCTGGTTCTGGCTGGCGTGCGCTCTCGCGAGCGGCTTGCTGGCTACCGAATCTCGACGCGATGCGAGCCACCCGCTCACGTTCGCGTCATGATTGGTTACGGCCCGGCAACAAAGCGGTCAAGAATGCGGCAGCACTGTTTATATCGATTGTAAAGTGTCTCCGTTGGAAAGCGCCTTGGCCCGCTTATACAGACAGATGACATTCAGCGATTCAAAGGCGCAGCAGCAGGCCATGGCGGCAACCTCCGGAGACAATTTCGGCGCGGCCGGACGGCAAGCCGAAGGTCCTTCTGGTGCGGCCAAAACGCTCATCATGCGGGGAAATCGTCTCGACAGCCGCGACCTGTTCTCGTCCGAACGTGAAATCATCATCGGGCATGGCGAGGAGACTTACCGGCTGCGGCTGACCTCGCAAAACAAGCTGATCCTGACCAAGTGATGCCTCGATGACAATTTGTCGCATGCTCGCCCTGTTCGCTCTCTGCTGCCTGCTGCCTGGCACGGCGGCCGCCGAGGGCATCACCGTGCACGACGCACGCGACCGCGACGTCGTGGTCGACAACCCGTCGCGGATCGTCTCGATCGGCGGCGCCATCACCGAGATCCTCTATGCGCTCGGCTTCGAGGACCGCATCGCCGGCGTCGATGCGACCAGCCTCTACCCGCCCTCAGCGCTGCGTGAAAAGCCCGACGTCGGCTACATGCGCCAGTTGTCGCCCGAGGGCGTGCTCGGCCTGCACCCGTCGCTGGTGCTGGCGGTGCAGGGCTCCGGGCCGAAGGAGACCATGGACGTGCTGGAGGCCGCCAAGGTGCCGCTGGTGCTGGTGCCCGAGGCCTTCTCGGAAGCGGGACTGATCGAGAAGATCAGACTGGTCGGGCACGCCATGGGCGCCGATCCGCGCGCCGCCTGCCTGACCGAAGTGGTGGAAGGCGACCTCGCCCAGCTGCGCACGCTGCGCGCCAGGGTGACAAAGCCGGTACGGGTGATGTTCGTGATGTCGCTGGTGGCCGGCCGCGCGATGGCCGCAGGCAACAAGACCGCGGCGAACGAGATCATCCAGCTCGCCGGCGGCGTCAACGCGATCGACGGCTATGACGGCTACAAGCCGATCAACGACGAAGCGATCGTGGCGGCGAAGCCCGATGTCGTGCTGTCGATCGAGCGCGGCAAGGATTCGCTCAACGCCGAGACGGTGTTCACCCATCCGGCGTTCGCGCTGACACCGGTTGCGGCCAACAAGGCCTTCATCTCGATGGAAGGCCTCTATCTGCTCGGCTTCGGACCGCGCACCGCGGCCGCGGCGCGCGATCTCTCGGTCAAGCTCTATCCGGCGCTGGCCCCGCAGGCCGAGAGCTTCAAGCCAGCCGCGCTGACCGCGAACTGCCGGCAGTGAGCGCGTTGGCCGAGCGCAGCCCGCGCGCGGGACAACGCCACGCCGGCATGTCGCCGCGGCCGACGGCGATACTCACCATGCTCTGCCTGCTTGCGGCACTGGCGGGGACCGCGCTGATCGCCTTCACCGTCGGCGCCGCCGGCATTCCGCTGAGCCGGCTTCCAGCCGCGCTCGGCCTGTGGGTCGATAACACCACTAGCCCGCTGCTCGCACGCGACCAGCTCGTGGTGTGGACGATCCGCATCCCGCGGATCGCAGCCGCGGCGATGGTCGGCGGGATGCTTGCCGTCTCCGGCGCGATCATGCAGGGCCTGTTCCGAAATCCGCTCGCCGATCCCGCGCTGGTCGGCGTCTCCTCCGGCGGCGCGTTTGCCGCGGCTGCGGCGATCGTGTTCACCGACAGCCATCTCGGCGAAGGCCTGCGCTTCATCCAGCACCAGCTGCTGCCGGTCGCGGCCTTTGCCGGCTCGCTCGTCACGACGATCTTGCTCTACGCTATCGCCAGCCGCGGCGAGCGGACCTCGATCGCAATCTTCCTGCTGGCGGGGCTTGCGATCGCCGCAATCGCCAATGCCGGGATCGGGCTTCTGGTGTTCGTCGCCGATGACCGTCAGCTCCGCGACATCACCTTCTGGCTGCTGGGGTCGCTGAGCGGCACCACCTGGGCCAAGACCACCACGCTGGCGCCGGTGCTGGCGATCGCGCTCGTCATGTGCCTCTCGATCGCGCGCGGGCTCGATGTGCTGGTACTCGGCGAGGCCGAGGCGTTTCACAGCGGCGTCGACGTCGAACGGCTGAAGCGCATCTCGATCGTGCTGGTGTCGGCAATGACCGGCGTCGCGGTCTCGATCTGCGGCGTGGTCGGCTTCGTCGGCATCGTGGTGCCGCATCTGTTGCGGCTGGTGATCGGGCCCGCGCATCGCCTGCTGCTGCCGGCGTCTGCGCTGCTCGGCGCCATCCTGCTGGTCGGCGCCGATACGGTGGCGCGCACCATCGTCGCACCGGCGGAAATGCCGATCGGCATCCTGACCGCCGCGATCGGCGCGCCGTTCTTTCTGGCGATGCTGCTGCGTCAGCGTGGACTGGTGGCGCTGTGACCCCGATCCTCGAAGCCCGCGCGGTGTCGATGGCGATCGGCGGCGCCACCCTGGTCGACGCAATCGATCTCGACGTCCACGGCGGCGAGACCGTCGCCATCGTCGGACCGAACGGCGCCGGCAAATCGACGCTGTTGCGGCTGATCTCCGGCGACCTTCGCGCCAGCCGCGGCGCGATCAGCTTGAAGCAGCGCGATCTGCACGCCTACTCGTCGCGCCAACTCGCGCTGCATCGCGCGATGCTGTCGCAGCATGTCAACGTCAGCTTCCCCTTTACGGTCGAGGAAGTCGTACATATGGGCGCCGGCGACCGTGGCCGCGCCGCCGCCGAGCCGCTGGTCGAGACCGCGCTGCACGAAGCCGGGCTCGCCGATTTCCGCCACCGCAAATTGCCGACACTTTCCGGCGGCGAGCAGCAGCGCGCGCATTTCGCCCGCGTGCTGGTGCAGCTCGCCTGTGGTGAGGCCGCGCACGGTCCCGGCCTGCTGCTGCTGGACGAGCCGACCTCGAGCCTCGATCTGCGGCATCAGATCGACCTGGTCGAGACCGCGCGGCGGCGCGCCGAACGCGGCACCGCCGTGATCGCGATCCTGCACGACCTCAACCTCGCGATGCGGTTCGCCGACCGCATCCTGCTGCTGCATCGCGGCCAGCTCGCGATCGACGGCGACCGCGCAGCCGCGATGCAGCCCGAGACCATCCGCCAGATCTTCGAGATCGACGCCGTGATCGCGCATACCGACCAGGGTGTGCCGTTCCTGCTGCCGCAGACCATGCGGCCGGCGGATAAGGCGACCTAACGCCGCAACATTTATCCCGCGACAAAAACCGCCGTTCATAAACCTGTCAGGCGGCTGTAACAGACGTCTCGGAGAACACCGCATCGTTTGTCTATCCCTTGGGAGACCAGCCATGCGCCTGTCACTGCTCTGCTCCGTAGCCACTGTCCTGCTTGCCACATCTGCATTTGCGCAAGGCGAAGGCGAATTTCCGGCGACGCTGACGGGACATGCCGTGATGCCGGCGGAGAGCTTCATCGACGCGCCTGCCGATGCGCCCGCGGATCTGCCGCGGCGTACTGGATGCCCCGCTTGAAGCGGGGCACGACAGCGGAATTGCGGAGAGCCCAGTCCCGTCATCCGGAGCTGCGAGCGAAGCGAGTCTCGAAGGATGCACGGCCCCGCTGCGTCCGCGTTGAGAGAGCCGGGCCGTCGCCCTTCGAGACAGCCGCTTCGCGGCCTCCTCAAGCTGACGGATCGCGTGGTGTGGGCGTCGCAGATTCCGTCCCAACAGTTGTCCCACAATTGCACTTCTACTCGCGCGCTAGATGATGCTAGCCTCGGCAAATACTTGAATGGCTTTGGAGCAAATCATGAGAGAAAAATCCACTCTGACCTATGTCGAGGCGTTGATCGCCGCGAGCTTCGTCGCGTATCTCGCCTGGGACCTGAGCTGGGGACTTCCGCCGGGAGGCGCTGCCATCATTCTCGGCGTGATCGCTTACTTCGCCTATCTGTGCTTGATGCGGCGATGGGTGAGATTTCATCAAAAGAGCTATGAGGTCGTGGCGACGGTTTTGGCCATTGCGTGGGGAGTATTGGCCTACTTCGCAGCTTCCGGGCTGCAAGCGGCGTATGCCAATCAAATACCGGGCTCGCTACTCATGCATCTCTGGCCCTGGATCGCAGCGCTAGCTGCTTTCATCGCAGCCATCGTCAGCAAGGTGCATTTCATCGACGATGCTCGCGCGCATGTCGTCAACCGCCGCGCGCGTTGGGAACATGAGCGGCGGCTGGAACAGAGCGCCGGCTTCTAGCCGGCGTCCGCGCGGCGGCGGCGCGCGGATCGTCGACGATGATGTGCTCGTAGTTCATGAGTCCTCCCGATCTCAGGCTTGAATTGCCTTTGGCAAATTCTTGCCCGAGATCGGGAGCGATGTCATCGGCGGGTCAGCCCGCAGGCACCATCACGACGCCCTTGTCCTTCGGCCAACGCACCCGCCAGGCGAAGTTGATGTCGCGGACCTCGCCCGGCTTGGCCTCGAACGTCCATTCCAGCACACCGCGCTTGTCGCGGAAATTGGTGGTGGTTGCAGGCGTCGACGACGGCAGCATCTCGACCACGATGTCGTCGGTCTCGCTGACCGGCAACTGATCATGGATCGCGACCTTGATCGGGAAATCGTGGCCGTTGCGTACCGTGGTCCTGAACGCGCGCTCGTCGGTCTTCGACGTCGTCACGATCAACCCGGCCGAGCCCTCGTTGCGCTTCACCACCGTGCGTTCGATCTTGACCTTGTCGTCGGCCCCGAAGCCGAGCCGCACGGTTTCGTCCTTGGCGGCGACGGCCATCCGGCTGCGCCCGACAAAGATGCCGTCGCGATAGATCGAGACCTGGCCCGGCAACAGCGTCACATCATCGGCCTGCACGAAGCTCGCCTCGAGGAACGCGGTGGCATCGAGCACCGGGGCGGCACGCACCGCGAGATCGGGCGCAATCGTCGCGGTCGAGATGCGCAGGTTCTTGGCGCTCTCGTTGGCGGCGAGGCTGACGCGGCCCGGAATCCGGAACGTGGCCTGGAACGCACCGACCTCGGCGACCGGCTCGCGCTCTTCCGCGCGTTTTACATTGGTGTCGGCGTTGTCGGCCCGTTCGGGCGCCGGAGCCATTGCCGAGCGCAACTGCATGTGGTCGGAGATTTTGCCTCCCATCGCCATCGGCCG
>Ga0137412_10004582_pt1 | contig 11029 bp, 10 predicted proteins | sample CZODoug2_1_16fun_FD_122160 | JGI IMG/M metagenome (GOLD analysis project Ga0137412, IMG submission 122160) | Vadose zone soil fungal communities from Angelo Coast Range Reserve, California, USA - CZODoug2_1_16fungal (Hybrid Assembly) | ecosystem: Environmental > Terrestrial > Soil > Vadose zone... | reverse complement strand
AGCCAAGGCTTCCGTGAGGAGTTCCAAGCCTACCTCCATGCGACCCGACGCCGACAGGCACCATCCGCGAATGCAGAACGCAATTGCCGCCCAATAGGGGAAGGCGTGCTCGGCGCAGAGCGCCGCCAGTTCCTCGGCGCGCTGCAACAAAATCGCGAGGTCGGATCGGATGTGTGCATCGCATATCAACGCAATGCCGAGCACGCTTGCCAGCGTATGGGCATGCGTGCGCTGGCGTGCCTGGGCCAGCGTCTCGTGACATCGCAAGCCCGCTTGATCTAGATAGCCAAGATACATTAGCAACCGGAATGAATAGGTAAGTGTCCTAATTTGGGGGTCAACGGGCCCCAGGACAGCATGCGCGGGATCGTAGAGTGCTAATGCCTCCTCTGCGTGAGTTCGGGCCGCAACGAAGTCACCGGGGAAAAACCAGCTCACAGCGCTGGATAGATGGCCCTGAAACTTCACGGCCGCATCGTTACGGGCCTCCCCAAGGTCCAGAATCTGCTTGGACAGCTGACACGCCAGCGCCAGCTCTGCTCGGTGCAGGTGACCCACACATTCACCAGCCAGCAGGTAGACAAGCTGAGTTGGTCGATCGAGCCGTTCGCAGAGCTCGCGCGCGCGGCCATGGGTTTCGGCCACGGCTGGTGCGGCATATCCCTGCGTTGCGATGAGGGCGATGCTAAGAGCAATCTGCAAATCCAGCTCATATTGCAGGCGTTCGGCTCCGTCCGGCATGTTGGCGATAAGGCCTAAGCCTTTTCGCAGTTGCGCCTCCGCCTCATCATCGCCTCACGCACCAGCGCCTGCTGGCCAGCCTTTAGTCGATAGCCGACTGCCTTCCCTGCAAGGCCAGCTTCCGTTAGTGATCGCACGCTGTATCTGCCGAAGGAGTGGACTGACGATCCAGATCGACTGAAGGCTGCATACGTGCCCGCCGAAGTCGGCTACGGCCGCGTTGAGGTTGAGATGTTCCCGCTGGGCACCAGGTGGTGAAGAAGGCGAGGTCGCCATCGGCGATATGACGACGGATCAGCAGACCGCGCGTCCACATCCCAATGATTGAGGGCATAGTTGATGGCCTCCGCCAGGACCGTCGCCGACGCGGAACTGATTTTGCGTGGGCTGCCACCCCAGCTATGCCGGCGCGCCGATCCCGCAGTCGCTGGCCGCCTGCGCAGCATGCCAGCGGGAACGAGATGAAGCGCGGCGCCGACGTCGAGCCCGACAGTTGAAGTCCGCTCAGCACTTGTGGCGCTGCATCGAAATTGACCGTCTTTTGAAACTGCCGTAGGCTTTGCACCAGATTGCTTGCTTTGTTGATCGTGAGGCGGGTCTCGCCAACGCAACGTGATAGGCAGGCGGACTCCTGGACTTGGTCCATGTCGGGCCAGGTCTGGGAGCCGCAAACAAAAGGGAATAGGGATGGAAAGCCACATTTGGGGCCTCGAGCCCACGCGCCGCGACTTCATGCTATCGAGCGTCGCTTTTGCCGGTGCGTTATCCTTGCCGGCAGGCTTGCTGGCCGTCAGGCAAGCGATCGCCGCTGGCGAAGTCAAGGACGTTCCCCGCAACCGGACCTTGGTTACGGTTCGCGGCGGTACCGACGGCAAGCACACCGAGGCCGAGCTTTGGAGTCCATATGTCATCGGCTCAAATCCACAGCTCGGAGGCAACATCATCTATGAGCCGCTCGCCTTCTACAGCGCCTTTGCCGACAAGACGATCATGTGGCTCGCAGAGAGCTACAAATACAGTCCCGACTACAAAGAGCTGACGGTCAAGACCCGATCAGGGATCACCTGGAGCGACGGCAAGCCGTTTTCCGCAGAGGACGTCGCCTATTCCCTCAACACGCTTAACGAACTCGGCGGCAAGGTGAAATGGGGCAAGGACGTTCAAGAAGTGCTGGAATCCGCCACCGTGGTCGACCCCAACACGACGCTAATCAAGTTCAAGGTGCCGGCGCCGCGTTTCTTCTTCCACATGCTCTCCTACAAATACGATATCGGCCTGCACATCGTTCCCAAACACATCTTCAAGGGGCAGGACTGGCAGAAATTTACCGCTTTCGATCTCGAGAAGGGCTTGCCCGTCACGACGGGCCCCTGGAAGGTCGTGAATGTCTCGCCGACCCAGAAGGTGTTCGACCGGAGGGATTCGTGGTGGGGCGTGGCGGCCGGCGTCGGCAAGTTGCCGGCGGTCGAGCGCATCGTGCTTCTCCCGGACACGGGTGAGCAGCAACTCGCTCAGGGCCTCATCTCGAATGCCGTCGATTTTTCGACCGGATTGCAGGTCGCGACGTTCCCGACCGTTTTCAAAGGCAATCCCAACATCATCACCTTTACCGGCCGCGAGCTTCCCTTCGGCAATTGTGACTGGTGGCCGACTTCGCTCTATCTCAACAACGAGCGGCCCCCCTACAACAATCCGAAGTTCCGTTGGGCGATCAGCTATCTGATTGATCGACAGACGCTGATTGACGTCGGTTGGGGCGGGTCTTCGAGCCTTTCGCCGCTGCCGATGCCGGACGGTTCGGTTTACAAGGGGTTGCAGCCGTATTTCGACTACGCCAAGCCTCTGCTCGATAAATATCCGACCAACGAATTCAACCCAGCGAAGGGCGCCGCATTGCTTGCCGAACTCGGCTGGAAGAAGGATGGCTCGGGCATGTATGTCGATCCTGCTGGCAAGCCGTATTCGATGGAAATCATCAGCTTCTTCGATTTCCCGTCGGTCGGCCCGGTGCTGGTCGAATTGTTGAAGCGGCATGGGATCGATGCGACCTATAGCCAGCCGCCGGACATGTTCACCCGCTATTTTGCAGGCGACTACAACGCGGCCATTTTCGGTCACGGCGGAAGCGTGCGCGATCCCTTCGAGACGCTTCGGCTTTACCAATCTTCGTCCGAGGCGATTCCGGGCGGGCATCTCGTCAATCTCGCGCGCTGGAAGAACGCCGATTACGACAAGATCGTCGACGAGGTTTTCGTGACCTCGCCGGACGACACGGCGAAGATGAAGGAGCTTTGGCTGAAGGCGATGGCCATCTGGTTGCCGGAACTGCCCGATGTGCAGCTCATGCAGTTCTATCACCGGCTGCCCATGAACCTGACCTATTGGAAGGGCTATCCAACCAAAGACAACCCTTACGTCAATCCAGCGTTCTTCCACTCGACGTTTGCGCTTGTACTACATAAACTCGAAGCGACGACGTGACGAGGCTCTGAAGATGCGGTAACCGGTCCGCTTGCGCGAAGAGGTGAGGATTGCCTGTCTACTATTTCGCCAAGCGGGTCGGAATCTTCTTCTTGATCGTCTGGCTCGCGGCCACGCTCAATTTCTTCCTGCCGCGCATCGCGGGGGATAACCCCGTTGCCCAGAAGGTCATGCAGATGGCCGCCCTCGGCGGCAATCTGCACGCCGGCATGCAGGACATGGTCAAGGAGTATCAGTCGAAATTCGGCATCGATAAGCCTCTCTGGAAGCAGTATCTCACCTATCTCGTCGACATGACCCGGTTCGATTTTGGCTATTCCATCGCCAACTATCCTCGGAAAGTCAGCGACATGATTTTGGAAGGTCTGCCCTGGACGGTTTGTTTGATCATGGGGACGACGCTGATTTCGTTCGTCATCGGCAACGTTCTGGGGGCCTTCCAAGCCTGGCCGCGCGCGCCGCGTTGGCTGACGACGATTATGCCGCCGCTGCTTGCGATGAGCGCGATCCCGTTTTTTCTGCTGGGTTTGATCCTCGTCTACGTCGTCGGCTTCAGCCTGCAGTTGGCGCCGCTCTACGGCGGCTACACTGCCGGAGCGATTCCGCAATGGAGCTGGTCGTTTGGCCTCGACGTCGCCTACCACGCCGTTCTCCCGGCGACCGCAATCATCCTAGGTTCGCTCGGCGGCTGGGCGCTCGGCATGCGGGCGATGATGGTGACGACGCAAGGCGAGGACTACGTCACCTTTGCCGAAGCGAAAGGCCTCTCGGATCGCACCCTATTCGTCGACTACGGCATGCGCAACGCGATACTTCCACAAGCGACGGCGCTTGCGCTATCGCTCGGGCAGCTCGTATCCGGCGCTGTGCTCGTCGAGATCGTGTTCGGCTATCCCGGCATCGGCACGTTGCTTTTCCAGGGCATCCGAGGCTCCGATTTTTTCCTCGTGCAAGGAATTGTCTTCCTGGTGATCGTCGCGATCGGCCTTGCGACGCTGATTCTCGACTTGACCTATCCGCTGCTCGATCCGCGCATCGTCCATAGAAACGCGTGATGGGAGCTCATCCTTGAAGCCGCCGAGCAACGGTCGCCATACATGGGCCTGACGTGGATGAACTATCTCGCCCGTAACAGGGAGCTTGGCGTTGGGCTCGCGCTTCTGTTGGGCATGATCGCTTTTGCCGTGATCGGCGGGCTGCTCGTGGACCCGCAAAATGCGCGACCGCTATCGGCGCGCGTTTTGCAGCCACCGTCCTGGGCGCTGCCTTTTGGCAGCGACCGCCAGGGCCGCAACCTGTTCGCGGTGATCACGACGGGCACCTTGCTGACGCTCCGAATCGGACTCATTGCCGGAATTCTCGGCGTCGGCATCGGCGCGGCGATTGCGTTCGTGGCGGCGTATTACGGGGGCTGGGTCGACAGCATCTTGCGCAGCATCGTCGACATCGGACTGACCGTGCCCAATCTCATGATTCTGATTGTGGTGGCGCTCACGCTCCGACAGGGTATGACGGTCAATGTGATGGCGCTCGTCATCGCCTCGCTCGCTTGGCTTTACCCTGCGCGAACCATCCGGTCCCAGGTTCTCACTCTGAGAGAGCGGGCCTTTGTGCAAATCGCGCGGCTCTCGGGCACTAGCGGGCCGGGGATCATCGTGAAGGAGCTGATGCCGAATTTGCTGCCCTATCTCATGGCCTCGCTCGTCGGATCGGTATCCGCTGCGATTCTCGCCTCGATCGGGCTCGATGTGCTCGGCCTCGGCGTCTTCGAGGCGCCGACGCTTGGTATGACGCTTTACTGGGTCAACTTCACCGGCGCGGTGATTAATGGTTGGTGGTGGTGGTGGCTGGCGCCGATCGTCGTCGTCGGCATCCTGTTCATCGCGCTGTTTCTGATCTCGATCGGACTGGACGAGATTGCCAACCCGCGCCTCAGGCGTCAGGTCTGAGTTCCGCCGCCGCTTCAGTGGGCGGTTGGGCAAGACTTGGGCTCTCGCCGGGAATCATGATCTCGCCGATATCGGCCCCCGGCACGACATCTTCTTGGCGGTAAAGGAAACAGGCGGCGGCGCGATACCGATCCGTGCGAAACATCGGCGGCGCGTTTTCGCGGCAGACCGCCATCGCCGAGGGGCAGCGCGGCGCGAAACGGCAGCCATGCTCCGAGGCCCCCACGCCCTCCGCCGACGGGGCCTCCTCGCCTTTCCAAGCACGATTGGGGTCGGGGTAGGGGATCGAGCCGATCAGCAAGCGCGTGTAGGGGTGTTTGGGGTCGCCCACGACCTTCTCGACGTCGCCGGCTTCGGCGACCAGGCCGCGATAGAGCACGATGACGTTGTGGCTGACCTGATACGCGGTGGTCAGATCGTGTGTGATGTAGATCAGCGAAATCCCGAATTTGTCGTGAAGCTCGCGCAGGCTCGTCAGGATCGTGGCTCTGAGCGAAGCGTCCACCATCGACACCGGCTCGTCGGCGATGATGACGCGCGGGCGGATCAGCAGAGCGCGCGCCACCATGATCCGCTGCCGCTGACCCCCGCTCAACTGGTGGGGATAGCGTCCGAGCGTCTCCTCTGGCCGAAGGCCGACGGCTCGCAAGGTCTCCTCAATCATGCGCCTCGCCTCGCGCCGGGAGCCCGCAAGCCCGAAGTTCAGAACCGGAGTTTCGAGGACATGGTCGACCCGATAGAACGGGTTGTAGGCTTCAAACGGATCCTGGAAGATCACTTGGACGTCGCGGCGAAAGGATCTGAGATGGGTACCCGAAAGCCTGCGAAGGTCCGCGCCCTTGTAAAGCACCGCGCCTACGCTGGGTTCGATAAGGCCTAGCAGCAGGCGCGCCAGGGTGGTCTTGCCGCTGCCGCTTTCGCCGACCAAGGCGGTGATGGACGGCGGTTCGTCGGCGATGGCGAGCGAAAAGTCGTCGACCGCGATCATTCGCGGTCCACGCATCCCTCCGCCATAGATTTTCGTGACAGCGCGCGCCTCGAGTAAAGTGGACATTTCATGCCCCGACGGCGGTTTGCAACGCGCATTGCGGCGCGCTCGTTTCGTAAAGGTGACACGCGACGAAATGATCTGGGCGAACCTCGCGCAAGACTGGCGCGTCGACTTCGCAACGCTGCATCGCATGTGGGCAGCGCGTGCGGAAGGAACAGCCTCGGGGGCGATTGAGCAGCGACGGGGGCAAACCGGGTATGCCCCGAAAGGCGCCCTTGCGTTCGAGGGTCGGCAGGCTCGCAATCAGTAGTTGGGTATAGGGATGAAGGGGCTCGCGGAAGATCATCCGGACGCCGCAAACTTCGGCAAGCGTGCCCGCGTACATGACCCCTAACCGGTCGACGACCTGGGCCATCAACCCCATGTCGTGGCCGACGAGCAGGATCGACGCGCCGATTTTTTCCTGGACGCGCCGCAGGGTCTCGACGACTTGCCGTTGCACCACGACGTCGAGCGCGCTCGTCGGCTCGTCGGCGATGATCACGCGCGCCCGGAGGCTGATGGCGATCGCGATCACGACCCGCTGTTTCATCCCGCCACTCAGTTCGTGCGGATATTTGTCGGCGACCTCCGGCCCAAGTCCGACCGTCGAAAGCAGTTCGCGGATCCGCGCGTCCAGCGCCGAACGCGTTAGCCCTTGGCCATGGTCGCGTAGCGCGTCGGCGAACTGGCGACGCACCCGGGTCACCGGATTGAGGGAATTCATCGCGCCCTGCGCAACCAGCGCGATCGCCGCCAGGCGCAGACGCCGCATCTCCTGTTCCGGTAGCGCAAGGAGATCGGCCCCCTCGAACAGCGCCTGGCCGCTCTCGATCCGGCCAGGCGGCTTTATCAGGCGCATGAGCGCCATTGCGACGGTAGACTTTCCCGACCCCGACTCGCCAACCAGTCCCAGGCGCTCGCCCGTGCGCAGGTTGAAACTCACGCCGTCGACCGCCCGCACGGCGCCTAACGAAGTGTGATAGTAAACGCGAAGGTCGCGCACCCGAAGGACCGTACTATCTCGCAAGTGCAGGAGCTTTCTTGCCTCGAGGCCTCAGCCTCATCGTGTAGGATATATGCCGACGTACATCAACAGGTCTGGGGGAGCTGGCGCGCCGGGCCGCCGACAAGGGGTGCGGATCGCGTTCGAGAACTGCCCCATGCTGGGCACGTGGGAGACCGGAGACTGGAACATCGCCCACAACCCGGCCGCCTGGGAGATGATGTTCAACGAACTGTCCCACGACAACATCGGGCTGGAGTGGGAGCCCTGTCATCAGTTGTTCTATTTGATCGACCCGATGCCGCAATTGATCGACTGGATGCCGAAGATCCTCCACGTGCACGGCAAGGACGCGACGGTGCGGTGGGATGTGGTCCGCAAGCATGGCATCCACGGCAAGGTCCCGTTCGCCTTCCACCGCACGCCGGGCTTCGGCGACACCAACTGGACCGACGTGATCAGCGAGCTGCGCCTCGGCGGCTACCAGGGTTCGATCGACATCGAAGGCTGGCACGACCCGGTCTATCGCGACGAACTCGAAATGACCGGTCAGGTCCGCGCGCTGAACTACCTGAAGGAATGCCGTGGCGGCGCCTTCGTGGCCAATCCGTAAAGACGGGAGACAAATCATGAAAACGATCAAGGGACCGGCGATTTTCCTCGCGCAGTTTGCCGGCGATGCAGTACCGTTCAACAGCCTGGCCGGCATCGCCGGCTGGGCCGCGGGCCATGGCTACAAGGGCGTGCAGTTGCCGAGCTGGGACGCGCGTCTGTTCGATCTCAAGCGCGCCGCCGAGAGCACCGGCTATTGCGATGAGGTGAAAGGCGTGCTGTCGGCAGCCGGCGTGGAACTGACGGAGCTGTCCACGCATCTGCAGGGCCAGTTGGTCGCCGTGCATCCGGCATACGATGCCGCCTTCGACGGTTTTGCGGCGCCCGAGGTTCGCGGCAACCCAGCCGCCCGCCAGGAGTGGGCGGTCAACCAGTTGCAGCTTGCCGCCAAGGCGTCGCGCAATCTGGGGCTCAAGGCCCATGTCACCTTTTCCGGCGGCCTGGCCTGGCCGTTCGTCTACCCCTGGCCGCAGCGGCCGGCCGGCCTGGTGGAGACCGCCTTCGACGAACTGGCGCGCCGCTGGACACCGATCCTGAATGCCTTCGACGAGGCCGGTGTCGACGTCTGCTACGAGATCCACCCGGGCGAGGACCTGCACGACGGCATCACCTACGAAATGTTCCTGGAGCGCGTGAACAACCACACGCGCTGCAACATTCTTTACGACCCCAGCCACTTTCTGCTACAGCAGCTCGACTACCTGCAGTTCATCGACATCTATCATCAGCGCATCAGGATGTTTCACGCCAAGGACGCCGAGTTCAACCCGAGCGGACGGCAGGGCGTATATTCCGGATTCCAACCATGGGTGAATCGCGCCGGCCGTTTCCGGTCGCTGGGCGATGGCCATGTGGATTTCGGCGGGATCTTTTCCAAACTGTCGCAGTACGGGTTCGACGGCTGGGCGGTGCTGGAATGGGAGTGCTGCATCAAGGACAGCGAGCAAGGTGCGGCGGAGGGTGCACCGTTCATCGAGGCGCACATCATAAAGGTTGCCGCCCGCGCCTTCGACGACTTCGCCGCCAGCGGCGTCGACCAGGCGGCCAACCGCAAACTGCTGGGGCTGGTATGATGGCCCGGCGTATTCGCCTCGGCATGGTGGGCGGCGGCCAAGGCGCCTTCATCGGCGCCGTGCACCGCATCGCGGCCCGGCTGGACGACCAGTACGAACTAGTCGCCGGCGCATTGTCGTCCGACCCGGTGCGGGCGCACAATAGCGCCGCGGAGCTGCATATCGAGCCCGGACGCAGCTATGCCGGATTCGAGGAGATGGCGGAGCGCGAGGCGGCGCGGCCTGACGGCATCGAGGTGGTGGCGATCGTGACGCCCAACCACATGCACTTCGCCCCCGCCAAAGCCTTCCTCGACCGCGACATCCATGTGATCTGCGACAAGCCGCTTACCCACCGGCTCGAAGACGCATTGACGCTCGCCTCGGCCGTGGCGCACAACGGCCTCGTCTTCGCGCTGACGCACAACTACACCGGCTACCCGATGGTGCGGCAAGCGCGTGAGATGGTGGCGAGCTGCGCGCTGGGGACCATCCGGGTGGTCCAGGTCGAATACCCGCAGGACTGGCTGACCACCGCCCTGGAAGAAACCGGCCAGAAGCAGGCCGCGTGGCGCACCGACCCGGCGCGCAGCGGAGATGCGGGCTGTACCGGCGACATCGGTACCCATGCCTTCAATCTGGCGGAGTTCGTGACCGGCCTGCGCTGCGAGAGCGTGGCCGCGGAACTGACCCGGTTCGTCGCGGGACGGGCGCTGGACGACAACGCACAGATGCTGATGCGCTTCTCCGGCGGGGCGCGCGGGATGCTGTGGTCGTCGCAAGTGGCGCCAGGCAACGAGAACGCGCTGAGGCTCCGGGTCTATGGTGAGAAGGCCGGGCTGGACTGGTCGCAGGAGCAGCCCAACGCCTTGCTGTTCACGCCGCTCGGGAAACCGCCGCAACTGATCCGCCGGGCGGGTTCGGGCGCAAGCGCGGTCGCGGCCCATGCGAGCCGCATCCCCGCCGGACATCCGGAAGGCTATCTGGAGGCGTTCGCGCAGATCTACCGCGACGTCGCCGAACAGATTTCCGCGCGGCGCGAAGCGCGGGAGCCGGATCCGGCCAGCCTCATGGTACCGGGAATCGCCGACGGGGTGCGCGGGATGCGCTTCATCACTGCCGCCGTCGCGTCGAGCCGGGCGAACGCCGCCTGGACGGCGATCGAGCCGTGATGCATCTCGGAATCGATCTCGGCACGTCGGGAGTGAAAGCCGTCCTGACGGCCGCCGATGGCGCGTTGCTGGCACAGGCGACGGCCCCGCTGGCCGTCTCGACGCCCCATCCGCTGTGGAGCGAGCAGGACCCGGCAGCCTGGTGGCACGCCGCCGTGGCGGCGCTGCAGCAGCTCGGCACCTTGCATGATCTGTCTGCCGTGCGCGGTGTCGGCATGGCCGGGCAGATGCATGGGGCGGTGCTGCTCGGCGCGAGCGCCGGGTGCTGCTGCCGGCGATCCTGTGGAACGATGGCCGCAGTGGGACGGAGTGCCACGACCTCGAGGCCGCCGAGCCGCGCAGCCGCGCGATCACCGGCAACCTCGCCATGCCGGGATTCACCGCGCCGAAACTGCTTTGGGTGCGCAGGCATGAGCCGGAGCTGTTCGCCCGCACCAGGCGCGTGCTGCTGCCAAAGGATTGGCTGCGGCTGCAGATGACGGGCGAAGCAATCTCCGACATGTCGGACGCATCCGGGACGCTGTGGCTCGATGTCGGCCGCCGCCGCTGGTCATCGGAGATGCTGGCGGCGACGGGGTTGTCGGAGGACCATATGCCCCGACTGATCGAGGGCACCGCGGCCGGCGGATATTTACGGCCGGAGGCAGCCCGGGCGCTGGGTCTGCCGGCCGGCATTCCTGTCGCGGGGGGCGGCGGCGACAACGCGGCGGGAGCCGCGGGAATCGGCTGCGTCGCGCCCGGCGATGCGTTCGTCTCGCTGGGCACCTCGGGCGTGATCTTCGTGAGCGATCCGGGATTCCTGCCTGACCCCGCCCGAACCGTGCACGCCTTCTGCCATTGCGTACCCGGCACTGGCATCGCATGTCGGTCATCCTGTCGGCGGGAGCGTCGCTTGCCTGGATCGCCGGAATAACCGGCGCCGACGAGACGACGCTGCTTGCCGAGGCCGAGCGCGAGTCGCCGCGGGACCGCCCGGTGTTCCTGCC
>Ga0137412_10004580_pt1 | contig 11030 bp, 10 predicted proteins | sample CZODoug2_1_16fun_FD_122160 | JGI IMG/M metagenome (GOLD analysis project Ga0137412, IMG submission 122160) | Vadose zone soil fungal communities from Angelo Coast Range Reserve, California, USA - CZODoug2_1_16fungal (Hybrid Assembly) | ecosystem: Environmental > Terrestrial > Soil > Vadose zone... | reverse complement strand
TCGTCTTCACTCTGGTCCAGGCCCCGGAATGGGGATGGGCGTCGTGGTCAGTCCTATTCGGGGCGACGGCCGCGGTCGCCCTCCTGGGTCTTTTCGTCGTGATCGAATCGCGCAGTGCCAGTCCGATCATGCCGCTCCGGCTGGTCATGCGCGGCAGTCTCGCACCGGCGATGCTTCTGACCTTCCTGTTCATGGGCACGTTTATGGCATTGCCCTACTTCACGACGGAGCTGTTCCAGCGGGTCTACCTCTTCAGTCCGCTCGAAACCGGTCTCGCCTTTCTCGTGCCGTGCTTGGCCATTGCCGCTGGCACGCAGATCGGCAGCCGTTTGGCCGCTCGCGTCGGGGTGCGGACGCTCCTGGTGCTTGGATTGGCCGTCGGAGCGATCGGAGCAACGTTTGTTGCTCTGAGCATCACGCCTGGCGGTGGGTACCCGGCTCTTGTTCCCGGTCTCATCATCTTCGGCCTTGGGCAAGGCACGGCCTGGCCGCCAATGTGGATCGCGGCGGCAGCCGGCATTCCGTCTCATGAGCAAGGCATTGCCTCGGGCATGGCGTCGACGACGCTTTGGGTCGGCGGCGCGACCGGCCTCGCCATCCTGGTCGTCATCGCCGGCCATCCATCTGCCGATGGAACATCAGGCGACACTGCTCTCACACTCCTGCACAGCAGCCGAAGCGCGATCCTCGCCATCGCGGCCGGCATTGCCATGAGCCTGCCAGTCGCGTTTCTCACGAGCCGAGCCGCCGCGGGGCAGGCCACGGTCATCCCACACTGAAACGAAACTGACGCAACGCGCCAACCCACAAAAAAGAGAAACCATGGAAATGATCACAGGATTTCGTGGCTCGCGCCGTTCATTGCTCGCCGGAATGGCCGTCGCAGGAAGCGCTGCGGTGATGATGCCGAAGCAGCTCATCTATTGGAACGAGCTTCCCAAGAGTGGGCATTTCGCAGCCTTCGAACAGCCTGAGCTCTTCGTAACCGAATTGCGCGCCTGCTTTGGCAAGCTGCGCTGAGCGGGAGCACGGTCATGATCGAACGTCGCCCTCGTGAAAGCCTCGGAACTGCCGGAAGTGACTGGCTTAAGGCGCGGTTGCACTTCGCCTTCGCGGGTATGGGAAATCCCGAGCACATGCCGCTCGGCACGTTGCGGGTCTGGAACGACGACGAGTTCGCTCCAGGTGGCGGTTTCGCCATGCATACTCATGCGGACATGGAGATCATCACCTATGTCCGGCGCGGCGCCATAACCCATGAGGACAGTCTCGGCAACGTCGGTCGAACAGAGGCCGGCGATGTGCAGGTTATGAGCGCGGGTTCCGGCATCCGCCATTCCGAACACAATCGCGAAGACGAACCGACACTGCTCTTCCAAATCTGGATCGCGCCCAAGGCGCCGGGCGGTGAACCGCGATGGAGCAGCAGGCGCTTCCCACGTGCTGGCCGTTCCGGCCGTCTCGTCGTTCTCGCCAGCGGCTACCAGCAAGACCGCGACGCTCTCCTGATCCGTGCCGATGCCCGCATCCTCGGTGCGACCATGATAGCTGGTGAATGCATTGCCTATCGGCTCGGTGAAGCAAGGCGCGGCTATCTAGTCCCGTCAACCGGGCGCGTCGATGTCAACGGCGTCCGGCTTGCCGCCCGCGACGGGGCGCTCATTCGCGATGAGGCCGATCTCACCCTGACCGCACTCGAAGATACGGAACTCGTACTCGTGGACGTCGCCTGACGAACCCACCCAGACACCATGAAAGGAACCATCATGCGCAGCATCCTCTACGAATATTACGGCGAGCCTGGCGACGTGCTTCGGCTTCGCGACGTGCCGGACTTGCCGGCCCCGAGCTCCGGCGAAGTCTTGATCCGCGTTCACTCTCGTCCGGTTCATCCGGGCGATCTTCTCGGCGTCCGTGGACGCTATCGCTCCCCTGGCAACTCGGCTGATGTCGCTCCCGGCGGCGCCAGACCTGGCTTCGAAGGTGCTGGTGTCCTCGAGGCGGTGGGACCGAACGTCGATGTATCCACCGGACTGACGCCTGGCATACGCGTCGCCTTCTTTCCGGCCAAATGGGCCTGGAGCGACTATGTGCTCGCCCCGGCGCAGTTCGTGACGCTAGTTCCGGACGAAGTCTCCGATGCCGTTGCCGGACAATTGCATGTCAATCCACTGACGGCATTGATGTTGGCGCGAGCGGTCGATGAATCCGGAGTGGGTGAAGGCGGCCTGATCGTGCTGTCCGCAGCCGGATCGGCGGTCGCCAAGGTTGCGATGACCTTGGCGCTGGGCAAGGGGCTGTCTGTCGTCGGCGTTGTTCGAACGAACGCAGGCGCGGCTTCCCTACAATCGTCCTTCCCAGGTGCCGCTATTGTGTCGACGGAGGATCACGATTGGCGCGATCGCGTTCGTTCCTCCGCGGCGGGGAAGCCGGTGCGCGCGGTGCTCGATCCGGTCGGCGGTCCTCTCGCCAGTGACCTCATCGCGTTGCTTGCCGATGGCGGCTCGTTCATCGGCTATGGCGACCTGTCCGGCCAGCCCATCAGCATCCTGCCACTCTCGCTCCCGGTGCGGGGCCTAACCATGAAAGGTATCTCGGTCGGAAATTGGGCCGGTTTGCCCGAGGCTGTGCGGACTGCAGATATCAGGACGGCGATCGAGTTGGCGCGCAGCGCCTCCCACCTGTTTCCCGTCACTGCCGAGTACGACCTCGCGCAGGTCGCCGACGCCGTTGTCCATGCCGAACGACCCGGTCGAACCGGCGCCGTGATGCTGACGTCGGTTCACAACAATCAAAGGATTGAAAGGTCATGAGTGTTGGTATCATTGGTACTGCGAATGTCGCCCAGGCTTTCGCGCGCGACGTCTTGAAGTCGAAAATGCAGTTACCTGAGCAATAGCGCGGGGCCGGACTCGGTGATTGCCCCCTCGGCAGATTGCTCGAATGTCTGAGTAACCGTCGAATAATTCCAGCAACCCAGCACCAGTGCTGGACGCCGAAAGGGACAGAGTTCAACCGCTAAGTTGCTTGATCTCCTTGGCCCCCGGAGATCGTTGTCAGCAAGGTCCGAATGCGCCCGCTGCTCTCAGTTTCGCGAGCTCAGCCGAATCCGCGCTGAGCATCTCTGCGATGACCTCGTCAGTGTGCTCACCCAAATGGGGCAATAGCGCGCGTGCGACCACGTTGGAGTCAGAAAGCCTATAGGGGGCATTCGCGACTGCGAACGGCTCTTCCCTTGTTCCAAGTTCGACAAAGGCGCCTCGGTGGAGCGCCTGCGGATCAGCCATGGCTTCCGCAACCGTTCGATAGCGCGCGCAGGGGACGCCAGCTCGCATCAGGATTTCCTCACACTGCGCGCCGGAATGTCGCGACGTCCAGTTCTCGATGATTTGGAGCAGCGCCGTCCAATTCTCCTCCTTTGCTGCGACGGTGCTGAATCGAGGATCGGATTTTCCCTCGGGGTATCCGATCACATCGAACAGCGTATGCAAGTTCTTCGAAGTCACGGCGGCGACCATGACGAACCCATTGTTTGATCTTACAGGTTGATAGACTTGGCGCCGTCGATCCGTCGGATTCTGGGCCGCCTGAATTTCATAAATCAGCATTCCAACGACGGAGTCCATCAATGACACGTCGATGTGCTGCCCCCGTCCAGTTCGTTCTCGATCATAGAGCGCAAGATGGATGGCGCTTGTAGCCTGTGCGGCTCCAAGGACATCGGCAGTGAAGATGCCATTGTTCGCGGGCCTATCGACGCCGTCCTGATAGCCCATATGGACAAGATCATAGCCCGACGCCGCGTGAATGACCGGTGCGTAGGCGGGGGCATGTGCCATGGGCCCGGTCTGGCCGAAACCGGAAATAGAGCAGTAGATCAATCGAGGATTTAGGGCGGCCAACGCGTCGTAATCCAGGCCAAGGCGCTTCATGACGCCGGGTCGAAAATTCTGGACGACGACGTCCGCCTTTCCAGCCAATTGTCGCGCGAGCTGCTTGCCCGCCGTCGTGGCAAGATCGAGCACGATGCTGCGTTTGCCGCAGTTCATGGATGCGAAATAGGTGCTGATATTCGATCGCATGGGCTGGCGTTGGCGAAGTGTATCACCGGACGGTGGCTCAACCTTGATGACATCAGCTCCGGAGTCGGCAAGTGCGCGCGTGCACATCGGCCCCGACATGATGATTGTAAAGTCGACAACCTTGATGCCTTTGAGCGGATCATGCGCGAGAGATTGAGCTCGATCGTCAGGTGACAACGGTTTTGTAGTCGATCTCATGTGTTCAGTCATTTGGCGGCGATCCCATGGCGTCGAACGGCAATTGGCACGAGTTCTCCCCATGACCGAACAAAGTGTGGCAGATGGGTTGCGCCGTCACCATGCCGACTCCAGAATTGCTTCCAGATCCGCAGGCCCTTCAACGGGTCGACTGCTGTTCGCAAGAAGAGGTTCGTGCATCGCTTTCCGCGCGAGTTCCGAGAGTTGGTTTCGCGCAACGCCGACATCGCGCAGCCTCGTGGGCAGCAATAGCTGCTGCGCCAGAGACCGAATGGCTACGGCTGCATCAACCGATGACGCACCTAATGCGGATGCTATCCGCGCCTGCGCCTCGCCCGTGAACTCTCGATTCCACATCAGTACGGATGGAAGAACTAGCCCAGTCGTCTCGCCGTGGGGAACTCGGGAATGTCCACCCAAAACATGCCCGAGCGCGTGACTGACATTGACAGCCACGCCCGCCGCAGCCCCAGACATCGACATGAACATTCCATATTGGAGCCTCGACCGCAGGCTTAGATCTTCCGGGTAACGATCGAGCCGCGCAAGGCCTTCCGCGAGCAGGTGCAAGGCCGATTCAGATACGACATTGCTGTAGTCGTTCGCGGCTTTCGATGTTAGTCGCTCGGCGGCATGGTCGATTGCCTTCATCCCGGTCGACTTGAGCAGACGAGGCGGAGTTGACAACGTCATGGCCGGATCGAGAATCACGGCCTGAGGCATTTGCATGGGGTTCGAGAACGCCTGCTTCAATCCCCGCGAGGGCTCGGTCAGGCCCGCGGTTGAAGCGAACTCGGCCGCGGAGAGAGTGGTCGGTACAGCGATGAGGCGGCGCCATTGGTGCGCATCGGTTGGCGCGTGACCGTTGTCCGGAATGCGCACATTGGCGTGGGGTTCGAGCTGGTCCGTTGTCGTGTAGCCGTGCCGCAAGCAGAGCAGGGCCGCCTTGGTAGCGTCTATGACGGAACCGCCACCCACGGCCAGCAGAAGGTCTGCACCGGCTCGTCTCGCCAGATCGGCTGCAGCGACAGCGCATTCGCGCGGAGCATGGGCTGTTACACCTGCAGATGTGCCCACAAACCGGTCGCCCAGGGACTGGATGATCGAAGCGAGGCGCTCGGTCGTCGCGAGGCTGCGGTTTGTCACGACGAAGACACGACGTGCACCGACGATATCGAGCTCTCGCGAGAGGGCCTCCGAGACCGTCGTCCCCCAGTAGACACGCTCCATTTGCGAGAAACGATGCATGCCTGGCGTGTGCGGCGGACATTCAGTTCGTGGTACGTCGGCAACGGTGTCTGTCATCGTCATCTCGATCGCTCAGGACCGGAGTCCCGAGCCCCGCAAGGAATCAGCTTATTCGAGTCTTCTCGACAGAACCTGGCGTTCTGCAGCAGTGAACGAAGTGTAATAGGTCAGACCATTGATTGCAACGCGCCGTTGGGCATTTGCGGACGTATTCGCTCGAATGAGCGGTTGACAAGCAGGGTCAACCGGCTAACTGGGTTGTTTGATCGGTAGGACGCACGTCTTGCACGGATTCCGGGTGGATTGGCAGGCATGAGCAATAGGAAGATCAAGCCGGGCGAACAGCGCACAGCCAAGCTATCCACGATGCTTCCGGTCAAGGCGGAGCTGACGCCACGTACGTTCGATTCAATATGTCAGAAGGTCAGAGACCTGTTGGCGGCGGGGACCTTGAAGCCGGGGGACAAGCTGCCGGCCGAGCGCCAACTGGCCGAGCAGTTCGGGGTTGGCCGCAGCGCCCTGAGGGAGGCGCTGCGCACATTGGAAGCTTCGGGCGTTCTTACGCTAAAGAAAGGTGCTTACGGAGGGGCCTTCATCAGGGAAGGAGATCCCAGCCGTGTCACCCAGGTTATTCAGGATCTGCTGTATCTCGGGTCAATTTCGCTAGAGAACCTGACTGAAGCGCGCGTTCTTATTCAGGACGTCATCGTCAGGCTGGCGTGCCAACGGGCCACCGCTGCGGACCTGGCGGCGCTTGATAGAAATATTGACCTTGCCGAGACGCTGACGAAGGAGAAGCGGTTTAGCGAGCGGCTCGAAGCTTCGATTGAGTTCTACCGGCTGCTTGCCGCTGCCGCTCATAACCCCGTGCTGTCGATCACCGTCGATGCGATGGCAGACATCCTTTTAAGTGTCTTGCGCATCCTCATCTCGACTGGGGTTTCCAAACCGCGTACGGATCTGATCGAAGTGCGTCGTGCGTTCATGGCAAGGCTGCGCGCGCGCGACGCGGATGGGGCTGCGGCCGAGATGAAAGCTCATTTGATTTCAGTGCATCGGCAGCTCAGCCGCGCGCCGATCACCACAAGGCCGTCGGCAAAGCGGCGGCCACTAGAACGCCCTGCAAAGCGCCAGAACGCAATGAAACTGGGCTGAAGCGTCTTCGCCCTTTTGGCTTGTCGTTCGCATGATCTCCGCGCAAATCCTCCGCGTCTTGTCGCGAGGATGCACACGATGTCCTTTTGCGCTCTCTTGGCACACGAAGCATGCGGGCGCAGCAGCGAGAGGGGCCGCTTTGCGTTCCGTCAGGCGCTGACAATGACCGGGCGATAGGAGCTGCCTTCTCGACGGACGCGGATGCCGTGCGGTAGGCCGAAATGCGAGGGAAACAGAATGATCTGTTGTTCGGCCGCATCATCGAGAATTCGAGCTCGCGTTTTTCGGGCAGCGTCCTGATCGATGCAGAAACGGCTGTTCCACCGCGGGCGGACCACTTGCATCGCGTGATGCATCACGTCTCCGGTGAAGAGGGCAGTCTCCCCCGAAGACGACAGGCGAAACGCGAGATGGCCGATCGTGTGTCCTGGCGCCGCCTCGACCGTCAGTCCAGGCACGATAGCGTCGCCGGGTTTCACCGTATCAACCAGGCCTGCGCGCAACACCGGCCGAACACTGTCGTCGATCGACCGGGCCTGGTCTCCGCCACGGGCGACGGTGGCTGGTTCAAGCCAATAGGCCAGTTCCAGACCTCCCATGACGTAGCGCGCCTTGGGGAAGGTTGGTGTCCAATGGGCTCCGGACCCCTTCGTATTCCAGCCGACGTGATCGATATGGAGGTGAGTGTTCAACACATGTGTCACGTCCCCGGCACGCACACCCGCGCTCTCAAGTCGCTCAAGAAAGGGCAGGTTGAGCATGTGAAACCGGCCCTGGAATCTCGGATCAGGCCGTTCCTTGGCGTTACCGCAGCCGGTATCGATCAGGATGACATGCCCTTCGCCGCGCACGAGCCAGGTATGGATCGACGAAATCAGCACGCCGGACGCGCCGTGGAACATCTCGGGACTTGCGAGCAGGGGCTCTTCCGCGAAGACGGCTTCATCAAACTCTTCGAAGAGCGCGGCCGGGGCGAACCCAGGCTCGCTCTGCTCTTCGATACGCGTCACAGTGTAGTTGCCGATCCGGGACATCTGCATCTTCTGGCCTTCAGTCAGAGGCGATCATGGAATTGAAACGCCGCGCGCCGGCTGCGCACGACGCGGCTCCTGTCGACTACGGTTCGGCGCCGGCGCTCACGATCCCGGCGATAGGTACCCAGCGCTTGCCGTCGTAGCGTGACATCTGCACCTTTCGAAACGCATTGCGATCCTCCGGGGTCACTGTGAGGGTTACGCCGGGCAAGAACATGGAAAGCTGCACTTCGTGGACGTTGGTGGCCTGCTTGAGGAGGTTCTCACGGGACAGATTGTCACCGCACTGCTTCAGGATGTGAACGAAGAATTCGGCGATGGAATATCCCATTGTGGACCTCGATTCCGCTGCGGAGAAACTGGGGGCCCACTTGGCCATAAAAGCTTTGTAGCGCCGCATTCCATCGTCATCATCCCATGTCGGATCGTTCGGGTCCTTTAGGAACTGGGTGGTCAGTATGCCTGCTGCATTCTCGCCGCCTACGCTATCCATCGTCACAAGAGTGGATGCCGTCGATGCGGGTATCAGTTGGAGAGGCTTCCATCCGAGCCCGTTGGTTTTGGCGAGCACCTGCGCCGAGAACTTGGTCAGCGCAGCGTGGAACAGCACGTCCGCACCCGCGGCCTGAAGCGTGAGCACTTGTGAATCCACGGTTGGGTTCAGAAGGTCATAGCTCTGCTCTTTGACAATCATCGACGAGGCCTTCTCACCCAATCCGGCCCGCAGTCCCTCCAAATAGCCCTTCCCGAAGTCGTCGTTCTGGAAGAGGACGCCGATCTTGGCATTCGGCATGTTCTTCAGGAGCCAAGCGGCGTAGAGTCTTGCCTCAAGCTGCTGTGGCGGAAAGAAGGTCGTGGTCCAGGGCAGATTGACCGGATCGTTCAATTTTTCAGAAGCGCTGGCTGCCAGCAGCTGCGGCACCTTTTTCGCGTTCAAATATTTCGAGATGCCTATGTTGGCGGCGGTACCGAACGTTCCGACGATCGCAAGCACATCGTCGCTTTCGACCAGCCTGCGCGTCTGCTCGACGGTCTTCGGCGGACTCAGTGCATCGTCGAACGCGATCAGGTTGATCTTTCGGCCGTTCACGCCTCCCGTCTCGTTGATCATATCGAAGTAGGCCGCCTCGATCTTGGCCACGATGCCGTAGTTCGAGGCCGGACCGCTGAAGGGTTCCGTCTGTCCGATCTTTACTTCGGTGTCGGTAACGCCCGGTCCGTAGGCTTTTTGCGCGTGGGCCGCCGTTGCTAAAAGCAGCGCGACGGTACCGGCTGCAATGGCTCGGATTGCGGATAGCTGCACCCTCGTCCCTCCGAACAAACGCCTTCCTTCTTTGAATTTTCAATGGTCATACCAAACTCCGTACCGGAGCGCAATAAGAAGAAATTGCTGGGTGCGGAGGACAGACCAAAAGCTGCCAGGCGACCGGTTGTTGGATAAGACAGAATGCGACGAGTGGCTCGGCAGTGGATCTACCCAAAGGCGATAGACGACGTTGTACTGTGGGAGCAGCACTTTGCACCACGTGAGGTGCCTATTCTGGAGCTACCGGACAATCATGCCTGGGTGGCGTGAAGCCGGTCAACATCCACGCCAATACACGCTGCAGCTGGCAGGCAGAAGAACAGTCAAGATTAGCGAGACGCGCTGTCGAGACTGCTTCTCACGGAATGCCTTGCAGCCGGTCACCAACTTCGTTGAGGGATGAGAAAAACTCCTCGCGCGATCGTCGATCTCTACGGCAAGAGCCGGGCAGGCAAGATGCAAGTGCGGTTCTCGGTTTGATGGTTCGCACCAGCCATTCGGCCCGGCGGTGCTATTCGTGCGGGGAACGTGGAGTTGTGGCCGTCAGTCTACTGTCGGTCCAAGGGTGCCTATGCCAGCAAAGTGACCTCCGCCCTCATAGTTGATTCGTCTGCGATCTTCGTCTCTCCGAATTCCATCTGAATCGGACCGGGAATCTCCAGCGCCCTTTGCCCGGATGTCATGAGGTGAACACCCGAACATACGCCTGAATGCTTGGCTACATGATGTTCGGGAGTTGTAGCCATTTCGAGCGGCGATGGTCGTGAACGGAAGATCACTGTCGATCAAGGACCGACGGACCCTGAACAGCCGCCACCGCGTCAGATAGTCGATCGGGGTCACGCCCACGCGCTCGCGGAATCGTTCCGCGAACGACGATCGTGACATTCCGGCAAGAGAGGCGAGATTTGCAACGGTCCAGTCGGCGGCGACATCGCTATGGAAGCGCCGTAGCGCGGCTCCGATTCGAGGGTCGGTCAGCCCATAGAGCCAGCTTGCCGCCTGCGGACCGGCCATCGCGAGGTGAGCGCGAATGGCCTGGATCAGCAGGATGTCCGCAAGCCGGTCGAACATGATGGTGTTGCCCAGCGCCGTTCCGCAGGGCTCGGATCTCATCAACGACAAGGTGGCGCTCAGCGGTCCCGCGGCGGGCGAGCTGGCGGGTATGTGGATTTTGGTCGGAAGAGCTCCGCGAAGCCACTCGGCCCCCTCCTTATCGAAAGCGAACCGGCCTCCGATAACAATCTTGTCGGGCGGTTCCGATCCCAGCCTGACCACACCGTCTTGATCGATCCGCTCCGCAAAGAAGGCGTTGCCATCGATCTCTGCAGCGTTGTCGCAGTTGCTCGTGCGATATGGTCGGCCATCGGTCAGGAGATAGCAATCGCCGGGACCGAGATCCAGGTGCTCGGGATCGCCGTCCACCCACAGCCGCAGGCGGCCGCAGAGAACGGCCCCGAACTTGATGTGCTCATAGCCCCCGAACCGCATCGCGTAGGGACCGCTGCTCTCGAAACGCAGCGATGCCGCTCGCTCCACGGTCAACATCGTGAGGATATCTGATAACGGGTCCATCGAGAATCTCGCTCCAAAGTCGGCACCAACTCCTTCTGCCGAACGTGTCACTCCGAGATCGAGTTTTGCGGTCGCAGATCGACCGCGCAGGGAGACAGTGTAATCCGATCCTCTCCGAGAGACTATGGCTTGATCACCACGAACTCGTTGCCGAGTACTTTCGCAGCGGCTTCCATGGCGAGTCGGAGGTCATGGACCGGCTCGGGCTCCGTTACAGCGACACATCTCGACGGAATCTGCAGCTCGCCTATTGCTCGGCTCGGTGAGGTTCTGCGACGACCGGACAAACCGCGGGAATCACAACGGCTGCTTCAGTTCGGCTCAACCGCAGAAACGATCGGACCCTCGGGCACCCAACTGACTCCGTCGAAGCGGGCCATTTGTAGCTGAGAAAAAGGCGCGTAGCGATCTGGACTAGTCGTGAACGTAATT
>Ga0137412_10004578_pt1 | contig 11030 bp, 8 predicted proteins | sample CZODoug2_1_16fun_FD_122160 | JGI IMG/M metagenome (GOLD analysis project Ga0137412, IMG submission 122160) | Vadose zone soil fungal communities from Angelo Coast Range Reserve, California, USA - CZODoug2_1_16fungal (Hybrid Assembly) | ecosystem: Environmental > Terrestrial > Soil > Vadose zone... | reverse complement strand
ATGACAAGCCCTCCGGAAGGACCTCAACGCCATCCGGGCCGCCGATCTATGGCGACAGCGACACTGTGGGCTCGCCGGCAGCAAGTCCGGATCGCCCGAAGGGATCGACCACACTCAGCCGATTCGCCACAACCGGATCATGCGAACGGCCGGTGCGCCCCCGACTTGTTCCGGCGTTTCGGGCTATCAACGCCTGCTGATACCCCGAAACGCCGGACGAGGATGGGGTGCGGCGGCTATTTGTCCGATTTGTCCGCCTCGGCGTACGACATATGGCCTATCGGGTGAACGGGGCCGACGGCGGGGCCGTCCCTGTAGGAACATGGGACCGGCATTGGTTGGGGGAGGCGGACACATGAGGCGGATCGCGGCGTTGGCTGCCGCAGGGCTCACCTGCGTGCTCGCCGGGTGCGGCGCGACGACGGTCACCGGGGCGCAGTCCGCACCCGCACCGAACGCGCCGGCGGTGAGCCCGGTGGACGTGCCACGGGACAGCGAGGAAGCCCACCTCGGCACGATCACCGCCGACCCCGACATCGATACCTCCACCGCCGACACCTCCACCGCCGACACCACCGGAGCCGACACCACCGGAGCCGATGCCTGGACCCGGCCTGCCGCACCGATGCCCCAGCACGCCGGGGCAACGACCCATCGATCGAGCGCACAGGCTCCCGCCGCGCCGGCACCCAAGGGCACCAAGGCCGACGCGGCGGCCCACCAGAGCTTCACCGAGGTACCCGCCCGCAGCCCACAACTGGTGATGGCCCGGCCGGGCATGGCCGGCCTGCACTCGGTGCGCTGGCAGAGCGCGACCGTGCTCGATCCGCGCACCGTGCGGGTGAGCTTCACCGGTGGCGCAGCGCCCTGCGACGTCCTGGACTCGGTCAAGGTCGACTACCGTACCGACGCCCTGGACATCACGCTGTTCTCCGGCTCCGACCCCGCCCAGCCGGACCGGATGTGCGCCGCGGTGACCCGAGCGCAGGCGGTCGACGTGCACCTGGCCTCCGCCGTCGCGGGTCGGCGCATCGAGGACGGTGCAGCTCCCGCCCCGGCCGCTCCCACCGCGGTGACCGCGCCCGTGGCGGAGGTGCCGCAGCCCGGCCCGGACGACGGCGCCACCCCGGTCTACGCGCAGCACAACACCGCCGACGCACACCCGGTGCGGTGGGACGCGGCCAAGCCGATCGCCCCGCAGGTGGTGCGGATCTACTACACCTCGGGTGTAGCACCGTGCGCGGTGCTCGATCACGTCCGGGTGCGGTGGAGCGCCGACGCGGTGCAGATCACCCTGTTCCAGGGTCACGAGCCCAGCGACAAGCCGCAGATGTGCCCGATGATCGCGCGTCGGGTCTACGTGGACGTGACGCTCGACCGACCGCTGGACAACCGCCAGATCACCGACGGCGCAGCGAGCTGACCTGGCGTCAGTAGAAGACGCGCTCCACCACGGTGCGCGCCCGCCGGGTCAGCCGCTTGTAGTCCTCGATCATCCGCCCGGCCTGCGCGGGCGCATATCCCAAGCATCGGGCGACCGCGGTGAGCTCCCGGCCGGGGGTCGGCGGGGAGTCCGCAGGCCGGCCGCGGACCAGCATGATCGCGTTACGCAGCCGGCTGGCCAACCGCCATGCCTGGGCCAACGCGGTCGCGTCCGCTGCATCCAGCAGCCCGGCGCGCCGCGCCGCGTCCAGCGCCTCGAGGGTGCCGGTGCACCGCAACCCGGGTTCGGGCCCCGCGTGGCGCAATTGGAGCAACTGAGCGACCCACTCGACATCGGCCAGGCCGCCGCGGCCGAGTTTGGTGTGCATGGTCGGGTCCGCGCCACGGGGTAGCCGTTCGTTCTCTATCCGGGCCTTGATCCGACGGATCTCCCGAACCTGATCATCCGTCAGACCTGTTGCCGGATAACGCAGCGGTTCGATCAGCGCGGCGAATGCCGCCCCCACCTCGGCGTCGCCCGCGACGAACCGAGCGCGCAGCAACGCCTGCGCCTCCCACACGCTCGACCAACGCCGGTAGTACGACTCGTAGGAGGCCAGGGACCGGACCAACGGACCGTTACGGCCCTCCGGGCGCAGATCCGGGTCGACCTCCAACGACGGTTCCGGGGCGTGCATCTGCAGCAGGCGCCGCAGTTCGTTGGCGATCGCGGTGGCCGCCTCGGTGGCCTGCCGTTCGTCCACTCCCGGCATCGGGTCGTGCACGAACATCACGTCGGCGTCGCTGGAATATCCGAGCTCCGACCCGCCGAGACGACCCAGGGCGATCACGGTGAACCGGGTTGGGCGCGCGTCCCCGCAGATCGAGCGGATGGCAGCCTCCACCGCGCCCTGCAACGTCACCCCGACCACGTCGGAGAGCGCGGCGCCCACCTCGGCCACGTCCAGCAGGTCCAGTGTGTCGGCCGCGGCAATGCGGAACAGCTCCCGACGGCGCACCCCGCGTGCCGCGATCGCCGCCGCTGACGCGGAATCGGCACGCCGGACCGCGGCAGACACCTCGGTGAGCAGCACCTCATACTGACGTGGAGTCAGATCCGCGTCCGAGGCGAGCATGGCCACCGCCTCCGGCGCACCGGCCAACAGCTCGGCGGCGTACCGGCTGGAGGCGAGCACCCGGGCCAGCCGCTCCGCGGCCATGCCCTCGTCCCGCAACAGCCGCAGGTACCACGGGGTCGCGCCCAACGCGTCGGAGACCTGACGGAACGACAGCAGACCCGCGTCCGGCTCGGCGGCGTCGGCGAACCAGCCGAGCATCACCGGCAGCAGCGTGCGTTGGATCGACGCGCGCCGGGACAACCCCGAGGTCAACGCCTCCAGGTGACGCAGCGCGCCCGCCGGGTCGGCGTAGCCGAGCGCGGCCAACTGGGTCCGTGCAGCGTCCGGGGTGAGGCGGGACTGCTCCCCCGGCAGCCGGGCCACCGCGACCAGCAGCGGCCGGTAGAACAGCTTCTCGTGCAGTCGGCGCACGTCGAGCGCGTGGCGTTTCCACGCGTCGGTCAGTTCCGCGGCCGGGTCTTTGCGCATGCCCATGGAGCGGCCCAACCGGCGTAGTTCGTCGGTGGCGTCGGGCAACACGTGGGTGCGCCACATGCGGTGCAGCTGGATGCGGTGCTCCAGCGTGCGCAGGAACCGGTAGGCCTCGTCCAGGCTGGCCGCGTCATCCCGACCCACGTAGCCACCCGCGGTCAGCGCGTGCAGTGCGCCCAGCGTGCTGCCCACCCGAAGCGTCGGGTCGGCGCGGCCGTGCACCAATTGCAGCAACTGCACGGCGAACTCCACGTCGCGCAGCCCGCCCGGGCCCAGCTTGATCTGCCGGGCCGCCCGCGCCGCGGTCACCGAGGCCTCCACCCGGCGGCGCATGGCCTGCACGTCGGCAACGAAGTTCTCCCGACCCGCGGCCTGCCAGACCAACGGGGAGATCGCGTCGGTGTACCGGTCGCCGAGTTCGACGTCGCCGGCCACCGGGCGGGCCTTGAGCAGCGCCTGGAACTCCCAGGTCTGTGCCCAACGGATGTAGTACGTGTGGTGCGAGGCGACCGTGCGTACCAGCGGTCCGGCCCTGCCCTCCGGACGCAGGCCGGCGTCCACCGGCCAGAGGGTGCCCTCCGCGGTGGCGGCCGAGCAGACCCGCATCATCGCGGTGGCCAAGGTGGTCGCGGTGCGCAGCGCGGCGCTCTCGTCCACTCCGTGCGGGGCTTCGGCCACGAAAACCACGTCGACGTCGCTGACGTAGTTCAGCTCCCGGCCACCGCACTTGCCCATCCCGATGACGGTCAGCCGACAGGGCGCGGAATGGGCGGGTAAACCGGCCCGGGCCACCGCGAGTGCCGCTTCCAGCGCCCCCGCCGCCAGGTCGGCCAGTTCGGCGGCCACTTCCTCCAGGTCGGCGAGGCCGGTCAGGTCGCGCGCGGCCAGGGTGAGCACACCGCGGCGGTATTGCACCCGCAATGCCTCGTAGGCGTCGTTGTCCGGCGAGAACGCGATCGGTTCGGCCGCGTTCGGGTCGGCGCCGACCGCGCGCAACAACTCCGCCCGCAGCGTCTCGGGCTTGGCGGACGGGCCCGGCTCGGGTTCCAGCAGCCGCCAGTCCTCGGGATGGCGCACCAGATGGTCACCGAGCGCACTCGAGGCACCCAGGACCGCGATCAAGCGGTCCCGCAGCCCGGGTTGATTGCGCAGGGCCTCGCGCAGCTCGGTCGGATCCTCCGCGTCGGCCAGCCGGATCAACGAGGCCAGCGCCAGATCCGGGTCAGCGGCCTCACCGAGCGCGCCGAGCAGCTCCGGATCGCCGGCCACGTCCAGCGACGGCAGCGCGATGCGTTCCTTGGCGGCCGCCTCGTCGGCGAAGCCCAGTCGAACCAGCCGGGACTCGTCGGTCCGGGGGCGGTGGGGCTTGGCGGACGTGCTCACCGTCCCACGTTAGTCGTGGGTGGGTTCACATCACCGACAGGTAGCGGTCCAACTCGAACGGAGTGACCTGGATGCGGTACTCCTCCCATTCCCGCCGCTTGTTGCGCAGGAAGAAGTCGTACACGTGCTCGCCGAGGGTCTCCGCGGCCAACTCGCTGCGCTCCATCAGCGCGATCGCGTCGGCCAGGTTCTGCGGCAACGGGTCGATGCCCATCGCGCGCCGCTCACCGGGGGTCAACGACCAGACGTCGTCCTCGGCTCCGGGCGGCAGTTCGTAGTTCTCCTCGATGCCCTTCAGGCCCGCGGAGAGCATCAATGCGTAGCTCAGGTAGGGGTTGCAGGCCGAGTCCAGCGAGCGCACCTCGACCCGGGTGGATTGACCCTTGGTCGGCTTGTACATCGGCACCCGGACCAGCGCGGAACGGTTGTTGTGCCCCCAGCAGACGTAGGAGGGCGCCTCACCGCCGCCCCACAGCCGCTTGTAGGAGTTCACCCACTGGTTGGTCACGGCGGTGATCTCGGCGGAGTGCTTGAGCAGGCCGGCGATGAACGAACGGCCCACTTTGGAGAGTTGGTACTCCGCGCCCGCCTCGTGGAAGGCGTTGCGGTCCCCCTCGAACAGCGAGAGGTGGGTGTGCATGGCCGAGCCGGGGTGCTCGGTGAACGGCTTGGGCATGAAGGTGGCGTACACGCCCTGGTCGAGCGCCACCTCCTTGATCACCGTGCGGAACGTCATCACGTTGTCCGCGGTGGTCAATGCGTCGGCGTAGCGCAGGTCGATCTCCTGCTGGCCGGGGCCGCCCTCGTGGTGGCTGAACTCCACCGAGATGCCCATGTTCTCCAGCATGGTGATCGCCGCGCGCCGATAGTCCTGGCCGAGGCGGTGCGTGGTGTGGTCGAAATACCCGCCGGCGTCGATCGGGATCGGGCGCTCGCCCGCCTCCGGGCGCCGCTCGAACAGGTAGAACTCGATCTCGGGGTGCGTGTAGAAGGTGAAGCCGAGCTCCGAGGCCCGGGCCAACGTGCGCTTGAGCACGTAGCGCGGGTCCGCGAAGCTCGGCGCACCGTCCGTCATCAAGATGTCGCAGAACATCCGCGCCGTGCCCGGTGCTTCCGTGCGCCAGGGCAAGAGCTGGAAGGTCGACGGGTCCGGCTTGGCCAGCATGTCTGACTCGTACACCCGGGCGAAGCCCTCGATGGCCGACCCGTCGAAACCGATGCCCTCGGAAAACGCCGATTCCAGCTCCGCCGGTGCTACGGCAACCGACTTCAGGAAGCCCAGGACGTCGGTGAACCAGAGCCGAACAAAGCGGATGTCGCGCTCCTCGATGGTGCGCAGCACGAACTCGGTCTGCTTGTCCATGGCCCCATATTCACTGACGGCGGATGACGCTGTGCAGTCTGACGGGCGCGTGTTTCGCGCCGGTTAACCGAGGATGCCTCAGGTGACGACGTTGCTGATCTGGATGATCGGGGTGATCGCGGTGTAGTTCGGGATGTCGCCCATGATCTCGCCGGCGTGCGGGCCGAACGCGCCCTGGAATTCCTCGACCGAGTCGAACAGCAGCGAGCCGACCGCGACGTAGGTCGGGGGCTCACCGGGAGCGCCACCGCCGAGCCCGCCCTCGACCGAGACGCCCTTGCAGGCCGCGCCGGTCCGCTCCTGGACCATCGGGATGTGCTTGGACGCGTAGTAGTCCATGTCGAACGCGGCACCGTCCGAGTAGGGGTAGTACACGCTCACCTTGATCATCGAGACTCCTTTGTCGTGTGACCTGTTCCGTCCCGGTCATATCACCCGGGCCGCAGTTCTGACAGCCTGCCCTGCTTCTACCCTGCGGATATGCCACAGCTTCGCATTGCACTCTGTCAGGTTGACGTCACGGTGGGCGCGCTGGCCGCCAACGCCGACCTGATCGTCGCCCGCACCGCGGAGGCGGTCGCGGCGGGCGCGCACCTGGTGGCGTTCCCGGAGATGGCGCTGACCGGCTACCCGGTGGAGGACCTGGCGCTGCGCCGGTCGTTCCAGACGGCTTCGCGCCAGGCGCTGGAGGCATTGGCTGCCCGGCTGGCCGCCGAGGGGCTCGGCGGCGCCGCGGTGGTGGTCGGGTATCTGGACGCCACCGAACACGACCGCCCGCAGTTGGGCCGTCCGTCCGGGGCGCCGAAGAACGCGCTGGCCGTCGTGCACGGCGGCGCCGTAGTGGCCCGCTCGGCCAAGCATCACCTGCCGAACTACGGGGTGTTCGACGAGTTCCGCTACTTCGTGCCGGGCAACACGCTGCCGGTGGTGCGCTTCGGCGGGGTCGATGTGGCCTTCGCCATCTGTGAGGACCTGTGGCAGGACGGCGGGCCGGTAGCCGCCTGCAAGCGGGCCGGTGCGGGTCTGCTGGTGGTGATCAACGGTTCGCCCTACGAGCTGGACAAGGACGACACCCGGTTGGCGCTGTGCGCGCAGCGGGCCGCCGAGGCGGGCGCGACGTTGGCCTACGTCAACCTGGTGGGCGGTCAGGACGAGTTGGTGTTCGACGGGGACTCGTTGATCGTCGCGCCGGATGGTCGGTTGCTCTGCCGGGCGCCGCAGTTCGTCGAGACGGTGCTGCTCGCCGACCTGGAGCTACCGGCGGCCTCGGCGGAGCCGGCGGACCCGGCGGGCACCGCGGACGTGTCGGTGGCCCGCACGGTGATCTCCACCGAGCCGCTCGCGGCCACCGCCGCGGCGCCCACGGTGACCGAACCACGGTTGTCGACAGAGGCAGAGGTCTACAGCGCTCTCGTGCTGGGGCTCGGCGACTACGTGCGCAAGAACGGGTTCCGCTCGGTGATCCTCGGCCTGTCCGGAGGGATCGACTCGGCGTTGGTCACCGCCATTTCCTGCGACGCCATCGGGGCGGACAACGTGTACGGGGTATCGATGCCCTCGGTGTACTCCTCGGAGCACTCCCGCTCGGACGCCGACGACCTGGCCGCGCGGACCGGGTGTCACTTCCGGGTGGTGTCGATCGCGCCGATGGTGGAGGCCTACCTGGAGGCCCTGAAGTTGACCGGCCTGGCCGAGGAGAACCTGCAGGCCCGGGTGCGCGGCACCACGCTGATGGGGCTGTCCAACGCCGAGGGGCACCTGGTGCTGGCCACCGGGAACAAGAGCGAACTGGCCGCCGGGTACTCCACCATCTACGGCGACGCGGTCGGCGGGTTCGCACCGCTCAAGGACGTACCGAAGACCGTGGTGTGGCGGCTCTCGCAGTGGCGCAACGCCGAGGCCGAGCGACGCGGTGAAACCCCGCCGATCCCGCCGAACTCGATCAGCAAGCCACCGTCCGCGGAGCTGAGGCCGGGTCAGTTGGACACCGACTCGCTGCCGGACTACGCGGTGCTCGACGATCTGCTCGACCACTACGTGGAACGGGACGCCTCCGCGGCCGACCTGGTGGCCGCCGGGTTCGAGGTGGCGCTGGTCGAGCGAATCCTGCGCTTGATCGACGTCGCGGAGTACAAACGTCGCCAGTACCCGCCCGGCCCCAAGATCTCGCTGCGCGCCTTCGGCCGCGACCGCCGCCTGCCGATCACCAACGCCTGGCGGGAGAAAGCGCCGTTGGGCACGTCATCCTCTACGACCGAGTAACCCCCCTCCGGAAGGGCGTTTTTCGGTAACGAGGTCTGACACAAGGCGGTTTCGGCCAACTTATCCACAGCGACTTCATTCGCCGAAATCCGCGCGTTCAGCCGAGCAAGATCCTGGCCATGACACCGGACCTTGTTGCACTCAGCCGCACTCAGGGCGACGTTTTCAGCGGTCCGCAGGCGCTTGCCTGCGGCATCACCCGGAACGAACTGCGCCGCTGGCTGGATCACCGAACGATCGTGGCGCTGCGCCGTGGCATCTTCACGATGGCGACCATGCTGGACGGCGCCGACAAACGCCGCCGCCACGAGTTGGATGTCGCCGCCGCGTTGTTGGTGCGGGACCCCGACCAGCGGTGGCCAGGCACATTGGACCCGGGTACTCGCCTTGCCGCGGGACATTCCAGCGCGGCCCTGCTCTGGGGCATCGACGCGGAGGACCCGCCTATCCTCCGGCCACGGCCGGGCCGTTCGAGCCCTGCGGTAGACCCGGAAACGCTTGAACGACAGCGGATCGTGCAGTTGGTGAGCGCCGACCGCTGCCGACGGACCTACCGGTGGGGCGTCGAGGTTCGCCCGTCGAGCCTCCCACCGGAACACCTGACCGCCCTCGGCGTCTTGCCGATCACCACCATGGCGCGGACCGCCATCGATCTGGCCCGTGAGTGCACATGGGTCTGGGCCGTGATCGCGGTGGACTCGGCGATGCGGCTGGGCACGACCCGGGGCGAGTTGACGGACATGGCTGGGTTCTGCGCGCAGTGGCGCGGCGGCATCCAGGCGATGCGCGCAGCCGAGTTCGCCAGGAAGGAGGCTCAATCAGCAGCCGAGTCATTTGCACGTGCGCTCTTCCAGCAACACGGACTGCCCGAGCCGGAAATCCAATTCGATATCCGCGACGAGAACGGCGAGTGGGTTGCCCGCGTGGACCTGTTGTTCCGCGCGCAGCGGACCGCCGTCGAGACAGACGGCAAGATCAAATACTCGGAGCCTTGGGGCGACCCTCGCGAGACGCTGTGGAAAGAGAAGCTGCGCGAGGACCGAATCCGCGATTGCCAATACGAAGTCGTCCGGGTCACGTGGCAGCAACTGATGACCGACCCGGAGGGAGTTATTGCCCGGGTCCGCAGGGCCTTCGCCCGCGCGGCTCGCCTGGCGGTCTGACCGGGACATGTCAGCCCTCCTGACACACCAAATCGGGAGAATCCCCCGCCCCGGCCGTCAGGAGGGATGACGTGCCATAGGACACCGCCGTACGCTGGGGGGAGTCCGGGGACCTCAGCGGGAGGCCTCGAGACCACCTTTGAGGGAGTCAGCCATGACCTCCACCAACCCGAGCGCGGAAGAGACGACACCGGTCTACGGCAACCTGCCGCCGGCCAAGCGGGTGCGCATTCCGGCGCTGCAGGCGATGAAGGACCGCGGCGAGCGTTGGCCCATGCTCACCGCCTACGACATGTACACCGCGGAGATCTTCGACGCCGCAGGCATTCCGGTGCTGCTGGTCGGTGACAGCGCGGCCAACAACGTCTACGGCTACGAGACAACCGTCCCGGTCACCGTGGATGAACTACTGCCCCTGGTGCGCTCGGTGGTCACCGCCAGCAAGCGCGCCCTGGTCGTCGGCGACCTGCCGTTCGGCAGTTACCAGGTCTCCCCGGAGAAGGCCCTGGAAACCGCGATCCGGTTCATGAAGGAGGGCGGCGCGCACGCGATCAAGCTCGAGGGCGGGGTCCGGGTTGCCGCGCAGATCAAGGCGATCGTGGACGCGGGCGTCCCGGTGATGGCCCACGTTGGATTCACCCCGCAGAGCGAGCACGGCCTGGGCGGCTACCGGGTGCAGGGGCGAGGTGCCGCGGCCGAGCAGGTGCTCGCCGACGCGCACGCGGTCCAGGACGCCGGCGCGTTCGCGGTGGTCCTGGAGATGGTTCCGGCAGAGGTGTCAAAGCAGATCACCGCCGAACTGCACATCCCGACGATCGGCATCGGTGCCGGGCCGGACTGCGACGCCCAGGTGCTGGTCTGGCAGGACATGGCCGGGTTGCGGGACGGCCAGGTGCCCCGGTTCGTGAAGCGGTACGCCGACCTGCGCGGCGTGCTCACCGAGGCCGCGAAGGCCTACGCCGCGGACGTCATCGGCGGCACGTTCCCGTCGCACGAGCACGCGTACCACTGAGCCACCTGCGGGGTCCTCCGAACGGAGGACCCTGAACTGACCGATAGATCCAATTCGTCCGAATTGTGCAACCGTCCGCACCCCGCGGGAGTCGAAGGCCCCAAGAACCCGGGGAACTCCGGGTCAGGGAAGCCAAAGGGCGGGCAGTCAGCATGAAGCAGTGGTTCGTGTACCCGGTGCAGGACGGTTTCGAGCTGGTCGTCGACTCGGCCGAGGACGACGTCCTCGAGGTGGCGCTGGCGGAGATCGTGGCGCAGTACACCGACTACAACCTGCTGACCGAGCACCTGCTGGACACCGCGTGGGTGTTCCACTTCGTGCCCGCCCCGGTCGACGCAGTGCCTGCGCCGCGCAGCGAGGCCGAGCAGCGCTCACGCGCCGCCCACCCGGCCGGCAAGGGCCGTCGGATCCCGAACCAGGACGACAGGATCTGACCGCAGGAGACAGCAACGAGAGCCCGACCCGGCGCACGCTGGGTCGGGCTCTCGTCAGTTCGGGGCCGGCGTCCATTCCCCACCGGGACGGGCCAGCGCCACCGCCGCGCTGAGTTCGTCGCGCGCGGTGGCCATGGACGGTCCGTACCAGGTCAACAAACGACCGGACACCAAGGCGACGTCGAGGTCCCCGAACGCCTCCGGCCCGTCCGCCGCGCTGAACACGTACGGCTCGTCGGGCAGGATCACCAACTCCGCCCCGCGCTGTCGAATCTGATCGACCGTCACCTTCGGGTAGCGGTCGGCGAGGTCGGCGGGCGGGTCGTCGAAGACGTTGTCCAGACCGAGCCGGGCCAGCACGTCTGTGGTGAAGGTGTCCGC
>Ga0137412_10004577_pt1 | contig 11033 bp, 8 predicted proteins | sample CZODoug2_1_16fun_FD_122160 | JGI IMG/M metagenome (GOLD analysis project Ga0137412, IMG submission 122160) | Vadose zone soil fungal communities from Angelo Coast Range Reserve, California, USA - CZODoug2_1_16fungal (Hybrid Assembly) | ecosystem: Environmental > Terrestrial > Soil > Vadose zone... | reverse complement strand
TTCGCAAAGCCGAGAACGCCGTGCAAATGATTCGTGACGAGCAGACCCACTCCTTGCCTGACGATCCCGTCGATCGCACACGCCTGTTCATGAACCTGGGGCTGCCGGACTGGCCCACGACGGCCGCGCTCATCGAGGCGGCGCGACGGAAGGTGGCGCGGCAATTCGAAGCGCTGGTGTTCGGGGGCTCGGAGGCCCAGCGCAAGGACAGTGAAGGTGCGGTGAATTGGCTCGAATCGCAAGACGTGAAGATCGACGAGGAATTGATCGAGTTCAAGTTTCCGGCAGTCGACATCGCGCCGGTGACCACTCTGCTGCAAGCGTATCGCGACGCCGCCTCGTACCGGCGGTTGGACGAGGCCGCGCGGCGGCGTGTACACGTGATTCTAGGCCGGCTGTTGAAGGCAGCGGCTTTGCTTCCTCAGCCGGCTACGGTGGTGCAACGGGTTCTGCGCGTGCTGGAAGCCATCGGGGCTCGGTCCTCTTATCTGGCGCTGTTGAAGGAGCAGCCTGCGGCGCTGGACCGCCTCATAGACGTCTGCGCAATCAGCGGCTTTCTGGCCCGCCAGATCGCGGATTTCCCGTTGTTGCTCGACGAATTGATCGATCCGAACGCGTTCGACGAGCTCCCGTCGCGCGCGAGCTTCGTGCGCGAACGCGACGCGCGAACGGAGCGGCTGCCGGCGGACGATCCAGAGAGGCAAGTCGAAGCGTTGCGTCAGTTTCAGAAGGTCGCCGTGTTCTGCGTTGCAGTCGCCGATCTGACCGGGCGCATGCCGCTGATGAAGGTGAGCGACCGCTTGACCGACATCGCCGAATTGATCGTCGAGCGTTGTATGGATCTCGCATGGGATCAGATGACGCAGACGTACGGAGTTCCCTATTGCGTGGACGGCGGCAAGGAGCGCGCCGTAAAGATCGCCGTCGCCGCGTATGGCAAGCTCGGCGGCCTCGAACTGGGTTACGGCTCGGATCTCGACCTCGTCTTCCTGCATGATTCGAGCGGCGAGTTGCAGCAAACGAAAGGCGACCGGCCGCTCGATAACGTCGTTTTCTTTTTGCGCCTCGGCCAGCGGATCGTGCATCTCCTCACGATGCATTCGGCCGCGGGGCGATTGTACGAAGTCGACATGCGCTTGAGACCGAACGGCAAGGGCGGCTTTCTCATGACGGGCATCGATGCCTTCGAGCGTTATCAGCAACAAGACGCTTGGACTTGGGAGCATCAAGCCCTGCTGCGCGCACGCGCCATCGCCGGAGACCGGGGTCTTTGCCGGCGATTCGAAGATGCGCGGCGGCGGGTGCTGCGCAGCGCCGTGCGCCGCGCGACCTTGCGCGCGGATGTGGCGGAAATGCGCATGCGCATGCGCCGCGAGCTGTCGCGCGCGGGCGTGGATCAATTCGACATCAAACAGGACGCAGGCGGCATTGCCGACATCGAGTTCCTGGTGCAGTACTGGGTGCTGGCCGCGGCCGGCGAACACGCGGAACTGCTTACGCACACCGACAATATCCGCCAGCTCGAAGGGCTGGCCGCGGTTGGCGTACTCGACGCCGCCACGGCGAAATGGCTGACGGAGGCCTATATCGGTTATCGAGCGGTTCTGCATCACTTGTCGCTCGAAGGCGGCGAACGCGTGGTCGAGGCAGCACCCTACACGGAGACGCGGGCGCGCGTGCGGGACATCTGGCGCAGCACGTTCGAGGGGAACGCGCTGCTCGATCCCTGGACCGGTCCGTACGGGGGAACGCCGCCGTTCGACCGGGTGCGCGTCGTCGATTTCAAGCCCGCACTCGAGGCCGCAATGGCGGAAAAATTGCGTGAAATCGACCGGATCGCGACCAACCCTGCCGCTCCGACCTTCGACAACACGCTGGTGGAACTCGAGCGGGCGGGACAGACGTTCAAGCGCGTGCACGCGATTTACGATATCTGGGCATCGAGTATGAACACAGGGGATTTTCCGGCGGTAGAACGAGAAATGGGGCCGAAAATCGCTGCATTTCGGGATGCCATCACGCAAAACGCGGCATTGTTCGCGCGCATCGACGCAATTTATCAACTTGCACCGAACGGTCTCACATCGGAACAGCAACGGCTGCGCTGGCAGTACCACACGAGTTTCGTCCGCGCCGGCGCCAAGCTGGAGCCGGCTCGTAAAGCCCGGGTTGGCGCGATCAACGAGAGGCTCGCGAGTTTGTTCGCAAATTTCAGTCAAAACCTGTTGGCTGATGAAGCAGAGTACGCGTTGTATCTCACTACCCGGGCGGATTTGGCAGGTCTGCCCGAGGCGCAGTGCGCGGCCGCCGCTGCCGCCGCGGCGGCACTGGGTCGTCCAGGCCAATGGGCGATTCTCAATACCCGTTCCGCCATGGATCCTTTCCTGACGTACGCAGAGCGCCGCGATTTACGCGAGCAGGTGTGGCGCACGTATTACAACCGCGGCAACAACGGCGGCGCACACGACAACAAGCACATCATCACGGAGATCCTTGCTCTGCGCAGCGAGCGCGCGAAGCTGCTCGGCTACCCGACGCACGCACACTGGCGGCTCGCGGACAGCATGGCCGGCAATCCTGAAAATGCCCTGGCGCTGCTGATGCGCATCTGGCCGGCTGCGGTGGCCCGCGTGCGCGAGGAAGTTGCCGACATGCAGGCGATCGCGGACGTCAAGATCGAAGCGTGGGATTACCGCTATTACGCCGAAAAGGTGCGCCAGACGAAGTTCGATCTCGATATGAACGAAGTCAAGCCGTACCTGCAGCTTGAGAAGCTGCGCGAAGGAATGTTCTGGGCCGCAAGCCGGTTGTACGGTTTTACCTTCGTTCAGGTGTCAGGCTTGCCCGTCTACCATGCCGACGTGCGGGTGTGGGAGGTCAAATCCGAAACAGGCCGGCACGTCGGGCTTTGGTACTTCGATCCCTACGCGCGCGCGGGCAAGAACTCCGGGGCATGGATGAGCGAATATCGCGATCAAGCGAATTTGGATCGCGAGATTTCGCCCATCGTGTCCAACAATACCAACTTCCTGAAAAGTCCCGGTGAGGACCCCACTCTCATCAGCTGGGACGATGCGGTGACGTTGTTCCATGAGTTCGGTCATGCGCTGCATGGCTTGAATTCCAAGGTGCAGTTCCCATCGCTGTCCGGGACGCATGTGGTGCGCGATTTCGTGGAATTCCCGTCGCAATTGAATGAAAACTGGCTCACCGTCCCGGACCTGTTGTCGCGGTTTGCACTGCATTTCACCACCGGCGAACCCATGCCGGCGACGCTCGCAGCCAAGATCAAGTCTGCGCAGACGTTCAACCAAGGGTTTGCCACCGTCGAATATCTGGCCGCCGCACTGGTCGATATGAGGCTTCACTTGGCGACTGAACCGGTACTCAGCCCGGAAGCCTACGAGCGCGAGACGCTCGCGGCACTCGGAATGCCCGACGAAGTCGTCATGCGCCATCGCACGCCGCAGTTCGCCCATATTTTTGCGAACGACTCGTATTCAGCGGGATACTACAGCTACCTTTGGGCCGAGGTCCTGGATCACGATGCCTTCGAGGCGTTCGTCTCGGCCGGCGATCCGTTCGACAAAACCATTGCAAAGCGTCTGCACGATGACATCATGTGCGTCGGCAATAGCGTGGATCCGGCTCAGGCCTACCGCAACTTTCGCGGCAGGGATCCGAAAATCGACGCTCTTTTGCGCGCCCGCGGCTTCGCGGTAACACTGGAGTGATGACAATGCCGGCGATGGTTCAAGACGATTCGAAGCATAATTTGATTCAGCCCAACGCACTACATCAGTACACGGTGACCCCGGCTGATTTGCCCCTATCATGCCCCATGCCCGGCATGTATCTGTGGAACTCGCATCCCCGGGTGTATTTGGCGATCGAGGCGACCGGCTGGGCCAAGTGTGCCTACTGCGGCGCGGAATACACTTTGTCAGGCGCTGACGCGCCGACTCTACGGGGTCGGGGCGACCCCGTCCGATAGGGGTCGGAGCGGCCTCAATAAACCTGGTAGGATTTTTCTTCGACGATGGTCGATCCGAGCTTCAAATTGATGCGCCGTTTGATGGCCGCCCGCTCGTCATTTTCGACGTACACGGCACGTGCCAGGCGAATGAATTCGGCATCGAACGCCTGCGCGCGCTCCTTGTCCCGAATGTCGTCTTCGATCACCCACAAGCGTTCGTTGACCGTCATCAAGGCGTCGACGTCGGCGTCGATATCGACGCCCGCATAGGAGGAACTCGTCCACGTTCCTTGCAGTGCGTCGAGTTCGAGCCGCACATTGCGCAGTTTATTCGGGTCGCTCATGCGCCGCGACTTGATGCGCAAAATGGTGATCTTGTCGAGCAGTTCGCCGGGCGATACCGGTACCTTGATCTCATTCATCCCGGTATTTTAAGCTAATTTCGTTCGCGCGATCAGTGCATCGAGCTTGTCCGTGACTTCCTTCACGCCGATCAGGTCCATGACGCCGGGCCGCTCGATTTTCTTCGTCCAGGGTATGGCAGCGGCCGGCTTCCCGAACACCCTGCGCGCAGCCTCATCGTATTTGTCCACGCACCATTGGCGGCTGTAGTAGGGTCCCGCCCGGGCGCTGCGCGTGGCCGCATAGAGGCCGATGACGGGAAGGCCGACCATGGTGGCCATGTGCACGGGCCCGGAATCGGGCGACACCAGAACCGTCGCCTTCCCCAACAATCCCAATAATTCAGGCAAGGTGTCTTTACCGATTTGATTGACGATGGGCGTCCTCGCCTTGACGTCGACCGCGGCAGCGGCCACGATTGCCGCTCCCATATCCTGTTCCTGCGCACTGCGCCCGCCTGCCAGGATGACGCGCATGCCATGAATTCGGGCGGCGTGATCGGCGACGGCGGCATACCGTTCCGCGGACCAATTGCGCGCACGGTGACTGGAGCAGGGGCTGATGACCAGGGTGGGCCGAGAGTCGGGAATCAGCCGATCGGCGTAGTCGCGCGCGCCCGCGGGCAGCGTGATGTTCCAGGAGGCAGCGCCCGGTTGGATGCCGCAGGCCCGCACGAAGCCCAGGAATGAATCGAGCACATGTTCCGACGCGGCGGACGCGATCTGCGCGTTGGTAAACAGCCATTGCAGTTCGCGCGCCCGCGCGCGGTCGAACCCCAGCTTGACGGGCGAGGAGACCAGGGTTGAAACGAGGCTCGCACGGATCGAGAGCTGCATATCCAGAAGCAAATCGAAGCGCCTCGGCTTGAGCACCTTTCGCAGCCGCAGTAGTTCTCGAGTCATGCCGCTTTTGTCGAAGGTGATAAACTCGACGTCTGGAAGAATCGCCGACATCAGCTTGGCTTCGAGCCTGCCGATGATCCAAGTGAACCGAGTTTGCGGCCACGCCTCGTTGAGCGCGCGTAACGCGGCCGCCGCGTGGCAAGTATCACCGATGGCCGATAGGCGCAGTACACAGACAGTTTGCGGCGGTGGATCGAAGCGGTGCGGCATCGGGGTATAATGACAAAGGACGGCGGTCAACGCATTGCCACTTCCAACGGCGCCATGCTGGCTGATCCTGACAGCCTTGGCGGTCTTGCGGACGCCCCGATCGAGTCCCTATTCGAACCGACATTTTGGTTTGGCCGCGGCGAACTCGTCGATGTGACCGGCGGCCGGGGCGCCGCATGGTTCATCACGGGATCGGCGGAGTGGGTATTGCGGCACTATCGCCGGGGCGGATTCATCGCACGCCTGTCGAAGGATCGCTACGTGTGGGCCGGCGAGAAACGCGTGCGTGCCTTCGCCGAGTGGCGTTTGCTCGCGGAGCTCTCTCGGCGCGGCTTGCCGGTGCCGAGGCCGATCGCCGCGCGCTATCAACGCGTCGGTGTTCTTTATCGTTGCGATCTCATAACCCAGCGAATTTCAGGTGCCCGGCCCTTGAGTGCGGTGCTGTCGGATGGTCCTTTGCAAGAGAAAACGTGGCGTGATGTCGGCGCGGCCGTCGCACGCTTGCATGCTGCCGGTGCGTATCACGCCGATCTCAACGCACACAACTTGCTGCTCGACGGTGGCGGCGCGGTCAGCGTGGTGGATTTCGATCGCGGCAGGCTAAGAACGCCCGGCGAGTGGGCGCTCAAGAACTTATCGCGGCTCAAGCGTTCGCTCGTCAAGGTGGGGCGGGGCTTGCCGGCGGATCGCTTCGGCGCCGCCGCTTGGGAGTGGTTTCTTGCCGGCTACGCTCGTGCGCTACCTCTATAGCGCGTTGATGTATTTCCTTCAACCGATCGCGCTGTCGATCGTGTTATGGCGAGGCCTGCGCAACCGCCGCTATTGGGAGTCCTTGGGCGAGCGTTTCGGTTTTGGAGAATCCAGCGACAGCCCCACGATCTGGGTGCACGCCGTGTCGCTCGGCGAGGTGACCGCGACAGCGGCGCTCATTCGCGCCTTGCGCACCCGCTATCCGCAACTGCCTGTGATATTGACGACGGCAACGCCGACCGGACGGGCGCGCGCGCACGCGCTGTTCGGCGACTCGATGCCGGTGCGCTTTCTACCCTACGACACGCCTGGGTCCATGCGGCGATTGATCGCGCGGCTTCGGCCGCGTCTCGCGATCATTCTGGAAACAGAGCTGTGGCCGAACCTGTTCAACGAGTGCCGGCGCCGCGGCATTCCGACGATCCTGGCGAGCGCCCGGCTGTCGCTGAAATCCGTGGCGCGATATCAGCGTTTCGGCGCATTGTTCCGCAGCGTGTTTTCCGGCAGCACGCTGGTGGCGGCGCAGAGCGCGGAAGATGCGGAACGCTTCATCGCCATCGGCGCCGAGCGGGGCAGGACGCGCATCATCGGCAACGTGAAATTCGATCTGACGGTCGACGCCGCGGTCGTCGAACGCGGGCTCGAGCTGCGATCTGCCTACTGGGGCACGAGACCGGTGTGGATTGCGGGCAGCACGCATGCGGGCGAGGAAGAGCTGGTGTTGTGGGCACACACTCGATTACAGGCCGAAGTCGCCGGCGCGCTGCTGTTGTTGGTGCCGCGGCATCCGGAACGATTTCAGTCGGTCGCGGACTTATTGAGCCGCCGCGGCTTTCGCTTCGAGCGCCGCAGCGGCGGCAACGCGGTGCGGCCGGATTGTCAGGTTTTGTTGGTGGACACGGTGGGGGAACTCGCGGCGCTGTACGCCTCGGTCGATGTGGCATTCGTGGGCGGAAGTTTGGTTCCCGTGGGCGGACACAATCTATTGGAGCCGGCCGTGCTGGGCGTACCGGTGATCACGGGTCCCTACCAGTCGAACGGCAACGAGATTGCGCAGCTCTTGCTGCAACAGGGCGCGGCCTTACAGGTCGCCGATGCGCCGCAACTCGCCGAGGTGTTGAAGCAGTTGTTTTCAGACCCTGCAAGGCGTGCGCGGATGGGCGCGAGCGGGCGTCACGTCATCGAAGTGAACCGCGGCAGCGTGGCGCGCCTGCTCGAACTGGTCGAGCCTATTCTTTCAGCAGGGAGTTGAGCCGGTTCAAGCTCTGCACCGATAGAATGCCGGCGGCTTGCTGCAGTTTGAGCACGTTTATCATGTAGTCGTAGCGGCTGCGCGAGTAGTCGGTTCGAGCTTGGATCCACAGGCGCCGAGATTCCAGCACATCCACCGCCGTGCGGGTCCCGGCCTCGTAGCCCGATTCGGTCGCATTGAGCGCCGTAGTGTTCGATTCGACTGCGCGGCGCAACGCTTTGACGCGCGAGATCTCGGAGAGGACGCCGAGATACGAATCGCGAGCGTCATGTTCGGTTTGACGCGCCACGCGTTCCACGCGCTCCTTGGCCGCCCGATGTTGGTATACGGCTTGTCGAACCTGCGAGGACACCATGCCTCCGGAATACAGCGGGAAGGTCAACTGTATCCCGATCGAGCGTTGATTCTGATCGAGCATCGAATTGCCGTACGGCGTGCCGTCCGTGTTGATGCTGTTGCCGTCGCTGTTGACTTTGTAGCCGCTTGCGACGAGGTCGAGAGAAGGAAAGTGTCCGCCGCGCGCAGTGCTCACGTTCTCTCTGGCAATGTCCGCAGCCAGACGGCTGGACACCAGAGACAGATTCTGTTGCAGGGCCATATCCACCCACCGCTCTTCGCTGATGGGGTCGGGATCGGTCAACTCGAAAGGCTCGATCGGACGCGCCAATGTGTCGAAGAGGTCGCCGGTGATTTCGCGCAATAGCTCCTTCGCGGACGCCACTTGCCGTTTGGCAGCGATGACGGCGGCCGCGCTGCTGTCGTGCGAGGCGCGCGCCTCTTGCGCGTCCGTGATGGCGATGAGGCCAACTGCATAGCGCTTTTCAGCCTGTTCGAGCTGACGATTGACCGAGGCCAGAGCGCCTTCCTGAGCATCGAGATCGTCCTGCGCCGCGAGCACATCGAAGTAGCGCTGGGCGACTCGGGAGATCAGATCTTGCTGCGCCGCCTGGTAATCCGCCTCGGCCTGCGCGACCTGGGCATCAGCGCGTTGCAGCGCCACCCAGTTCTCCCAGCGAAATATGTTCTGTTTGAGATCGACGCCGAACTTATGGCTATGCGTGATCGTGCGGCCGTTGAAGTCTTGATTCTCGACGATGACGATAGGCGTGCCGCTCGAGACGTCGGTAAACGAAAACTGTTGATTCGACGGTCCGGTATCGCGCTCCTTGCTGGCCAACGCGCTTCCGGAAATCTGCGGAAGCAATGCGGCGAGCGCCTGCGGTTTCGACTCGAGGGCGGCGAGGCGATTCGCTTCGGCCTCGCGCAATTGAGGATCGTTCTGCAAGGCGCGCTGATAGACCGCTACCAGATCGGCCGCCGAAACGGTATGAAAGCTCAAGAAACACGCAACCAACGTCAGTGAACGCTTCATTCGTTTTCCAATCGAGTGTTATATGTGACTATAACACCGTGCCGGGGTTTCAATACTGCGGTATGTTCGGATCCACATCCCTGGACCACGCCAAGATGCCGCCGGCGAGATTGGAGACCGACGCAAACCCCTGCGCCGTTAGAAAGCGCGCCACTTCGAGGCTGCGACCTCCGGAGCGACAGATCACCACCGTCTCTAGCTTTGGGTCGAGCTCGCTCAAACGATCGGCGACCTGACCCATGGGAATGTGCACGAGGCTCGAGGGAACGGGAGCGAGCTGTGTTTCCCAGTCCTCGCGGACGTCCAATAACGTCATCGGAGTACCCGCGGCGCGGCGCGCCAGGAACTCTTTCGGGCTAATTTCCTTGATCATCAAAATACGAATCCTTGCGGTGCGGTGGCGTTGGTCAAAGGCTCTATCACGGTCTCGAACAGACTCTCGCGAATCCATTCGGTGTCGTCTACGCGGCGAACCAGGATAGCGTCCATCACCGGCGCCGCTCCGACGACGGCGAATAGACGGCCGCCGACCCGCAACGCCTTTTCGAACCGCGTATCATAGACCGGCAGGGAACCGGTGACGGCAATGACATCGTATTCGCCCAGGGATGCGCCATTGAACGCATCGCGCGTCTCCAATCGCGCGCGGGCCTGAGGTACGGCACGCAGATTCGCGCCGGCGGCCGCGGTGAACTCGGCACGAATGTCGACCGAATGCGTGGAGCTTCCGAGCATGCTCAAGCATGCGGTCAAGTAGCCGGTGCCGGTACCGACTTCGAGCACGCTATCCGACGCGTTTAGCCCCAAGGCTTGCAATATCCTCCCCTGCAGTACGGGCGCGAGCATGGACTGGCCAAATCCGATGGGAATCGGCGTGTCGGCAAAAGCGAGTTCGCGGTAGTTTGGCGGCACGAACGCTTCGCGCGGCACCGCGGATAGCACGCTCAACACCCGCGGGTCGAGAACCTCCCAAGTGCGGATCTGCTGATCCACCATCTGCTGCCGAGCCGCCAACGTATCCATATGTTCCCTACATGATTAACCCCATCGATTATGGTCAATTTCGGCAGGCTAGGCGAGCCCCTTAGGATATTCTCCTACACACGATGTTCACGATGCGCTCAAGCAGCCAGGAACCTAGATTTTAAGCATCGTCACGATTCGTCGTCATCGAGGTCCGCGTTGATCCTGTCTCCCGTCGCCGTGTGGTTCATTACCTCAGCCGTATTAGCCGTGGGCGTCACTGTGCTCGTCGTTTGGAATCGGCGCCAGAAGCGCGCCGTCAGCGAGTTCTCTGAACAAATCCGGCGACTGACCTTCGAGTCCGGAACCGCCGGACGGATCGTACTCGAAGGTAAGCCCGAATCCCTCGAACAATTGGGGGCGGCGGTCAATAAACTGCTCGAAACCCTCGAACAACGCGGCGCCAACTTGCAGGGCCGCGAACAACTGTTTCAACGCCTGGTCGAGACGGTACACGATGCGGTGCTCGTTCACCGCAAACAGATCCTGTTCGCGAATTCGCGGTTTCTCGCCTTGCTGGGATTGAACGCGCCCGACGTGATCGGCAGGCCCTTGAGCGATTTCGTCGCTCCGGAATATGTCGAGCTGGTCGACAGCAATTTGCGGCGGCGCTTGCTTGGCGAACCCGCCGCCGAGCGCTACGAGGTCGAATTGACCGGCGCCCATGGCGAAGTTACCCGCGTCGAATTGTCGAGCACTGTGATCGACAGCGCCGGCGAGACGGCGTTGTTGCTGACCGCTTTGGAGATGCTGCCGGAAGCATCGAATGGGGCGCCGCCGCCGGCGCGGCCGCGAGCAGTGGCCGCCCTCGACGCCATGGGCGAAAGCGTCATTACGGTCGATGCCGCCGGGCGGATCGATTACATCAACATTTCCGCGGAGACCCTGTTGGGCCAGCGTTTCGACCAGGTCGCCGGGAAATCGTTTCCCGAGGTTGCATCGCTGGTGGATGAAGCGGACCGCCGTTCGCTCGGAGATCCGGTCCGCATGGCGCTGACCGCCGGGGGGCGCGTAACCATGGGCCGGCGCGCGGTACTCGTGCCCGCGAACGGCGCGGTCGAGCGTTATGTTGAGCTCAGCGTGACGCCGCTGAAGTCGGAGGCCGGGGACACGCTGGGGGTGGTGCTGGTGCTGCACGATACCAGC
>Ga0137412_10004575_pt1 | contig 11034 bp, 9 predicted proteins | sample CZODoug2_1_16fun_FD_122160 | JGI IMG/M metagenome (GOLD analysis project Ga0137412, IMG submission 122160) | Vadose zone soil fungal communities from Angelo Coast Range Reserve, California, USA - CZODoug2_1_16fungal (Hybrid Assembly) | ecosystem: Environmental > Terrestrial > Soil > Vadose zone... | reverse complement strand
GAAACTGCGGCGGCGCACGGTGGCCGAGATGACAGGCTCAAGATGGATTCCGCTGTCCGGCTCGAACGCCTCCAGCCGCTGCTCGGCGGCCTGAGGATCGGCGGTGGACACCCACGGCGCGGCAACGGTGAGGTCGCCGTAGCGGCCGCCCAGCGAGTCGCGCAGGAGGCAGAGAGCCCGCTTCCAGTCCGTCCATACCAGACGGCGATCGCCGTCGATGACGATCGGCGCCAGGATCGGCATCAGGTACATGACATGGAGATGGGGGCTAGCGCAGAAACCGCCAGGCCACCGCCACCGACGCCGGTTGTGGCCCGGGCCACTACCGGCCGGACTCGCCCCGGCGCCGCACCGTGCCGTCCCTTCATGGTCACGCAACGCGCACTCGACAAGACGCCCTTTCACGACTGATTGGTTTCAATGTCGTGACGATCTGGTGAATGGTCGGTTAACGGTGGACGTCGTCCCGGGCACCCGTGGCAAGGAGGGGTGTGGACGAGATCTTCGGGCTCTTTCCAACCCCATTCATGCGCGCTCCGGGCACGCTCCCCCCGCCACTGGTCGCCGGATTGATCGACCAATTCACGGCTCTCGCGACGCGCAACAACAACGCCTCCACCAACCTGTCTCACACCGAGATGCTGCGGCCGAGCGACAGTCCGCTGCTGGCAGGCGTCGTCCCGCTGATCGCACCCAAGCTGGCCGACTTCGGGGTGCATCTCTTCGGGGAACGGATCGGCTGGTTGCTGAAGGAGATGTGGGTCAACGTGCTGGACACCGGCGGCCGGCAGGCGATGCACAACCACGCGAACAGCTTCGTCTCGGGCGTCGCCTACCTGACACCCGTTTCTGTTCGGACTCGTGCACGGCCTCGGTTTCGCCGGCGCGCTCAAGAACATTGGCCTCCCGCCGAGCCACCTTCCGCTCGCCCTGCTCACCTTCAACGTGGGTGTGGAGATCGCCAGCTCTTGGTAGTGCTGCTAGCCTATGTGCTCGTACGCGTCCCGATCGCGCAGCGATTGCGCGGCGACGCGCGCCGTCCGGCGCTCTACGCCGTCGGTGTCCTCGCCGCCTACTGGTCGTGGCTGCGTATCGCCGCCATCGCGTTCTGATCGGCGCCGGCGCGAACCGTCCCGGGGACCTGCAGCGGCCGCTCCGTGCGATGCGTCATGGAGGACGTGGCGTCCGTTCGTCGAGGGGCCTCCCCGCCTGCGTGCCGACCTCGGAAAAGCCAAGGCCGCCGCACGCATTCAAGACGCCACCACGTCCTCGACCACCTGGCGACCCCGGTCCCAGCGCAGCCGGATACCCCTCTTGCAGCGGCGGCACTTGACCTCCACCCATCCTTCCCGCTCCCGGGCCAGCAACGCTCGGCACCCGCAGCGGACGTCGGTCCCCTCCGTGTGGCCTTCTTGCCGTTGCTGCACCCTTCTCGTTTGCCCCATGACCAGCGTGCTCCATCGTGCGGGGGCGCTCGTGCCCCGTCTTTGCGCGATCTCCGTGCCGGGCTCTGGGCGCGCTGCCGCTGGCCTCTTCCCTCCCAACCAACTCAGTGGGCTAGACCCGTGAAGGGAATTGATTCTCATTTTCATTTTCAGATGTCAAACAAAAAGAGGGCGACGCCGGCCTTTCAAAGGCGGGCAAGGCGAGCCCGATCGGACGGACGGCCTGGGTACCGACTCGAGCGACGATCGGGGCTAGCCGCGGATCCTGACGCGATGGTCTAGCGGCCTCGCCCGACCGGAACAGGGGGCGTCGATGCGGGGATCGGAGACAACGGACTTGACGGGACCGGGCGGATCTTGGCACCGTGGCAATATTGAAAATGCATTTCAACATCATCATGAGTCGAGCGGTTGCGGCGCTGGCCCTCGCCTCTTTGTGGCCAGCTTCGGCGCGGGCGGACAGGCGCGCGTACGCCGCGACATATGAGGCGGTCACCGCCCCTCAGGGGGAACTGGATGTGGAGCTCTGGAACACCTATTCCGATGAAGGAGAGGTACTGAATGGCGCCCCGGCCAAAGGCTATCGCGGAATGCTCGAGCTGGAATACGGCATCACCAGTCGCTGGGACGTCGCGCTCTACAATATTCTCGACGTCTCGTCCGAGACGGGCACCACGGGGTACGGTGGATTCAAGGTCGAGACCCGGTATCGGGTGGTCCAGCCGCGCACTTGGTTCGTCGACCCGGTCATCTACCTCGAGTACCAGTTCCTCCGCCACGGAGACGCGAGTCACAAGGCCGAGATCAAGCTGATCGTCGCGAAGGATATCGGCGCCTGGAACGTGGCGGTGAACGGCGCCGCCGAGGTCGAGCACGGAGACGGAGGCTACGTACCGGAGACGGAGTATGCAGCGGGTGTCAGCCGCGAACTGCTTGGCCCGGCCCTGAAGCTCGGAGTCGAAGCGTTCGGCAAGGCCGAGAAGCCACCCGGCGCGGCGACGGAGGCCTTCTTGTGGGCGGGACCCGCGTTGTCATGGGCCACAGGGTTGTCCGGAGCCATGCACGGGATGTGGGTCACCGTCGGCGCCGGTAAAGGAATCGCCGGCGCGTCGAAATCCTGGTACGCGACGGCGATTGCCGCCTTCCAGTTCTGACAACCATCACGCGGAAGGCTGATCCAGTCGCATGAAGGAAACGGAGCGCTCGCGCGAAACGAGTGCGCGCAACCGGCCGCCGGGATCGAGAAATCCGAGATCCGGCATCGGCGGGTGACCGGGCGCAAGCCCGATGTCGTACCACCAGGGAATGCCGTTCTGGGCGAACATGACGGCCGTGTCCCCGCCCAGCAGCGGCGGCAGGCCCGCGACCAGGCTATCCAGCGCGTTGGCCTTCAGCGTCGAGATGACAATATCCTGCGGACCCAGCGCCGCCGCGTCGTCGGACGCCTTCACGCGCGCCGGGAATTCGGTGCCATCAACGCGAAGCGTCAGGCCTTTTGCCTTCACCACTTCCAGATGCGGCCCGCGCATCACGCAGGACACGTCATGTCCTGATCGCGCCAGCCTTACCGCAAAATGGCTGCCGACGGCGCCTGCGCCGAAGATGCAAATTCGCATGGGGAGGTGTCCGGTTGAGGACGATGACCGAGGTCTTAGTTTCCACAGCCTTGCCCGGCAGCGCAACCGGTTATGTGGTTCGTGTGATGTCGGGGCAACGGAGAACTCGATTGCTGCGTGAGCGTGTAAGACGATGTTGACGCGCGCCTTGTCAGGATGCGCGCAGCCAGGCGCCAGGCATTGGAAGGCCTTGCCTCGTTCGCCAAAAAAATGCGGCCAACTGGGCCGGCAAGACAACGCGTTGGCGATACCGCCCTTCTTTCAAGGGAGTGGCGCATAACTATTATGAGTTGTATAATAAATAGATACAATCATAGCGCTAATACGTCTGAAGGCTCTTGACGTCTGCGTTAACTTGTGATTTCCTGCATTATAATGCATAAAAACAGCTAGGGGGGCATCTGCGGTCATGAAAACCGCCTGCTTCAGGGGGATGGGCTGCTCAGGAATGTCTCTGGGTTCCCACGGCATGCATTTTATTTCCTATCGCTTGGACCGGCGCCGAGGCTTTGCGCGCCCTGGTCACGACGTTCTCAACATCAGTTTCGAATCAGGCTGTCGGGATACGCCCCTCTTCGTCGATCCGCTCTGTGGCGCCGATCCGCGGTCGCAAGTCGGTGATTTCCGTCTTGCGGCACGTATCACGCAACGCGCGCAGACCGTCGGCACATATTCGCATCTTCGTTTGCGGTGAGCGCAACGCGTACGGGCCAACGCCGTACCGCGATGGCACTGTTCTGTCATGCGCCCGCCGGGAGTAGTTCGATGCACTAACGAGTGAAGGAAGTCACAAAAAGCGAAGTCACAAAAGGGAGGGAAGTCATCATGAGCGGATTGAGAATGCTGTCGTGCTCGGCTGTTCTGCTGGGCGCTGTTGCTGCTGTACCAACCGCTGCGGCGGCAGCGAATTGCGAGGGTTTGGCAAGCTTGCACCTTCCAGATGTTACCTCGATAACGGCCAAGTCTTTCCCGGGAGGCACGTTCCAGCCGCCTGACCCGGTGGGCTTTGTCCCGACGGCTACGCGCCCCCATGCATCTGCGCCAATAGCTGGCCTGCCGGCATTTTGCGAAGTCTCGGTCGTGGTCGCACCGCATATCAATATCGAGATTTGGCTTCCGCTTCCCAGTGCATGGACCAACCGCTTCCAGGGTGTCGGCGGCGGCGGCTACGCCGGCACGATATCCTGGACCGCGCTCGCCGCTGCGGTCGCGGGAGGATATGTGACGGCTTCTACTGATACTGGCCACTCCTCTTTCGCTCCAAACAATGGCTTGGGTGGCGGCGGATTTGGGCTGACGCAGCCCGCCGATACACTGAATGTCCGTCTCATCCAGGACTTTGCCGAACGCTCCGAATTGGAGCTCGCTCGAAAAGGCAAGGCGTTCACGCGGGCCTTCTATGGAACGGGTCCGCGCTTTAGCTACTGGACCGGATGCTCGACCGGAGGACGACAGGGCTGGATCATGGCCCAACGCCATCCCGAGGAATATGACGGATATCTTACCGGCGCCCCAGCCTTCAACTGGGACCGCTTCATCCCGGCGGAATTGTGGGGTCAGGTGGTCATGAAGGATGAAGTGGGCGCGCCGATCTCGCCTGCGAAATTAAGCGCGGTCACCACCGCAGCGGTCGCTGCTTGTGCCGGCAATTCCGGTGATGGCACCCGCAGCACTGACGCGTTTCTCGCTGATCCGCGCCTGTGCACATACAACCCCGCCCAGATGAGCTGCTCCGCTCAGCCAGCCAATCCAAATTGTTTGACCTCGCAGGAAGTCGGCGCGGTCAGCAAAATTTGGGATGGCCCGCGCGACACGCATGGACGCCGGCTGTGGTTCGGGCTCGATCGCGGCGCGAGTCTAGGTGCGCTCAACGGATCGTCCCCGTTCACAATCTCCACGGATCATTTTGCCTACTGGTTGCACCAGAACCCGAGCTTTGACTGGCACACCGTCACGGAGGCGTCGTTCGGTACAGATTTCTCCAATTCCGAGTCCAAGTTCGAAAATGTAATTGGAACCGACAGTATCGACCTGGAGGACTTCATCGAGCACAAGGCCAAGAATATCACCTATCACGGCACTGCGGATCAGCTGATCTTCTCGCGTGGTACGACCAACTACTTTGAGCGCTTGCAAAAAAGGTACGGCGCTCAAAATGTGGACAAGTTCGCCCGACTGTTCATGGTCCCCGGAATGGGCCACTGTGGCGGGGGCCCTGGCGCCAATTCCTTCGGCAACGCAGGACCTGCGCCGTCGTCAGATCCGCAGCACGATATCTTGAAGGCGCTCATCGATTGGGTCGAGTTCCGGAGTCCGCCGGAGCGAATCATCGCGACGAAGTTCGTCAACGACAATCCCGCCAGTGGCGTCTCGTTCACGCGCCCGCTATGTGTGTTCCCGAAACTCGCCGCGTACAAAGGCACTGGCGATGCTGCCGACTCCGGAAACTGGGCTTGCGTGAAAGGAGTCGTGAACGACACGACTGAAAATGCTGATGCGGTACTTCCCGACCGCGGCAATCGGGATCACGACGATCGCGACTAGATCTAAAGACGCAACAGCGCGGGGCAGCTCCTTGCGAGCGGCCCCGCGCCCTTCTGCGAGGTTTTCGCGGCTTCCACTGCTTACGCGATAGCTCCGGCGCGGGAAGGGTTTTCTAACTCCTACGGTTCCGCGGTGCGGATGCCCGCCGGGCTGACCTTCATCGCGATCGGCGCCGTCTTGGTGAGCGTCTTGCCGTCGAACGAAAATGTCGCGATCTCGTTCTCCACCATGCATTGCACGAGCACGGTCTTGGAATCCTTCGACCACACGATGCCCTGGCACCAGTGGCCGATCCTGGCTTCCGTCACCGGGACGAGGTCGGTACCGGCGATCCGGTAGATCTTCAGCAATCCAAAATCGTTGAAGAACGGCGAGTTTGCCGGCTTGGTCGAGCCGTTCACCACATTGACCGCAACGAAAGCGCCATCCGGCGACATCTTCAGGCCTTCCGGCGTTTGACCGACGGAGATGGTGGCCGCGACCCTGATCGGCTTGGCGCGCATGTCGATCAGGCTGATGGTGTCGGTGTCGCCGCCGCTCATCCCGACATTGCCGACGACCGCGACGTCGCCATTGCCGGCGGTGTCGATCTGGTAGGGACGCAGCGCGGAGAACAGGTCGCGCTTGCTGTACTCCACCTTGTTGCCATCGACCGAGAGAATGGAGATGCGGCTGTCGCCGTCGCGGGTGACCAGCGCCATCGTGCCGTCGCGGGAAAAGATCGCGTGGCACGGCCCGGACTTCGCATCGCCAAGCTCGATCTTGCCGGCCGGGGTCAGCGCGTTGCCGCTGATCGTGAAGACGGAGACCGTTCCCTCGTTGCGGTTGGCCACCAGCGCCAGCGTGCTTGCGCGATTGATCGAAACCCCGGCGGCGCCGGCGCCGGCCTGCAGCGTCGCCAGAATTTTCGGCGGCGAGGATTTCAGGTCGATCACCGTCAGCTTGTCATCGGCAATCGCCTTGGTCGGGTCGGTCGGATCGACTTTCATCGCGCCGGTGACCAGCGCGAAACTTTCGTCGGGTGCGATGGCAACGCTGGGCGGCGGGCCGACCACGCTCGCGGGTACCGGCATCTCCGCAAGGATGCGCGGCGGACTGCCGGAAAGATCGATGATCGAAACCGTGTCGGGCAACGGTTCCTTGCGGACCTTCGCCACCCCATTGTCCATGACCATCTTGCCGTCATTGGCCGAAACGGCGATCTCGGCGCAGGACGGGGTGCCCGCCAGGGCGATGAATGATGTCGTAATCAATGCCAACGCAGTTTTACTGGATCGCATGACGTCTCTCCCGAATGGCCGGACCTCTTGCGGGTCCATGCGCGGCAGTATCGAACGGCGGAGCGTTCTTGTCGAATCGGCGACGGGTCGGGCGGGCGCGGCCCCTGCGATCAGGGCGCGCGGGCATGAAGTGTTATTTCGCTCGATATTCCATTGGCCTGGGCACCGTGTTAGCCCTTTGACGAGATCGCCAGGTCTCTCCGCCCGGGCGATTATCCCCTTCACTTCCAGGGAACTACACCGTGCACCCCAAGACCATCGAAGAACCCGCGCGCCAGATACCGCTCTACGGCGAGTATGAAGTCGCCGTGCTCGGCGGCGGGCCCGCGGGCATTGCGGCGGCGGTCGCGGCCTCGCGCGCCGGCCGCCGCACGCTGCTGATCGAGCGTTACGGCTTTCTCGGCGGCATGGGCACGGCGGCGGGCGTCACCAATTTCTGCGGGCTGCATGCCAATGTTTTTGGCGAGATGCATCGGGTGGTGCAGGGCGTCGCTTCCGATCTGCTCGCACGCATCGACCGGCTCGACGGGCTGAACGCGCCGCATCTGATCCTCGGCAAGATTTTTGCGCAGGCTTACGATACCGCGGCCTACAAGATCGCGGCCGACGACCTGCTTTCGAGCCACAAGGTCGACATTCTCTTTCATGCGCTCGGCGCCGGCGTCGTCATGCACGACGACAAGCGCATCAACGCGCTCATGGTCGAGACCAAGGCGGGCCGGCAGGCGGTGCGCGCCAATATCTTTATCGACTGCTCCGGCGACGGCGATCTCGCGGCCTGGGCCGGCGCGCCCTATGAGGTCGGCGACAACGCCGGAAGCATGCTCTACCCCTCGATGATGTTCCGGCTCAACGGCGTCGATCCCAAGAAGGCCGGCGATGCCTGGCGCACGATTCCGGCGCTGATGGAACAAGCAGAGGCAGCAGGCACTCACAAATTCCCGCGCAAGGCCGCGATCGTGCGGCCGCAGCGTTCGCAGATCGAGTGGCGGGTGAACTTTACCCAACTCGCGCGCAAGGATGGCACGGCGGTCAACGGGCTCGAGCCGGATGACCTCACGCGCGGCGAGATCGAAGGCCGCCGGCAGGCGGTAAAAGCGTTTGAATTTTTGCGCACCGTGCCGGGGTTTGAAAAATCCTACATTGTGGACCTGCCGCCGCAGCTCGGCATCCGCGAGACCCGGCGCGTGGTCGGTGGCCATATGCTGAGCGGCGAGGACGTGCTCGGCTGCGCGTCATTTGAGGACTCGATCGGCGTCAATGGCTGGCCGATCGAATCCCACGTCGCCGGCGACGTCATCTTCAGGTTCCCGCCGATCCCTGAGTCGCGCGGCTTTAATGAATTGCCGTATCGCATGCTGGTCCCCGAAGCGGTACACAATTTGCTGATGGCCGGCCGCTGCGCCTCGATGACCCATGACGGCCAGTCGGCGGCGCGGGTCTCCGGCGCCTGTTTTGCAATGGGGGAGGCCGCCGGCTCCGCCGCGGCGCTGGCGCTTGGCGGCAACACGAATCCACGCGACATTGCGGTCGAAAAGTTGCAACAAGCATTGAATGAGCAGGGCGCCTTTATCGGGCGGGACCAAAAGATCCCCGAGGGGCTCTGACGAGCATGATCCCGAAAAGTGGGTGCCGGTTTTCGGAATGGATCATGCTCAAACAATGAAGGATACGGAGGAAACCGGATGACGGGATTGGCGCGGCTCGCGATCATGGGTTTGCTGGCATTCGCAGCGAGCGGGATAGCGCTGGCCGAGGATGCGCTGAAGGCCAAGATCGGCGTCTTGCGGCTGTCGTCGTCGGCGCCGGTCTTCATCGCGCAGGACAAGGGCTATTTCCGCGAGGCCGGGCTCGACATCGAACTGAACTTTTTCGATGCGGCGCAGCCGATTGCGGTGGCGACCACTTCGGGCGATGTCGATTTCGGCATCACCGCATTCACGGCCGGGCTGTATAACCTCGCCGGCAAGGGCACGCTCAAGGTGATCGGCGGCATGAGCCGCGAGAAGGCCGGCTATCCCCTGATCGGCTATTTCGCCAGCAATAACGCCTATGCCGCCGGGTTGAAGACGCCAAAGGATCTCGCCGGCAAGCGGGTCGCGGTGACGCAGGTCGGATCGAGCTTTCATTATTCGCTTGGCCTGCTCGCCGACAAATACGGTTTCAAGCTCGCCGACGTCAAAGTGCTGCCGCTGCAATCGCTGTCGAATGCCGCGGCCGCGCTGAAGGGCGAAACCGTCGATGCGGCGCTGCTGCCGGTTTCCACTGCGCGCGCGCTGATGGATTCCGGCGGCGCAAAGTTTCTGGGCTGGGTCGGCGACGAGACGCCGTGGCAGCTCGGTGCGGTATTCGCCTCGCCGAAGACGCTGACCAATGGCGCGCTGGTGACAAAGCTGCTCGCCGCGCTGGCGCGCGCCGACCGCGAATATCACGGCGTGATCCTGGCTTCGGTGAGGGACGGCAAGGCTGACATCAACGAGAAGACAAAACCGCTGCTGGAGATCATCGCAAAGTACACCAACCTGCCGGTCGAACAGGTGGTCGGCAACTGCGCCTACATCGATCCCGACGGCAAGCTCGACGTGAAAAATGTCGGCAACCAGATCGCCTGGCTGCAGGAGCAGGGTTTTGTCGACAAGGGATTTTCCGTCGATGCGATCATCGCGAAGGAATATGTGAAGGCGGATTGAACGTTTCGTCGTTGCGAGCGCAGCGAAGCAATCCATGGCGCCGCAAAGCAAGAATGGATTGCTTCGTCGCTTACGCTCCTCGCAATGACGATTGGGAGACAGAATGCACCTGATCGCCGACCATATCAGCCACCGCTTTGGCGCGCTCGACGTGCTCGATCACGTGTCGTTCCAGGTCGCTTCGGGGGAGGGGGTGGCGATCGTCGGCCCCTCCGGCTGCGGCAAGAGCACGCTGCTGTCGATCCTCGGCGGGCTGTTGCAGCCGAGTGCCGGCGCGGCAAGCCTGCGCGGGGCGCCACCGGCCGGCAGTCTCAACCCGCTGACCTTTGTGTTCCAGGATTTTGCGCTGCTGCACTGGTGCACGGTGGAGGAAAATGTCGAGTTTCCGCTGCTTCACGCCGCGCTCGGCACAAGCGAACGCCGCGCCGTCGTCGACGACGCGCTGCGCCGCACGGGCCTATCGGATTTTCGCGGCGCCTATCCAAAGCAACTCTCCGGCGGCATGCGCCAGCGCGTCGGCATTGCCCGCGCGCTCGCGGTGCGGCCGGCGATCCTGTTGATGGACGAGCCGCTGTCGGCGCTGGATTCGCAAACCCGCGAACTTTTGATGGAGGATTTCATCGGTTTGCTGGCCGACGGCGCGATGGGCGCGGTTTATGTCACGCATAATCTGGAAGAAGCCGTGCGGCTCGCCGACCGCATCGTGGTGTTGTCGCGACGGCCCGGCCGCGTGCGCGAAACCGTCACGATCCCGATGACGCGCGGCGAGCGCGGCGCGCTCGATGCCCGTGGAAAACTGCTGGCGCTGCAGAACGAATTGTGGTCGCTGATTCGTGAAGAGGCGATCGATGCCGAGCGCGAGGTTTTGCATGCTTGACCGCTCGGCAAACGAAATCCCGCGGGACGACGCCGCGGGCGCGCCGCGGCCGGTAAGATTTCGCGGCGGAGGTTTTACGCCGCGCGCCGGGCGCACTTCCGGCTGGATCGCGCTGGTGCTGGTGATCGGGTTCTGGCAACTCGCCGGCAGTGCCGGCTGGGTCAATCCGCTGTTCCTGCCGGCGCCGTCAGCGATCGCGGTTGCGATCTACAAGCTCGCGCTCAACGGCGCGCTGTGGCAGCACGTTTCCTGGTCGGTGATGCGCATCGGATCGGGGTGGATCCTCGGCACCGTCGCCGGCGTCATCGTCGGCTTCGCGATCGGGCTATCGACGCTGGCGCGCGGCGTCGGCATCACTTTCATCTCGGCGCTGTTTCCGATTCCGAAAATCGCGCTGCTGCCGCTTCTGATCCTGTGGCTCGGGATCGGCGAGGAGCCAAAAATCGCGACCATTGCGCTCGGGGTGTTCTTCTCGACGGCGATCTCGGTCTATAGCGGCGTCGACGCGGTGCCGCGCAACCTGATCCGGATGGCGCAAAGCTTTAACGTGCCGTTCCACGCCATCGTGCGCCGGGTGATCTG
>Ga0137412_10004574_pt1 | contig 11034 bp, 8 predicted proteins | sample CZODoug2_1_16fun_FD_122160 | JGI IMG/M metagenome (GOLD analysis project Ga0137412, IMG submission 122160) | Vadose zone soil fungal communities from Angelo Coast Range Reserve, California, USA - CZODoug2_1_16fungal (Hybrid Assembly) | ecosystem: Environmental > Terrestrial > Soil > Vadose zone... | reverse complement strand
GCTTACATCGAAGCGGGCGCGCAGATCATCGAGACGAACACTTTTGGCGCGAATCGCTTCAAGCTGGCCCCGCTCGGTCTCGCCGAGGAAGTGCAGCGCCTCAACAGCCGCGGCGTGAAAATTGCCCGCGAAGCTCGCGAATCGGCTTCGCGTGAAGTCTTGATTGCAGGCTCCATCGGCCCGCTGGGACTCGGCGTACAATCGCGCCATCCGGCTCCGGAAGAAATCCAGGACGTTTTTCACGAACAGGCTCTTGCGCTCGAAGAGCGTGGCGTGGATTTCTACATTCTCGAAACGTTTTCGTATATTGAAGAATTATTGCTGGCCATTGACGCCATCCGCTCTTTTTCCGGATTGCCAATCGTGGCGCAACTCACGTACGCGGAAGAAGGCACTACTTACGGCGACGTCCGCCCCACCAATGCAGCCGCACAATTGAAAGGCAAGAACGTACAGGTGATCGGTGCGAATTGCACGCTGGGCCCGCAGGCCCTTTTGCCCATCCTCGCGGAGCTTGCCGCGGTCGATAATATTCGTGTCAGCGGCATGCCCAACGCCGGTTTTCCCAAGCGCGAAGGCGACCGCATCGTTTATCCAAAATCTTCTCCGGAATACTTTGCGCTTTTCGCGCGCGAAGCGGCCGCGCTCGGCGTGCGCCTTCTTGGCGGCTGTTGCGGCACGACGCCCGCTCATATTCGCGCGATGGCGGAGGCCGTGAAGTCGCTACGACCTGCAAAAACGCATCACGGTACAACTTCGGCCGAAGTGGTCTCGAAACCCGTGGCCGTTGCGGAACGCGATCCGGAAAGCAAGTTCTGGAAAAATCTTCAGGCCAAGAAATTTACCGTCTGCGTGGAAATCGATCCGCCAAAGGGCCTTTCGCTCGAGCGCATCTACGAGCAGGTCGATAAAGTCATGGCCTCGAAAAAAGTGGACGCTATCGACATCAATAGCGGCGCGATGGCGCGCGTCGGCATGGATGCTCTGGTCGTGGCCGGAGCGCTGGAAGCCCGCGGTGTCGAAACTGTTCCGCATCTCACCACGCGTGATCAAAACATCATCGGTTTGCAAGCAGCGTTACTAGGTGCGTGGACCGTTGGCGGCGTGCGCAACGTTCTCGCCATCACCGGTGATCCTCCGTCCGTCGGTGATTACCCGGAAACCAGCGGCGTCTATGAAGTCGATTCCGTCGGCCTCGTCAAAGTTCTGCACCGTCTCAATCAGGGAACCGACTGGGCGGGGAAAACTCTTGGCGGCGCGACGAATTTCACGATTGGCGTGGCGCTCAATCCGGTCGCCGACGATCTCGACAACGAAATCGAGCGCTTCCACGCCAAGGTCGAAGCTGGCGCGCACTTTGCCATGACCCAGCCGCTCTTCGACCCCCAACACTGGCATGCCTTCCTGAAAAAACTCGGCGGCAAGCCAGCGATTCCCATCATGATCGGCGTCTGGCCGTTGAATAGTTACAAGCAAGCCCTGCGCCTGAACAACGAAGTTCCCGGAATTGTGATCCCGGAGCCGCTGCTGAAATCGATGGAAGCCGCCGGTGCCGCCGCCCGCGAACGCGGCTTCGAAGTCGCCCGCGACATGCTCGCCTGGGCCCGCACAGAGCTGGCCGGCGCGTACTTAATTCCGCCCTTCAAGCGCTACGAAGAAATCCTCGAAGTTTTGTAGCCGATTTAGCCTCACATCTTTCTGGCGTTCTTCCATATCGCCAGGCAGCTTCTATCAGAGTTCCGCCCGACTCGTGGTTCGCCCTCACCTGGTTTGCGAATTGCATTCACAGTGATGTAAGGGGGCGAGAAACATGAATTGGACCACATCGCGAAAGGTTTTCCTGACAGGCTGCAGGGTTGTTCAGACACTTGTGCCTGCGAAGCCCAAGTGGCAAATCATTTCTTCGCTGCTTGTCGTGATCTTCCTTGGGTCGAATGCGCAAGCGGGAACGAGAGATTGGCAGGCCGTCAAGAATCTGCAGCCGGGCGCCCGCATAATAGTGAAGACGCAGCATCGCTATCCGTGCATTTTTGTATCGGCAACAGAGGACGAACTGTTCTGCGATGTTCCTCGGCACTGGCGGCTTGGATTGCCTGCGGGGATGACATTTTCTCGTCGTGAAATCCGCGAAGTGCGCAAGTTGCCCAATCAGGCAAAAGATGCTTGGATTGGAGCAGGAATAGGCGCCGGAGCTGGGGCCATAATGGCTGGAGCCGGCAGCAGAACCTACCCGGGCGTCAATGCGTTTTTTGGCGGGCTCGCCGGAGCGGGCCCCGGCGCGCTTGTTGGGGCGATGGTTCCAATCTTTCAGTTGGTCTTTCATGGCGGCGGCAAACTTATCTACCGGCCATAGATAACAGCGTCGGGGGAGGAAGTTGCCAATCGCCGCGTTTCGCCTACGATTTCGGTGGGGCTACGACACTGGTATGGTCATGAATGATTTTCCAGCCGTCCGGGAAGCGCTGCCATACCAGTGAGAAGACTCCTCCGAGTTCATCTTTCTCGCGCTTCAAATGCCAGCGTCCCAGGACGAGCGCCGCGTCCGGCCCCAAAAAGCGAAACTCCAATTCCGAAAAATCCAGTTGGCCCATCGCGGCCTTGTCGGGATAGGTCTTCTTGTACCTCGCCATCACGCCATCCCAGCCCCGTGACACTCCGCTGCTTCCGGAAAACGTCAGTTCCGGCGAGTGCCAATATCCCACCAGAAAGGAGTCCACGTCGCCTCGGTTCCAAGCGGCCTGCTGCTCACTGAGAACTGCCTGAATCGCTCCCCGGTCGGCCACGCGTTCTTCGGCCGGTTTGGCGACCGCTCGATTAAGCGCACAGAGGACCGCCCCTATTGCCACCACCATCCCTGCTAGCGCTACCCAGCGCTGCTTCGCACGCATACCCTCACCCCCTCTCGTAAACCCTTCTACGCAGGGAGGATAGGCGAGGGGATACCCCACACGCAAGCCTTCTCTCATCCTTCGCACTTTTGAATAAGTCAAATAATTTCAATGGGTTACACCGAAAGTTCCAGTCCGGTGGTACTTTCGAACTATAGGAATATATTTTCTCCGCTGCCAGAATCCCTTTAGAGGCTGAGGGATGTTTAGCGCAATGCTACTAGCGATCTCCATTGTGGCCCTGTCACAGTTCGCCCTTTATTACTGGAGGGCGGTCCTGGCGGGGGTTGCAGCCCAGCCGGTCTCTGACCGCGTTCTGGCTGCGGCCCATGTAGAGAATGGGCGCCTGGCCCCCCAGCATTTCCAGACCTTGGCTGGGCTGCACGATTTGACCCCCGATCTAAATCCGAACAAAAGCGGGCTAGGTTTGGTACGCGTGTATTACCGGTTCATCGAAGGTCTTGATGCCATCCTCGGCAAGAGGATTCCCGCGTTTGCCATCTGGAGCGAGAGCGAGCGAGCCATCTGCGCCCGTTACGCCGCTGTTCTGGTCGATCGCCGCCTGCAGGCTAATCTCGATCTCGCGGCTTCGCTCCGGTCCTGCTAACTCGAAGGCTTAAAACTCCCCAATAACCATCAGTAGGCCCAGCGCAGCAGCATTGCGCCGGACGTATATCCCGCACCCACGGTGACGATCAAGACCAGGTCGCCCTTGTGGAGGCGGCCCTGCTCCACGGCATCGCGTAGCCCCAGGGGAATTGTTCCTGCCGTGGTATTGCCAAAGCGGTCGATGTTGACCATTACTTTCGAATCTTCGACTCCCAGCCGCTCTTGAGTCGCGCGGATGATGCGCAGATTTGCCTGGTGCGGCACCAGCAGTTTCAAATCGTCCTTCGTGAACCCATTTTTTTCCAATAGATGCGCGGCCATTTCGGCCATTCGTCGCACCGCGTATTTGAACACCTGTGAGCCCTCCTGGTGGACGTAGTGCATGCGCTTTTCGACGGTTTCCTTGCTGGAGGGATGCAGCGAACCGCCGCCCGGCATATAGAGAAAAGCACCGCCTGAGCCATCCACATCGTGTTCGAAATCGATGATCCCTTCATTCGAACCGGCGGGCTCGATCAGCACCGCGCCAGCGCCATCGCCGAAGAGCACACAAGTGGCGCGATCCGTGTAGTCCAGAACTGAAGTCATCGTATCGCTTCCGATGACCAGCACTTTCTTGTGCGTGCCCGCGGCCACGAATTGCGCGCCCACCGTCAACGCGTAAGCGAAGCCGGAGCACGCCGCGGAGAGGTCAAACCCCCAAGCCTTCTTCGCCCCAATGCGCTCTTGCACCAGACAGGCGGTGGCCGGGAAGAACATGTCCGGAGTAACGCTGGCAAGCACAATCAGTTCAATCTCCGCGGGATCTGTTTTGGTTTGCGCCAGCAAAGTCTTTGCGGCTTCCGTGGCCATGTGCGACGTGGCGGTGCCCTGTTCGACGACGTGGCGTTCGCGGATACCGGTTCGCGTGCGGATCCATTCGTCGTTGGTGGCCACGATTCTCTCGAGGTCCGCGTTGGTCATCACCTTGGGAGGGACGTAGCCGGCTACACCCGTAATTTTTGCGGCGATGCGGTGAGACATGACTCTCCTTGCGAATTACTGCCCTGGCAAAAGAACCTGAATTTTATGCGAATGCGGCGTAGCGACACAAGGCGCACGCTTGGTTGTTCTCAATAGCGCAGCAAGTAGCTCAGTTTGACGAAGAACAGGCGGCTATTCGAATTGTTTGGCGCACCCAGTGCCGTGACGAAAGGCGGCGTCCCGGAGTGCAGCAGCAAGTCGTTGTAGCCATTGTTGTAGCCAACGTAGACGGCCGTTCCGGGATGCAGCAAGTAAGTGAAAAGCAAGTCGGTCGTAAATTGCTTGGTTGGCGCGATGGGACCGCCGTCGAAGCTGCCGAGGTTGGTCTGCAGGTCCAGCAGGCTGGTGTTGGCGAGGGTGGCGTTGTAATCCAAAATCAACCGCAAAGAAAGTTCTTTCGTGAACTGGTAGTTGAGCTTGAGGCGATTCAGGTAGTTGTTAAAGACGCTCTGGCCAGGCGAGAAAGGCGGCGTATTCCATCCGTCGCGCGTTCCAAGCCGATAATAAATCAGCGTCTCATCAAAGCGAAAGCGCGAGGAAGGCCGGAGCGTCAGGGCGAAATTCACGCGCCGGGAATTTGCCAGGAAGGGCAAGAGGCCGGCAGCCGGAAAAAAATTCTCTCCGATTCCTTGCGTATACCTCGCGGAGAAAGTGATCCAGTTGTACGGCTGGGCGGTGGCGAGCACGGAGGTGCTGTGCTTGCGGAATCCGATATTGTCGAAGAGTTCGTAAGCTTCTCCGCGATTGAAGCTGATGGTCGTTTGCTTGGTCAGGTCCACCTGGAATCCCAGGGCCGCTTGCCAGTCCTGCAAGACGTTGGCATGGTTCCAGTCCACCGTTTCGCTCAGGATGGGGCCGAAATCGACGACCTTGTTCTTGTTCGGCCTCCAGAAATAGCCGCCGAAGGCATTGTTCTGCCGGATGTCAATGCGATTGACGAATCCCAGGTCGGTGCAGAAATTGGGAGAGAAATCGTTGTAGTTGGTGGTGAAAGTAAAGTGCCGGCCGCTGTACGTAGCGTCGGCCCAAAAAGCATTGCCCTGTTGCGAACCGATGGCGGGATTGCTGGAGGCAAAAGAGAGGCAATTCAGCCCGGCGTTGAGATCCTGGCGCGTCCAGCTATGCACTGCCTGCACATCGACGACCCAGTTTTTGGCGACTTTCAAGCGCGCATCGAGAGAAGCCACGCGATTGCTGGTGTCGGCAAAGTCGCGGCTCGAAAAAAAGCCGCCGATGTAGGACTGCTTGCCGAATTCGCGCGTTACGCGCAGCACGGCGTCGGCCGCGCGCGTGTTGTAGGGACCGCTGCTGTAACCCATTCCCGGCTGGCGATCGTCGATGACCAGAGCGCCCAGGGTCCAATTGCCGAGCTTTCCGGTCATACGGGATCCGAACTGCGGGTCGGCAATTTGCCGCGAGAAAAAGAGATTGATTGGCGTCATGAAAAAGCCGGCGTTCTCGATAAAGAACGGGCGTTTTTCCGGGAAAAAGACGGCGAAACGCTGGTTGACCGTGACTTGCGGGTCGTCCGATTCCACCTGGCTGAAATCCGGATTCAGGGTGACGTCGAAGGTCAGGGAATCCTTGGCCACAAATTTCGCATCGAGTCCCGCGCGGTGTTCGAACTGATTGACGAAGGCAGGCGGCGTCGCCGCGTTCGGCGGATTCGGCTGGTTCAGGAAGTGATCGCTGGCCAGCAATCCGTAGGGAATGAACTGGATGTTGCGTCCCGGCGAGACATTTTCCAAACCATTGACGGGAGCGAATTGCTGCGTCAATCCTGCGACGCGCTGCGTCACATACGGCCAGTAATCGTATTCGCTCTTGCGGAGGATCACGCGATAGAGCGCCACTCCCCAGGTTTGCTCCGGCGCGTGCGAAAACCGCAAGCTCTTGAAGGGGATGGAAAAGAAAACGATGTAGCCGTCGTTCAGGACGCGCCCGGCGTTAGCCCACAGTGTGTCGAAGCTGTAGTCGTATCCCTGGCCCTCGGTGTAGATCGCATCGGTCTGCACCCCCAGGGGATTCGAGAAAAAATAGTAGGCGCGGTGAAAGTCGCGGTAGGTGTCCAGGAGGATGCCCACGCCGTCGTCCTGATCGGAAGCTTCGCGTTTCGAAAGATGCGCGCGAACCGCGCCCGCTTCGTCGTGGCAGACAAAGACCGCGTACAGATTCTTGTCGTCGTAGGAGAGATAGGCGGTACTGGACTCCGTTGCAGGCGTGCCGTCGCCGGGGGAGTTCTGGCGGAAATCGGTGACCGTCAGTTCGGCTTCGCGCGGATGGTTTTCCAGGAAATCATCCAGCTTGGGAGCGCGGTGCACCCGGGGGATTTTCGATAACGGAATTTTAGCCGCATCCGGAGGCGGTGCCGCCGGGGCTTGAGCGGAAACCCGCGCCGCCACGGTGACGACCAGCAAAATCCCAAGAACAAAATTCCGGATGAGAGGGCCCATCTAAGATCTCTTTATATAGCGTCTACTGCTGCCTTGCGCAAGTGCAAAGTGGTATCGGTATTGTTTCGTTGAATACAACGGTAGCGAGGTTGTGCAAAAGTGCCGGAGCTTAGGAAGCCGGGGGAAGAATTTCGTAGCGCCACGAAAGCGCCGCTGTTTTCCTGAGCATGGCGGCCACGGAGCAATATTTTTCTTCACTGAGCTGGATGGCGTGCTTCACCGCTGCGTCGTCCAGCGGGCCGCGGAGGCGATAGAGCAACTCCAGTTTGGTCCACACGGTGGGCGGCTTCGTCGCGCGTTCCCCCGAACAGATCACTTCCAGGGATTCCAGCTTCTGCCGTTTCTTTTCCAGAATGATGACGATGTCGGTGGCGGTGCAAGCGCCCAGCGCGAGCAACACCAGTTCCATGGGGCCAGGCGCGTGGTTTGACGCTCTGTCGGAATCGACGGTGATGGCATGTCCGGACGGGCTGGTGGCTACGAACTTCTGTTCGCCAACCCACTTGACGGTTCCAGTTTGCATGCAGCCTCCCGAGGAAATCATAACAGGACAGGAAACTTGAAACGAGCTGCGGAAATCGCGACTGGCTATCGAGTCGTTTTTTGGTTTGATTTGCGAGGCCTGGCATGTAGTCTCGATAGCGTCCGTGGAGGAGAGCACAAATGCAAATTCAATTTTCAAAGGCCAAGCGCGTAGTCGTGATCACCGGGCTTGTGCTGGCGGCGCTGCTTTGGTCGACGACACTGGGCGCCGGGGCGAAACAGAGCGCCATGGCCGCGGAGAGCAAAGAGCAGCCGTTTGTGATTGAGTACTACTACAAAGCGAAGTGGGGCCATGCGGAAGAATTCCTGGCGCTATTCAAGAAGAACCATTACCCGGTTCTGAAAAAAGAGATCGAACTGGGCCGCATGCTCAAGGTGAGCATGACTGTTCCGCGCTATCACACCACGGAAGATGGCCGGTGGGATTACCGCGTCACCATCGTCTTCAAGAACGCCGCGATCGCCAACGACAATTTTGACAGCTCCGTGGTGATCAAGCAGCTCTATCCCGACCAGGAAACCTACAAGAAAGAAGAACAACGCCGCTTCGAAATCCTGGATGCGCACTGGGATTTGCCAATCAAGGATGTGGATTTGGAGGCGCGCTGACTTTCTTGGCATTCGAGTTCCTTGTACTGGCGACCTGCCTGCCGACAGGCAATCTTTACGTCGCCATTTCGTAGCGCCGGCTTCTAGCCGGCTCCCGTCTTGCCTTTCCCTCAAACCGCCGCCAAGATGGCGGCGCTACGAAATGACCGACCTATTTAGACCCTGGACCTCGGCCCCTCTGGGCGTAGCGCCTCCCCTTGCCCCTTTATGCTTCGTGCCTCCCTCGCTTCCTGCGTTCTTTCCGCTGAAAACCTGTGGACGAAATTTGCCTGCGGCGAGTGCCTGCACGGCGAGCAGGCGTGCGCTGAGATCCTCTTTCGACAGGCGCCCCTCGCGGTAGAGCCGGCGCAAAAAATCCGCGGCCGCTTGGACCCTTTTCTCCGAATTGCATCCCATGCAACAGGAAACCAGGTTGCGGTATGAATTGCTCCCACCTTCCATGAGCGGCACCACGTGGTCCAGGCAGTGCGCCCGGCTGGGCGTATGGCGCAGGCAATAAAAGCACACACCGCCCTCGCGCGCATGGATGGCCCGACGCAGGGCGCCGCTTCGCAGGAAATCCACCTTGTCGAGGTTGGCTCCGCCGAGAAGCTTGTCCCGGCTGCCGGCTCCGCTTCCGCCCGGCACGCGAACCTCTCCCGGCAACCTCACCTCCACCACGTGGCCCATGTTGCTGCGTTCGATCAATCGCAGCGCTCCCTTTTCCAACAGCCGTCGGACCGCCTCACGCACCGGTCCGCCGGAGAGTCCGAGATGCGGGGCAATCCCGAGAATCGAAAAACGCAGCCGCCGCCTCCCTTCCACGTGAGTGAGCCTCAACAAATGCAAATACACCGTGCGATCGATCACCGATAGCCCTAGCCTCGGCGCCAGCGCATCCAATTCTTTCCACACTTCTACCGCATCAATTTTCTTCTCTTTCATGTTTTTGTGTCCTCAGGAGGTTGGAATGTAGCGGCGGGTTTACCCCGCCGTCTTCTTTTTTGCGTAGCGGGCGAATTTATCCGTGCCCGAATCGGGACGTCGCCATTTTGTAGCGCCGGCTTCCAGCCGGCCCCCGCCTTGCCTTTCCTCAAACCGCCGCCAAGAAGGCGGCGCTACAAAACCCGGAGAATGAAGGTTGAGGACTGCGAAGGTAGGAAAACGTCCGGCGATGGAGAAATCATGTTCCAAAAACAAAAAAACCCAACCAAACGGTTGGGGCGCACTTTTCTACAGCACCAACTGTATCACTACTGCCGCCTCTTGTCAATAGGTAAATTTTTATAAGTGGTAAAGTCTTGAAAAACAATAAGATACGCGAGGGCGAAAACTCTTTCCCGCGGGATTGGCCCATCCCGACTGCCGTGGGCGGGCAAGCCGCAGCAGGTACGGTCAAGGAAACGCGAACAGCGGCGGATCAGCTAGTGCGGACCGGGCCGGTGGTCGTGGCAACTTCGATGATGGGGTTGGGAAGCGCCCGCATGGTGCGGACGAAGATTTCCACGATGGCGCCGTCAAACTGCGCATTCGCGCAACGCTCCAGTTCCGCGAGCGCGTCTGTGGCATTGCGAGCCTTCTTGTACGTGCGGTCGCTGGTAATCGTATCGTAGGCGTCGGCGACCGCAATGATGCGAGCTCCCAACGGAATTTTCTCCCCGACCAAGGCTTCGGGATAGCCGGAGCCGTCGAAGAATTCGTGGTGGTGCAAAACCATTTCACGGATGCGCGCGAGCGGCGTGAGCGGGTCGAGGATCTTTGCGCCAAATTTCACGTGGGACTTCATCGTTTCCCACTCTTCGGGATTGAGCGGGCCGTTTTTATTCAGGATGCTTTCCGGGATGCCGACCTTGCCGATGTCGTGAAGCACGCCGCCCAGCCGGATCTCCTCGACTTCTGCGTCTTTCATCCCCATCGCTTCGGCGATGAGCGCGGCATAGGCGGAGACTTTCTGCGAGTGGCCTTGCGTGTAGTGATCCTTGGCGTCGATGGCAAACGCCAGCGACGTGACGGTGTCCAAGACCGCTTGCGGTAGAGATTGCGGACCGCGCGCGGCCGCGGCCGGAAGCTGGCCGTTGGTCGGTTCAGTAGATGCCAGGGACTCGGTGAATTGCCGGAGGCGCTGGTAGATTTCCTCAAAAGCCTCGGGCCCGGTGGAAAAAAGGCGCTTGAGAGTGACGCCCAGATAGGCTTCGAGGACATCGCGCTTCCATTTTTTCGCTTCATTGGGATCGAAGTGATCGGCGGTGGAAACGGCGTTGCCGCCCTGATGCTTCGAAAGATACATCGAAGCGTCGGCCACCTGGATCAGTTCCTGCGGTGACGAGCCATGGAGCGGATAGCAGGCAATGCCGAAACTGGCGCTGATGTTTTTCTCGCGCAGCAGAGGATCAGAAGATACCCAGCCGCGGAGCTTGCTGGCCAGTTGGCGCGCATGCTCCATATTTGTTTCCGGCATCAGAATGACAAATTCGTCTCCGCCATAGCGGGCCACAACGTCGGAGCGCCGGCAATTGGTCTCCAGGATCTGCCCGACGCGCTGGAGCACGAGGTCGCCTTCGAGGTGCCCGTAGAAATCGTTCACAAACTTGAAGCGGTCGAGGTCCATGAGCACCAGGGCAAAGGCGCGTCCGGCGCGAGTGGAGCGTTTCCATTCCGCGGACAAGGCTTCCATGAAAAAGCGATGAGTCTTGACGCCGGTGAGGCCGTCGGTGATGGCCTGTTCCTGGGCTTTTTGGAAAGAAAGCGCATTGTGCAGCGCGCCGGCGATCAGGTCGGCAAGAGTACGCAGCAAGAGAACTTCTTCCTCGGAGAAGTCCACCGGTACGGAGGACTCGATGTAAAGAATGCCGTGGAGCTGTTCAGCGTAAAAAACCGGCAAAGCGATGGCTGCGACGGAATCCGGCAGCAGCGGTTTCAGGGCACCATCG
>Ga0137412_10004573_pt1 | contig 11034 bp, 10 predicted proteins | sample CZODoug2_1_16fun_FD_122160 | JGI IMG/M metagenome (GOLD analysis project Ga0137412, IMG submission 122160) | Vadose zone soil fungal communities from Angelo Coast Range Reserve, California, USA - CZODoug2_1_16fungal (Hybrid Assembly) | ecosystem: Environmental > Terrestrial > Soil > Vadose zone... | reverse complement strand
GCATGGGCCGCGATTCGTTGGGTGCCGTTGATGTTCTTGATTGCACCCGCAATGGAAGCACCCTTGGTGGCTTTGAAGAGCGAGCCGGTAAAGCCGATCAAGGTATGGGTTGGCAACGCCAGTTGGTATGGCCCCAACTTTGACGGAAAGAAGACCGCGAACGGCGAGCGGTTCAACGCCGAAAGCCTGACGGCCGCCCACCCGAACCTCCCGTTCGGATCCTGGGTACGAGTCGTAAACACCCGCAACGGCAAGTTTGAAGTTGTTCGTATTAATGACCGGGGTCCCTATCAGGAAGGACGCGAAATTGATGTATCCTATCGGGTAGCCCGGAAGATTGGCTTGATCCACTCGGGAGTCAGCCAGGTGCGGCTGGAACTGATGCAGCTGCCGCCGAAGCGAACTCGAGACGACGCAAGCCAGAACTGACAAACTTCGGGCGCGTCCCCGACCTTGACGACTTTTGATGCCCATCCACGAAGCAGCCTGATCGTCGCGCTGGACTTCGATTCCCTGTCCACAGCACTAAGATTTGCGAGCCAGATTTCCGACCTTGTCGGCATGTTCAAGATCGGCAGCCAGCTCTTTACCACCGCCGGGCCGGAAGCTGTTCGCCAGGTAGCGAAGCTTGGCGCTGACATTTTCCTCGACCTGAAATTCCACGACATACCGAATACAGTCGCAGGCGCCGTGCTGGCATCGGCGGCTTTACCGCGCTTGCAACTGGTGAATGTTCATGCCCTCGGTGGAACTGCGATGATGCACGCTGCGGCGCAGGCTGTTAGCGCCGGCGTTCCCATGGGGGCGGATCGTCCGCGGCTGCTCGCCGTTACATTGCTCACCAGCATGGATGCGAAGACAGTTCGCGAAGTGGGGATTGGCGGGCCGCCCAATTCGCGCGTGGTGAAGCTTGCGAAGCTCGCCCAAAAAGCGGGTGTAGACGGCGTAGTGGCTTCCGTGCAGGAAGCTAAAGCCATTCGCAAAGCCTGCGGCCGCGATTTTCTGATTGTGACGCCGGGTGTACGCCCCAAGGGCAAAGACGCGGATTCGCAAAAAGATGATCAGGCCCGCACAGCAACGCCGCGCGAAGCGATCCGCGCCGGGGCGGATTTCATCGTAGTCGGACGCCCGATCCTGACGGCAGCGGACCCGCGAGCCGCAGCTCAGGAAATTGTGGACGAAATCGCATCAACGAAGTCTTGAGAGCGCGAGTTCCGTGAGATCGGTCAGCATCTTCTTCCCTTGCATTCATGAGTAATTCCACCAAGAGCATCATCGTCGGGACCGCAGGTCATATCGACCATGGGAAATCCACATTGATCGAGGCGCTGACGGGCACGCATCCGGACCGCCTGGAAGAGGAGAAGCGCCGCGGAATCACGATTGATCTGGGTTTCGCGTTCCTGGAAGAGGAAGGCGTGCGGTACGGTTTCGTCGATGTGCCGGGGCACGAGCGGTTTGTAAAAAACATGCTTGCGGGGGCTTCCGGGATTGACCTGGTTTTGCTGGTGATCGCGGCGGACGAATTGATCAAGCCGCAGACCCGGGAGCATTTTGATATTTGCAGGCTGCTGGGAGTGCAGCGCGGTGTGATCGCGCTGACAAAGAGCGACCTGGTGGACAGCGATACTCGCGAACTGGCGCGCATGGAGCTCGAAGAGTTTGTTAAGGGAACTTTCCTCGCGAGCTCGCAGATCGTCGAAGTCAGCGCGAAGACCCAGCATGGTCTTGCGGACCTGAAGAATGCATTACGAGAGGCCGCGCGAGAAATAAGCGCCAAGGATACGGGGCGATATTTCCGACTGCCGATTGACCGGTCCTTCGCGGTAAAGGGATTCGGAAGCGTTGTGACCGGCACACTTTTTTCGGGACACGTCGCTGTGGGCGACGAAGTGGAACTCTTGCCCCCCGGAAGACTACTGCGAGTGCGCGGACTGCAGACCGGCGGCAAAAGCGTGGAGCGTGCGGAAGCGGGTCAGCGCACGGCGGTAAATCTCGCTGGCATTGAACACGCAGCCATTCAGCGCGGAATGGTTCTTACCTCGCGCGGGCGCTTGCGAACGACTCGGCGTGGGGATGTGCGGCTGGAACTTCTGCCCGGCGCTCCCCCGCTTAAGCACCGGGCACAGGTGCATTTCCACGCTGGAACTCTCGAAACAATTGGCGAAGTGTACTTGCTGGGCGCGCGGGAAGTGGCTCCGGGGGGAAGCGCCCTGGCGCAGATCCGCTTGCAGGACGAGGCAGTGCTGGTCCGCGGCGACCGGTTCATCGTGCGGCAATTTTCGCCAGTGGTGACAATTGGCGGCGGCGCGGTGCTTGACCCATTAGCGAGGCGTTTTTCCGCGAAAGACACTGGTCGCGCCCAATTTCTAACTACCCTGGAAAAAGGTTCGCGGGAAGAGATTCTGCGGTCGATGGCGGAAAGAAATATTCTCGGAATCACCGCCGAAGAAATCATTGTCCGGACGGGCTGGCTCGAGGGAGAAATCGAGTCTGCAGCAAAAACGCTCACGGACAAGAATCTCATACGCATCGTTTCGAGCCAGCCACTGATCCTGATTGATGAAACAAGGTTCGCGGAAATCGGCAAAAAGCTGCTGGCCAGGGTGGAGCGCTTTCACAAGGAAAATCCCCTGCTGCCTGGAATTTCACGTGAGGAATTGAAGGCCAGCCTGGGGCGGCGGGTGCGCGCGGAAACTTTCGCCGCGGCGCTTCAGATGTTGCTGGAGCAAAAGAAGATCACCCTGCAGGGAGAGTTCATCAAGAAGGCGGGAACGGAAATAACGCTGGCACCGGAGGAGGTGCGCGCGCGGGAGCAGATTACGGAAGCGTTTGCGAAGGCGGGGCTCGCGGTGCCTTCGGTGAAGGAAGTTCTTGCGCAACTCAAAATAGAGACCGCGCGAGCCGAGAAGTTGTTGCAAATCCTGCTGCGGGAAAAAGTATTGGTGCGCGTTTCGGCAGACCTGATTTTTCATCGTGACGCGCTCAACGCGCTGACTGGACTTCTGGCTCAGTACAAGAAATCGAAAGGCGAGCGGATTGGCGTACCTGCTTTCAAGGAGTTGACGGGTATCACGCGAAAGTACGCCATTCCCCTGCTGGAGTACCTGGACCGGCAGCGGCAAACACGCCGTGCCGGGGATGAGCGTGTTATCCTATAGGGGCAGATTGTCGGCAGAGCTTGCTGAGTGCAGGCGATTGCGCTAGGTTGAAGGAGCGCGAAGTTAGAGGCCGTGGAGGCAGTTCATGGGTGAATTCAGTATTTTCCATTGGTTAATCGTGCTGGCCATTGTGCTGATTTTCTTTGGCGGGCGCCGAATCCCGGAAGTGATGAAGGGCCTGGGCGAAGGCATTCGGAGTTTTAAGGACGGCATTAGCGGCACATCAACGACCCCACAGCCGCCACCGCAAGCGCAGCCGCCGGCCGAGAAGCCCACAGAAGAGAAGAAGTAAACGGCAGCAACAACGATTTGAAAGAGTGGCGAAGGCTCCCGCGAAAGTGGGAGCCTTTTGTTTTGCAGGAATTACTCGGCGAATTTGCCTTCGGGCCAGCCCAAGCCCTTTAGTTCGGTCAGGACCCGAGAAAGCGGAAGGCCGACTACGTTGAAATAGCAGCCTTCGATGCGGGGGATGTATCGCCCGGCCTGTCCCTGGATGGCGTACGCGCCGGCTTTGTCGTAAGGCTCCTCGGTGGCGAGATACGAAGAAAGTTCTTCGTCTGTGATCGGCCGGAAATGAACCAATGTGGACTCGATGAATTGGCGCCGCTCGCCATCGGGAAGCCGAACCAGGGCCACTCCGGTCAGAACGGAGTGCGTGCGGCCGGAGAGTTGCTGGAGCATGTGTCGCGCGTCTTCAACGGAACTGGGCTTGCCGAGAATTTTGTCATCTAAAACGACGACAGTGTCGGCAGCGAGAATGATCGCCGGGCCAACGGCGCGGGCGGTTACGAGATCCGCCTTGGCATTCGCCAGCCGCTGGACAAGCGCCGCCGGCGTTTCACCCGGATAGGGCGACTCATCCACCGCGGAAGAAAGAACGGAAAAAGGCAGACCCGCATTGGCGAGAATTTCAGCGCGGCGCGGAGACGAGGAGGCGAGAATCAGTTTCATGAAGCACTCAGAAAAAGAATACTACACAGGATGAAGCAAAATAGCTGTGCTTTGGGGCAGAGAAGCGAGCGTGTCGAAAGAACAGTCTGCAAGGTCCGGGAAGAATACGCTTGACCGCGGCGAACTCTCAGATGACGACAGATTCGTGGTATTCGCCGTAGACGCGGCGGAGGGCGTCCGAGATTTCGCCGACGGTGGCGTAGGCTTCGACGGCGGCGAGAATCGCGGGGAGAAGGTTTTCGCTGGTGCGGGCGCGGCGTTCTAGCTCGGAGAGGGCTGCGTTGGTTTTGGAGGAGTCGCGTTTGGCGCGCAGGGCCTGCAAGCGCTGCACCTGGTTCCGCTCAATTTCAGCGTCGATTTGCAGAGTCGGGATGCCGCGTTCCTCGTTGGCGACAAAATCATTCATGCCCACCACGACTTGTTCCCTGGTTTCGACGGCGCGCTGAAAGTCATACGCGGCGCGCTGAATCTCTGATTGCACAAATCCCGATTCAATCGCTTTGATCATGCCGCCCATCGCGTCAATCTTCGCCAAATAATCCTGCGCCCAGCCTTCGATTTGATTGGTGAGCGCTTCGATGGCGTAGGACCCAGCTACGGGATCAATGGCATTCGCGACACCGGTTTCATTGGCGATGATCTGCTGCGTGCGCAACGCGATGAGCGCGGATTCTTCGGTGGGCAGCGCCAGGGCCTCGTCCAGGGAATTGGTGTGCAGAGACTGGCAACCGCCAAGGACCGCGGCAAGCGCCTGGATGGCTACACGCACAATATTGTTCTCCGGTTGCTGCGCGGTAAGCGAAGAGCCGGCGGTTTGTGCGTGGAAACGCAGGAGCAGCGATCGCGGATCCTGGGCGTGAAAACGGTCGCGCATGATCCTGGCCCACAGGCGGCGCGCGGCGCGAAACTTGGCGACTTCTTCCAGCAAGTCACTATGGGCGTTGAAGAAAAAGGAAAGCTGCGGGGCGAATTCGTCAATGGCCAGGCCGGCGCGGAGAGCCGCTTCGACGTAGGCGATGCCGTCGGCGAGAGTGAAGGCAACTTCTTGCACGGCGGTCGAGCCGGCTTCGCGAATGTGATAACCGGAAATGGAGATGGTATTCCACTTGGGAAGCGAGTCGCGGCACCAGCCGAAAATATCGGTAACGATGCGCATGGCGTGCTGCACGGGATAGATGTACGTACCGCGGGCGATGTATTCCTTCAGGATGTCGTTTTGCGTGGTGCCGGAAAGTTTCTTAAGGTCAGCGCCCTGCTTTTTGGCAACCGCCACGTAAAGGCAAAGCAGAATTGCGGCTGTCGCGTTGATGGTCATCGAAGTGGAAACCTTTTCGAGCGGAATCTGATCGAAGAGCAGTTCCATGTCTTCCAATGAATCGATGGCCACGCCGACCTTGCCAACTTCGCCGAGCGCTAAAGAATGATCGGAGTCCATGCCGATCTGCGTGGGCAAATCGAATGCGACTGAGAGTCCCGCTTGGCCCTTGCTGAGCAGATAACGATAACGCTTGTTGGATTCAGCGGCGGAGCCAAACCCGGCGTATTGGCGCATGGTCCAGAAACGGCCGCGGTACATCGTGGGATAAATGCCACGTGTGTAGGGAAATTCCCCTGGATACCCGAGGGCTTCGTCAGGATTCCAGCCAGGAAGCGACTCTTCGGAATACAGGCGCTCGATGGGAAGCCCGGAAAGCGTGGTGAACCGCGTCTTGCGTTCTGGGGCGGCGCTGGATTTGGCCTTGCGATCAGACATGCGAAAACCCGTTCCGGAGCGGATCGAAGAGTGGCCAGGCAAGCGGATGGCCTCCCAAGACTATAACTGGCGCGAGCGGCGAAAGGAACTGACGGCAAAAACAACGAAGACGCCTGCAACGGCAACGGCCATTGCGATCAGCCAATAAGCGACGTCGCGGGTCCATGCACGAAACGCGGAGTTGAGCCAGCCAAGCGCCAGAACGGCAAACATCGCGCCGACCACTTCGTGAAATACCTGTTTTACGGTGCGCCAAAGGCGGCGAAAACCGCGCGGTTCGTTTGGCGGCAACGCGGCTGGCGATGGCGTGGGCATTAATGCATTTTAACCCAAGACTCGCGGATAAACCTTCCCGGACCCCGGCCACAAGGACAGGTTTGCGGCTATGGACAGATTGACGACAAGCCCGAGAAGCCAACTTGTATCGTATTTCATGTAGGCCTAGAATCAGAATTGAAGTACTGGGGAGCCGGCCTTGCAACTCGACGATCATCTCAAAAATCTCTTGCGCGAGCTTGGACATGCGATCAACGACACTGTGTCCGAATCCGACAGGATCACAGGGGCGATTGCAGGAGTGCGCGCGCATGGTTACGACATTGTGTTGAAGTTGGATGCAACGATCGGATTGGCGAAGCGCGATGGCCAGACCGAAGACGGACCGCGCATCACCACCCAGGACCGGCGTTTCCTTGAGTCGCTGCGCATTCAGGTGGACCAGGAATCGATGGACCAGGATGCGGACAAGAAGCCGGTGGCGAGACTCACGATGACGCCACAGGACGTGCGGTTCTTGAAGTCGCTGCGGATTGCCACCGACGATATCGAATGAAAAAGTTGCTCCAAATCGCGTCTGCAAGCGCCCTGCTTCTGGGGACGATGGCAATTTCGCGCGCGGAGGCGCAGGATCCAATTGTGACGGCGCCGATTATCGCAAGCGAGGTGGCCCCGATCATCGTCAGTGCCGTGAAGCCGAAACCAAAACCCACCGGCTTGGCAAAGTTTGAAGGCACAGTTTTGCTTGCCAACAGCGTGCAGATTACGGTGAAGGCGATGGGCAACGACTTGAGCATCCAGACGTTTCCGCTCAGCGAAGTGGCCTCCGCAAAGATGCAACAGATCATCGATAAGGGCGGCTACCAGTATGGCGACAAGGTCAAGCTGGAGTATGACCCGCAGTCGATGAAGGTCGTGAAGTTCAAAGGCAAACCGTCGAAGCCCCTCTGATCCCGGAGGGTAAAATGTTGCGCCTGCCTGCTGTAGCCGGACAGTTTTATCCCGCCGATCCCCGTGAACTGACCCGCCTGGTTCGAAAATTTACCGCGGAAGATCCTGGAGCCAGGAAAACGCGCGTCCGCGCCTGTCTGGTTCCCCACGCCGGATACATTTATTCCGGCGGCGTAGCGGGAGCCGTATTTTCACGAATTTTATTTCCCAAGCGGATCCTAGTGTTGGGAGTGCGGCATTCGCCGGCAGGCGAAGATCTCGCGATTCTCTCTGAAGGCGCGTGGCGAACTCCACTCGGCGACGCACCGCTGGATGAAATGTTGGCGCAGCAAATCAAGGCAGCTTGTCCAGGCCTGCGGGAAGACGGCGTGGCACACAGCCGCGAGCACTCACTCGAAGTGGAAATCCCTTTCTTGCAAATCCTTGATCCCGGTTTTTCCTTTGTGCCGGTGGCGGTGGGAACGTTGCGCTTCGAGGAGTTGCAGGAACTGGGAATGGGAATCGCGCAGGTAATCAAAGAAAGCCGGGAAGAAATTCTAATCGTCACCTCGTCGGACATGAATCATTACGAGCCCGACGAGACAACGCGGATCAAAGATGCGAAAGCGATCGATCAGATGAAGGCCGTGGACGCCGGAGGATTATTCGAGGTCTGCCGCAAGGAGAAAATTTCCATGTGCGGACTGGGGCCCGCCGTTGTGATGCTCACGGCAATGAAAGAACTCGGCGTAACGAGCGGCGAAGTCGTGCGGTATGCAACGTCTGGTGATGTGAATGGTGACCGGGACGCGGTCGTCGGTTATGCAGGAATGATTTTTGCGTACCCGGCGTTCGGGAAATAAATTACCAGAGGCCGGCCTCAGATTAGTGCGGGTGGCCGCCTCCGCCGGTCGAGGCCGGATGTCCCGCCGACCCAGCAGACGATCCTGCTGAGCCTCCGCCGCTCCGGCTGCCGCCTCCCCACGATGCGCCGCCGGAGGGGAAACTCCCTCCAGAACTGGAGAAACCACCGCCGCGCGCGGGCGCAGGAACTGCAGGAGCACGGGGCGGGGCCCCCGCACGCGCAGAAGCCGCGGCAGGCGCTTGCGGAATCGCCGGCGAACCCGGGGCGCCTGGCTTTGCCGGCATACGCGTCGATGTTGGCCCTTGAACTAGCGCGCCGTTTCTCGCACTGCCGGCAGGCTGCGTTCCGTTGGCGTGAGTGGTGGTTCCCGTTCGAGCCGCATCCGTTCGAACTTCACTCGTAGGAGCTGCGGGAGAATTTACGTTGTTAACATAGCGATGCTCGCGCGGATCGTACGAGATCGAAGAATTGCGGCCAAGTGTGACCACGCGGCTCCCGGCTGCCCCGCTAACAATAGTGCGCGATACCCGCGAAGGCGGCGCACTGGCAGCGAGATTTGAAGAAACCACTTCCGTTGGGCCCTTCTTCAAGACCGACCACTTTTCCGAGCCGGCCGCAAGAGTGGAATGCGCAATCTGTGAATTCTGAACCGGAAAAATCCCCTGGTTCAAGTTCTGCGCGGTCTTTCCCGGCTTGTCTCCCGGATGCAGAGGAACGATCCCGAGGGTGCCGCCATTGCGAACCCACACCGCCGTCACCGGCCGGTAGTAAACAGGGCCGCCAAAACCAAAGCCCGTGGGCGCCCACACCCAGCCGTAAGCCGGCGAAAAAATCCATCCGCCGTAATGATACGGCAGCCAACCCCACGGCGCGGATCCGATAAACGTATTGCCGAAGAACGGATCCTGGTACCAGCCGCCGTAGCTGAAGGGCGACCAGCCGAAGCTCATGCCAAACGGCCGCCAGCAATATCCATAGCCGCCCATCGAAAACCAAGAGCCGTAGGTGTAAAGATCGCCGAAGCCCGCCGAATAGTTGGGCGAGTTCACGTATTGCGAGGAATAGTTTGTGGCGGTCACGACGCTGTCAATGCGGCCGGAAACCCAGCGATCGAAATCGTCTGTATCCGCAGCGCGTCCGATCACTGGTTCGGCTGAGTCAGGTGCGTGTACCGACAAGGATTGACCTTTGTCGAGAGGCGTGGATTTCTTGCCACGCAGGACATTCGCGTGGCCCTTCTCGATATTGACCGCGCTGCCGTCGTCGAAATTGTCCAGACGAAACGTCGCGCGTCCCGCTGCTTCCACGGTGAAGTCACCGCCCGTAACGCTGAAATAGTCGCCGTTCGAAGGATTTACGTAAACCGTGGATGTGCCCTGCCGGAGCACCAGGCGCGTAATCCGGTCGCCGTCGCGCAGGGAGAGATCGTAGAACTCGACGACCGTATTTGCTCCCAAAAACATCATGGCGCCGTTCTCAAATTCCACTTCGGCGCGGCCATTGTCGGTTGCAACCACGTAACCTTGGCGGATAGGGAGATTCAAGGGAGCGGCTTGCCACCCGGCGTTCGTGTCAGTCAGGGGATCGTCTCGAAAGTTGGGGGCAAATCGCACATCGCCTTGAACAAGGCTGAGTCGAACGATGCGGGCGTGGCTGTTGTCCGCCAAGGTGCCGGAGGCAAGCCCCAGGCAGAAAAGGGATATCGCGCAAATAAGAAGAAAAAGTCGGTGGGTCATGGCAAACCTCTCTCGGATGCGCGGGTCTATAAGCTTAGACGGTAACGAAGTCTGCCACGTTGCGTTGCTAAATTGAACAGGGAAAGAAGGAGAAAGGGGCAGGCGGGTGCCGGGGGTTAGGCGGGACGGGCAAGATTTCTGAGGGATAAGATTCCCGCATTGCACTCATAAGAAAATATGATTGCCAAGTTCTTGACAATAAGCCGTTTAACCAACTAACTTGGCAGGCGCAGAAAACTCCACGTGTGTTGCTAGTTCCACAATACGGGTTTCTTCCTCGCAGTCTCTTTGTGGCTGCGCCTGCGAGCAAGATGCAAGAAAATTCAAATTTAGTTCGGGGCAGTGATTCCGAAGCATTCCCAGGGGGTGGGAAATGTTGAAAATCATACGGGTACTCATATTATTTCCTTTGATTCTGGGGCTGGTCGGTGGCAAGCCGGCTTTTGGTCAGGGCGGCGCCACCGGAGCCATCAGCGGGACCGTGGTGGATGTTAACGGCGGGGAAGTCGCGGGCGCGGACGTCCAGATTATTAATAGTTCGACCGACGGCCTGGTTCGGCGCTTGACCACCGGCGCGGATGGCTCGTTTGAAGCCACCTTGCTGCCGCCGGCGAAATACTATGTGGTGGTGAACAAGTCGGGTTTCGCGGAAGCGAAAGCCAGCAATATCGAAGTGCGCGTCACGGAAACCACGCGTATCAGCATTCCGTTGAAGCCCGGCACAGTGACCGAAAAAATTGAGATTTCGGCGCAGGTTACGTCCGTCGAGACGACTAACGCGACCACTGGAGAGACGATCGGATCGGAAACGATCCGAGATTTGCCGCTGGCGACGCAGAACTATCAGCAACTCCTTTCGCTCAGCACCGGTGTGCAAGGCGAATTGAACCAATCAACGCAGTTGGGACGCGGCACCACGAAGATCTATGTGAATGGACAACGCGAGGACAATAACAATTACCTGATCGAGGGCATCAGCGCGACGGATTACAACGTTGCGCAGAATTATTATGTGCCGCTGCCGAACCCGGATGTGATCCAGGAATTCAAGGTACAGACTTCGCTTTATGATGCCAGCCAGGGGCGCAATGGCGGAGGCAACGTCAACGCAATTTTGAAGACCGGGTCAAGGGAATTGCACGGTGACGTCTACGAATTCTTCCGAAACGACGCGTTGAACGCCAACGAATACTTTCACAATGCGACGGGCCAAGCGAGGCCGCCGGTAAAACAAAATCTCTTCGGAGCGAGCGTCGGAGGCCCGGTGCTGAAGGAGCAGTTCGGATATTTCTTCGTGAACTACCAGGGAACCCGGCAGCGCAGCGCGCTTTCGCCCGGCACCCAGATCAATAACCCGGGTTT
>Ga0137412_10004572_pt1 | contig 11035 bp, 9 predicted proteins | sample CZODoug2_1_16fun_FD_122160 | JGI IMG/M metagenome (GOLD analysis project Ga0137412, IMG submission 122160) | Vadose zone soil fungal communities from Angelo Coast Range Reserve, California, USA - CZODoug2_1_16fungal (Hybrid Assembly) | ecosystem: Environmental > Terrestrial > Soil > Vadose zone... | reverse complement strand
TTGATCATCTTGAATCCATCGAGGTCCAGGAACAAAACCGCAAACAAATGGTCTTTCCGCCGTTTCGCGTGTTTGATCAGCCGTCCGAGTCGATCAATAAACAGGAGCCGATTGGGTAGACCCGTCAGTGGGTCAGTCACCTTTCCTTCGGTAATGTCGGTCTGCGATCCTGCCATCCGCGTGGCCTTTCCCGAAGCGTCACGAACAGCGAGTCCTCTGCTCAGCATCCAACGAAAGGTTCCGTCTTTGTTCAGCACGCGCTGCTCACTCTCGAAATGAGGCGTCAATCCCTTTTGATGGGCCGCGAGCTCGTCTTTGACACGTTCTCGATCCGAGTCATGTATACGTTCAAGCCATTCTTCCAGTTTGTCCCCGATTTCGCCTTCGTGATAGCCCAACATGGATTTCCAGCGAGGGGAGAAATACATGACGTGGGTCAACAGATTCCAGTCCCAAAGGCCGTCGTTGGCGCCTCGAGCCGCCAGCGCGTAGCGTTCTTCACTCTCTCTCAATGCCTCCTGTGCCCGTTTGTGTGATAATTGCGTAGCTATACGTGCGAGAGCGACAGGAAAGTCGACCGGCTTCGTAAGATAATCGTTTGCCCCTAAATCTAGCGCCTTGACGATGTCATCGCTCTGGTTCTTTGCCGTAACCATGATGACTGGCAGTTCGATCGGCGAATAGACTTCGCGCAGCATTTTCAGGGCCTCAAGGCCGCTCATATCCGGCATCTCGATGTCCAATAACACGATGTCCGCGCCTTCCCGCTTGATCTGTTCCAGCAATTGCTGTGCGCTCTCCGCTACTCCAACCACATAGCCTTTCCGTTCCAGGCGCCGGGCAAGCATGTCCCGATTCATTTCGTTGTCGTCTACAATAAGCAACCTGCCCGGGTTTGAGTTCATAACGATTTCCTCACGAGTAGCAAATTATCAATCTTTTCACTCAGTCGTCCAAATTCTACGGGTTTGGTGTCATAGTCATCGAACCCGACTTCGAATGCTTTCGCCCGATCAGTCACCAAAGCGTGGGCCGTTAATGCGATGATCGGAATATGACGAGTCGCCGCATCGGCCTTCAGGAGACGCGTTACTTCCCAACCGTCCATCACCGGAAGACTGATGTCCATCAGAATGATGTCAGGATTTTCCGAATGCGCCAGTGAATGTCCCTGCTCGCCATCATGCGCAGTGACAACAATATATCCCTTCCGTTGGAGCCGTCTGGAGAGCATATCCCTGTTCATTTCATTGTCTTCGACCAGCAGAATTTTTGGCATTATTACTTTCTCCTAGCTATTACAAATTCGACCGTCCAGCCGACCGAATTTCCCCCCATCCATAAAAGGATGTGATGGGCGCCATGATCTTAACTATGGCTTCTGATTGGCGCCCCTTTCGAGCGACCTCTCTCCTTTTTTGGAGAAGCATCGCGGCGAGGGGAGGCGGGAAATGCCTCGCCATCTGTGAACAGGGAAGAGCGAGCAACCCGGTGCTTTTCGATGAGAACCGCAAGACGGTCACGGTCAACAGGCTTGATCATATAATTGGACGCGCCCAGTTCAAATCCCATGGATTCATTGTCTACGACCGTTACCATAATCACCGGGATCTCTGCCAATTCAGGATCCGCTTTCAACTGATTCAGAACGGCCCAACCATCACAGTCCGGCATAATGACATCCAGCGTTACAACGAGTGGCTTCACTTGTTTGGCCAGACGCAAACCTTCTTCGCCACTCGCGGCGGCGACCACGTGAAACCCTAGTCTCGTCAGAAAGCGGGACATCAGGTCGCGGACCGTGGAGTCATCATCGATCACCAGGATGGTATCCAGGTTCGATTTCGTCTCCAGGGGGATGGCCGGAGGATCGTTGGTCTTCTCTGTCTGCGTGCCTTCGGCTATCTCTGTCGTGACTTTGGCCGGAAGATATACGGTAAAGACGGAACCCTGACCCGGCTCACTCTCGACGGAAATTCGGCCCTTCATCAATCGGACGTACCGGTAACTGATGGCGAGTCCCAAGCCTGTCCCTCCGTACTTCCTGGCTATGGAGACATCCGCCTGGGTAAACTCTTGAAATAGGTTTGTCTTCTGTTTCGGAGTGATCCCAATGCCCGTGTCGGTGACACGGAACCGGATCCAGTCTTGACCTTCGTCCATGCTCCTATCCACACCCACTGAGATTGTGCCGTGCTCCGTGAATTTGCACGCGTTGCTAAGCAAGTTGAATAAGATCTGGCGGACCTTCGTGATATCGGCTCGCATTACTCCCAGTTCCTCTGCCACGTGGACCTGGATAGCATTGGAGTTCTTCGATATCGCTGGATGAAGTGTAGTAACCATTTCGTTAATCATCTGAGATATATCGAAGGTTTCAAGATGCAGCCCCATCCTCCCGGCCTCAATCTTTGATAAGTCCAGCACATCATTGATCAGGGACAATAAGTGTTTCCCCGCTCCCTGAATCTTTTGCAAATCCTTGACGTTCTCTAACTTGCCCAATTCGTGTGTTTCTTCCTCCAGCATTTCGCTATAACCAATGATCGCGTTGAGCGGAGTGCGCAATTCGTGGCTCATATTGGCGAGGAATGCGCTTTTGGCGCGGTTCGCATCCTCGGCTGCGTGCTTTGCATTGAGCAACTCCTGCTGCATCTCCTTGCGGTGGACTATTTCGCCTTCCAACTCCATGGTCCTGGTCTTAAGCTCATCGTTGGCGTGGTGCAACGCCGTATCCCGATGCTGAATTTCGGACAACATCGTATTGAACCCGTCGATCAGCCTTCCGATTTCGTCGCCGTAAAATTTGGTGGCTCGAACTTCGTAGCTTTTTGTGGCGGAAACCATTCTCATCGTGTCTTCTAGGTGCAAAATGGGCCCGGAAATCAATTTCTGGAGCTTCGAAGACACGAGGAGTGCAAAGAAGCCGGAGATCAGCACGAAACTCAAGAAGATGCTTGCATATCGTTTGGCCCGCAAATTCCATTGGCGCATGTCCGACTGCAGAAATAGAGTTCCGAGGGGTTCCCCTTTTAGAGCGACGTCGCGAAAGACTTCCAGATAACTTGCTTGAAAACGATAACCTCTTTCCTGCGGAGGGGCAGGAAGAGGTGGCGGGGGGGCGTTCGCGTGAGAATAGTTGGCGAAGATTTTTCCGTCGCGTGTATATAACACAGCCGATACGATGTCTTGCTTGGCCTGGAGGGCCGACAACGTTACGGTCGCGGAGGCTTCGTCTTTAAAAGCCATCGCCGCCGCGCTGTTATACCCAATAATATCGGCCTGCGTCATCAGATCCTGGCTCAATGAATTGCGAAATGAAATTAGGTCGTAAATGAGAAAGCCTGCGGAAGACAGAACCACGGCGACGCCACTCGTCAGCATCGTGATCAGCATCAGTTTTCGCTTGATGGAGAGATCCTTCAGATTCATTCGGGCTTCCTCCCATCAGCCGCGGCTTGCTGGACGATTCTAGCCAGTGTCAGCAGCCTGGAACTGATGGTCAGGTCTGCGTGCTTGGCTGCCTCGACGTTCACCTCAAAACGAACCTTATTGTCCTCCAACATGAAATTAATGATGCCACCGCGCTTGGCGAAACCCGGCGCGTCCCCGATTGTCAAAATTGGCAGACCTTTCATCGCGTCAATCACACTCTCGATGTGTTCTTTTTCCGACGAACTTACAAACAAGATGTTGCAGTCCCTGAGATCTTTGAAATCCCGGCTCCATTTCACCCTCTTGACCGCAAAGCCCCGTCCGTTGATTTTCTTGTCCGCGACGATCCTGTCGAGGGTCGCCCCAAAGGGATCCTCCCCCAGAATACCTATCACAATCGGAGAATCCGGCTGGGCAAAAGAGGCCGTGGGCCACTCCACCAATTTTGCGAAATTGTAAATAAAGCCAGCCTTGATCAAATATTCCGACGAATCGGAAGAGTCCAATGCTTCTGCATGGCTCCCTAAGGCCATGGCGGACAACAGACAGGTTATGACGATCAGCAACCCAACTTTTTTCATGAACCCTTTGCCTGCCTATGCATTAAGTCCGGCTCCTCAGAGCCCACTCGCCACACTACTCAAATCTCCAGGTAATGGTTCCCCGGAAGGTGCGCGCCACCCGGGTGGGTATTGTGTTGATAAATTCCGGAATAAACTCCACGTGCCGTTTATTCAGCAAGTTTTGCCCGCCAACGGAGAGCTCCAGGTGTGCGATTGGCTTCCAGCCGAGTTGAGCATCCAAAGAGTAGTAGCTGGGTATATTGAGACTCGAAAGCCGATCCACGTATCGAACAGTTAAGTCCTGCTCCAAATGCATAGGCAAGTCTAACGAGGACCTCACATACCATTGATGACGCGGGCTCGCACCATCCGGATTGTCGGCAGTCGGATCCAGACTATCGCTGTTCTTCCGTATGCCCATTTGCAAATAGCTGTAGGAAGCCAGAAGTCTCCACTTGGGAATGACCCTCCAATCTCCAAACAGTTCCGCGCCGTAAGTTTTCCCGCCCATCTTATTGCTGGCAACAAAGGGAACGACAACATCGGTGGGGACGGGGTTCGCTTCTACGAAGGGTGTGCCAGGCTCCGCGGATCGTAGATTCGTGTAACTGTTATAAAAAGTAGCGATATCCGCCGAGAAGGTGCTGGTTGCCTGAACGCGGTAACCGACTTCATATGCAAGGAGGTCTTCTGATCTAAATTGACGGCTACCGAAAATCGATTCTATAACCGGCAAGGGGCTAAAGAAGGGCGGAGCCCCCGGGGGAACGACTACTTCATTCAACTGAAGACCCTCTTCGGTTAACGCAGGGGTCCTGACGGCGCGCGAGATGGCAGCCCAGACCGATTGGTTTTTACTGAGAATACCCACGAACCTAACGTTGGGTTCCACTTCAAACCCTGTGAAATCGTTATGCTCGAACTTGGAGCCAAGCGTTACCCGCAACCGCTTATCGAACAGACTCACCTCATCCTGCACGAAGCCGCTATATTGGTTCAGGCGGCTGTGATTCGGCTGCAGGGAAACGGTAAAGCTGGAGCCATTCGTGTCCTGAATCGAGCGGTAGCCAAGACCCCATACAAAGTCCTGCGATTCCCCGAGGTGCAGATCATGCTGAAAATCAATGTCGTATACGGCTTCGTGGTCCGTAAAAAGTGAATTGTCGGCCGTGTTGGTATCGTCGTAGTACACCTGCAAGGACGTCGAAGACCGCGAAAAGGCATGATTCCAGTGGCCCAGGATGTTTCCTCCACTGTATTTGCCAGCATTGGGAAATGTTCTGGAATACGGAGCTGATAAGGATGGAACGGTCAGAGTTTCGCCGAAATTGGAACGATAGAGATCTCCCTGTATTGTCAGCGAATCAGCTCGTGACGGCGTCGAATCCACTCGGAATCCGCCGCGCAGGGCATGCCACCCGTCGGAGGCATTCGCACCCGTGGGACCTAACGAAGGCTCCCAATCGGAATATTTGGTATAAGCTCTATAATAGATATTGTCGCCGACCTTGCCGCCGTATCGGGCACTTTCAGCAGTCCGTTCTTCTGTTCCGGCCTCCACTGTTACCATTGCACCTTGGGTGAGTTTGGCCGGTTTAGTGATGATGTTGATGACACCGTCGACCGCATTGTCGCCCCACAATGTCGCCCCAGGACCACGGATGACTTCAATGCGATCCACATCTTCCAGCATGACGTCCTGCACGTTCCAATACACTCCAGAGAACAAGGGGGTGTAGACGCTCCGGCCGTCGATCAGAACTAGCAACTTGTTGTCGAAACGGCCATTGAACCCACGCGAGCCGATGGCCCACTTGTTCTCGTCGATGCGAGCTACTTCGAGGCCGGGAACGAATCGCAAAGCTTCTGGAATGCTGGAGGCGCCTGAACGTCGTATATCGTCCTGGGTGATCACAAAAATGGCTGCAGCGGCGTCTGCCAACTTTTGCGCTCTCTTGGAAACGGATGTGACCTGCAAGTCCATCAGATCTTCTAAAGTAATTGCAGTAACATCTGGGATGTTCTGGGACGTCTGAGCCAGCACCGTCACCGCCAAGAAAGCTCCCAGGAAGCCGAGTATGAAGAGCCGTCGCACGGGCGTCATAGAAACGATGCTTTGGCTGGGGCCCCGCAGTGGATAGACCTCCCCCTCCGGGACGCTGACCGCGAAGTCGGCGCGGGGCTTTTCACGCCCCACCTCCCCAAACGGCCGGAACCAGCCCCATCCTTGTTTCCACTGATCTCGTCGTATCCTATGCTTCATACGAAACTCTCCTCCAAAGCTTTTTGCGCAACATAACGATGCATTGGACCTTTTCATATACCGCTCTTCGATCTCGCAAACATCAATGCAGAGCTTCCCAGGCTCGCGGGGCGGACGAGAACCGTTATTGGGGGAAGGCGTGTCGCGTGGAACGATGAAAAGTCGTCTGCGGTTCGGGGCTTTCTCGCGTCAATCAAGGCAACATAAATCGTAGGGGTTTCTCTCCGGGTTTCGTGAACAGACTGAGGGTGTTCGAGTCTATAGGGTCGTCCAACCCCCCGAAGACCTTCCATGACGTAGTTTCTCGAATAGTTTTTATTCATAGTCATAACCTACATTGACAGCGATGGCTGCAAGCCATGCTTCTCCGCTCGAACTAACAGTTTTGAATAGAAGCGGTCGACATGCCGATAGAAACGGGGTTGACCCTCTTTAAGCCAGATTCCTTGGCAATAGTGGCGGACAAACTCAACTCCAAGCTTAAGCAGGGCAGGCACAGCGATTTGGTCTGTTATCACCGGGATCGCATCAAGCTCAAAGTCCCGATATGCCACGGAAGATGCCTTGAGAAGAGAGGCCACAACACTTAGAGATTCGGACTCAGGAAGGTTCGGATGGAGAAGCAAATCGCAGCGATTTTCGAGATAACTGAAATTCAAGCCCAAGGGACCGCGATAAGCGATGGCCGCCCCGACCGGTTCCTCCCTGTTCCCCCGGTATGCCAGCCATACGTGGCGAGTGCGCCGAAGGCCTACGCGGCGATAGAGTTCGTCAACGGCTTCAAATTCAACATCTTCCCTCAGTTCCTCCGCGGCCACGTAAATTTTCCCCCGCGCCGCAGTGGCAATCGCAGAAAGGGCCTCTTTATGTGATGAATTGTATGCTACGGTGCGAATCCCACTTCCGGATGGCAGATACATCTTCCTCGGGAAGGAGAAATAGGCATGGCGCTGAACAGAAGAAAGAGATTCGCCAATGGTCTCAACCATGGAACCGAATACTCGGGTAGGAAATCGATTCTCCGGCCGAAACCAATTCTGGGCGGACTCATCGACCCCTTTCACGATGCTCGCAGCCGCGGCGTCAAGCATAACGGCACGTGAGGCGTAAGGATTGCTTTCTGAAACGAGGTGTTGGGACATCCACCCTTTGTGTGTCGTGCGCCAAACAGCAAGCGAGGCCCGTCCTCGTTCTTCGTCACCCGCGGTCAAGACATACAGAAGGGATTCCCCGCCACGGAGCATCCGTCGCCAGTTCTCTCTGACTTGTTCGATGTGCGGAGTGAGACGAGCAGCTTTGTCTGGATAGAGAAAGCCTGTCCGTTCGTATAGAGCAAAGAGCTCGCTAACAGGGATCGCATTCACCTGCACGCCATATGTCGCGTGCAAATCCGCCAAGTCCGGCAGTTGGTCCACGATCTCCTGGTCTTGCGTGTCTAAGAGCATTGTGCCTCCGCGACATTCTTCCTAACACTGGGCAAATTAAGCGCTTATGGTTACCGCCATCCGCCCGGCAACTTGGTACCGCCAGCCGGCCCGCTGCGAGGCTCAGGCCCGCGTTTCCTTCCCAAGTCTCATCCACCGAACACTATCCAGAAAAGGCGCTATTCCGCCTGAGCCAGTTATAGGGGTCTCCTTCGTTTCACAAAATGGACCATCAGTACTGTTTTGCAGGCGCTCAACGAGCGGAGTATTAACGTTTTGGGTACAACTGGCTGAAGGATATGCTGTGAGATTGTGCCAATGGACAGAGACTCCGAATACTGATTGATTTACCGGCGCATGCTTACGAAGAAGTTCAGTAAATACATGAGCGGTAGACACTTATCTTGATATGCAGGGCGACCGGTCGGCTCCGCAGAATCCTGGGCACACCCCGGTGTGGGTCCCCGCGCGGGAGTCCCCATCTCTGCCTACTGTTCACTTTTTGACTAAGGCGCCTTTGGAAGTTAATCCAATGGCGTCCAATTGCTGATACGCTCTTGCCAAGGAGAAAAACGCCTGAGCCACATTCCTCGATAGCCATGTGGTTCATTCGTCCTTTCCTTGTGCCGATATGAATCAATCGCTTAACTACATCATGGACGACCCTCGAGAAGGGCAGCGGCTCCTTGACAAGGTGGATGCTCCTTCCTGGATATCGAAGTATCTCGAGCCCCATTTGCAGGACGCGAGGACGATCCTTTCGGTCGGTTGTGGTCCGGGTGTCTTTTTACGAGAATTGGCTGCAATCCGTCCGAACGCCGAGTTTGTTGGGGTGGATCTTAGCGCAGCGCGAATTCACGAGGCGGAAACGCGGCTTCGCGGTGTGTCCAATGCTCGCGTTCAAATAGGAGACGCCCAAGCGTTGCCATTTGAGTCAGGCAGCTTCGATTTTGTGTTTTGCAGATTTCTGATGGAGTATCTGCCTGACAAACAGCGCGCGGTGCGGGAGATGGTACGAATCTGCCGTTGCGGCGGAAAGATTCTGCTCCAGGACCTGGACGGACAATTGGTTTGGCACTCCCCCGAAGACCCAGAGTTACAGCAAACAATCGAGCGAGTGACTAGTCGTTTGGCAAGTACCGGTTTTGACCCTTTCGTGGGGCGGAAGTTGTTTAATCTTTGTTTTGAAGCGGGACTTGCCGAGATAAAGGTTCAGATAGATCCGTACCACCTCTATGCGGGCACCATCGCCGAGGATCAACTCGATCTATGGCGGACGAAGTTGGCAATTGCCAAACCTCAACTCGAGAAAGTCCTGGGTAGCGATGAGGCTGCGGTCAAGTACACTGAGCGATTTCTGGGGTACCTGCGAAGGCCGGACACTCTGACTTACTCTTGTTTGTTTACTGTCTCAGGCACCAAGCCCGCGCGAAGCAAGATTTAGCCAAATGAGCTTAGCATTTCAGAATCTCCTGCACGACCGCACTCGATTTCTAGTCACGGCCCTCGGCGTCGCATTCGCTGTCTTCTTGATGATCTTCCAGGGCAGTTTGCTCATTGGCTTCCTGAGAACCGCTGCGGAGGTCATCGATGCGGCTGACTCAGACATTTGGATAACGGCACGAGGAGTAAATTGTTTCGATTTCTCAGCAACGTTGGACCGTCGTTTTCGAGAAATTGCTCAGGGGGTGCCGGGAGTGGCATCCGTAAGCCGTGTTTCGGTCGCTTTTGCGAACTACCGGAAGCCCGACGGGCAGCACGAAACCGTAGTCCTTATTGGAGCCGATCCAACCGTTGGCTCGCGATTTCCTCTGCCGTATGTGCCCGGCTCGCAAGGGGCGCTCGAACCGGAAGCAATTGTCGTGGATGAAACCAACGCGGACACCCTGGGAATTCATACCTTCCCAACGCATATCGAGGTCAACGACAGAAGGGCGCACGTCTCGGGGAAAGTGCATGGCTTCGCGTCGTTCCTCGGATCACCTTATATTTTTACGTCCTACGAGGACGCGGCTAGATATTCAAAGCTCGGCCCGGAAGAGGCCGTATATCTCATTCTTCGTGTGAATAATTATGATGATATAAGTTCAATAAAAAACCAACTGAAGGCAAGGCTCCCGGAAGTCGACGTGTGGACCCAAGTTGAATTTGGCCGCAGGTCAAAACTATATTGGATTAGCCAAACTGGCGCTGGCGCCGCAATCCTCACAGCAGCGGTTCTCGCGTTCCTGATCGGATTGGTGGTGGTCTCACAGACGATCTACGCAACCACCATGGAGCATTTAGACGAATTCGCAACTTTGAAGGCTCTAGGCGCCTCGAAAAGATTTGTGATCAACGTTGTTCTAAACCAGTCGTTGACGTGTTGCGTCGCCGGATGCGCGTTGGGTTTGTCGGCTACGATTCCACTGGTGGCTTTCGCGCGGCGCGTCGTGGCTTGGATTTACACGCCTTGGTGGTTGGTGCCCGTGGTTCTTCTCCCCTCCTTGTTGATGTGCGTGCTTGCATCTCTCATGTCCATTCGCACCGCGCTTTCGGTGGAGCCTGCGAGGGTTTTTCGTGTCTGAATCCATTCTCTCCGTCGAACGCATTAACGTCACCCACGGTGTTGGCAACGCATCGATGCATGCACTTTCGGATGTCTCGTTATCATTTCCTGCCGGCTCGCTTAGTTTGGTCATGGGTCCATCCGGAAGCGGAAAGACAACCCTGCTGTCCGTTCTTGGATGCCTGCTCATGCCGGATGACGGTTCCGTGTTTGTGAATGGCAGGGACGTGACAGCGGCGACCGAAGTGGAACGCACCACGATCCGCCGTGAACAACTCGGTTTTGTGTTCCAAGCCTTCCGGCTATTTGAGTCACTCACGGCGTTCGAAAATGTTACGCTTTCCTCGGACATCGCCGGGGACAAAGGCGAGCAAGCCCGTGTGAATGCGGAGCGGTGCCTGGACCTTCTTGAAATGGCAAACAAGAAGCACCTCAAACCTGCCGAGCTGAGCGGCGGCGAGAAGCAGAGGGTGGCCATTGCTCGTGCATTGATGCGGGACCCGAAAATTCTTCTTGCTGACGAGCCTACTGCTTCCTTGGATTCAAAGACGGGCGAGTTGATCGCGGGGATTTTGCGGGACATTGCGCAAGAACAGCACCGCACCGTTGTGGTTGTGTCTCACGACGAACGACTTCGTGCTTTCGCCACGCACGTTGTTTGTTTGCGGGACGGCAGGGTGGAGAGTAATTGACCCACGTTTTCCTTTTGAACTCCGTGTAAATCGCCGCAGGATCGAGCCAACCCCAGTATTTATCCAACTTGAGAGCAACATGAACTCCGCAGAGACTTCGACGGGAGGAC
>Ga0137412_10004571_pt1 | contig 11035 bp, 10 predicted proteins | sample CZODoug2_1_16fun_FD_122160 | JGI IMG/M metagenome (GOLD analysis project Ga0137412, IMG submission 122160) | Vadose zone soil fungal communities from Angelo Coast Range Reserve, California, USA - CZODoug2_1_16fungal (Hybrid Assembly) | ecosystem: Environmental > Terrestrial > Soil > Vadose zone... | reverse complement strand
GGTGCCGTCGTCTCTGTCGGTGTCGCCCATGCACAAGCCGTTCAACTCGTTGCCGTCGACGTGATGGCCGTTGGACAAGGCTATCAGATCTCCAAGCTCATCGGCAGGAGTGTACAAAACGACAAGGCCGAGAAAATCGGCACAGTCGACGATTTTATCGTGACCAAGGAGCGAAGCCTCATCGCCGTCCTGCAGGTCGGCGGCTTCCTCGGCCTCGGCGGACATCTGATCGCCGTTCCGTATGACAGCCTCGATATCAGCGATGACGGGCAAAAGATTACACTTGCCGGCGGCTCCAAAGAGGCGCTCCAGAAGCTGCCGGAGTTCAAGTTCAAGAAATAGTCCCGTCGTTGGCGTCGACGCGTAAGTATAAGCTGCCTTGGTCATTGATCACGGCCGGAGGCACGGGCTTTGAGTCAGCCGCCGCCGCCCTTCAATCGCGGATAACTTGGCGGTGGCTCCGGTCGCTGCCGGCCTGCGACGCCCGAGGCGTCAATCCGGCGGGCAGGCAGCGGCGATCTAGCTACCATAGGGTCAAAAAACTGAAACGGCGGGCGCGCCATCAGGCCGCCGCAGTGACGAGGCGTCAGAGATTAAGGAGCGGTACAGTTCACCCCGAAACCCGGCACGCTTCCAGCTGATCAGCAAGAGCAATTCACAGGGCTCCGGTGCCCTTTTGTCGTCAGACGCCGCTCACCCGGTGGCGCCGCTACCTCAAAGGTAAGTGGCGGCTATCACGGGAGCGAGCCGAGGCGCTGGAGCAGTTCCTAAATCTAGGTCAGGAGAAGGCGGCAGAGGCGGTCTTGAAGACGCCTCGTCGGAGGCGATAGGACCGCTTATAGCTCTCCATTCGTAACCAACCTTATGAAGCGCATTGAGAGTCCAAGATGCCAAGTTCGAAATACGCTGCCTACGAGGCCGCTAGGCCTTACTTCGAACTGGTTCGCGCTAGGCGACCTCGTTGATGGTGAGCACTTCTTCGACATTGTTACTGACGACGTAGTGTACGAGGTCCTCTATGACTTCCCCGGTTGGCCTCGTATTGTCCAAGGGCGCGCCGACCTGATAGCCCAGTTCAAGAGCTACGGCGACAACATCAAGCTTCAATCTGCCGATAAGTTGATTACGCACATGGCAAACGACGGCCGCGTCGTCGTCATCGAATATGAAGTCCACGGGACCATCCTCGCGACGGGCGTGAAGTACAACAACCGGTTCTGTTCAATCATAAAGATCGAGAACCGGAAAATCGCGCACTGGAGAGACTACATGGACTCTCTCGCAGCCTGGAACGCATTGACGGCGCGCACTCGTTAGTAGCTCGCTTGCAGCAAAGCCGTCCCACTGATGGTCTCGCCGCGCCGGCCCGCGAATAGGAATTTGGTGATTGAATTGCTTAAACAAACTTAAAGCGCCCTCATCACCGCCTTCGATCATTCACAAAAGGTGGCAGGCGGCGAAATGGCCAGAGGCCACCTCGCGGTAGGGCACGGGCTCGGCGCAGACCGGCTGGGCGAGCGGGCATCGCGTTCGCAGGCGGCAGCCGGCAGGAATATCGATCGGGCTCGGGATCTCACCGGAGAGCGAGAAAGGATCGCGCTTCGCCTCCGGATCGGGCTCCGGCACGGCGGCAAGCAGGGCGCGGGTGTAGGGGTGGGCCGGCCGGTCGAACAGCTCCGCGGCCTCCGCTTCCTCGACGATGACGCCGAGATACATGACCGCCACACGCGAGGCGAGGTAGCGCACCGTCGCGAGATCGTGGCTGATGAACAGGTAGGAGAGGCCGTGGCGCTGGCGCAGCTCCTCGAGCAGCAGGATCACGCGCGCGCGCAACGACACGTCGAGCGCCGAGGTCGCCTCATCGAGCACGATCAGCCGCGGGTTGGTGACCAGGGCGCGCGCGATGTTCACCCGCTGGCACTGGCCGCCCGACAGCTCGTGCGGATAGCGCTCCGCGAGCTCGAGGCCGAGGCCGACCTCCTCCAGCACCGCCTCGGCCCGCGCGCGGCGCTCGGCGGCATCGAGATTGGTGTGCAGCCGCAGCGGCTCCTCGACCATGCGCCGCACGGACAGGCGCGGGTTGAGCGAGGCGGTCGGGTCCTGGAACACCATCTGCAGATGCGGACGGACCTTGTTGTAGGCCTCGTTGCTGAGGGCCGTGAGCTCGGCGCCATCGAATGTGATCCTGCCGCCCGTCGGCTGCACGAGCCGCACCAGCGCGCGCGCCACCGTGGACTTGCCGCAGCCCGATTCGCCCACCAGTCCCAGCGTCTCGCCGGCGTCGACATGGAACGACACGCCGTCGACGGCCCGCACGACCGAGGGATGGCCGTCCTTCAGCGCGCGCAGCCACGCCGCCGTCCCGCGCAGCGGGAAATGGACCTTGAGGTCGTCGAGCTCACATAGGTGCGGCACGTCCGTCCTCCACGGCGAAGCAGGCGACGAAATGGTCGGGCGCGATCTCCGTCATGCCGGGCTTCTCGCGCCGGCAGCGGTCTTCGACCCACGGGCAGCGGCCGGCATAGCGGCAGCCCGGCGCGACGTTCAGCAGCGAGGGCACGGCGCCCGGGATCGGCTCCATCGCGATGGCGCGGTCGGTGCGCGGGATCGAATGCACCAGCGCGCGGGTATAGGGATGGGCGGGATGGGCGAACAGTGGGCGCACCGGCGCCACCTCGACCACCTGTCCCGCATGCATGACGGCGACGCGATGGCAGGTCTGGGCGACGACGCCGAGATCGTGGGTGATCAGCAGGATCGAGGCGCCGGTCCTGCCGCCGAGCTCGCGCAGCAGGTCGAGGATACGCGCCGCGGTCGAGACATCGAGGCCGGTCGTCGGCTCGTCGGCGATCAGCAGCCGCGGCGAGGTGGCAAGCGCCATGGCGATCATCACGCGCTGGCACATGCCGCCGGAGAACTGATGAGCGTACTGGCGGGCGCGCCGCTCGGGCTCGGGTATGCCGACCAGCGCCAGCATCTCGATGGCGCGTCGTCGCGCCTCGGCCTTGCCGAGGCCGGCGTGGATCGTGAACAGCCGCGCCACCTGCCGGCCGACGGTGATCAGCGGATTGAGCGCGGTGCGCGGCGTCTGGGAGATCATCGCGACCTCGACGCCGCGGATCTTCTGCAGTGCCTCCTGGCCGAGCGTCGTGAGCTCGCGGCCGCCCAGCACGATGCTGCCGTGGGCAAGCCGGCCCGGGCGGCGGATCAGGCCGAGGATCGCCGTCGCGGTCACCGACTTGCCGGAGCCCGATTCGCCCACCAGCCCCAATATTTCCCCCTGACGCACGGCGAAGCTCGCGCCGTCGACGGCGCGTACGTCGCCGTAATCGGTGGCGAAGAGCACTGAGACGTCGCGCACCTCGATGATGGGAGCGGCCGCGGTCATCGCACACCGCGCATGCGCGGATCGAGGAAGTCGCGCAGGCTGTCGCCGATCAGGTTGAAGGACAGCACCATCAGCACGATGGCGAGCCCCGGGAACAGGAACAGCCACCATTCGCCGGTCACGATGTACTGCGCGCCCTCGGCGGTCATCGAGCCCCATTCGCTTTGCGGCGGCTGGATGCCGAGGCCGATGAAGGACAGCGCCGCCATGGTGAGCAGTGCATAGCCCATGGCCAGCGTCGCCTGCACGATGATCGGCGGCAGCGCGTTGGGCAGGAGGTGGATGAACATGATGCGCCAGGCCGGATTGCCGACCACGCGGGCCGCGTCGGCATACTCCATCTCGCGGATGCGGAAGATCTCGCTGCGGATCAGGCGCAGATAGTTGGGGATCTGCGTGATCGCGATCGCGAGCAGCACGTTGGTCACGCTGTTGCCCAGCGCCGCGGTGATGGCCATTGCCAGGATGAAGGCCGGGAAGGCCATGACCGAATCGACGCAACGCATGATCACGAGATCGACGATGCCGCGATAGAGGCCGACGACGACGCCGACCGAGCAGCCGATCAGCAGAGCGAGGGCGGTGGCGCCGAAGGCGACGGTGAGATCGACCCGCCCGGCATGGATGATGCGCGAGAGCAGGTCGCGGCCGTAGATGTCGGTGCCCAGCCAATGATGCAGGCCGGGCGCCGCCAGCGCCGCGGCGGCGTCGGTCTCGTCGGGCTCGTAGGGCGCGACCCAGCCTGCCAACGCGGCGGCCAGGGCCATCAGGGCGATCAGCGCGAGCGCGCCGACGGACAACCAGTTTCGCCGGAGGCGCCGCCAGACGAGACGTGCCGTCGTCGGCGGGAACGGCGCGGGCGCGGCTGAAGAGGGTGTGATGTCGGCCATCACTCCAAACGGATGCGCGGATCGATCAGCCCGTAGAGAAGATCGATCACGAAATTGACGATGACGTAGAGCAGCGCCACGAACAGGACGAAGGACTGGATCGGGCCGGAGTCCTTGGTCATCAGGGCGGTGATCGCGTAGTTGCCGATGCCGGGCCAGGCGAACACGCTCTCGACCACCGCATTGCCCGCCATCAGGAAGCCGAACACGATGCCCAGGATGGTGATCACGGGGATCATGGCGTTGGCGAGGGCGTCGCCGTAGATCACGCGCCGCCGCGGGATGCCCGCTGCCCAGGCCGCCTTGACGTAGTCGGACTCGAGGATCTCCAGCATGGTCGAGCGCACCATGCGCGCGATCGGCGCCATGACACTGAGGCCGAGCGTCAGCGACGGCAGCATGAGCTGGTGCAGCGCCGAGCCCAAGGCCCGCCAGTTGCCGGTCAGCAGGCTGTCGACGACATAGAGGCCGGTGATCGCGTGCGGCGGATCGATGCCCGGCCCCAGCCGGCCGAGCGGCGCCGGCGCCACGCCCAGCAGATAGAAGAAGACATAGAGCGCGAGCAGGCCGGTCCAGAAGGTCGGCATGGCGACGCCGGCCACGCCGACGATGCGGCCGATATGGTCGATCGCGGTGTCGCGGTGCACGGCCGACTGCACGCCGAGCGGAATGCCGAGCACCAGGGCGATCAGGAGGCTGGCCAGGGTCAGCTCGAGCGTGGCGGGCAGGCGCTGCTTGAAATCCTCCAGCACGGGTCGCCCGGTCGACGCGCTTTCGCCCAGGTCGCCGTGCAGGATGCCGCCGATATAGCGGCCGTACTGCACCCACGCCGGCTGGTCGAGGCCCATCTGCTTCTCGAGTTCCTTCACCACCTCGGGCGAGACCAGCGGTCCCGCCTTCACGACCGCCGGGTTGCCGGGCAGCACGTAGGTGAGCGTGAAGGTGATGAGCGTCACGCCCACCAGGGTGGGGATGACGAGCGACAGGCGGCGCAGGAAATAGGCGAGGAAAGCCACCGGCCGGGACGCGCGCTCAGGCGTTCCTGAGCGACGTGAAGTGATCGAACGTGTCCCAGCGCTTGGCGATGCCCGTGATCCCCTTGCGCACCACGCGCGTCCAGTTGTCGTTCCACAGGAGGCCCCAGACCGCGTCGTCCAGGACGATCTTCTGCGCGGCCTTGGCGGCGGCGAGGCGCTTGTCGGCGTCGGACTCGTGGTAGTTGTCGTCGAGGAGCTTGTCGAGCGCCGGGTTGTTGTAGAACGCCGTGTTGGTGCCTTTCGAGGTCGAGTGGAACAGCGGCACGAGGTGGAAGAACGGATCGTTCACCCACGACTGCCAGGTCTCGATCGAGAGCTGCAGGTCGCCCTTGCTGGCGAGCTGGCGAAAGGTGGCGTCGGTCTGGCGCGTGATGTTGATCTTGAAGCCGATCTTCTCCAGCTCGCGCTGGATCCACACCGCCGCCTCCTCATGCGGCTGCCAGCCGATGCGCACGGCGAGGTCGAGCGTCACCGGCGTCGGCACGCCCGCTTCCTTCATCAGCGCCTTGGCCTTGTCGAGGTCGTACTTGTAGGGCGAGAGCGTCCCGTCGTAGCCCGGCGTCAGCGCCGGCAGCGGCGACTTCATCTGCGCGCCGTAGCCCATCAGCACGTTCGGCACGATCGCAGCCGTCGGGATCGCATAGTTGATGGCCTGGCGCACCTTCACGTTGTCGAGCGGCTTCTTGGTCTGGTTCATCGCCAGCCAGTTGCAGGTCGTGTCCGGCACGGTGAAGACGTTGAAGTCCTTGTCGTTCTCGAACGGCTTGATGCTGCGCGGCGACAGGCCGGGACGGCCGACCACCATGTCGATCGCCTTGCGCTTCAGCAGCAGCACGCGGTCGGCCTCATTGGGCACGAACTTGAAGACGATCTTCTGGAATTGCGGCACGCCCATCCAGTGGTCCTTGCGCGCCTCGAGCACGACCTCGACGCCTGGCGTGTTGGTCGTGAGCGTGTAGGGGCCGGAGCCCGCGGCGTTGCGCTTGCACCATTCGGCCGCCCACGGATCCTTTTCGGTCGCATTGGGCTTCACCAGCTCCGGGTCGAGCACCGTCATGTTCATCAGCGACAGCAGGTTCAGCACCATCGGCTGCGGCGTCGCGCCCTTCATGTTGATGGCGACCGTCATCGGATCGCGCACCACGATATCCTCGGCCTTGGAGATCTGCAGGATGCGCGGAATGATGAAGCGCATGTAGCCCGGCGACAGAAGGGCGCGATCGAGCGAGTACTTGAGCGCCGCGGCGTCCACCGGGCGGCCGCTCGGGAACTTCATGTTCGGCCGGACCTTGAGCACGACGGTCTTGCCGTCGCTCTCGAAGCTCCAGGATTCGGCGATGCTGCCCTCGAACTCGTTCGGATAGGACCGTGACAAGCCCGGCTTGCCGTCGACCGGCCGTACCTTCCAGCCGACGACCGAGTCGTAGATGTTGCACTCGACGGCATAGCCGCCGACCGACTTGAAGACGTGGGGATCGAGGCTGTCGATATCGCTGTCCCACGCCACCGTCAGGGTCGAACCCGCCTGAGCCTTCGCGGGCAGCGCACCGAGGGCGCCAAGCGCCGCCGTGCTGGTTGAAAGCTTCAGGAATGCACGCCGATCTGTCTTGCCGTCCATGCCGCCACCCCTTCGTCTGTCCCACGTTTTCAACCTATAGTGTCCCACTACAGCCAACAAGAGACTGATTTTTGGAACGCAGGTAGTCGCTCATGCACGAACGGGGCCATTTACGCGGATCCTCTGTTCCATTTATATCTGGCAACCAACGATAAAATGGAACAAAAGGTTTTGGCATGAACATGGTCGACAACCTCGCTCGGGTCCTCCGGCTCTTCACCCCGGAGCGGGGCATGCTGTCCGTTACCGAAGTCGCCCAGAAGCTGGGGCTGCCGAAAAGCTCGACATCGCGGCTGCTGAAGGCGATGGCGGACACCGGGTTGCTCGCGGGCGCGGACGGCACGACGGGTTACGTCGTCGGAAACCTTATTTTCGAAACCTCGCGCCGCCATCGCGTCAACTCGACGCTCAGCCTGGCGGCCGACGAGGCACTGATGCGCATCGTCAAGGCAACCGGCCATACCGGCTATGTCGCCATGCTCGACGGCACCGTCGTGCTCGGCCTCAGGATGCGGCCCGGCAGCAAGCCGTTGCGTGTGGTGACGTCGCCCGGCGATCGCCTGCCGGCGTTCAGTTGCTCGACTGGCCGGGCGATGCTGGCAAGGCTCGACGATGCTGCGGTCCGCGCGCGGTACAGCGCACCGCTCGAACCACCCTCGCCCAACGCGCCCCAGACAATGGCTGAGCTGTTGGCAGCCCTTGCCGTTGTCCGCGACAAGGGCTGGTCGATGGCGACGGACGAGAGCCTGCCCGGAGTAGAATCGATCGCCGTTTGCATCGAAGATCCCGAAGGCGGTGAGCAGGTCGCGATCTGCATCTCCTATTCCGCCGCCATGATCTCGGCCAACGAGAAGACGCGCATCGTCACCTTGCTGATGCGGGCGGGCTGCGAGCTTGGCTTGAAATTCGACGACCGGTTCTGGGCCGCCCCGCGTTTCGCCGCCTTTGCGGCACCGTCGTGGAACGAAGCCGCTTGAGGAAAGTCAGACATGTCGCTTGAACTTTTGATGCTGGGAAATGTGCCGATCGCTCAAATGGTCGAGCAGGCGAAGCTCGCCGAGGCCAGCGGCTACGACACGCTGTGGGTCGCCGACGAGCGTTTCTATCGCGAGGTCTATTCGACCCTGGCGGTGCTTGCCCAGAACACCACGCGCGTGAAGCTCGGAACCTGCGTCACCGATCCTTTTGCGCGCCATCCGGCGCTGACCGCCATGGCGATCGCGACGCTGGACGAGATCTCCAATCAGCGCGCCATCCTGGGCATCGGCGCCGGCATCTCGGGCTTCCCCGAGCTGGGCATCGTACGCAAGAAGCCGGCGGCGGCGATCCGGGAAATGATCGCGGTCGTTCAGGCGCTGCTCAAGGGTGAGACGGTCGACTTTCAGGGTGATGTCGTCAGCTTCAATAACGGCAAGCTGTCCTTCAAACCGGCCCGCGCCGACATCCCGATCTACGTGGCCAGCAACGGCCCGCTCGGCCAGCGCGTGACGGGTGGTGCCGCCGACGGCGCCATCATGGAAGGTTGCGGCAATGTCGAGGAAGTGAAGGCTTTCCGCGCCAACCTGGCGGAGGGCGCGAAGAAGAAGGGCCGCGATCCGTCGGCAGTCAAGGTGCTGCTGCGGCTCAACGCCTGCGTCTCGCCCGACGGCAAGAAGGCCCGCGATGCCTTGCGTCTCGGCATTGCCCGCATGCTGGCCGCGGGCCGGCTGAAGTTCATGACCGCCGAGAAGCAGGGCCTGATCCTGTCGCCCGAGCAGATCGCCCCCTTCGCCCAGGTGCGCTACGCCGACGGGGCGGCGCCCTACACACCCTTGCTGCCGGCCGTCACGGACCGGCACGTGGACGCCTTCACACTCGCCGGATCGCGCGACGAGGTGGTGCAGCACATGAAGAACCTGAAAGCGGCCGGCGCCGACGGATTCATCGTCTTCCCCTTCGCCTGCGAGGGCACGACCGCGGAACAGACATTGATCACGCTCGGCAGGGACGTCTGGCCGCGCGTGAATTCATAAAGGAGCCCGATCATGCCGACTGTGGAACAGGATATTGCCGATGTTAAACGCGTCCACGACGAGTGGTGGGCCTCGAACGCCGATTTCGACATCCCCCGCATGCGGGCGTGCTTCGCGTCGGGGACCAAGTTCCTGCAGTACAATCTCAATGGACACACCTATCGGTCGGTCGATGAACTGACCCAGTTGTGGCAGCTGATCGGCCAGAACTACGGCATCCCGGAGCTGGAAGTCATCGACATGCGGATCGAGGTGCGCGGCGACATGGCGTGGGTTTCCCACGAGGCCCTCATCCGCCGCGTCGCAAAGATAGGCGGACAACTGCCGCCGAGCGTACTGCCGTCCACGACGTTCAGGGTGCGCGAGACCGAAGTGCTGCTGCGCGACGATGGCGCCGGAAACCCGGTCTGGAAGATCTGGCACCATCATTGTTCCGTCCATGCGCCTGACGATCAGATCCGGACGGGCTTCCAGGACTCCGTGCTGACCCGCAACAAGGCCCGCTGACGCATCGAGCCCCGGGGAGAAGGTCATGCGTATCGCTGTCAACGGCGTGGAGCTGTTCTTCGACGTGTACGGCTCCGGACTTGCGGCACGAGGCAACGAGCTGGTCGACAAGCCGGTGATCGTCGCTCTCCACGGCGGCCCAGGGATCGATCACTCGCAATTCGTGCCGTGGCTGACCCCGATCGCCGACGCCGCGCAACTCATCCTCGTGGATCATCGCGGCAACGGCCGCTCGTCACGCCCACCGGTGGAGACGCGGACGCTGGCCAACATGGCCGACGACCTCGAGGCCTTGCGCAAAGCGCTCGGCCTTGGCCGCATCGTGGTGTTCGGGATGTCGTTCGGCGGGATGCTCGCCCTGACCTATGCCGCGACCTATCCAGACAGCATCGCGGGACTTATCCCGTGCGCGACGGCAGCCAGCAACGAAGCCCTCGAACGGGCGCTCTCCGGCATGCATGACATGTCGTCGGCTGAGCAGCGCGAGGCGCTGGCGCGCCTGAGGCATGGGACAGTCCAGTCCGCCGAGGATCTGGATCGCGTCTTCGGCGCCCTGGCACGGTTCTATGAATACGACCCGCAGCGAACCCCGCCGGGCGGCTTCAAGCCGATCGCCGACATCGACATGCTGAACTGGTTTTTCGCGCGGGAGCGGCAGACCTACGACGTCAGAGCCCAACTCGGCAGGATCACCGCTCCGACTCTCGTCCTCACCGGACGCCACGACAAGATCGCGCCGCCTTTCGCCTCGGATGAGATCCTGAAAGGTATCCCACAGGCCGAACAGGAGATCTTCGAGGAGAGCGGCCATCGCCTCATGAGAGAGGAGAACGCCAAGTTCCTTCAAACCGTTCGAAATTTCCTTGGACGTCTCTAAAGAGAAACCCCAGCACCCGTTGAGATTACCGGGGTTTTTCGTCCGATTTGGTTGCGGGGACACGCGGCGCACTATGAGGTCTCGCTCGTGAGCGGGTGCCAAAATCCTCGTGTGATCGTCGAAGGCATTATGTGCTTAAACGTCGAGCCGCGCCGACATGTTGGCCCGCGCGGTGAAGCAGAACCGGCGCACTTCTAGTTGATCAACGAGATTTGGGCGGTGGCTTTCGCTCCGGTTAAGTTGGCATTGAGAGACGACCGACGAAGCCAGTTCAACAAGGTGCCACCATGGAAGGAACGGTCGAGGTTGAGTGCTCCGCAAACCAATTTGTGCGCCGCATGGTGCGCACTTATCAAATATTGTTTCTTGGCGGCGCTAACTTAAGCAATAATAATAGTCGCTTTATTTATTTAGGAGCGGTTGGGTTTCAACAAGCCAAACTTGGCGAAATTACTTGTAGCAATACATAAGTATTACTTGACTATTACTCAACTGATGCTATCTTCCTCTCCGGAAGGAGCCTCCCGATGGCCTTGTCCCGACCCTGCACGGATGACGAACCGGCGGATCCTCGAGATCGCGCCGGCGGCGAGGAGTCGACCCGGGCCTGGCCCGCGATCGACACGAGTCTCCTGGACGACGGGCGGGGCGCTGTGCCGCCGTTCCCCATCGACCTGATCCCGCAGCCCTGGCGCGACTGGACGGC
>Ga0137412_10004569_pt1 | contig 11042 bp, 10 predicted proteins | sample CZODoug2_1_16fun_FD_122160 | JGI IMG/M metagenome (GOLD analysis project Ga0137412, IMG submission 122160) | Vadose zone soil fungal communities from Angelo Coast Range Reserve, California, USA - CZODoug2_1_16fungal (Hybrid Assembly) | ecosystem: Environmental > Terrestrial > Soil > Vadose zone... | reverse complement strand
CTCCCCTATGACCCCGACCTACACGGACGCCTCAACCACCTCCAACAGGAGGCGGCTTGACATAGGGCTCTCAACCCGTGGAGCCGGCTGCGGCATCCAAGCGCTCGGCCATCGTGGTCAGCTCGGCCGTGACCTCGCGCAACGCGAGGATCGCCGCATACAACGCGGACAGCTCGGTGCCCACCTGCACCGGATGCGCATCGAGCACCGCCAGGTAACGACGGGCCAGCTCCTCCGCGCCGACGTCCAACGCGGCGTCCGGGGTCGGCGTCAGGCGCAGGTCCCGCTGTGCCCGGTCCATCCGGGCGAACGCTTCGGCCGCGCTCGACTGCACAGCCTGCGCCTCGGCGAGCTTGCGCCTGGTGCCCCGCGACGGTCGTCCGAACACGACTGGTGACCCTTCGTCAGACGGCCGGCACGTCGAGCCGGCGGTTGTGCCGTAACGAGGAACCGAAGGCCAACCCGATGAAGCCCACCCCGATCAGTCCGGTGATCACCTCGGGGGTGGCGTGCTTGATGCTGATCAGCAACACCACCGCCAACGCGCCGATCGCCCACATCGCCCCGTGCTCCAGGTACACATACCGGCCGAGGGTGCCCTGGCGCACCAGGTACACGGTCAGCGACCGGATGTAGAGCGCCCCCACCCCCAACCCGAGCATGATCACGACCGGGTCCTGGGTGATGGCGAAGGCGCCGAGCACCCCGTCGAAGGAGAACGAGGCGTCCAGCAGGTTCACATAGACGAACAGGAAGAAGCCGGCGCGTCCGGTGGCCTTCACCAACCCCGACGGCCCGGTCTCCGCGCCCTGTACCGCGAACAGTCGCCCCAGGCCATCGACGGTCAGGTAGGTCACCACACCGAGCACACCGGCGAACAGCACGCCCTGTTTGTCCTCGGCGAGAAGATGCGCGGCCACCGCCAACGAACCCAACGCCACCACGATCGGCGCCGTCTCCAACACCCCGGCCCGGGCCAGCGGACGCTCCAACCACCGCAGCCAGTGCAGTTCCCGGGCCGGGTCGAAGACGAAGTTGAGGAACAGCAGCAGCAGGAACATCCCGCCGAAGGAGGCCACCAACGGGTGGGCGTGGTGCAGCAGGTAGGCGTAGGAGCCCGCCTCGTGGAGGTCGCCCTGCTCCAGCGCCAGGTGCACCGCATGGATCGGCCCGACGTGCGCAGTCAACCCGACGACCAGCAGCGGGAATGCCAAGCGCATACCGAACACCGCGACCAGCACGCCGACGGTGAGGAACATGCGTTGCCAGAACGGGCTCATCCGCTCCAGCACCTTGGCGTTGACCACGGCATTGTCGAAGGACAGCGAGACCTCCAGCACGATCAGGATGGCAACCAACACCAGCCCGCTCGCGCCGCCGTAGATCAGCCCGGTGACCAGACCGGCCGCGGTGAACAGGAACGACCAGCCGAACGTCCGGAGGATCACCCGGCTCAGCGTATGTGGCCGCTCGGCGCGGCGTCGGCTCAGGCGCGCGGCCCGGGCGTCCAGGTCGCCGGGAGCTTCATTACGCCGTTCATGAAGTTGGACAACAGGATGTGTCGGTCGCCGACCCTCAGGTCCTTCATTCGCGTGTAGACCTGGTGGATCTGCGTACGCAGCAATCGACGACCCAGCAGATGCCCGATGCAGTAGTGCGGGCCGCCGCCGCCGAAGGCCAGGTGATCCACCGCGGGCCGGGTGATGTCGAAGCGCTCGGGGTCCGGGAAAGCCTCCGGATCACGGTTGCCCGCGATGTACCACAGCGCCACCTTGTCGCCCTGCTGGATCGCGGTGCCGTTGATCTCGGTGTCCTCGGTCGCGGTACGCCGGAAGTGCATGATCGGGGTCTCGTAGCGCAGCAACTCGTTGACGGTGCCGCCGATGCGCGCCTCGAAGTCCTCGAACAGCCAGGCCAATTGGTCCGGGTGCTGCTGGAACAGCCACAACACGTGCCCCATGGCGTGCCGGGTGGTGTCGTTGGACGCGCCGGCCAGCAGCGCGAAGAACACCCCGACCTCTTCGACGGTCATCTTCTGGCCTTCGTAGGACGCCTGGGACACCCAACTCATCAGGTCGTCGGTGGGGTTGTCCCGGCGTTCCTTCGCCAGGGCGATGGCAATCTCGCCGAGCCGGTAGGAAGCGTCGGCGAACACCAGCAGCGGCGAGCCGATGTGCGAGTACTCGGGGTCGTTCCACGCGCCGAGCTGTTCGGCCAGGTCCATGATCTGCTTGCGCAGCTCGGCGTCGTGCACGCCGAAGTTGGCCGCGAACGCCCGTCCCGGCACCTCTTTGGTGAGCAGCTGGGACAGGTCGCCCTCGCCCAGCGGGAGGATCTCGTCGACCACCTGCTCGACCAGGCGGTCGATCTCGTCCTCCATCTTCTTCATGTTCCGCGGCGTGAAGGCGACCGAGACGATGTTGCGCATCTGCGGGTGACGTGGGGCGTCGGTGACGATGAACGAGAGCATCGACTCCAGCTGCGGGAAGTCGTCGACGAACACCCCGTCGGCGGAGGAGAACAGCTGCGGATTACGGGAGACCTCACGGATGTCGGCGTGGCGGACCAGCGACCAGTAGCCCTGCGAGTTGTCCAGTTCCGGGTCCAGCGCCTCGGGCGGGCCGTGCCAGCTGACCGGGTCGTTCTCCCGCAGCCACTTGAAGTGCTCCCAGTGCACGGAGCGCGGTTGCGCCCACCATTTCAAAGTGGAGAGCGTGTCGTACTTGGACGCCATCTCGGTGGGCATGGCCACTCCCGGCTGCTCGATCGGACGGGTCTGATCGGATCAAACGCTATGGCCCTCTGGCGAAGAAGTCCAGAGCCCGATAGTTTGTCATTCGAGTAATTGGAGGTGGGTCGGTGGACTTCACGGAGACCGACGACCAGCGCACCATTCGGCTCGCGGTGCGGGAACTGTGTGCGCGGTTCGATGACGACTACTGGATGCGCCACGACCGCGACCACGAGTTCCCGTGGGACTTCTACGCGGAGATGGCCAAGGGCGGCTGGATCGGCATCGCGATCCCGGAAGCCTATGGCGGCGGCGGGCAGGGCATCACCGAGGCCTCCATCGTGCTCGAGGAGGTGGCCGCCTCCGGTGCCTGCATGAACGGTGCCAGCGCGGTACACCTGTCGATCTTCGGTATGCACCCGGTGGTGCTGCACGGCAGCGAGGAACTCAAGCAACGGGTGCTGCCCGGCGTGGCCGCGGGCACCACCCACGTGGCCTTCGGGGTCACCGAACCCGACGCCGGCCTGGACACCACCTCGATCAGCACCCGCGCAGTACCCGAAGGCGACGGCTACCGGGTACAGGGGCGCAAGGTGTGGACGTCGAAGGCGTTGGAGTCCGACAAGGTCCTGCTGCTCACCCGCACCACCCCGCGCGAACAATGCGCCAAGCCCACCGAAGGGATGACCCTGCTGGTCGCGAACCTGCGCGACCCCGCGGTGCACATCTCCGCGATCCCCAAGGTGGGCCGCAACGCGGTGGCCTCCTGCGAGGTGCTCTACGACGGGTTGTACGTGGACGGCGCCGACCGGGTCGGCGAGGAAGGCATGGGTTTTCGCTACCTGCTCGACGGGCTGAACGCCGAGCGGGTACTGATCGCCGCCGAGGCGCTGGGCATCGGGCGGGTGGCGCTGCGCCGGGCCACCGCCTACGCCAAACAGCGCGTCGTGTTCGGGCGCCCGATCGGGCAGAACCAGGGCATCGCGTTCCCGCTGGCCGAGGCGCACGCCCGGCTGCGCGCGGCCGAACTGGCCATCCGGGAAGCGTCCTGGCGAGTGGACCGCCGGATGCCGGCCGGTGAGCAGGCCAACATCGCCAAGTACCTGGCCGCCGACGCGGCGTTCAAGACTGCGGACGCCGCACTGCAGACACACGGCGGCTTCGGCTACGCCAGCGAGTACCACGTGGAGCGCTACTGGCGGGAGGCCCGGCTGCAGCGATTGGCCCCGGTGCCCCAGGAGATGGTGCTCAACTACCTCGCCGAGCACGTGCTCGGCCTGCCCAAGAGCTACTGATGGGTGCCCCCTTCCCGCTGGACGGGATTCGAGTGCTCGACCTGTCCCGGGCCATCTCCGGACCGATGGTCGGGCGCATGCTGTGCGATCTGGGCGCCGAGGTGGTCAAGGTCGAGGTGCCGGGCACCGACATCACCCAGGTCTTCGGTCCGCGCACCGGCGAACACACCGGCCTGTACGTGCAGATGAACGCCGGCAAGCAGAACGTGGCGATCGACCTGACCAAACCGGAAGGTGCCGCCCTGCTCCGCGACCTGGTCGCGCACACCGACATCGTCGTGGAGAACTTCCGTCCGGGCACCGTGGACCGGCTCGGCGTGGGCTGGGCGGCACTGTCCGAGATCAACCCGCGCCTGGTGATGCTGTCGGTGTCCGGCTTCGGCCAGTGGGGACCCGAGGTGGGCCGGCAGGCCTACGCGCCCGTGCTGCACGCGGAGAGCGGGTTGTTGGGTCGCCAAGCCGAGGTGGATGACGTCGAACCCCATGACGTGGTGATGGCGTTGGCCGATTCGGTGAGCTCGCTGCACGGGATGATCGCCGTGCTGGCCGCGTTGCGGCTGCGCGATGCCACCGGGCAGGGCCAGTACCTGGACCTGTCCATGCTCGAGTCGATGTTGGCCACCGACGACTACACGCACTACAGCCTGGAGCGCACCTACCCGGTGTTCCCGGCCACCGGGCTGGTCTTCCCGGCGCCCGGCGGGCCGTTGCTGATCTCCGCGGACCCCAAGTACCTCTGGCACCGGTTGGCCACCCGGCACGGGTTGACCGACCCCGACCCGGACGCACCCACCGGGCAGCGCATCGCCGTCCGGGCCCGTTTGGTGCGCGAGTGGGTAGCCGCGTTCAGCGATCGCGCGGAGCTGATCGTGGCGCTGGAAGCCGCCGGGGTGGCGTGGGCGGAGATCCGCACGCCGGCCACCGTGCTGGACTCCCCCACCGTCATCGCCCGTGAGGTGGTGGCACAGGTGGATGACCACTGCGGAGGGACGCGCCCGGTGATCCGGATGCCCTACCGTTTCTCGGCAGGCTCCTGCGAACCGCGTGGCGGTGCGGCATTTGTCGGCGAGCACAACGCCGACGTGCTCTCCCGCTGGCTGGGCCACGACGCGGCGCAGGTGGAAGCGCTGGCGCGGGCCGGCGCGCTGATCCCGGCGGACCAAGTGGAGGTGCCATGACGTCCTACGGCATCACGGTCATGCGAGGACGCATCCTCGACATCGCCGCGATGGCCGTACAGGCCGAGCGCAACGGCTACGACACCGTGTGGTCGCCGGAGTTCTACACCCGCTCCGCGGTGGTGACCCTCACTCAGATCGCTGCCACCACGCTTTCGGCTCGGATCGGCAGCTCGATCGCCTACGCGGTCGGCCGGTCTCCGTTAACCATCGCCACCGAGGCCCGCAGCCTGGACGAGGTGAGCAACGGACGTCTGGTGCTCGGCCTGGGCACCGGCACCAGGCGCATGACCTATGACTGGCACGGCACCGACCCGACCGCGCCGGCCACCCGCATGGAAGAACTGATCCCGTTGCTGCGCCGCCTCTGGCGGCTGCACGAGGGCCCGGTCCACCACGAGGGCCGGTTCTACCGGGTGGACGTGCGCCCCACTGCCGAGGTCGACCCACCGGTGCGCACGGACCTCCCGATCTATACCGCCGGGGTCAACGACCGCATGGTCCAGGTGGCGGGCCGGGTGGCCAACGGGTTCCTGGGACACCCGGTGTTCTCCCCGGACTACGTGATGGAACATGTCCGCCCGTCCATCGCGATCGGCGCCGCCCGGGCCGACCGGGACCCCGCCGAGATCGCCGTGTGCGGTCTGGTGATCTGCGCGGTGGGCGCGGACGAGGAACAGGCCCGCCGGGACGCCGCCGCGCAATTGGCGTTCTACACCGCGCCCAAGGCCTACGCACCGGTTATGGAACGACAGGGCTTCGGCGCCGCCGCCGCGGCTATCCGCGACGCGTTCGCCGCCGGCGACCTTGACGCCATGGTCGCCGCGGTGCCTGATCGGATGATCGACACCTTCGCCGTAGCGGGCACACCGACCCAGGTGCGCGACCAACTGCGCCGCTACGACAAGGTGCTCGACCATGTGATCGTGTATCCGCCGAGCTTCCGGATGACGGCCGAGCGCTGCAACGCCGCGCTGCGCGCCGCGGTCACCCACGCCACGCCGCGCTGAACCTCACCGGCCTTGGAAGGTCGGCTTGCGCCGGGCGGCCACTTCGGTGATCCCGGTCCAGGCGTCCTCGGTGGTGACGATGCGGGCCATGGCCCGCGACTCCATCTCCAGTTGCGCCTCCAGTGGCAGCTCGTGCACCGACAACAGCAGGTTCTTGATCTCCCCGTAAGCCAACGTCGGGCCCTGCGCCAGTTCCAGCGCCAGGGCGCGGGCCGCCGCGGACAGGTCCGCGTCGTCGACCACCTCGGTGACCAGGCCGCGTCGGCAGGCCTCGGCCGCCGACCATTTCTGATTGCGCATCAGGAACTCCGCGGCGGTGCGCAGGCCCAGCCGACGCGGCAGGTATGCCGTGCCGCCCACGTCGCAGGACAGACCGACGCCGGTGTAAGCGGCGTAGAACGACGCGGAGGAGGCGGCCAGGCAGAAGTCGGCCGCTGCGACCAACGCCGTGCCGCCGCCCACGCAGAGCGCGTGCACCGCGGCGATCACCGGCGCGTTGCCCCGGGCGAAGCGGGACAGCGCGCAGTTCATCGCCCCCGTGGTGTTCTTCACCCACGTGGGCAGCCCGGCCCGGTCCCCGGTCACCGTCTTGAGGTCCAGGCCGACCGAGAAGTACGGCCCGGCCGCGTCGATGAGCACCGCGCGCACGCCGGGATCGCCGTCGCAGGCAGCCGCGATCCAGCTCAGCTCGTCGCAGAACCGTTGGTCGAACGGGTTACCCCGGTCCGGCTGGTTCAACGTGACGTGCGCAATCCCGTCGGCGACGTCGAACAGCGTGGACTCGAGCTTCATGACACTCCTCAGCACACCCCGGCGCAATGCTTTGCGATTAGACAAACAATGTAGGACCCTGCCTGCGAGGGTCACAAGGAATCCCCCAGCAGACAGGCGGTCACCGGCATGACGCACCAGGACTCGATCGACTGGTCGCGGACCCGCTGGGCCGAGGCCGGCCAACCCGACCCGGATCACTTCGCCGCGATGTCCGCCGTGCTGCGGCTGACCCAGGCCATGGGCGCAGCCTTGGATCGCATGCTGCGCGACCAGGACCTCAGTCGCACCGCCTACCTGGTGCTCGCCACGCTGCGCATCGCCCGGGACGGCACGCTGACCATGAGTCAGCTCAGCAAGCGATTGATCATGCACCCCACCACGATCAGCCTGGTCGTCGACCAATTGCAGACCCGTGGTCTGGTGGACCGCGGGCCGCACCCCTCCGACCGGCGCACCGTACTCGCCACCCTCACCCCGGCCGGGGAGGCGGCATTGACCAAGACCAGCGCTGCGTTGGCAGCCGGCGGGTACGGCCTGGACGGGGTCAGCGACCGACTGGCCATCACCCTGACCGAGGTGGTCCGTCAGGTCCGGGTCGCCATCGGCGACGAGTGAACAGGGCGGAGGCCCCCGCGCTGCTGCGCGAGGGCCTCCGGGTCAGCAATAACTACTTCCAGGTGTAGATCACGAACTGGTTGGGGTCGGGAGTGAAGCCGGATGGCGAACCGTCCGGATTGGCCACCGTGTTGGTGGAGTCGTACTTGTACATGAACTCGCGGCCCTGGCCGTAGTTGTGGTTCCAGTTGTCGTTACCACGCTCCGTGGCGGTGTACGCGAAGCGTTGGTCCAGGGAGGCGTCCGATGTGTAGACCTCCCCGTTGTCCCACTGGGCCATGAGCCGTTCGCGGGTCAGGTTCGGGCCGATCGCCTTGGCGGTCTTCTCGAAGATCAACGCGCCCACGTAGGTGGACTGCACGATGTGGTGGTTCGTGCCGCGGTTACCCCGGGCGTACTTGCTCATGGTGGACATGAACTCCGGGCCCCACAGCTTGTACGTCGTGTTGGTCCAGTAACGACCGGTCGGCCACTTGCCGAAGATCGAGCCCAGCACCTCAGCCGCGAGGTGGTTCCCCGAGATGCCCTTCGGCGGGTAGTAACCCTGCTGTGCTGCCTCCACCATGAACTTCGCCATGGTCGCCGGGTTGATCACGTAGTGAATGATGTGCTCCGGGTTGGCCGCCCGCATGGACAGCACGTAGGCCGACATCGAGGTCTCCGAGATGGAGACGTCGGCACGCTTGACCAGCTTGGCGCCACCGGAATCCATGATCTTCTGCACCTGGTTGCAGGCCAGCTGCATCTCCGGGGAGGTCAGGCAGATCATGGCGTAGGTCTTGGGCTGGATCACGTTCTTCGCCCAGTTCGCACCCGACATGGCCTCGTGGATCATCGACATGTGCGTGGGGAACATGTACGGGTCCTGCCACTCGGTCTGCGAGTAGGCCCACTCGCCGAACGAGGGCAGCTGGAACTGCTTGAGGTCGTCGTGGGACGAGGCGCTGCCCCAGGAGGAGATGTTCAACAGGGCGAACACCTTGTCCACGCCGGCCAGCTTCTTGATGCAGGCCTTGGTGCGCGACACCTCACCCGGACCGTCGTCACAGTCGATCAGCGTCATCCGGCGCCCCAGGATCCCGCCCCGGTCGTTGATCGACTCGAACGTCCCCCGGATGCCGTTGACCAGCGGGGTGATCAGCACGTTGCCCAAGGCCATGCCATGCATGGAGATGGTGCCCATCTTGATGGAGTCCTTGGTGACTCCGATGTCGGTGGCGCCGCCCTTGGACGCGGCGATCTTTTCGTTCTCCGCGGCCTGCGCGGCATTGTCGATCGAGGTCACCCCGGCTGAGCCGGACCCGACCGCGCTCTTGGTGGTGCTCGCCTTGGCGGCCTTGGTGGTCGACTTCGCCTTCGCTGTCTTGTCCACGGTGGTCGTGCCCTTGGCCGCCGCCGCAGCAGCCGGGGCCGCCACCGCAGCTGCACCAGCCGCCGCCGGTGCCGCCGCCGGAGCGGCCGCGGCCGCAGCCGGCGCAGCCGGTGCATCAGCCGCCGCGGGTGCCGCCGCGGCCGGCGCGGCCGGCTGTTGGGCGACGGAGCTGTTGTTCGACCCACCACCACATGCCGCCAGTACCAACGCCGTGCTGGCGATCACGGGCACGGTGGCCAACCATCTGTTCTGGATCGTCCGCATGTCCTTTGCCTCCTCGAGGGGCGGACCAGTCATAGGACGTGCAACTTCGGTCGGCGCCACAGACTCGGGACTGCGCCGACCGACGATGAAAAGTCAGTGAATGCTCACCACGGGCAGCTCAGCACGCGTGTGAGCTCACTCACACCCCCCGTATGGGGGGATTGACAGCTTTTGCGGTCGCGTCCGGGCTGGTCAGGGCAGCGCGGCGACCAGTTCGGCCACCGGCTTGCGACGCCCGGTGTAGAAGGGGATCTCGTGACGGGTGTGCTGGCGCGCGCGGCTGGCCCGCAGGTGCCGCATCAGGTCCACCATCCGGTGCAGCTCATCAGCCTCGAACGCGAGCATCCACTCGTAGTCGCCCAGCGCGAAGCTGGCCACCGTGTTGGCCCGCACGTCGGGATATTCGCGGGCCATCTGGCCGTGTTCGGCGAGCATCGCGCGCCGCTCCGCGTCCGGCAGCAGATACCACTCGTAGGAGCGCACGAACGGGTACACGCAGACCCACTCACGCGGCTGCTCGTCGGCCAGGAACGCCGGGATGTGGCCCTTGTTGAACTCGGCCGGACGGTGCAGCGCCAGCTGCGACCAGATCGGCTCACAGCGGCGACCCACCGCGATGCGCCGGAACCGGGAGTACGCCTCCTGCAGGTCGTCCGCAGCCGGGGCGTGCCACCAGATCATGAAATCGGCGTCCGCGCGCAGGCCGGAGACGTCGTACAGGCCGCGGATCAGCACGTCCTTGGCGGCGAGCTGGTCAATCAGCTCGCTGAACTCCGCGGAGATCGGGGCTCGGTCAGCGTCACCCAAGGGCTGGGCCACCCGAAACACCGACCACATCGTGTAGCGCACGACCTGGTTGAGCTCGCGCGCACCCTTGGGCCGGGTCCCCTGGTCGGTCATGCGTCCTCCACCGTGGCTGCTGTCCTGCGCTCATTGTGCCGTTGCGGCGTGACTGCTTCCGCGGCGCGGGCGGCCGAGGCGATACACGCGGCAATACCGATGCCGTCGTAGGCCGCCCCGCACACCGCGAGCCCGGGCAGCCCACCGACGGCGGACCGGATCGAGGCGACCCGGTCGACGTGCCCGACGGTGTACTGCGGCAGCGACCCGCCCCAGCGGGTGACCAGAGCCGCCCGTGGTTCGCCGGAGAGTCCGCAGGCCTCGGTCAGCTCGGTGCGCACCACCCGGATCAGCTCGTCGTCCGGGCGGGCCAGATCGGCGGTCTCGCCGAACCGGCCGACCGAGGCGCGCACCACCACGTCCCCACCCGCCTGCGCACCGGTCCACGCCCATTTGGCAGAGGAGAAGGTGACCGCCTTGATCATCCGACCCTCCACCGCGGGCACCAGGAAGCCACTGCCACGCAACGGCCGCGGACCCGGCGGCAGCACCAGCGTGATGATCGCCGCGGAGGCGTACTCGATCTGCCCGAGACGTTCCGCGGCGCGCGGCACCGCCCCGGCCAGCAGGCGTGCCGCGACCGTGGCGGGCACCGCCAGAATGACCGCATCGGCCTCGATCAACTCCGGCGCGGTGGTCGGCCCGGCGAGCAATTGCCAGTCGTGCTGACGGCGGGTCAGACCGCGCACGGTGACCCCGGTGCGCAGCCGGGCGCCGCTGCCCGCCACCAACGCGGGGATCAGGCGGGCCACTCCCCCGCGGACGCCGGCGAACACCGGGCTCGGGTCCGCCGCGGGCCGGCGCAACCGGTGCCCGGCGAACGCCGCAGCGGCCAACGATGGCGCCGCCGCGCGCAACGACAGCCCGTCGGCGTGCCCGGCCCATACCCCGCCCAGCAACGGG
>Ga0137412_10004568_pt1 | contig 11042 bp, 14 predicted proteins | sample CZODoug2_1_16fun_FD_122160 | JGI IMG/M metagenome (GOLD analysis project Ga0137412, IMG submission 122160) | Vadose zone soil fungal communities from Angelo Coast Range Reserve, California, USA - CZODoug2_1_16fungal (Hybrid Assembly) | ecosystem: Environmental > Terrestrial > Soil > Vadose zone... | reverse complement strand
AGATTGATCTCGCATTACTAACGGATGGCCTACGTGCAGAACGTGAGCAAGGTATTACCATCGATGTTGCTTATAAATATTTTTCCACCCCAATATAATCCGCCGACGTCAGCTGAGGCGAATAAAATAAATTGGGTTTGCCGGAAACCGTCTGGCTGCTGGAGAAACTCAATTTGGGGGCGGTATTATATTTACCCTTCTTCGTCGTAATCACGATGACCCCATTACCCGCCTGGCTGCCCCAGATACTGGCTGCCGCTGCATCTTTAAGTATCGTAACGGATTCTACGTCATCCGGGTTGATATTGGCCAGAATCTGCCCGGTGGAGCTGCCATTATAGGGAAAATTATCCACCACGATCAAAGGTTGGGCGCCCGAATTGATCGTACTCAGGCCGCGGATTGAAAAAGTTGGATTGGCAGTACCATACCCTTCAGTACCACTGCTAACCCTCTTATCGATAACCAAACTACTCACCACCCCATCTAAATGGTCCATTATATCTGGTGATACGACCCGGCTGAATTGCGCACTATCTACCACCTCAAAAGATCCGGTAGCCCGTTCTTTGGAAATGACCTGAAAGCCGGTATGGGCGATAACCTCGACATCACCAAGTGCTTTAGGGGCCTTCTTCATCAGGATAATAAGCCCTTGCTGATTGTCGACGGGGACGCGCCGCCTGCTGTAACCAATATTGGTGACAACCAGGGTGTCGGTGGGCTGAACGCGGTTCAGTTCAAAATGCCCGGCCGCATCGGTCATCGTTGCGCGGGAGGAACCTTTGATCTGGACATAGGCGCCTTCCAAAGGCTCCCGGGCCTCGCCGTAGACCGTGCCGTACGGTTCCCGCCAGCTGGGCAGCACGAAGACGTCGGCGCCGGCGTAGAGGCGGGCGATGCCGTCCGGTCGAGCACGCCGTGGTGCACGACCCGGTCGCCAAGGACGGCGAGGCGGCCCCGGACCCGCTCGGTGTAGGCCGGCTCGACGTCGTCCCGGCCGGCGAGGTGGAGCGTGACCCGGTCGTGGGGGAGGCGGCCCAGTGCGTCGAGCAGCTCCAGCACCCCCTTGCGGGCCATCCAGTTGCCGACGCTGACGGCCGCGGCCCGGCGGCCGTGGCGCAGGTCGGGTACCGGGCCGGTAGGCATGGCCGCCACGTCGCTCCCGGGCGCGATGACCCGAATGCAGTCGGCGGGCAGCCGGTGAGGCGGGGCGACGAGGTCCTCGCGCAGCGACTCGCTGGCCGCGATCAGCAGCCCGCAGCGGCGGTACAGGTTCCGGTCGAGCACGGCCTGGATCCGTCGCCGCGCAGCGCTGTTGTCGATGCCACCCGGCGGCTGGTGGAGAATCGCGGCGAGGGGCCGACGACGGTTGGCGGCCCGCTGGGCCCACGGGGCGACGAGCCAGGCCGCGATGCTGTCGACCAGCAGGACGTCGCCGTGGGCCAGGGTGAAGGGGTCGGGCCACAGCCGCACGGGCACGAACTCGAGCTCGGCGGCGTGGTCACCCGCCAGTTCGGCAAGGCGGCAGTGGTAGAGGTAGCCGCCGCTGAGCTGCTCGGGACATCCGAGGGTCAGAAGGGAGACGAGCATGCGGGTCCTCCACGTCGCCCCGACAGCCTTCGGCCACGACGGACTGTTCGGTGGAGGTGAACGCTACCCGCTCGAGTTGGCGCGCGCCCTGGCCCTGGTCGACGGCGTGCGCTGCGAGCTCGTCACGTTCGGGCGGGAGGCGCGTGTCGAGGAGCACGACGGGTTGCGGATCCACGTTCTGCGCGCCGTGGGCCACCTCGGCGGCCACTCGGCGCACCCGGTCGCACCCGTCACGCCGGGCGACGAACTGGTTCTGATGTGGGTGGAACGCGAACACCGGCTGGCCGTCGGCCTCCCCGACACAGGCATAGCCGTATCGGAACGGGTAGGTGAACGTCCCGTCGAGCGACTCGATGCGATCGTCGAGCGGCACCCCCGGATCGATCTCGCCGCGGTACGCGAGCAGTTCCCTCCCGCCGCTGATTCCCGAGAAGTGTGTGGTGACAACAACCTCATCCGGCCCCGGCTCGGGCAGCGCGACGGCGGCGACTCGGACCTGACGCGGGCCTGCGAACTCGACAGCGGCGGCGGACGAAGGCATCATCTCCTGATTATGGCCGCTGGTGAGCAGGCGAAACGGCACGTCGCGCGAGTGCTGCATGCTCACTGAGGTGGCGCGTGTCCCCATGCCCACGCCGTGGGGTGTATTCGACGTGCGGGCCTTCGAGAGCCCGACCGACCACGTCTACCTGGCCATGGTGCGCGGCAACGTGGAGCACAAGGACGGTGTCCTCGTCCGCCTCCACTCCGAGTGCCTCACCGGTGACGCGCTCGGCTCGCTGCGGTGCGACTGCGGCGTGCAGCTGCGGCTGGCCATGCGCCGGATCGCGGCCGAGGACTGCGGCGTGCTCGTGTACGCCACCGGCCACGAGGGCCGGGGCGTCGGCTTGATCAACAAGCTGCGGACGTACGTCGAGCAGGACAAGGGCCATGACACGCTCGACGCGAACCTCCGCCTCGGCCTGCCGGTCGACGGGCGCACCTACGACAACGCGGCCGCCGTGTTGTCGGCGCTCGACCTGCGGTCCGTGCGGCTGCTGACGAACAACCCGAGGAAGGTCGATGGCATGCGGCGGGCGGGAATCGACGTGGTGGCGGTTGAGCCGCTGCCGACCGCGCCGCACGCCCGCAACCTCGGCTACCTCCGCACCAAAGAGCGCAGGATGGACCATGTGGGGCCGACCGGGTTGGCGGTGACGCCCTGGGAATCCGGTCCCCTGCCGGCCGTCGACGCGAGCGCTCTGCTCGGTGAGGTACGGGCCGCTGAGGACCGGCCCTACGTCGTGCTCAAGTTTGCTCAAACGCTCGACGGACGCATCGCCACGTCCACGGGCGATGCCAAATGGATCAGCGGCGAGGCCGAGCGCCGCATCTCGCACGCGCTGCGGGCCGCGTGCGATGCCGTACTCGTCGGCGTGGGCACCGTGATGACGGACGACCCGCTCCTGACCGTCCGCCTCGTCGCTGGAGCGTCGCCCCTGCGGGTCGTGCTCGACTCGACGCTTCGGCTGCCGCCCACGGCGCAGATCCTCGGCCCGGACGCGGCCACCACAGTGATCACGACGCGGCGCGCGTCGGCCGGCCGCCGGACCGCCCTGCACGAGCGCGGGGTGCGCGTCCACGTCGTCCCGTCCAGCCCCCGCGGCGTCGACCTTCCTGCCGCCCTGGCCCGACTGCGGGCGGCTGGCACGCTGACGCTCCTCGTCGAGGGCGGCGCCCGGGTGATCACGTCGATGCTCGGTGCCGGCCTCGTCGATCGCCTGGTGGTCGGGATCGCACCGACGATAATCGGAGCCGGCACCGAGGCAGTGGGCACACTCGGGATCACCACCGTGGCCGACGGGATCCGGCTCGTCGACCGGTCGGTATACATGCTCGACGACGACATGCTGCTGGCGTGGGACGTTGCGCGTTGCCGTTGAGTTGTTTTGGTGACACGCCTGGGTCGGATTCCGGCGAAGTGCCAGGTAGGAGCGTGTCTGTTGTGAGATTCTGCGGGGGTGTCCGCTGACCGGGCGGCTGCTCCTTCGGGGCATTGCGTTCTTCGAGACGTTCATGGTGAAAAGTTATGAGACCCTTGTCGACTCGGACACCAGGGTCGATGTGAACACCGGCATCGTCGCGGCGAGTCGGCTCCAGGCCGTGACCGGGTCCAGGGACTACAGCATCGATATCCCCGAGATGGTGGCACGGATTCCACGGCGCCGGGCCCGATGTGCATGAGCAGCGCGCCTGGCGTGTGTTCGCTGACCGCACCGGCATCGGCTGGACTGTCACCGGTCACGGTTTCCAGCAATGGGCAGTTCGGATTACGTAGATGAACGTCATTCTGTTCGTGTTCGCCGGCCGCAAGCAGAACATGGAACTCCAGCTCCCGCTAGTCAGGCGCATCATTACTGAGCATCCCAATGTCCAATATCACGTGTGGAATCTGTCGCGTAATGACGACGACAATCATTACCTCCGAGCCATCGAGGGTGAACGCATCACCGTCTTGAATGACTATTTTGGCATCGCCCCGTGGTTGGGGTTCAATGCCGTATATCGTCACTACGCTCACAACCCCAAGTACCGGGATCACCTATTCGTGAAGGTGGATGATGATGTCGTATTCATTGAAACGGGCCGGTTCGGGGAGTTCGTTGACGCCGTGAACGGCAATCGCGCGTCAGTGGTGACCGCGAAAGTCGTCAACAACGGGGCATGCACGCCCACCGAGCCGGGGTTGTGGAGCGGCTTCGAAGCCCTTTCCTTGCCGTTGTTGGATGTTCACCTTAGCGGTGAGTACGCCGTGATGAGCCACACCTACATGTTCAAGCACTGGCGCGAAATGGTCGGCCAACCAGTTAAACTCATCAAGACCCGCGACTGGTTGTCAATCAACACGATTGGCTATGACTGGCGTATGGTCCGCAAAATCGCGCGCCGCGTCGGGACACCATCGCCGGGGGATATCGCGGGCCGCAGCTTCACCCCCAGAATCAAGATCGGCGATGAGGGCATGGTGAACATGCTGCCGCGCTTGATTTTTCAAGGGTTTCTGACCGCTCATCTTTCATTTGGCCCACAGCACGCCCATCTGACCGATGCCCAGTTGTCACTGTGGCGGAAGCGTTACGCCGCAATCGGACAGCAGTATCTCGACGCATGAACGTCGCCATCGTCATCCCTTTCAGAGACCGCGGTAATGACCCACTGCGCCCGGCCAATCTGAGGTGCGTCATCGAGCATTGGGACGGCTGCGATGTGCCTGTCTGGCTCAGCGACGACGGGCGGGTGGGAGACGCACAGTTCAACAGGTCGCAGGCCTACAACCGCGGCGCCTGGTTCGTAGATGCGGATGTGGTCGTGTTCGCAGAGGCCGACATGCTGGTGCCCTACAGCCAGATACGGCAGGCCGTCGCGATGGCGGCAGCGGCCCCGGGTCTGGTGGTGCCGTTCATCCAGTACCGCTACCTCACACCCGAAGACTCCGGCCTGGTCCGCGCGCACGACATCGAGCCCGGCGACTGCATCCCGGAATCCACCATGGACAACGGTGAGAGCATCGGCGCCATCAACGTCGTCAGTCGCGAGACGCTGGACGCGATCGGCCAGTGGGATGAGGTCTTCGAGGGGGCCTGGTACGACGACGTGGCGATGAAGATCGCCTTCGAGGTGTGCGCAGGCCCCACCCGGTGGGTCGATGGCCCGGCCTGGCACCTTTGGCATAAACCAGGTTTGGGTGGGTCGCATCTAACCGCAGAAGACAAGGCTGCTACTGCCCGGAATAAAGAGCGATTAGAGCTATATCGACAGGCCACCACCCCCGAGCGTATCCGCGAGCTGACTGCGGGTGGGCACTAGCTTCGCTTGGGTGTCGATGAAGGTGGCGAAGTTTGGTCATGTCCAGCGCCAGCCCGGTCGGGTCGAGCCCGAACTCGGTGACCATGCGGCGGGAACGCCGGGTCTCGATCTCGCGCAGCTGCCCCTCGCCGAGGCGGTCCATCGCGTCCCAGAACCGACGGTGATCCACCCCGGCCCGGTTCAGCCGCACCCACCGCGGGGTTGCGATCAGGACATGCGGTGAAGCTACTGCTATCCAGGAGGGACTGCGGCGGTTATCGCGGACCGGCCTGAACGCCGACCTTCGAGGCGCTGAAAGTGCTTGCCGCGCAGACTGATCAGCGGTTAGACGGGATTAGACGCGGGCGAGTTCGCCGCCTTCCACCCTGCTCAGCCGCCACTCACCGTCGCCGAGCAGTTCCAAATGCTCCTCGTGATGCTGGCCGACAGTGCTGCGGTGGGTGACACTGACCAGGACGGTGTCCGGGAGCTCGGTGCGCACCATGTCGTACAGCATGAACTCCAAGCCCTCGTCGAGCGCGGATGTCGCCTCGTCGAGGAATGCCACCTTGGGTTTGGTCAACAGGATGCGCGCGAACGCGATGCGCTGCTGCTCGCCGGGCGAGAGCACCTTGGCCCAGTCGGCCACTTCGGAGAGACGCTTTGAGCACTGCGGCAGCGCCACCTTGGTCAGCACACGGTGCAGTTCCTCGTCGGGAATCTCGCCGGGTTCCTTGGGGTAGGACACCACCGCGCGCAGGTCACCGAGCGGTACATACGGCATCTGCGACAGGAACATCGTCTCGTTGGCGCCGCCGGGGCAGCGCAAGGTGCCTGTGGTGTACGGCCACAGCTGGGCCAGGCTGCGCAGCAGCGTGGTCTTACCGGCGCCCGACTTGCCGGTGATGATCAACGTGTCGCCAAGGTTCAGGCGCAGATCCAGCGGCCGGATCAACTGCTCGCCGGCCGGCGTACGCACCTCGACGTCGTCGAGTTCGACCAGGCAGTCCCTGCTGGGCGTGACGGTCAGCGACGGCAGCGCGCGACCCTCCTCGTTGGCCGTCACCAGCCCGTGCAAGCGGATGATCGACGCGCGCCAGCCGGCGAAGCTGTCATAGGCGTTACGGAAGAACGACAGTCCGTTCTGGATGTTGCCGAACGCCGTCGCGGTCTGCGTGACGTCGCCGAACTTGATCTGCCCGGCGAACAGCCGGGGCGCCTGGATCAGCCACGGCGGCAGGACGATGATCTGGCTGATTGAAAAGTTCCAGCCGAAGAAGCGGATCATGCGGTTGATGTAGCGCTTGTAGTTCGACACCACCGGTTGGAATCGCCGATCCAGCTGCAACCGCTCCGCGGCTTCGCCGCGGTAGAAGGCCACCGATTCCGCGGCATCCCGCAACCGCACCAGGGCGTAACGGAACGCGGCGTTGTACTTCTCGTTGTTGAAGCTCAGCCAGATGATCGGGCGGCCGATCCAGAATGCGACGATGGACGCGAGGAGGACGTACGCGAAACCGATCCAGAACATCGCCCTGGGCATGGTGACGCCGAACAGCGTCAAGTTCCCGGACAGGTGCCACAGGATCGCGGTGAACGAGATCACCGAGACGACGGCGTCGATCGCGCCGAACAGCAGCGTGTTGCCGGTGGTGTTGTTCGGGGTGTTGGGCAGCGACCCGACTCCGGCGGTGAAGATGTCGATATCGGACTGGATGCGCTGGTCAGGGTTGTCGATCCGCTCGTCGATGAAGCGCCCGCGGTAATACGCCTGGCCGGTCAACCAGTCACCGGTCAGCCGGTCGGTGAGCCAGACCCGCCAGGCCAGCATGAACCGCTGCATCATGAACAGGTCGAGCATGACGCGGGCGACGTGCACGGTGGCCAGGATCGAGAAGATGCCCAGCGAGGTATAAAAGCCGTGCTTGCCAGACTCTTTGACCGCTTCGTCGCCTGCGCCGATGCCGGTGAACGCGGCCTGCGCCGCCGACATCATGTCGTTGCCCTGATAGCTGAACAACACGTTGAGGCGCACCCCGACGATCACCGACAGCAGCAGTGCCGCCAGCCACAGCCACACCTTCACGCTGTGCGGGCCGGTGAAGTAGGCGCCGGTGATGCGCCAGAACTGCCGGCCCCACGTCGTATAGCGCGCAATCAGCACCAGCACCACCAGGGTGCACACCGCGGCGATCGCCCACGCCCTGGCGATCCAGATCGCCGAATCGAACAGCGCGCGCCCCCAGTCGATCGAGAAGGTAAACAGATCGTTCACCAGTGACTTCTCCTACCCCGGGGTTCTCCCGTATTGGCAACTCTGCGGCGAAGCTACCGCAGCGACCGCCCGCGACGACGCCGCGCAGCTTTCAGCGGAACGTCGCCTTCAGGTGGCGCACCAGCTCGTCGGTGTCGACGACGCCGCGCGCGGCGATACCGAGGTAGCCGTCGGGACGAATGACGAACACGGACGTGTATCAAGGTGGCTGCGGATCCCAATGATCCGATTGTGGCCCTGTTGGACACCGGTAGCTATCCCACGACGGCGGGGCCGCCGGCCGGTGCGGTGGGCAACAACAACCTCGCCGCCGCAGAACCGCTGTTAGGGTCGTGGGGGTTTGGTGCGGCTGCTCAGCACAGAGGCCGCGACGAATACCACGGTGAGCACTTCTGCGATCGCGCTGACCGCCGCCTGCGGTGATGGGTTCCATCCCCGTTCGGCGAATCCGAAGAGCCCGACGGTGCGCGACAGCGCGAACGCGACCAGTGCGCCGGCGGAAAGCACGCCCGCGACCCACCGCAGCCAATCCGGTCCGCCGGCGAGGATCAGCAGGGCCAGGACACAAAAGACGATGGCCTGCCCCAAGAACCCCGGGCCGATCGTGGGGATGTCGCGGTAGCCGTTGACATACAGGTAGGCGTGAATGACGCCGCTGACCGCGAGCGAGGCGCTGATGGCCAGCCGGATCGCCACCGCGATAACCGTTGATCTCATTGCACTGTCGGCTCTTTCAGGGCGAGGGCGTGTTGGCCCTTGGTGTGGAGAAGTCCTTCCGCTCGCGCGGCCATGGCATGGTCCGCTTACGTTATTCACGACGCGGGGCTGACAACAGTTCACTGCCTGGCCATACGCTGCGTCGTGGGCCGGAGGCCATGGCAAGGCGGCCAGGGACGGCCGCCACCTCGCCGGCTCCGTGAACCACGGCGCCAACATGCCGGCTCATGGCAGTAGCGCAAGTTCGGCGAGCGCTGTGTCCGCGAAGCGTTCCCGTGTGTGCGGCATGAAGCCGTCCTGACCGACGAACTCGCCAGGCGGGTACGCCGACAGTCTGGCTCGGGGCAAGGCCCGGTCGAAGGGGGCGCGCTCATCCTGGTTCATGGCAACCCCCGTGGGAATGCAGTTGACGGTCAGGAACGTTGGGCGTCTCCATAAGTACAGATGTTCTACGTGCGTTGCTAGCGTCGGTCCAGTGGAGGCGAGGTGAGCGGCTCGTGAGGGGTCAGGTGTTGGCGGAGGCGGCATGACGACCGGACCGGTGCGGGCCAGCTCCGAGTGGCTGAGGTTGCGGGAGGCGGCCGACGCGGCAGCCCGCGCGTCCGAGCTCGTCGAGAAGGTCCGGTCGTACCTGCCGACCCACGGCGGGGCGACCATCCACGACCTCGGTTGCGGCACCGGGTCGATGGCCCGCTGGCTCGCGGTGCGGCTGCCCGGACCCCAACACTGGGTCATATACGACAGGGACGACGAGCTGCTCACCCTCGCCGCCGCAGACCCGCCGGACAGGGCCTTCGACGGCACGCCGGTCACGATGGAGACCCGTCGGCGCGACATCACCCGGATGGAGCTCGTGGAGCTGGCGGGCGCAGCTCTCATCACCGCCTCGGCGCTGCTGGACATGATGACCGCCGAGGAGCTCGAACGACTCGTCGCCACCTGTGCCGGGGCGGACTGCCCGGTGCTGATCGCCCTCAGCGTCACAGGCCGTGTCGAGATCACGCCGGCCGAGCCGTTCGACCAAAGCGTCACAGACGCGTTCAACGCCCACCAGCGACGCACCACAAGCGCCGGAAAGCTGCTCGGTCCCGACGCGGTCGGCGCCGCGGTCGACGGCTTCACCCGGCTGGGCCTCGAAGTCCTGGTCCGCCCGAGCCCGTGGCGGCTCGGCCCCGGTCACGCCGCACTCGCGGCCGCGTGGTTCACCGGCTGGCTGGCCGCGGCATGCAAGCAGCGACCCGAGCTGCGGGCCCATGCTCTGTCGTACGCAAGGCGACGCCTGGCCGAGGCAGCCGCCGGCCACCTGTCTGTCACCGTGCACCACCAGGATCTGCTGGTGCGGCCGAGATGACAGCTCAGAAGTCGACGGCCAGTCCGTGCCCTACGCCTCGGCGTCGAGCAGGTCATCGCACGGGAGGTCCAGCGTGTGCGCCTCTGCCGGCCTTCGTGGCTGCACCGCGGTCGGCACCCGCTCCGCGACGGTGACTCCGACCTGCGCGATGCGCCGGACCGCCTCGAGCAGCTGCGGCCCGCAGTCGCACCGCTCGCGCCCAAGGACGTCGCCGGTGAAGCACTCGCTGTGGATCCGGACCAGCAGCACGACCTTGGGATCCGCAGACACCGCCGCCAGCCGGGCCGAGGGCGAGATGCTCCGGGCCGTCGGCGAGCCCGTCGAAGGTGTAGACCCGCGCGGTCGTGCCGAATCCGTCAGCGAACCGCAGCGGCAGCATGACCTGGGTACGGATCGTCGCCGCGGGCAGGTGCATCGTGCTCTCCTTCAGTCCCGGTCGAAACGGTCCGAGAGCGCGTAGCGCAGGAGTACGACGTCGCCGAACCGGCGCACCTCCGCCAGCTCCGCACGGCGATCTGGGTTCCACGGGAAGCTTCCGTCGCCGACGAACCGCTGCGCCCGGGAGTCGCCCACGAAGAAAGGCGCCACGACCAGGTGCAGCTCGTCCGCAAGGCCGGCCGTGAGGAACTGGGTGAGGATCTTCCCGCCCCCCTCGACCATCAGCCGCCTGACGCCGCGGGCGCGCAGGTCCTCGCTGATCCGGCACATTTCGATCGGCCGACCGCCGTCGACGACCGTGGCGACCGCCCCGAGCCGGCACCGAGCCTCCGCCACGGCGTCGGTGGGACAGTAGACCAGCTTCTCGGTGTCACCGGTGGCGAAGAAGGCGGCGCACGGGTCCAGCTGAGCGCGACTGGTGACGGTCACCTTGATCGGGGTTGGCGGCAGGCCGCGGGCGATGCGCTCGGCGCGCCGCGACGGCATACGCACCAACAGCCGGGGGTTGTCGTTGCGCAGGGTTGTGGCACCCACGAGGATCGCGTCGCTGTCCGCACGCACGGAGTCGACCCGGTCGAGGTCGGCATCATTGGACAGCATGAGACGGTCGTCGGTCGCGGTGTCGATGTAGCCGTCGATCGACATGCCGCAGCTGAGCAGTGTGTACGGGCGTTCAGGCATGTACGACGCCCCCGACTCGCTCCGCCTGCGCCCCAGTCAGCTCGCACGCGCCGTCCCGACGGTGCCCTCGCCCGGCCACCAGCACGACGGCACCGGGCAGGGTGGCGACGAGCGCGAGCACGCCGTACACCACCGCAACGGTGACGCCCTCAGCAGCGCTCA
>Ga0137412_10004567_pt1 | contig 11043 bp, 9 predicted proteins | sample CZODoug2_1_16fun_FD_122160 | JGI IMG/M metagenome (GOLD analysis project Ga0137412, IMG submission 122160) | Vadose zone soil fungal communities from Angelo Coast Range Reserve, California, USA - CZODoug2_1_16fungal (Hybrid Assembly) | ecosystem: Environmental > Terrestrial > Soil > Vadose zone... | reverse complement strand
ATAGGCAGGAAGATCTCGTTGGCGGGGCGATCTTCCTGCACGGGCTGCCCGTGCCCAGGCACAGCGCTCATGCTCCCGGCCGAGCAGGTCGATGTTGATGATCATGGAGTTGTGGTCGAATAGCAGCCACAACTCCATGATCATCAGCCGTCCGCGGCCCGCTGGTACGGAGTGCGTTCGAGGGCGAACACGGAATTCTCTTCGGCGGCCACGAACCACGGGAAGCCCATGCGGCCGACGGCGTGCACCCGGGTGGGGTCGATCCGGTTCGGCTCGGCCGTGATCGAGTCGTCGACGGTGATACACACGACCTCCGCCAGCACGATGTGGACGCCGGAGAAGCAGGACAGCTGATCACCGCGGTCGATGACCTCGCGCACGACGCACTCGAGGTGTGCGGGGCTCTCGGCCAGTGACGGCGGCTGGATCCGCTGCGAGGGCACGGCGTTCCAGCCGGCGATCTCGGCCTCGCTGACCCCGCGCGGGTACTCCCGCGCCACGGTCTCGATGTGCTCGCTGAGCCCGATGGTGGTCACGTTGATGACGAACTCGCCCGTGCGCTGCAGATTGAGCCAGGTGTCCTTCGGCCGGCCGGACTCGTGCAGAGCTCCGACGGTGACGGCGAGCATCGGCGGCTCGCCGCTGATCGGCATGTAGTAGCTGAACGGGGCGACGTTGAGGCCGCCGTCCTCGTCGAGGGTGCTGATCATGGCGATCGGCCGGGGCACGATCAGCTGCGAGAGCAGCCCCTGCTTCTGGGCCGGCGTGCGGCCGGCGAGGTCGATCACGGTCATGGTCACGGTGCCCCCTCGTACTCGTGTGCGGTGATCTCGGGCCAGCGGTGCGGGACCTCGATGCCAGCCCGCCGCAGCAGTGCCGCCGAACGCTGCGCCGCCTCGTGGCGCAGCACGTCGAGGTCCACGGTCAGGATGTGGCGATCGCGAACGACGATGCGCCCAGCGACCACCACGTCGCGCACCGAGGACGACGCGGCTCCCCAGACCAGTTGCCGGGCGATGTCACCCCGCGGGACCCAGGCGATGTCGCGGGTGTCGAGCACGACCAGGTCGGCCTGCTTGCCCACTTCGATCGACCCGGCCACGTCGCCCAGCCCGACCGCGCGGAAGCCGTCGATCGTCGCCAGGGCGAACGCCTCGTCAGCGCGCAAGGCCTCCGGCCGGCCACGGTCGCGTTCCAGGGCGGTCAGCAGCCAGGCTGTACGTAACACGTCCGGGACGTCGCCGGCGTTGTGCGCGTCGCCGCCGAGCGCGAGGCGCCCACCCCGGCGCACGAACTCCCCGTGCCGGCCGGCTCGGGTGTAGCCCTGCCCCAAGCGGAGGTAGGCGCCGGGACAGGATGCGATCGCCGCGTCGGCGGCGAGCACCGCCTCGAGCTCGGCGTCGTCGAGCCAGACCGCGTGGCCGAGCACCAGCCGGGGCGAGAGCACCCCGAGCCGTTCGAGGTGGACGATCGGGCGCCGGCCGCTGCGGACGGCGTAGGCGCGCACGTCACCCTCGCCGGGCGACATGTGCAGCGTCAGGCCGACGTCGAGGCGCTCGGCCAGCTCGGCGGCACCGGCGAACAGTTCGTCGCTGGCGAGGTCGTGCCCGACGAGGGTTACCCATCCCTCGACGAGGTTGCCGGCGGGCAACGCCTTGACCGTCTCCTCCTGTCGCGCGAGCACCTCGTCGACGGGCGCCGAGAACGGCACGCCGTCGACGTCCCACCCCCACCGGCCGACCCGGCCGCGGATGCCGGCGGTGGCCAGCCCGTCGGCCACGCGCAGCGGGTGGGCGACGGTGCCCGGTTCCAGGATCGTCGTGACGCCGAGCAGCAGCGACTCGACCGCGGTGATCGTCGCCGAGAGCTCGTCGTCGTCACCACTGACGGCGCCGTGCAACGGAACCGCCCAGTCGAAGATCGACTGATCGGCGCTGATGTCGTCGGGAATCATGCTGCGCACCAGCGGATCAGTCGTCGTGTGCTGGTGCGCGTTGAGCAGGCCGGGCACGACGATGCACTCACGTGCGTCCAGCTCGGCGGCCGCCGGGAAGCGGGGCCGCAGCTCGGCCGCCGGACCGATCGCCGCGATCCGTCCGTGCGAGACGGCGATCGTCGCATCGGTCACGACTCGGCGACCCGCGTCCATGGTGACGACGTCCGCGCCGAGGACGAGCAGATCGGGTGCGGTGTTCGTCATGGACGCGCGATCACCGGGCCGCGGTGCGGGGCCGGCCGGTCTCGCCGCGAAGCAGATCGTCCGCGGCGAGCGCGAGGTGCAGCACCGCCGCGTGCCGGGGCTCGAGCGGGTCGACACCGAGCAGCGACTTGAGCAGCCCGACGCGGTAGCCGACGGAATTGCGGTGCAGGTGCATCTGGTCGGCGACGGCCTGCCGGCTGCCCTTGGACGCGAGCCACGCCCGTAGCGTCGCCAGCAAGTCCGGACGGGCGAGGATGGGGCCGAGATGCCGCTCGACGAACCAGCGCAGTCGCTCCGGCGGCGTGGCCAGCAGCACTTGCAGCAGCCCGGCGTCGGCGAAGGGCAGCACCGGGCTGGTCGTCGCGTGCAGCAACCGTTCCGCATCGGCGAACGACGTCCGGTAGTCCTTCGGCGCGCCGACACGGGCGCCGCACGCCGCCCGGACGGTGCCGACGCCGACGGACAACTCGATACGCTCGCACACCTTCTGCAGGTCGTCCCCGTCGGCCGCGACCAGGTAGGCGACATCGCCGTCCTGTTCGATCGGCCGGTCCAGCCAGGAGATCGCCGTCGTCCACGCCCGGCGCCGCGAGCCGACGTGGCGCAGCGCGGCGCCGCACCCGGGCCGGCCGAGGTCCAGCCCCGCCTGCGCCGCCGACCGCAGGATCGCCTCGGGCGGGCCGACCTCCCCGCGGCGCAGCGCGGCGATCACCTCGGCCGGGTCGCCGTCGCGCTCGATCTGGGCCGCGTCGCACCGCACGGCCTCGATGGCCAGAGCGGTCACGACGCCGCGCAGCAGCATGACCTGGCGGTCGGACACCGGTTCGGCGAGCAGCACCAGACCGCGGGTGCGCTCGCCGCAGCTGACGGTGGCGGCCCGTGCCTGCCAACCGTCGCGAGCCGTCACCCGGGCCGAGCCCGCCGCGATCGCGGCACCGACCTCGCCGGGACCCAGTCCGGATCCGGCATCGGTGGCGGCGAGCAGCGCGCCGTCAGGGGCGACGAGGCGGCAGTGCCGGCCGGTCGCTGACCGCAGTCGTTCCAGCAGCTGCAGCCACCCGGCCCCGCCGAGCGCGGCGGCGGTCGCCAGTCGCTCGAACTCGACCAGCGGATCCGCGGGAGGCGTCCGGCTCACTGCCCGGGTCATGTCACGACGCCTAAGGCCCGAGCAGGCGGACGGCGACCGCCTTCTCCTGCGTGTACTCCCGCAGCGCGCCGTACCCGCCGCCGCGGCTGAATCCGCTGTCCTTCTGCAGGTTGAACGGGAAGCCGATCACGCCGGCGTCGTGGAACTGGTTCACGGCCACCTGCCCGGCCCTGACCTCGGCGGCCAGGCGCAGCGCCCGGGAGACATCGTTGGTCCAGATGCAGGCCAGCAACCCGAAGTCGCTGTCGTTCATCAGCGCGGTCGCCTCGTCCGTCCCGCTGAAGGCCTGCACCGCGAGCACCGGGCCGAAGATCTCCTCGCGGGCCAGACGCAGGTGCGAGTCGACGTCGTCGTACACGGTGGGTGACACGTACCAACCGTCGCCGAGCGGGGCGCCGCCGGTGACCAGCCGCGCCCCGTCGGCCCGCGCCTGCTCGAGATGGCCGCTGACCCGGCGGAACTGGGCCGCGCTGATCAACGGGCCCATGTCCAGGTCGGCATCCCAGGGCCCGAGCCGGGTGGCCGCCATCGCGGCCGCGACCCGCTCGACGACCTCGGCGTGGACCGGCCGCTCGACGATCAGGCGCGAGCCCGCATAGCAGTTCTGGCCGGCGTTCTCGGTGATCGAGCCGACGATCGCCGGGATCGCGACGTCGAGGTCGGCGTCGGCGAAGACCACGTTGGGCGACTTGCCACCGAGTTCGAGCTTCACCGGGACGAGGTTGCGCGCGGCGGCGGCCATCACCGCCCGTCCGGTCGCGGTCGAGCCCACGAAGCTGATGTGGTTCACGTCGCGATGCGCGGTGAGCGCCGCGCCGGCGTCGCCGCCGAGCCCGGTGACGACGTTGAGCACGCCCGGCGGGAGCCCGGCCTGCCGGGCCAGCTCGGCCAGCGCGAACGGGGTCAGCGGCGCGATCTCGGACGGCTTGAGCACGACCGTGTTTCCCGCCGCGAGCGCCGGAGCGACATTGGCCGCGGTGAGCACCGCCGGGACGTTCCAGGGGATCAGCACCGCGCACACGCCGTAGGGCTCGGGACGGGTGTAGCCGAGGTAGTCGGGGGTGCGGGTGGGCAAGGTCACGCCGGTGAGCTTGTCGGCGGCGCCGGCGAAGTAGTCGATGATGCCGTGCGCGATGTAGATGTTGAGGCGACCGCCGGACAGGGGCTTGCCGACGTCGCGAGCCTCGGTCGCGGCCAACTCCTCGACGTGGGCCATGATCAGGTCGGCCCAACGGCGCAGCAGCGCGCCGCGCTCGGACGGGTTCGTCGCCGCCCAGCCCGGGAACGCCCGGCGGGCCGCGGCGACCGCGTCGTCGATGTCGTCGGCACCGGCCCGGGCAACCGTCTGGATCGCGTCGCGGGTGGCCGGGTCGACGACCTCGAGTTCGCCCTTGTCGCGTGCCGGCATCCACTCCCCGCCGATCAGCTGCTGGGCCGGGGGAGGCTGGAGGCTTGGCACGCAACGATCCTTGACCGGCTCCGTTACGCATGTCAAGATGCGGTCTCGTCTAGTGAGCGTGTCGAGGAGTGCCGGTGCGAGCTACTGCGGCCCTGCTCGAGCAGTCCGGAGCCCCGTTCGTCCTCACTGACGTCGACCTCGACGAGCCCCATCCGGACGAAGTGCTCGTCCGGGTGGCCAGCGTCGGCATCTGCGGCACCGACCTGGAGTTCGCCAACTTCTTCCCGACGCCCGCGGTGCTCGGCCACGAGGGCGCGGGCGTCGTCGAGCAGGTTGGCTCGCGGGTCACCACGGTACGGCCGGGCGATCACGTCGCGATGTCTTTTGCCTCGTGCGGCGCCTGCTCGCTGTGCCTGACCGGTTCACCCGCGTACTGCCGCAGCTTCGACGCCGTCAACTTCGCCGGGCGCCGGCCCGACGGCTCCTCGGCGATCTCGAAGGACGGCGTTGTGGTGAACGGCCACTTCCTCGGCCAGTCGTCGTTCGCCAGTCATGTGGTGGCCCCGGAACGGGCAGTCGTCGCGATCGACGCGTCGATCGACCTCAAGCACGTCGGCCCGTTCGGCTGCGGATTCCAGACCGGCGCGGGCGGCGTTCTGAACGTGCTGCAGCCTCGGCCCGGCTCGACGATCGCCGTGTTCGGGGCCGGAGCCGTCGGCGCGGCCGCGATCATCGCCGCCACGCTGAGCGGATGCGCCGTGATCGCGGCCGTCGACGTCAACCCGGCGAAGCTCGAGGCCGCCCGCGGCTTCGGCGCCACGCACGCCGTCGACTCCACCGACGCCGCCGCGACCCTCGCCGCCATCGTCCCGGAGGGCCTCGACTTCGCGATCGACACCACCGGCCGCGAGGACGTGCTGCGTACCGCGGTAGAGGCGCTGGGCCCGCTGGGCCGGGCCGGCGTGATCGGCATCGGACCCAGCGAATCGATGAGCTTCGAGTGGCGCAGCATCCTCAACGGGCGCAGCGTCACCGGGATCATCGCCGGCAGCAGCCTGCCGCAGCTCTTCCTGCCCAGACTGCTCGAGTTGCACCGCCAGGGCCAGTTCCCGGTCGACCGGATGATCAGCTACTTCCCGTTCGAGAAGATCAACGAGGCCGTCGCCGCGATTCGCAGCGGTGCGGTCGGGAAGGCAGTGCTGACGCTGTGAGTGGTTTCGACCATCACTCCGACCAGGCGAACGCCGACCCGGTCGCGTACTACGCCGCCTTCCGCGAGCGCTGCCCCGTTGGTCGCACGGACGCTCACGGCGGCTTCTACTTCACGACGCGTTACGCCGATATCGCTCGCATCGCCCGCGACGACGCGACGTTCTCCTCCGCCCGCAGCGACCATGGCGGGACGGGTGTGGGGATCGTCATCCCCAAGGGACACGGGCTCGAGCAGTACCCGATCGAGCTCGACCCGCCCCGATCGACCGACTTCCGCGAGCTGATCAACCCGCTGCTCACCCCGGACGCGGTCGATCGGCTCGTCCCGATGATCGCCCGGCACGCCGCCCGGATCGTCGACGGGTTCATCGAAGCCGGCTCGTGCGATTTCGTTCGCGACCTCACCAATCCGTTGCCGGCCGCGGTCACCCTCGACTGGTTGGGCTTCCCGGAAGCGGACTGGCCCCGGCTGGCCGGCCCCATTCACGACATCTTCGCCGCGGTGGCCGGCAGCGAGCGGGCGATGCGCGGTGCCGCCGGCCTGGCCTTCATGGACCAGCGCATCCGCGAACTGATCCGCGACCGCCAGGACGACCCGCGGGCCGACGCGGTCAGCGAGATCGTCGACGGGCGCCACGTCGACGGCTCGGCGTTCAGCGAGGACGAACTCGTCTCGGTCATCGGGCTGCTGATCGCCGGCGGCGTCGACACGACGACGTCGCTCACCGGCTGGACGTTGGTGCACCTCAGCGCCCACCCGGAGCAACGGCAGCGGCTCATCGAGTCCCCGGACCTGCTCGACACGGCCACCGAGGAGTTCCTGCGCGCGTTCGCTCCCTCGCAGTCGATGGCCCGCACGGCCACCACGGACGCCGAGGTGGGCGGCTGCCCGATGCGGGCCGGCGATCGGGTGCTCATCCCGTGGGTGGCCGCCAACCACGATCCGGCCGTCTTCCCCGATCCCGAACAGGTGCGCCTGGACCGCGACGCGAGCCGCCACCTCAGCTTCGGGATCGGCACCCACCGCTGCGCGGGCGCGCACCTCGCCCGGGCGATGTTCCGCGAGATGATGACGCAGGTTCTCACCCGGCTGCCCGACTACCGCGTGATCGAGGACGGCCTGATCCCCTACCCGACGCGGGGCAACCAGACCGGATGGGACGCCATTCCGGCGGTATTCACGCCCGGTTCCCGAGCCGATGGCGCCACCGTCGCGGGCCGCGAACTGCGCATCCCGGTGCCGCTCACCGTCACCGACGTCCGGGTCGAGGCCGACGAAGTGCTGTCAGCGCGGTTGGCTCGCCCCGACGGGGCCGACCTGCCCGCGTGGCGACCGGGTGCGCACATCGAACTGCGCCTGCCGTCGGGGCGAGTCCGCCAGTACTCGCTGTGCGGTGACCCGGCCGATCGCGCCGGCTGGCGGATCGGAGTGCTCCGCGAACCGGCCGGCCGAGGTGGCTCGCTCGAACTGCACACCCTCGCCGAGCCCGGCGCGACCTTCGTCGTACGCGGCCCGCGCAACCACTTCCCCCTCGTCGACGCCGAGTCCTACCTCTTCCTGGCCGGTGGAATCGGAGTCACCCCGATCCTGGCCATGGTGCGCGCCGCCGCGACAACCGGCCGGCCGTTCTCCGTCGTGTACGGCGGCCGCACGCGCGCATCCATGGCCTTCGTCGACGACCTCAGCGCGGCCGCCGGGGACGCGTTGACCCTGCTCCCCCAGGACGAGCACGGACTCCCCGACCTGCCAGCCGTGCTCGCCACCGCGGGGCCCGGCACCGCCGTGTACTGCTGCGGACCGGCCCCGATGATCGCCGCTGTCGAGAGCCACTGCGCCGAGCTCGGGCTCTCGAGCCGGCTGCACGTCGAGCGTTTCACGGCGGGCGACGACCTCGAGGTGGCCATGGACGCGGCCGAGAACACCGCGTTCGACGTGCACCTGGCGCGCTCCGAGCGCACGATGCACGTCCCACCGGACAAGCGGCTGATCGAGGTGCTGCAAGCGGCCGTGCCCGGGCTCAGCTACGACTGCGAGAAGGGCTACTGCGGTGCGTGCGAGACGCGCGTTCTCAGCGGGACGCCCGAGCATCGCGACTCCGTGCTCACCGAGGACGAGCGCGCCGCGGGGCGGACCATGATGATCTGCGTCGGGCGGTGCAAGAACGGGCGACTCGTCCTGGACCTCTGAGTGCACCGCGGCGTCACCCGAAGGCGCGGACCGCGAGCCAGGCCCCGACGACGATGCCGAATGCGACGACGCACGTGCGCAACACCTGCTCGCTCAGCCGCGTGGCCACGCGCCCGCCGACGACCCCGCCGAGCAGGGACAGCGGCGCCACGAGCGCCGCCGCGACCCAGTGGACGGGGCCGAACGCGGCGAACACGACGAGTGACACCGTCGCCACGAGCAGCTGGACAACCCCCTTGAGGACGTTGACCTGCCGCAGCGGGGCGGCCATTGTCAGTCCGAGCAGCGCCATGAGGATGACGCCCAGGCCGCCGCCGAAGTAGCCGCCGTAGATCGACCCCACGGTGGCACCCGTGAGCAGCTGCCGAGGCCGGTTGCCGGAGTGGGTGCCCAGCCATCGCTTGATGCGTGGCTGTGCGGCGACGAGCGCGCTGGCCCCGAGCACCAGGAACGGAACCGCGACGGTGAACGCCCGGGCCGGCGTGAGCAGCAGCAGCGCGCACCCGCCCGCGGCGCCCAGCACCGAGGCCAGCAGCACCGGCCACATCGCCCGTCCGGGGCGATCGGACTTTCCCAGCGCCACGACGTTGCCGAAGTAGCCCGGCCACAGCGCCACGGAGTTGGTCACGTTGGCGGACACGGTGCCGAGGCCGCCCGCGACCAGCGCCGGAAAGAGCAGCAGGGAGCCGCCGCCCGCGATGGCGTTGACGAATCCGCCGATCAGCCCGGCAGCGGACACGAGCACGAGCTGCCCGGCGTTCACCGGCGATTCGATCCATCACTCATAGCGAGACGACATGTTGCCATACGGAACACGTTTACGAGCATGTGCGCCGGCCGAAACACCACGGCAACAGCCGGTTCCTACGGTCGCAACGACGCGATCACGGAGGACGCCGATGACGGCTACCGCCTTGCCCCCCTTCGACGTCGAGGCGACCGGCTTCCCCGTCGTACAGCCCCGTTCCGGGGATATGCCCGGCGACAGCTACCTGTCCGCCGAGCCGGAGAACACGCTGTGGGGACGCCTCCCCTGCGCGGCCGACGAACCGCGCACGGCAGTGCGACCGGGTGACGTGATCACCGTCGACACCCTTAGCCACGAGGGCATCCTCGAAGACCAGGGCCGCGACCCGCACGACTTCTTCGCGCGGTACGGCATCGCCGGGGACGCCGTGCTCGACGACGCGGCCGCTCTGGCCGCGAGCGACTCGCCCCACGACTTCGACCTCGACGGTCCGCACGTGATCACCGGTCCGATCGCCGTGCGCGGCGCGAAGCCGGGCGACCTGCTGGCGATCACCGTGCTCGAGCTGGTGCCGCGCGTGCCGTACGGCATGGTCTCGGCCCGGCACGGCTTCGGCGCACTGCCCGGTGAGATGCCGACGCTGCCGGGGCCGGTGATCACCTTCGCCACCGCGCACGCCGACGATCGCGGCGCCTGGGGCCGGATGGCCGCCGACCCGAACGACCCGAGCCGCGGCGCGCTCCGGTTCCCGCTGCGACCCTTCCTCGGCGTCATGGGCGTGGCCGTCCCGGGTGACGTGCGGCCACACTCCGTGCCGCCGGGCCGCTACGGCGGCAACATCGACGTAGCCCTGCTCGGGGAGGGTGCCACGTTCTACATCCCCGTCCAGGTCGACGATGCACTCGCGTACTTCGGCGATCCCCACTTCGCACAGGGCGACGGCGAGGTGGCCTTGACGGCGTTCGAGGCGTCGCTGCGCGCCACCGTCAAGCTCGACGTCATCCCGGGTGGCGCCTCGATGCGCCCGGGCAACGGGCGAATATCTCCGTTCGCGGAGACGGCCGATCACCTGATCCCGATCGGCTTGGACGAGGACCTGGACGAGGCGATGCGCGAGTGCGTCCGCTGCGCGTTGGATCTGCTCGGGACCGACTACGGCATCGACCGGCACACGGCTATGGCCTACCTCAGCGCCGCGGGCGACTTCGCCGTGTCGCAAGTCGTCGATTCGGTCAAGGGAGTTCACGGCACGATACGAAAGGCCGACTTCGCCGAGGTTTCCGCGCCGGCGGAGCCTGGCCAGGACGGATAGATCTGCGACCATGACGGTCATGGCCCGGACCAGCCTGGTCGAGGACTACTTCCTGACGGCTTACCTGCTCGACAACGGCAGGTTGGCGCCGTCCGCCACGGGCCTCGACTACGGACTGAGCGGGGCGGCGCTGCTCGAATTGGCTGCCGCGGCCCGGATACGGGTTCGGTCCGGCGCCGTGACCGTCGTCGATCCTCGACCAACCGGTGACGACGTCCTCGATCAGTTGCTGCGGTGCATCGACGCAACCAGTCGACGGGAAAGCCCTCAGTGGTGGCTGGCCAAGCTGCGGTCCCAGACCCGTCGAGCCGTGGTGGCAAGGCTGGTGCAGCGGCAGCTGATTGCCGCCGTCGTCCCGCGCACACCCCGCATGATCGGGGTTCGCAAGTTCCACGTCTGTCACCACCCGACCCGACACGACGTCATCGAACGATTGACGCTTTCGCTGGTCGCTGATTCCCTCGTCGACGCCCGCACGGCGAGCTTGGTAACGCTGCTCGACGCGTGCGGCGTACCGCCCGCATCGGTCATCGACCTCATCAATGCGCCGGCCGCCGACCTGCGATCGGAATGGCCGCGCTTGCCGCAAGACGCCGCGAGCAGGCACATAACCGACGCCGTCGGCCGTTCGGTCGACGCGTCCACGCTGGCTGCCTGGGTCTAGGAGGCCGCTGAACAGCAGCCTCCTAGTGTCCTGCGCCAGAGATTCGTGGTGAATGTCCGGTGTTGTTTCCCGGCCGGGTCGACCAGGTCTGGGTATCGATTTCTGGCCGGCTCGGCCGGGAGCATGAGCACTGTGCCTGGGCACGGGCAGCCCGTGCAGGAAGATCGCCCCGC
>Ga0137412_10004565_pt1 | contig 11044 bp, 10 predicted proteins | sample CZODoug2_1_16fun_FD_122160 | JGI IMG/M metagenome (GOLD analysis project Ga0137412, IMG submission 122160) | Vadose zone soil fungal communities from Angelo Coast Range Reserve, California, USA - CZODoug2_1_16fungal (Hybrid Assembly) | ecosystem: Environmental > Terrestrial > Soil > Vadose zone... | reverse complement strand
CAGCCTGATCATTTTCCTGCTGTCCCGGTTCCTGATGACCTGGGTGATCGGAAAGATCCGCGCCACCAAGGTGCTCGCGATGCTCGCCGGCCTCGCCGTGCTGCTGTGTCTCTACGCCATGGCGGCACCCAACATCACCGGGGTCATCGCGCTGGTCGCGGTCTCGTTCTGCCTGTCTTTGATGTTCCCCACCATCTACGGGGTGGCCCTGCGCGGCCTCGGCCCGGCCACCAAGCTCGGTGCCGCGGGACTGGTGATGGCCATCGTCGGCGGTGCGATCATGCCCCTGGTCCAGGGCGCGACGCTGGACGCCACCAGCCCGGCCGTCTCCTTCATCGTCCCGGCGGTGTGTTTCGCGGTGGTCGCGGCGTTCGCGTTCTACGACCTCCGGGCCGAGGACCAGCCCGCGATCGCGACGAGCAAGGCGGGTGCGGCATGAGGCTCCGAGTCTGGATCGTTGCGCTTGGGCTCGCGGTCGCGTGTGCGTCGGCCGCCTGTGCGCCCGGCCGGGCCCCCAGCCAGGAACCCACCACCGGTCTCGAGGTGGTGTCCTGGTGGACGTCGGGGTCCGAGCAGCAAGCCCTCAACGTGCTGTTCGACGCCTACCGGGCGGCACACCCAGGGGTGACAGTCAGAAACGCCGCCGTCGTGGGGGGCGGCGGCAGCAACGCCCAGGTTGTGCTCGCCCAGCGCCTGCTGTCCGGGGACCCGCCCGACGTGTGGCAGACCTTCCCGGGTGGAGCGCTGCGCGCGTATGTCGATCAGGGCCAGGTCGCCGACGTCACCGAGCTCTACGGCCAGGGCGGGCTGGCGGCGGCCCTGCCACCGGTCATCCGCGATGGGCTCACCATCGACGGCAAGCAGTACGGGGTGCCCACCAGCGCGCACCGAGGCAACATGCTGTTCTACAACCTCGCCCTGCTGGCCAAGGCGGGCGTGGCCCCGCCAGGCGCCGGTTACTCGACCTCGACCTTCCTCGCCGACCTGGCGAAGCTGGACAAAGCCGGGGTCCCGCCGCTCTGCCTGGGCGCCAAGGACCCGTTCACCACCACGGCGCTGTTCGAAAACACCCTGCTCGGCGTGGTCGGCGCCGACGGGTGGCGTCGGATCGCGCAAGATCGGTTCGACTGGAACTCCGCCCCGGTGACCGAGGCGCTACGCCAGTTCGGCCAGATCCTGGACTACGCCGACCCCCAGGCGGCCGCGCTGACCTGGGACGCGGCCACCAAGAAGCTGGCGAGCGGGGGGTGTGGGTTCGAGACCCTCAACGACTCGGCCTTCGGGGAGTTGGTCAGCGCCGGGGCGGTGGACGGCCAGACCTTCGGCGAGGTGCCCTATCCAGGTACCGACGGGACATACGTCGCCGTGGTCGACACGTTCGTACAAGCCCGCCAGTCCGGGAACGCGCGCAACGCATCCGACTTCCTCGCCGTTCTCGGATCGCCGAACACCCAACTCGCCTTCAGCAAGGCCAAGGGTTCGGTGCCGATCCGGACCGACGTCGACGTCTCGTCGCTGACGCCCTACCAGCGCTCGGCCGCGGCGGCTCTGCGCGGCGGCACGGTGCTGTGGTCGATCGTGCACGGGGAGGCCATGCGCCCGCAGTTCCAGCAAGGCTTCTACGACGCCGTCGCGACCTACGTCCGCAGCCGCGACGCCAAGACCTTCCGCACGACGCTCACCGACGCGATGCGTCGCCAGGTCCCACCCAAGTAGGTATATCTCGCGGTTACCGGGGGAGCTGGGCCGCGGCGGCCCGGATCTCGTCGAGCAGGAGCAGGAGATCATCGTTGGTGGTGGCCGGGTTGAGGAAGCAGGCGCGAAGAGCGTGCTGCCCGGCCAGCGTGGTTCCGGTGAAGAAGACCCTGCCACGACGCTGGACAGCGGTGGGGATCTGGCGGTTGAGCTCGTCGTACCGGTCAGCGTCGTCGCCGGGAGGTCGGTGACCGAACACGGTGATGGATGCGCTGACCGGGGCGAGTAGTTCGAAGTCGTCAGCGTCCTCGACCATGGCGGCGAGGGTGTGGGCGAGCCGGGTGGTGTGCTGGACCAGGCGGGTGATGCCCTCCCGGCCCAGGTGCGAGATGGTGGCCCAGGCCCGGAGCGCGCGGAACGGTCGAGTTTGCTCGATCCCGTACTCGGCGAACCAGCCGAGGTCGTCGGCGCCCTCGTCGCGCAGATACGGCGGGACGAAGCTGAACGCGTCGCGCACCATCGCCGGATCTTGAACCAGCGCGCATCCGCAGTCGACCGGCACACCGAGCCACTTGTGCGGGTCCAAGGCCAGCGAGTCCGCGCGTTCGAGGCCCGCGTAAGCGGCGCGATTCTGTTCGGCGAGCACACCGAGTGCCCCATAGGCGCCATCGACGTGGAACCACAGCCCGAACTCGTCGGCGATCTCCGCGATGTCATCGAGCGCGTCGATCGCGCCGGTGTTGACTGTGCCCGCGCTCGCGCACACGCAGAACGGGCGCAAACCGTGCCCGATGTCGTCGGCAATCGTCGCCCGTAGCGCGGCGGTGTCCATCGCGAATCGCGCGTTGACCGGGATCGACCGCACGTTGCGTCGTCCGATCCCGAGTAGCTCGGCGGCCTTCAGCACGCAGCTGTGGGATTCCTCGGACTGGTACAGCACCAGCGGCGGCTGACCGGACAATCCCTGCTCCCGGACGTCCCAGCCGGCCCGGCGAGCGGCCCGGTGCCGGGCGGCGGCCAGACACACGATGGTGGCCATCGACGCTCCGCTGGTCAGCAGGCCGCCGCCGGGTGGATGTGGAAATCCGACGAGCTCGGCGAGCCAACGGACCACGCTGCGTTCCAGCATCGAGCCGGCGTGTTCGCCGCCGGCGCAGCTGGGGTTCAGCGCCCCCGCCAACGGCTCGACAAGAACACCGGCGGGGGAGGGCGGCGAGTTGACCCAGCCGAAAAACCTCGGATGCCCGTTGCCCATCGGGTAGCGCATCACCCGGGCGCGCACATCCTGAACCAACTCAGTCAGCGACCGACCCTCCGCTGGGAGCGGCTGATCGGTCAGCCAGGCCCGGTCCGCCGCATCGAGCGGCCCCCACACCCGACGGTCGCCGACCGTGTCCAGATGATCAGCGACCAGGTCGGCCACTTCCCGACCAGCTCGCGCCAACTCCTCCACGGCCACCCCCTCGGCAGGTCAATGTTCTCCGCCGATGACGGTGTCGAGGCGGGTACGGCGGCGTTGTTCACCGCGCAGGACGCTCAGTTCCAGCGGACAGCCGTGTGCCCGGGCGGCGCTGGTGGCGCGGGCGAGCTCGACGCAGGACAAGAGGGGTTGTTCGGCACCGTCGTCGCTATCGGGGATGGCGAGGAGGACGTCGCCGGGTTGCAGCCCGGCCTGTGCGGCGGGGCTGGCGGCCTCGACGGCGTGCACGAGCAGCCCGGGTTGGTCGCTGAGCCCGACGGCGGCGCGGGCGCGGCGGGCGGCGTGCGCGGGGAGCACGGTGAATCCGAGCGGGCTGGTGGAGTGCCCGTGTTCGAACCCGATCAGCAGCTTGCGCAGCAGTGCTGCCAGTTGGCCGCGTTCGTCGGTGGTGAGCGCGGAGAGCAGGACATCCTCGTTGGCCAGGTGTTGCGGGGCGACCTGGTCAAACAGCCGCGCACCCTTCTCGGTGAGGGTGACCAGGACCCCGCGCCCGTCGTCAGCACTCGGCGCCCGGGTCACGACGCCTTTGTCCTCCAGGCGCCCGAGCCGGACGCTCACCGTGCCGGAGGTCAGCCTGAGCCGGTCCACCAACACGTTCTGCGGCAGCGTGTAAGGGGTGCCCACGCGGCGCAGCGCGGCGATCACGGTGAAGTCGGCGGCGCTGAGGTCGTAGCGGGCGAAGACGGTGGCCAGCTCTTCGTCGACGCGAGTCCGCACCCGGGAGAGCCGGGTGAGGACTTCCACCGGGGCCACCGGCAGGTCGGGGCGTTCGATGGCCCACTCGGCGACGATCCGGTCCACCGAGTCGGTCAGCACCGGCGAGCCGGGAACCGAGGAGGATCTGGCGCTCGTCCGGCCGCGGCGGGTGGCGGGGCGGCGGGACGGCATTGCTGGACGGTACCGCTCGCTCTTAGCGAACAACAACAATGTATGGCAACAATCCTTGCGTACATAGCTTGAGTTCAAGCAAACTGCGTTCGTCCACCCGTCACCGTGGGGAGGTCCGCCCGGTGGCCGACCCGCACCACCAGGGAGGTACCGGCATGAAGATCGGCATCATCGGCGCCGGGAACATTGGTGGCAACCTCGCCCGGCTGCTCGCCGGGGCGGGCCACCAGGTCCAGGTCAGCTTCAGCCGTGACCCCGCCGGATTGGCCCGCTTGGCCGCCGACATCGGCGCCGCTGACGCCACCCCGGCGCAGGCCGCCGCCTTCGGGGAGGTCGTGGTGATCTCGGTGCCCTGGGATGTGTTCGACCAGGCCATCGCCGACGCCGGCGGGCCACCCGCTCTCGCCGGGAAGGTGGTCATCGACACCACCAACCAGTTCGAGCGGGTGAACGGGGGCGTCGCCGTGCTGGACCTTGGCGAATCCTCGGCGGCCCGCCAGCATGCCCTGGCGGTCCCCGGCGCGCGGTGGTCGAAGGCGTTCAACACCCTGACCGCCGGGTTCCAGGCGGCGTCCTCGGGTCGGACCGGTCCGGACCGGGTGGTGATGTTCTACGCCGCCGACCACGACGACGCGGCGACGGTGGTTGCGCGGCTGATCGACGATGTCGGGTTCGACCCGGTGCGCACCGGCACCCTGGAGCGCACCGAGGTTGGCCACCAGGAACCCAAGGGCGACCTCTACGGCGAGGAGTTCCACCACGACGAGGCCGTCGCCCTGGTGGAGAAGCTGCGCGGCACGCCGCCCTCGGGCACCGGCCGGCCATGACTAAACCCGTCAACCTTGACCGGGCCGGCGAGGCGGACCACGTCCACGGCGCTGCCCGGGTAGCCTCCACCGGGTCGGAGCGGGGGGCTTGGGCATGATCGTCAAAACCCAGTTCACCCCGGCTTCGATGTGGCCCTACGCCCGGTTCGAGCTGGGGCTCGCCGCGATCTCATCGGTGGCGGCGTGGGCGCTGGTCTCCCGGTTCGGGATCCACCAGGTCGCACTGCCGGCCGCGTTGGCCACCGTGCTCGGGACCGCGCTGTCGATCCTGCTCGCCGTGCGGGTCAATACCGCCTATCAGCGCTGGTGGGAAGCCTCGGGGTGCTGGGCGCAGATCCTCGGGGCCTCGCGCACCTTGGTCCGGGTCGCGGTGGCGGTCACCAACGCCAAGCACCAATCGGCCGAGGCAACCCAGGCATTCCAGCAGGACGTCGCCCGCCGCCAGGTCGCCTACCTGACCGCGCTGCGCCTGCAACTGCGACACCAACTCGCCTCAGCCGATGGGCGCGCCGAACTGGCCAGCCACCTGACCGCCGCCGAAAACGCCGCGCTGGCCGGCGCGGACAACCCCGCGACGCTGCTGCTGGAGCGGCAGTCTTCGCGGATCTTCGAGGCGTTCGGCGAAGGACTGCTGGCCGGGTTCGACAACTTCCAGATGGAAGTCGCGCTGGCCGCGATGAGCATCCAGCAAGCCCTCACCGAGCGCATCGCGATGCAACCGACGCCGCGCACCTACGACGTGTTCTCCCGCTACCTGGTGCACATCTACGTAGTGGTTTTCCCGTTCGCGGTGATCAGCTCGCTGACCCGCGACCACTGGCTGGTCATCCCCGCCACCCTGGTCATCGGGTATGCGTTCCGGATGATCGAGCGCATCGGGGCGGTCGTCGAAGCCCCGTTCGCCGCGGTCGTCCACGACGTCCCACTCACCGCGATCACCACCACCGCCCAGCGCGACCTCGCCGAACTCGTCGGCCAAGGCCACCGACCGCCCACGCCGCACCCCGTCGGCGGCTACCTCTGGTGAACCCGCTGCCTCGCCGGCGATACGAGCACCAGGCAAGATGGACTGGTGGGAGAGGTTGCCGTCGAGCTTGAGTTCGAGTTCCGGGGACGGCGCGTGGCACGCGATCGTGCCCTGGTCATGGCGGTCATCAACCGCACGCCGGATTCGTTCTACGACCGGGGTGCGGCATTCAAGGAAGAGGCAGCGCGACGGGCGGTTGCCCAAGCGGTCGCCAACGGGGCCGACATCGTCGACATCGGGGGAGTGAAGGCCGGACACGGGGCCGCGGTCGACGTTGCCGAAGAGCTGGCCAGGGTGATGCCGACCGTCGAGTGGGCTCGTCGCGAGTACCCAGACTTGGTGATCAGCGTCGACACCTGGCGCGCGGAGGTCGGACGGGCCGTGTGTGAAGCCGGCGCCGACCTGCTCAACGACTCGTGGGCGGGCGCGGACCCTCGGCTGTTGGAGGTCGCCGCCGAGTTCCAAGCCGGGTACGTCTGTTCCCACACTGGAGGGCTTCTGCCCAGGACCGACCCGTTCCGGCCGCACTATCCCGATCTCCTCGGCCAGGTCATCACCAGCCTGGTCACCAGCGCCGAGAAAGCGGTCCGGGACGGCGTTCCCCGCAAAGCGGTGTTGATTGACCCGACCCACGACTTCGGCAAGAACACCTGGCACAGTTTGGCGCTGCTCCGGCACACCGATCAGCTGGTCGCCACCGGGTGGCCGGTGCTCATGGCGTTGTCCAACAAGGACTTCATCGGCGAAACCCTTGGAACCGACGTCACCGAACGCCGGGAAGGAACCCTGGCCTCGATCGTTACAGCCGCTGCCGCCGGGGCCGCCGTATTCCGGGTGCACGACGTCCGGATGGCGCGCACCGCCATCGACACGGTGTCGCTAATTCGCAGTGCGGGTGATTACCCGCCGGATGAGAACGTGGGGCTGCGCAGGCGTGTGATCTGATCAGCGCATGCGCCGCCTATTGCCCTGGCCGCCCGCCGACGATCTCAGCGAGGACGATCTCCTCGCCGCCTACAGCGTTCCGCCTGGCCAGGACCACGTCCGGGTCAACTTCGTGACCAGCCTGGATGGGGCCGCCACGATCGACGGCCGCTCGGCGAGCCTCGGCGGCCCCGGTGATCAGCGGATCTTCGGGCTGCTGCGGACGCTCGCCGATGTCGTGCTGGTCGGGGCCGGCACCGTCCGCACCGAGGGGTACGCCGGAGACCTGGTCGACGACCACCAGCGCGACATCAGAACCAGCCTCGGGCTCGCTCCCATCCCGCGCAAAGCGATCGTGAGCCATGCGCTGAACCTCGATACTCAGGCTCCCGTTTTTTCCGGACCGCGTCCTATCGTCATCACCCACCACGGGGTCGACCAGAAGAAAAAAGCCGAGATCGCGGCGGTCGCGGACCTCATGGCCTGCGGTGATGCCAGCGTTGATCTCGAGCAAGCCATCCAGCTCCTTGCCCGCAATGGCCTGCACAAGGTGCTCTGCGAGGGTGGGCCCTCCCTGTTCGGCGCACTGATTGAGAAATCGGTGGCGGATGAGCTGTGCCTAACTTTGACACCTCTGCTTGCCGGGGATCGGGAGCATCACCTCATGCAGACCCGCGAGCAAGTTCTCGCGGCCCTTCAACTCGAGCACATTCTGGAAGAAGACGGTGCACTATTCCTCCGCTACCGAATCGGCGCCGCCACGCGGTCTTAATCTGACTTGCTACACGACTCGAGCGACTTTGTAGGCAACGCCGCCTTCGACCAGGTACCCCGCCCCTACGCAGACGACGTCGTTCAGCCACGCGTATTGCGTCGCCCCAGTTTCGAAGAGTGGGTTCGTGCGAAAGTAGTACTGAGCAGGGTCGATCTGGTAACTCTTCTCCGGATCGGCCACGTCGGCTCGCAGCTCGGGCGGGGTAGTCCAGCGACCGCCGTAGGTCATGTGCACCAGTGCGCCGTCGTGGGTACGCAGCGTCAGCCGGACATCCAGCGTCATCGCTCCGTCTGGGCGAAACAGCGCCCAGTCGCCGCCCCCCGCGAGCACTTCGCCGTGTAGGTCCGGGCCCTCGAACGACCCGCCGGCGTCGCCGAAGAGAATCCGCCGACCAAACGGACCGCCGCCAATATCCAGCGGCGGGTTCAGATCGACGACCATGTCGAACAGATGCACCGTCTTGATCTCACCGACGTCCTTTACCCGTGGGTCCAACGTCATGCCATGTCTCCAAACACTCTTTGCCGGACCGCGTCTGTGGACACACCTGATTGAGCGCACAGCGCCGACAGGTCGAAGAAGAACCGCTCGCCGGCGATCAGGTCATCCTTGAAGGAAAACTGGATGAATACCGGCAGCTCGGCGCGCGTGCCGTTCGGCACCACGCCAAACCGATCGCCGGTCATGGTCATCCGCACCGTCCCCCAGCAGATCAACGTATCGCCGTTGCCGGCGTGGCCTTCCAGGGCGACGTGGTAGTCCGGAAAGGACGCGAAGAACCGGGTCAGTGCGGTCTGATTGTCGGTCGGGCCTCGAGCCGTCGTCCCTAAAGCTGGGGCCTCGAGCAACATGTCTTCATGGAGAAGTTGCACGGCGGCGGGTATGTCCTGGCGACTCTTGGCAACAGCCAGCGCGTGCGCCAGCTCGAACATTCGATCGTCCTCCATGTGTGCACTCCTCCAGTCGGCTTCCGTAGGCCGTGCCAGCCGGTGGGCTGAAACTAACAATACGATCGATCGTATGTTTAGTGCAACTGTGGCAGGATGGAGCCGGTGAGTGAGCTTGCGAAGCAGTCGGGTTCGGATGTCGACGTGCGTCCGCGCGAACCAGCGGATGCTGTCGTTTCCGACGGACGCCTCCTGCGTGGCGCGCGGGCCAGGCGGACCATTGCCCGCCATGCCGTCGACATCGCGTCCCTCGACGGGCTCAACGGGCTCAGCCTCGGCCGACTGGCGACCGACCTCGGGCTGAGCAAAAGCGGCGTCCAGACTCTATTCGGGACGAAGGAGAAGCTGCAGCTCGCCGCGGTCGAGTGTGCAAGTCAGCAGTTCGTCGACGCGGTCATCCGTCCCATCCAGGACCTACTTCCCGGTGCGGCCCGACTGCGCGCATTGGTGGATCGGTGGATCGACTACGTCGAAGCGCCGCTGTTCCCGGGTGGGTGCTTCTGGGTGGCGACCCTGGCCGAGTTTGACAGTCGGCCAGGTCAGGTACGGGACGCGCTCGTCCGTAACCAGCAGGATTGGCGCGGCCTCATCGCCAGCGAACTGCGCACGGCCGTCGGTGCGGGCGAGATCGCCGACCTGGACGCGGACCTCGCCGCGTTCCAGATCGACGCGGTCCTGTACGCCGCGAATACCGCGTTGCGGCTCGGCGACACGGCGGTCGTGAACAAGGTTCACCGCGTGGTCGAGGGGTTCCTCGCACCGCCAGGCTGATGCGCTAAGCGCGCCGCCCCCGAATCGCTAGCCCGACCGTTGCTGCCCGGCCTGGGCGGGTGTCCCGGTTTCGGCGAGTCCGGTCAGGGCCCTCGGCAGTGGGCCCTGGTGCAGGACGCCGAGGCGTTGGGTGGCGCGGGTGAGGGCGACGTAGAGTTCGGCCGCGCCCCGTGGGCCCTCGGCGAGGATCCGTTCCGGTTCCACGACCAGCACGGAGTCGAACTCCAGACCCTTCGTCTCCGAGGGCGACACGATCGTCACCGCGCCCGGCACCGTGCTCGTCCCCCCGCCCGCCCCTCCAGCTGGCCCGATCACGATGCTGGTGCCTTCGCGGCCGGCTTCGTCGCGTACGAACTCCTCGATGGCGGCGGGCAGTTCGTCCTCGGTGACCCGCCGCGACCATGGCTGGACGCCGCACGCGCGGACCGACTCCGGTGGCGCGACCCCGGGTGCGAACTCGGCGAGCAGCGCGGCGGCGACGTTCATGATCTCCGCCGGGGTGCGGTAGTTGACCGTCAGCGACCGGTACACCCAGCGGCCGGGTACGTACGGCTGCAGCATCGTGTCCCACGACGTGGCCCCGGCCTCCGACCGGCGTTGGGCGAGGTCGCCGACCACGGTGAACGAGCGGGCCGGGCAGTGCCGCATCAGCACCCGCCAGTCCATCTCGGACAGTTCCTGTGCCTCGTCGACCACGACGTGCCGGTAGGTCCAGTCCCGGTCGGCGGCGGCGCGTTCGACGAGCTCACGGGTGTCCTGCTCGACGAACCGGTCGGCCAGGTCCCGCGAGTAGAGCAGGTCCGTGGCGTACAGGTGGTCCTCGTCGTCCATCGAGTCCTCGCGCCTGGCGAGCATGTCCAGCGCGGCATCGGCGTACTCGGCCTCGGCCTTCCGCCCCTGCTCGGCGGCCCGCTGGGCGGCCTGGTCGGCCGCCTTGTCGCGACCGAGCAGGTCGACCAGTTCGTCGAGCAGCGGCACGTCCGACACCGTCCAGGCGGTGCCGTCGCCGCGTGCCAACGCCGGGTCCGCACCGGCCGCCCGCAGCTGTTCGGGAGACGTGTACAGCGGTCCCAGCAGCGTCTCCGGCGTCAGTATCGGCCAGAGTTCGTCGAGGATGGCGGTGAACTTGTCGTCGCCGGCGAGCTCCTTGAGCAGCGCCGACCGCAGGCGCTCCCATTCCGCGCGCTCCTCCCGGGTCAGCCAGCCACGGCCGATCCGGGATATCGCCCGTTCGGTGAGCACGTACGCGATGATCTCGATGAACACCGCGCGGGCCTCGTTGTGCGGCCGACCGCTCGCGCGCGCCTCCTCCCTGGCCCACTCGCAGATCTCGCCGTCGATCTGCAACGGGACGCCCGCCAGGGTGATCGGCAGCGGATCCTCCGGCAGCCGCTGCCGGTGGGCGACGGCCGCCGCGAGCACGTCCAGGATTTTCAGTGAGCCCTTGAGCCGCGCGGCCTCCGGGGTGTCCTCGGCGGTGGCGTGCAGGCCGGGCACCAGGTCGCCGGTGGTCATGAACACCACGTCGGACTCGCCAAGTGACGGCAGAACGCGGCTGATGTGGTTCAGGAACGCCGGGTTGGGCCCGACCACGAGCACGCCATGGCGTTCGATCCGCTCCCGCTGGGTGTAGAGCAGGTACGCGACGCGGTGCAGCGCCACCACGGTCTTCCCGGTGCCCGGGCCGCCCTCGATCACCAGAACCCCCGG
>Ga0137412_10004564_pt1 | contig 11047 bp, 10 predicted proteins | sample CZODoug2_1_16fun_FD_122160 | JGI IMG/M metagenome (GOLD analysis project Ga0137412, IMG submission 122160) | Vadose zone soil fungal communities from Angelo Coast Range Reserve, California, USA - CZODoug2_1_16fungal (Hybrid Assembly) | ecosystem: Environmental > Terrestrial > Soil > Vadose zone... | reverse complement strand
CACGAACGCGACCAGGTCGTCGCCGATCAGATCTGGGGGCGTCACCAGGAAGCGCGGCTTGCCGGCGATCAGGCGCAGGGAGACTTCTTTCCATTGCGGCGTCAGCTCCTGGCCCGATGCTCGCAGGAGCACCGCGTCGGCGCGGTCCAGGAATAGCCTTGCGGAGTCTTTGAAGTCAGCTGTGGCATGGTCCAGAACAGAAAGATAGAGATCCGGACGCAGAAACTGCATCAGGCTGTTGGACTCGAAGATGATGTTCTCTGCTGCATCGATTTCCTTACGAATACGGGGCATCGCATCGGCCAGGCAGCCGATGCGGGTGCGGACCCAGAGTGACCGGATGGCTCCCGCGGCAAGAAAGCGGGCGCTGTCCGTGCCAGTATTCGGATCTCGCTCGGCGGTGATGGCGATGGTGTGGTCGTCCGTCTGGCAATCGCAGGGCTCTCCGTTTGCACTGCAGAAGCCGTGGCCGAATTGGGTGATCTTGCAGGCGGTCCAATGACGCTCGGGAAGGCGGGCGATCAGGTTTGCGACCACCGAGGTCTTGCCCACGCTACGCGAGTGCCCGCCTACTACCACGATGGCCACTACTCTTCTCCAGTCGGCCGTTTTAGCCGAGCTAGCATGGCCAGCTCCTTCAGGTACTGACGCACCGGTTTCGCCGGCGTTCCCCAAAAGACAATTCCTGGCCCCAGTAGCTTTTTCTTGGGCAAAATGCCCGCCTGGCCGCCAAGGATGACGCCGGGGCCGACCATGGCGTGATCACCCATGCCGACCTGTCCTCCCAGGATGGCGCCGTCACCCACCGCACTCGAGCCTGAGATACCGGTCTGCGCGGCGATGACGACGTTGCGTCCGATGTTGCAGTTATGACCGATGTGAATCAAATTGTCGAGCTTGGTCCCGCGAGCGATGCGGGTCTCCTCAAGAGCCCCGCGGTCAATCGTGGTGTTGGCTCCAACCTCAACGTCGTCCTCGATGACCAGGGTCCCCTGCTGGGGGAACTGGGTGTATTCCCCGTTGGTTTGATCGCGGACGTAGCCGAAGCCGTCTGCTCCCAGCACCGCCCCGGCGTGGACCACCACCCGGTCACCGAGCGTGGTCCCGGGGTAAATGACCACGCGGGGATAAATGTGACAGTCGTTGCCGACGCGTACCCCGGCTCCGATAACAGCGCCGCTGCCGATGATGGTTCCCTCACCGATACTGGCGCCGTCCTCGACTGAGGCGTGGGCACCGACCGAGACCTTGCCGCCCATCTGCACTCCAGGCGCGATCACGGCGGTAGGGTGGATGGACGGTTCAGGCTGCGGAGCACGCAGCAACACGGCGGCACGGGCAAAGGCCAGCCGCGGCTGCGGCATGCGCAGAACCGGCTTAGTTGCACCGGTGATCACCATCTGCTGCCCAACCAGAACGGCACCTGCGCCCGAGGCCATTGCCGCTGCGAATGAGGCCTCCTCTTCCGCGAACACCAAGCTCCGCGGACCTGCACCGGCTATGCTGGAAACCCCCGTGATCACGTGGTCGACCTGGGCGCCATCGAGTTCCGCCCCGAGCCGTTCGGCCAATTCACTGAGAGGGATGGGCATGACTCAAGTGTAGATGGGCGCTTCGCCCTGCGGGCGAGTCTTCCAGCGGCGATGCACCCAAAGCCACTGGTCGGGATATTGCCGAATGTAGTCCTCGATCACCCTGGTGAACAAGGCTGTATTGGCTATGACATCCGCCTCCACATCTCCGCTGCCGGCAAGGCAGAGTGGGGCGCCGAAGCGCAGGACGTATTGCTGCGTTGCCTCTTCCCAGAGCAGAAAGCCAGGCAGCACACGGGCGCCGGTTTTCATGGCAATACGCGCCAGGCCGGTTCCGGTACACGCGGATTGACCAAAGAAATCGACGAACGATCCCTGGGGTGGGGTCATGTTTGTATCCATCAGGATGCCCACGGTCTCGCCCCTGCGCATGGAAGCCAGCAGACCGCGCGCGAAATCGTCCTTGTGCAGGACTTGATTCCCGTGGAGGCAGCGAATGTGGTTAACCAGGCTGTCGACCAGCGGATTGTCGAGACGCCGGATCACGATACTCATGGGGTAGCCCATCAGCGAGTGATAAAAACTCGATAGCTCCCACGCACCCAGATGACCGGTGAGGATAAGGACTCCTTTGCCCTCATCGCGAGCCGCCAGGTAGTGCTCCAGCCCCTCATACCGGATAAAGTTGCGCGTAGTCTCCGGGGTGTAACGCGGCATCTGGCAAAACTCGGCCAACAACCAACCAAGATTGCGGTAGAGCCGGCGCAGAATTTGTTGCCGTTCAGCGGCGCTTTTCCCGGGAAACGCCAGGCGAAGATTAAGGTCGCCGACACCCGCCAGACGTGGAGTCAGCAGCAGCGCGAGCCGGGCGATAAACGCACCGATATTGCGGGCAATGCTCCTTGGCGGCAAGCTCAGGAGCTTTACCGCGGCCCACACCAGCACAAATTCCAGTCGTCTCCGCATCCGCTTCCACAGCTGTGCCCCGCGTTTGGGTTGAGTTCAGCTTTCCCAGTTTAAATGGTTTGCAGGCACGTCAAAAAAACTGCCCGGCAAAAGCCTCGCCGGGCAGTGGTCGTGTCGAGCGCAGGGAGTGGAGAAAACCTACTTTGAGCTTTGCACGTCGGTGAAATACTTTGCCACCGTGCGTACGAACGGGCGCGCATCTGGCGGAGTGGCGACTTCCCCCTTCAGGATCTGTGCGCTGGGGTGAGCCACGCCATAAAACGCGCGCGTCGCGTCTATGTTCTCATCCACTACTGCTCCGGTGAGATCGATGCCGGCAAACAGTCCCTTGGCGCGCGAATAGGTAAGCAGCTCAGCGTTAAGCTTCCAATCGGTCGCAGCCTGGGAATCGCGTCCGACCGGGCCCGCCGCGGCCGAGGCATCGCCGCCAATCTTGAACTTGCTCTTGAGGAGGTCCTGAAAGCCCTTGTCGTTGACCGCTACCAGAACCAGGTCGGTAGCCTGACCGCCGATTTGAAATCCGAAGCTGCCACCCGCAATCCTGATGAAGGCCGGAGCGCTCCAGCCGTGCCCGGTACGGCAAGTTACGACGCCTTGGCCATATTCCGCACCGACCAGGAAGGCGCCTTTCTTCACACTGGGCACGACGCCCACGCAGGTCGCCTGGGACATGATCTGATTGGGAATCGCCTTGTCGGGAGTCGCCATGATTGCGTCCAGAACATCTTTCGCGGTCTCGATGCGAGCGTCCAGGGTCGCCTTATCGTCTGCTGCATAGGCAGACATTGTTGTGAGGGAAATTCCGACAACGCAAAGTACTGCAAAAATGTGTTTCATCTTCTTTCAAATCTCCAGGTGGGGACATCTGTCCGCACGGTACCGAGTTCGCTGACGTTGGCGCCGCTTCTTAGGCAAAAAACCGCTCAGAAGCCACTTCTTAAAGTGGGGATAGGGCGTTGTTGCTAGGATGCAGGAATTTTTGAGGCAGTTGGGAAAAATCGGGAGGATGGACCAAGACGGGAACAGACAAAAAATGGGGGCTGGTGATGGCAAAGTTCGCCGATCAGAAGCCCCGTCCCCAGATCTGCGTTGTTTCTAAAGTAACTTTCGACCAAGATAGGTAACCCTGCAATGTCACCAAGGTACCATGCACTTAAGTACCCTATCTACGCCGTCAAGCGACCTGATGCGCGTTCCCCGTTCTATCCGGGGGCTGGGGTGACGATGGAGTTGTTCACCGCGTAGATGGAGAGGGCGATGCGGTTCTCCACCCCCACCTTGCGCATCAGCTTCGCCACATGGGCCTTTACGGTTCTCTCTTCGATGCCCAGGGTGCGAGCAATCTCACGATTGGACCGAGCGGCGACCAGGAGCTTGAGCACCTCGGTTTCGCGGGCTGTGAATTGGGCCGAGGCTGGGGCGGCGGATCGGGACGATTTGGTCGCGCGATCCACGAAAATGGACAATACCCGTCGCGGCGCCCAGATGGACCCCTGGCTCACGGTCATGATCGCCTGTTCCACCTGCTGCGGCGTGGCGCTGGCTTCGAGATAGGCCTTGGCACCCGCGGTGACCGCCTGCAGGATAACCTCGTCGTCTCCAGTCGGACCCATGACGACCAGCCGCACATCGGGCCGCAACCCATGGATGGTGCCGACCAACGGGAGTGGGAGCCTTTCACCGTGCAGGCCGATCAAGGCCAGCTTGATCTCCTGGTCGGCCAGGAACTGCGGCAGTTCAAAGACCACAAACTCTATGCGAGGATGATCCTGGAATAGGGTGATGAAGCCCTGCACGCGGATGGGTTCAGGCTCAAGCAGCGCCACCCGCAAGCGGGAAAGTGATTTCGTTAGCTCCGCCATCACAGCTTTGGAAGCACGATACCTTGTTGTTTTTGGTATTTACCCTTACGGTCCGCGTAGCTGATTTCGCAGGGCTCATCGGAGCGGAAGAAAAGGATCTGGCAAAGGCCCTCGTTGGCATAGATCCGGGCCGGCAAGGGGGTGGTGTTGGAGATCTCGAGGGTTACAAAGCCTTCCCATTCCGGCTCGAAAGGAGTGACGTTCACGATAATGCCGCAGCGAGCGTAGGTTGATTTGCCCACGCAGATGGAGAGCACGTCGCGGGGTATCTTGAAATATTCGACAGACCGGGCGAGGGCGAACGAATTGGGCGGAACCAGGACCGAGTCGGCAGTGACGGTGACAAAAGACCGCTCGTCAAAGGCCTTGGGATCAATGACTGCGCTGTTTACGTTGGTGAAGATTTTGAATTCGTCGGAAACGCGAAGATCGTAGCCGTAGGAGGAGAGGCCGTAGGAGATGACCCCTTCTCTTACCTGCTTTTCGCTGAAAGGGACAATCATCCCTTTTTGCGATTGTTCGCGAATCCACCGGTCGGACTGAATAGACATGCAACTCCTTTAAAGGAAACCGGCCTGGCAGAGCCAGGTTCGGTACTGAGGGATAAAAAATCCTTCTTCTGGAAACTGCATCTTACGGTAGGCCGGGTTAGTTGACAATCTTGATCCCCAAGGAAGCCGCTGGACCATACCGGAGACACGCTATACGATGAGGACGTAGCTCCGGCCATTGCTGTTACCTAACATCCCTCGGGGTAAAGGCATTGATTAAACAGGACATCATCCATCACGTCATCGCCAAGACCGGACTACCGCGCAACAAAGCGGAAGCGGCCGTCGACACAGTCTTTGAGAGCCTAAAGAAAGCGCTTGCTTCGGGCGACCGGATCGAGTTGCGGGGTTTTGGCGTCTTCAATGTGCGCCCGCGTAAGACGGGAATCGGCCGCAACCCGCGGACCGGTGCGGAAGTCACCATCACTCCAGGCAAGGCTGTTCGCTTCAAGCCAGGCAAGGAACTTCACCTGCTGGATTCTTAGCCGCCCTTGGCCGAAGTAGAGATGCCGACCACGGAGCATCCGCTCCTCCCAAGCGCTGCCGATCAGTCGCGTCTTGCTGCAAGGGCGCCGCGCTCGATTGCCTGGCTACCGCTATGCCTGCTGGTGGTGAGCATCTTTACCACCGCCAGCACGGGTGCGCTGCTCATGCAGAACTTTCGCCTGGGCCAGCCGCCGCTGGTCCACGAAAGCGATCTTTTCCCACTGCACTGGATCTGGACGCATTCCTCAGCGCTGGCGAGCGGCTGGTCCTTTTCGCTGGCGCTGCTGGCAATCCTGCTGGGCCACGAAGCGGGGCACTACTTTTATTGCCGCCACCATGGCATCAACGCTTCCTGGCCCTATGTCTTGCCCGCTCCTACACTGAGCGGCACTGCAGGGGCCGTGATCCGGATCCGTTCGCGCATTCCCTCCCGCAGGGCGTTGATTGAAGTGGGCATCGCCGGACCGATCGCCGGATATCTGGTTGCCCTTCCCACCACGGCGTTGGGCATCCTGCTCTCCCACCCCGCCGGTCCGGACTCGGCGCAAGCGCTGGTTCAGTTCCGCTGGCCATTGACGGTCACCCTCCTGGACCGCGCCCTGGCTGCCTGGTTTCCCTGGGTGCCTCGCATGGACAACCTGATTCCCCACCCCATCCTGATCGCGAGTTGGGTGGGCCTGTTTGTGACAGCGCTCAACCTCATCCCAGCCGGGCAATTGGATGGAGGTCATATTCTTTACGCGATTACGTCCCAATGGCATCGCCGGCTGACGTATGTGGTGCCGGTCATCCTGCTGGTGATGGGAGTGACCTTGTGGACCGGCTGGGTGCTATGGGGAGTGATCCTGCTGCTGCCCGCCATGCGTCACCCGCATGTTCCGTTTTTTCCGCTCATGCCCTACAACCATCGCCGGCTGGGCTGGGTGGCGCTCGCCATATTGGTGCTGACGTTTTTGCCGGCTCCGTTTGTAGGGACCAGCGTGATTGACCTGTTTCGCTAAAGCATCTGCATCAGAATTACCCCGCCCATCGCAGCGGCCAGCGCCACCGGCATGGCGAGCGCGCCGGCCTTGAAGAAATCCCAGCCGCTCACGTTGAGCTTTTCCTTGCGCAGCGCGATCAGCCACAAGATCGTGGCCAGGGAGCCTGTCACGGAGAGATTCGGCCCCAGGTCCACGCCAATCAACACCGCATCGGCAATCAGTCCCCTGGCATGCTCGGCCTGCAACGTCGCGCCGGCGATTAATCCGAGGGGGAGATTGTTAACCAGGTTGTTGGCGATGCCAACGACAAAGCCGGTCGCCAGCGCGGCGTAAGCGGGAGCCAATCGCTGTACCTCGTGAAAGGCCGCCTGGGTGAGCTTGAGGGCGCCCACACTCTGCACCGCCTCGACCATGATGAACAACCCGGCGACCAGGGCAATCGTCGCCCAACTGATTTCTTTCATCAGGTTCCAGGGATTACTACGGGCCTTGATGCATACGACCGCAGTGATCGCGAGCGCCGCAAGACAGGCGGGCAATCCAAGATCCCTGTCGAGAGCGGAAGCCGTCAACAGCACCGCCACCATGGAGGCGATACCTCCGAGCACAATCCTTCCGTTCATTGATAACGCCTTTGCGCCATCGTCCGCTTGTGTGCCATCCGCGAGTTCTTTGCGAAAGACAAACCGCAGGACCAGATACGTCGCAGCAATGGAAAGAATCGACGGCAAGCTGAAGGACGCGAGCCAGCGCCCTAATGGCGGCATGCTCGAACGAAAGACCACCAGATTTGCCGGATTGGAAATCGGCAAGACGAACGAGGCAGCGTTCGCGATCATCGCGCAGGCCAACAGGTACGGTAATGGCGCGACCCTCGCCTTGCGTATGGCGGCGAGAATCGCCGGCGTGAGAACAACGGCGGTTGCATCATTGGACATGAAGATCGTGACCAGGGTTCCCACGCCGTAGACCAGGGTGAAAAGGCGGGCGGAGGAGCCGTGCGATCCTTTAATAGCCGCAGAAGAAAGCCAGTCGAAGACACCGTGTTCGCGGGCTAATTCCGACAGCAGCATCATGCCCACGAGAAAAAGGTAAACATCGGAGCCCTCGGCCGCGGCCTTGCCGGCCAGCTTGAGCGGAATGAGCCGAAAAACAATCAGCAGGATCGCCCCACCGCCGACCCAGTAGACCTCCGGAATATCGCGCGGACCAATCAACATCAGCAGAATGCTGATGGCAACGATCAGAGCCAGGAGGATATGGGAAACAGAGGCAGGGATCATGATGAGATGCGGGTTACATCAGGTTCACGGCGTCGACGTCGACGATTAAATTCCGGCGTGGAATGCCAAGCGCCTCGGCCTGTGCCAGGCCCGCGCGCAACGTCCTTGCCAAGGCTTGGCGCTTTTCGGACTTCAGCAAAAGATGGAAGCGATAGATGCGCTTGATGCGCACGATGGGTGCGCTCGCGGGCCCCAATACCCGCACGTGTTCGAGCGGCATGGCGGCGAAGGACCTGCCCAGGGTGGTGGCCCAGCCGGCGGCTTCCTCCAGCCGCTGGCTCTGAATGATGATGTTGGCCAACGTCGCGTGCGGCGGGTAATGCATCCACTTGCGGTACTGCATCTCCTTTTTCACGAAGGCTCTGAAGTCGTGCGCCGCCGCGCATTGAATGGCGTAATGTTCCGGGTAGTAGCTCTGGACCAGGACGTTGCCGGGCAGATCTCCACGTCCGGCGCGGCCGGAAACCTGCGTGAGCAACTGGAAGACACGTTCGGCGGCGCGGAAATCCGGCAAGCCCAGAGCATGGTCCGCGCCCACGACCCCGACGAAGGTAACGCCGTGGATGTCGTGGCCCTTGGCGATCATCTGCGTGCCCACCAGCAGGTTGATTTCCCCGCTGTGCAGCCTGGTAAGGAGATGCTCCATGTCGAAGCGGTTACGAATGGTATCGCGATCCATGCGTCCGATGCGGGCGTGTGGAAACAGCTCCTGCAGACGCTCTTCGCCTTGCTGCGAACCAGCGCCCAGATAAAACAAGTGCTCGCTCTCGCACTTAGGGCAGCGTTTGGGCACGGTCTTCACGTATCCGCAATAGTGACACTTGAGCCGCTGCCCGGCTGGATTCGCGATGGTCTCTCCCGGGATAATGGGTTTGTGATGGGTAAGAGCGATGGCGCAGTTTTCGCATTGCAGCTTTTCGCCGCAGGCCCGGCATAGCACCGCAAAGGAATAGCCGCGCCGATTGAGCAGGATAATGGCCTGTTCTCCGCGATCAATGGCGGCTTTCGCCCGCTCCAGCAGCACGCGGGAAAAGATGCTTTCCTTTCCTGTTTCCTGGAATTCGAGGCGCATATCCACCAGGTCCACGATGGGTAGCGGCCGCTGGTTGACCCGTTCCTTCATCTCGATCAACCCATACTTGCCTGTCTCTGCATTACGCCAGGACTCGAGCGACGGAGTGGCTGAACCCAGAACGACGGTCGCGCCACTGATCTTGGCGCGCATCACGGCGACATCGCGGGCGTGGTAGCGCGGAATCTCCTCCTGCTTGTAAGACTGGTCATGCTCTTCATCGACGATGATGAGGCCCAGGTTCATGGCGGGCGCGAAGATGGCGGAACGGGTGCCCACGACAATCCGCGCTTCTCCACGCCGGATGCGATACCACTGCTCGGCACGCTCGTCCGGGGTGAGGGCGGAGTGCAACAGAGCTACGCTGCCGCCAAACGAGGAGTGAAGCTGCGCCGCCATGGCGGGGGTGAGGCCGATTTCGGGGACTAGCAGAATAGCCGAACGGCCAGCGAGCCGTGCGTGTTCCATCGCGGCCAGATATACCGCAGTCTTGCCCGAACCGGTCACTCCATGGAGCAGGCAAGCACCAAAGCCCTCTCCATCGAGAGTGGTCTCAATATGCGCCAGCGCCGTTTGCTGGGCCTGGTTGAGGACATACTGTGCAGCAGCAGGTCTGGTGGCGCTGGTAAGGTGAAAGGCCGCGGGGCGCTCTTCGATGGTCACCAGTCCCCGCTTGACCAGGGTTTGCAGGGTGGTTGCAGGAACTTCCAGCCTGCGCAAAACGGGAACCGGCAGGGACCCGCCTGCGCCCGCTAGCTCGGCGAGAATCGCCAGTTGATTGTCATTCAGTTTCGGCGGCCGCGAATCGGCTTCCAGCACGGCATAACGCACCAAACGGCGCGCATCGCGCGGTGCGGCTTCGGTTTCACGCAGCAACCACTTCTTGCGCAACATGCTGGTCAATAACTCTGCCGTGGCGCCGGTCGCGTGCCGGAGTTTCCCGCTCCTCGCCGGCTCGCCATCGGAGAGGTAGTTGAGCACGGTGTACTCGATATCCTGTTCGTCCGCAGTGCGGCGTGAGCGGCGCGAGGAGCCTTGCTCAGCGCCCTCAACGAGAATGGTCAAACCAGTTTCGCTGATGCGATAGCTGACGGAACGCCGCACTTCGGCCATGAGCGGCAGCATGCTGCGTAACACTTCGCCGAGGGGAGCCAGGTAGTACTGCGCAATCCAGGTGGCCAACTCCATCAGTTCGGCGCTGAGAATGGGTTCCTGGTCGAGCACGGCTTCAATCAGCCGCGCCTCGACAGGCGGAGCCTCGTCGTGCAAGCGGGTGACCACTCCGATCAACTTTTCATTGCGGAAAGGCACCACCACCCGGCCGCCAATGGGAGGTCCGTTATCGTCCTTGAGCTTGTAAGTAAAGGCCCGATCGAGGGGTACCGGCAACACCACATCACAGAAAGTTGCCATCAGCGGGAGGGAATGGACAATCCCAACTCGGCCATGGCGAGTTTCAAATCCTGCCATGCTTCTTTCTTCTGTGATGGATCTCGCAATAGGTAGGCCGGGTGATAGGTAACGATGAGCTTCGTGCCCCGGCACTTGTGTACGCGCTTGCGCAGGCCGCTCAGGGAGGACTTGACTCCCAGCAGGTAGGTCGCGGCCGTAGAACCCAGGGCCACGATGACCTCTGGCCGGACGACGTCAATCTGCTGGAAGAGAAAGGGGGAGCAGGTGTTGGCTTCCTCCGGCTCAGGGACTCGGTTCTGCGGGGGCCGGCACTTCACGATGTTGGCGATGTAGACCTGTTCTCGCTTCAGTCCCGTGGCAGCGATCATGTTGTTCAGGAGTTGGCCGGCGCGGCCGACAAATGGAATGCCCTCCGCATCTTCGTCCGCTCCCGGCCCCTCACCCACAAACATGAGGCGCGCGTTGGGATCACCGTCGCCAAACACGATCTTGTTCCGGCCGCGGCTGAGGGCGCAACGGATACAGTCACCGATTTCGAACTGGATCGCGCGCAACGCTTCTGTGCGGCTGGGCGGAGCAACAAACGAGCCGACAGGCGGCTGCGGTGAGACGGGCTGACGTGGGGGAATGACGGGCTCCTCAGGAGTGGGCTCGATGACGATGTCTGTGTCACGGCGATAGAAGTCGTAGATACCGAGGTCGCGCAGATACTGCATGTGCGCGGCAATGGCTTGTTGCAACTGGGGATCGAACGACATTTGCTGAACCGGATTGCTTATAGCTTACATGGCGAGAAAGAAAACCGCAGATCTCTCCACTCCGCTGCGCTCCGGTCGAGATGACAATTCTGTGTTCGGGGCGAGATTCCGCGTTTCTAGGAATGGTCCGCGGAACTGCAG
>Ga0137412_10004562_pt1 | contig 11050 bp, 12 predicted proteins | sample CZODoug2_1_16fun_FD_122160 | JGI IMG/M metagenome (GOLD analysis project Ga0137412, IMG submission 122160) | Vadose zone soil fungal communities from Angelo Coast Range Reserve, California, USA - CZODoug2_1_16fungal (Hybrid Assembly) | ecosystem: Environmental > Terrestrial > Soil > Vadose zone... | reverse complement strand
GTCGACACCGGTGTCCCGTTCTACGACCACATGCTGACCTCGCTGGGCAGCCACGCCAGCTTCGATCTGTCCGTGCGGGCCAAGGGGGACGTCGAGATCGAGGCGCACCACACCATCGAGGACACCGCGATCGTGCTCGGTCAGGCGCTGGGCCAGGCGCTCGGCGACAAAAAGGGCATTCGCCGGTTCGGCGACGCCTTCATCCCGATGGACGAGACGTTGGCGCACGCCATCGTCGACGTCTCGGGCCGGCCCTACTGTGTGCACACCGGCGAGCCGGATCACCTGCGGCACACCACGATTGCCGGTAGCTCTGTGCCGTACCACACCGTGATCAACCGGCACGTGTTCGAGACGCTGGCGAACAACGCCCGCATCGCGCTGCACGTGCGCGTCCTCTACGGTCGCGACCCACACCACATCACCGAGGCCCAGTACAAGGCCGTGGCCCGGGCATTGCGGCAAGCGGTCGAGGCCGATCCGCGGGTGTCCGGTGTGCCGTCCACCAAAGGCACTCTGTGAGAAGTAAATCCATTGTGGTGCTGGACTACGGCTCCGGCAACCTGCGTTCGGCGCAACGTGCGCTGCAGCGGGTCGGCGCCGAGGTCGAGGTGACGGCCGACCTTCGGGCAGCCGCGGCGGCCGACGGGCTGGTGGTGCCGGGCGTCGGCGCCTTCGAGGCGTGCATGACCGGGCTGCGCGGGATCAACGGCGAGCGGGTGATCGCCGAGCGGATTACCGCCGGGCGGCCGGTGCTGGGCGTCTGCGTCGGCATGCAGATCTTGTTCGCCCGCGGCGTCGAGTTCGGCGTCGAGAGCAACGGCTGCGGCCAGTGGCCGGGCGCGGTGACCCGGTTGGACGCGCCGGTGATCCCGCACATGGGGTGGAACGTGGTCGCGGCCGCGCCGGGCAGTGCGCTGTTCAAAGGCCTGGACGCCGACGCGCGGTTCTATTTCGTGCACTCCTATGCCGCGCAGCGGTGGGAAGGCGGGTCCGAGGCGCTGCTGACGTGGGCCACGCACGGGGTGCCGTTCATGGCTGCCGTCGAGGATGGTCCGCTGGCCGCCACGCAGTTTCATCCGGAGAAGAGCGGGGATGCTGGAGCGGCCGTATTGAGCAATTGGGTTGAGGGGTTATGACGTGCCGTTGATTTTGTTGCCCGCCGTCGACGTGGTCGAGGGCCGGGCTGTGCGCTTGGTGCAGGGTAAGGCCGGCAGTGAAACCGAGTACGGCTCAGCGCTGGACGCTGCGCTGAACTGGCAACGCGACGGCGCCGAATGGGTGCACCTGGTCGACTTGGACGCGGCGTTCGGTCGTGGCTCCAATCGCGAGCTGCTGGCCGCGGTGGTCGGCAAGCTCGACGTGCACGTCGAACTGTCCGGCGGTATTCGCGACGACGAGTCGCTGTCGGCCGCGCTCGCGACCGGCTGTGCCCGAGTCAATCTCGGGACGGCCGCACTGGAAAACCCGACGTGGTGTGCCCAGGTGATCGCCGACCACGGCGACAAAGTCGCGGTAGGTCTGGACGTGCAGATCGTCGACGGTGATCACCGGCTGCGCGGCCGCGGCTGGGAGACCGACGGCGGAGACCTGTGGGAAGTGCTGGAACGCCTTGACGGAGAAGGATGTTCGCGGTTCGTCGTCACCGACGTCACCAAAGATGGCACCTTAACTGGACCCAACCTCGATTTGCTGCGCACCGTCGCCGAGCGCACCGACATTCCGGTGATCGCCTCCGGTGGCGTCTCGAGCCTCGACGATCTGCGTGCGATCGCGACGCTGACCGGCAGCGGCGTGGAGGGTGCGATCGTCGGTAAGGCGCTGTACGCCGGACGATTCACTTTGCCGCAGGCGCTATCAGCGGTAGCGGGCTAGGGCCGCAATGGATCTCGACGCGCTGGTGGCCGAGGCGTCGGCGATCCTCGACGTGGCGGCGAAGCCGTTCGTCGCCGGACATCGGGCGGATTCCGCGGTCAGCAAGCGCGGCGACGATTTCGCCACCAAGGTCGATCTGGCCATCGAACGCCAAGTGGTCGACGCGCTGGTGTCGGCGACGGGAATCCCGGTGCACGGCGAGGAGTTCGGTGGCGCAGACCTCGACTCGCCGTGGGTCTGGATCCTCGACCCGGTCGATGGAACGTTCAACTACGCCGCCGGGTCGCCGATGGCGGCGATACTGCTGGGCCTGCTGCACGACGGCGATCCGGTGGCGGGATTGACCTGGTTGCCGTTCATGAACGAGCGCTACGCGGCGGTATCGGGCGGTCCGGTGATGAAAAATGGTGTGCCGCAACCGCCGCTGGCCCGCGGTGAGCTCACCGAATCGATCATCGGGGTCGGAACCTTCAACGCCGATTCGCGCGGCCGGTTCCCCGGTCGGTACCGGTTGGCGGTGCTCGAGGAGCTCAGTCGGGTGTCGTCGCGGATGCGGATGCACGGGGCCACTGGCATCGATCTCGCCTACGTCGCCGACGGAGTTCTCGGCGGCTCCATCAGTTTCGGCGACCACGTGTGGGATCACGCCGCCGGTGTGGCCCTGGTACGGGCCGCCGGTGGTGTCGTCACCACCCTGGGCGGCGACGAGTGGAAACCCGACTCGCGTTCGGCGTTGGCCGCCGCCCCCGGTGTGCACGCCCAGTTACTCGAGATGCTGCAAACGGTAGGACGACCCGATGAATACTGAATCCGCCTGCGGCACCAACCTTGCCGTGCGTGTCATCCCTTGCCTGGACGTCGATGCCGGCCGGGTGGTGAAGGGTGTCAACTTCGAAAACCTGCGCGACGCGGGCGATCCGGTGGAACTCGCCGCCGCCTATGACGCTGAAGGGGCCGACGAGCTGACCTTTCTCGACGTGACGGCGTCGTCGTCGGGACGGGTCACCATGCTGGAGGTGGTCCGCCGCACCGCCGAGCAGGTGTTCATCCCGCTGACCGTCGGCGGTGGTGTACGAACGGTCGCCGACGTCGACGTGTTGCTGCGGGCGGGAGCCGACAAGGTGTCGATCAATACGGCCGCCATCGCGCGCCCGGACCTGCTGGCCGAGATGGCGGCCCAATTCGGCTCGCAGTGCATCGTGTTATCAGTCGACGCCCGGACCGTGCCGGATGGCTCGGCCCCGACCCCGTCGGGCTGGGAAGTGACGACCCACGGCGGGCGGCGTGGCACCGGCATCGACGCGGTGGAATGGGCGGCCCGCGGCGCCGAGTTGGGTGTCGGGGAGATCCTGCTCAACTCGATGGATGCGGACGGCACCCGGGCCGGTTTCGATCTGCCGATGCTGCGGGCGGTCCGGGCAGCGGTGACGGTGCCGGTGATCGCCAGCGGTGGGGCAGGAGCAGTCGAGCATTTCGCGCCGGCGGTGGTTGCGGGTGCCGATGCGGTGTTGGCTGCCAGCGTGTTCCACTTCCGGCAATTGACGATCGGTCAGGTGAAAGAGGCCATGGCCGCTGAAGGGATCACTGTGCGATGACGCTCGATCCCGATATCGCGGCGCGCCTCAAACGCAACGCCGACGGCCTGTTCACCGCCATCGTGCAGGAGCGCAGCAGCGGCGACGTGCTGATGGTCGCGTGGATGGACGACGAGGCGCTGGCCCGCACGCTGGAGACCCGCGAGGGCACCTATTTCTCGCGGTCCCGCGGCGAACAGTGGGTCAAAGGCGCCACCTCCGGTCACACCCAGCGGGTCCATTCGGCACGCCTGGACTGCGACGGTGACGCCGTGCTGCTGGTGGTGGACCAGGTCGGCGGCGCCTGTCACACCGGCGACCACAGCTGCTTCGACGCCGACGTACTGCTGGAGCCCGACGAAGAGTGACAGCCCGGGGAACCGCGCCCGCCTTGCTTGGTTCATAATTAACGGCAACGTTCAATCTAGGGTCTAATCCAGCTTGTTGGGGCGGCGATGTCTGCTTCCCGGCTCAACCGTTGCCGGTACTCGTCGTCCGCGGTCAGCGCGGCCGGCAAGATCTTGAGGGCGTCGCGGCGGGGCAGCCGTGGATGCTGCGCCAGATAGACCTCGCCCATGCCGCCGGACCCCAGCCGCCGGACGATGGTGTATCCGGCGAACACGTCCCCGTTGTTCAGCGGCATACCGGGCTAGCTACGCGCCCGTAGCGTCTGCAGCGCCTTGTCGGCGTGACTGTCCATGCTCAGCTCGCTGGAGATCACGTCAAGCACGGTGCGATTGGTGTCGATGACGAATGTGGTGCGTTTGACCGGCAGCAGCTTGCCCAAAAGCCCACGCTTGACCCCGAATTGGTTCGCGATCGCGCCGTCGGTGTCGGACAACAACGGGTAGTCGAAGCTCTGCGTGTCGGCAAACTTCGCCTGCTTTGCAACGGGATCGACGCTGATGCCGACGCGGTTTGCTCCGACGGCGGCGAACTCTTGAGCCAAGTCTCGGAAGTGGCAGGCTTCCTTGGTGCACCCGGGCGTCATTGCTGCCGGGTAGAAGAACAACACGACGGGCCCGTCGGATAGCAGCGCGCTCAGCTTGCGGGGGGTGCCAGTCTGGTCGGGAAGTTCGAAGTCAGCCACGGTGTCACCGGTTTTCATGGCCGTCACGCTACGCCAGTAGCGTTCGGAGTCGATCTGTCCATCTGGGAAGATGGCTACGTGCAAGCCAACCTCGCCGCCACCACCACATCGCGGGAGCATTTCCGCGCGCTGGCCGCCGAGCATCGGGTGGTGCCGGTGACCCGCAAAGTGCTGGCCGACGCCGAGACTCCGCTATCCGCGTACCGCAAACTCGCCGACAACCGGCCCGGCACTTTCCTGCTGGAATCGGCCGAGAACGGTCGGTCGTGGTCGCGATGGTCGTTCATCGGTGCCGGCGCGCCGTCTGCGTTGACGGTGCGTGACGGCCAGGCGGTATGGCTGGGCGCGGTTCCGCACGACGCGCCGACCGGCGGCGATCCGCTGCAGGCGCTGCACGAGACGCTGGAGCTGCTGGCCACGGCCGCGCTGCCCGGTCTGCCGCCACTGTCCGGCGGGATGGTCGGCTTCTTCGCCTACGACCTGGTACGACGGCTGGAGCGGCTGCCGGAGATCGCCGTCGACGACCTCAACCTGCCGGACATGCTGCTGCTGCTGGCCACCGATCTGGCGGCCGTCGACCACCACGAGGGCACCATCACGCTGATCGCCAACGCGGTGAACTGGAACGGCACCGACGAGCGTGTCGACGAGGCCTACGACGACGCGATCGCGCGGTTGGACGTGATGACCGCCGCGTTGGGTCAGCACGTGCCCTCGACCGTCGCGACGTTCACCAGGCCCGAGCCGGTCCACCGTTCCCAGCGCACGGTGCAGGAGTACGGCGCGATCGTCGAGCGTCTGGTCGGTGAAATCGAGCGCGGCGAGGCATTCCAGGTGGTGCCCTCGCAGCGTTTCGAGATGGACACCCACGTCGAGGCGATCGACGTGTACCGGATGCTGCGGGTGTCTAACCCCAGCCCGTACATGTATCTCCTCCACGTGCCGAATGATGAAGGGGGAACAGCATTTTCGATCGCCGGTTCCAGCCCTGAAGCACTCGTGACCGTGCAGGACCGCTGTGCGACGACGCACCCGATCGCCGGAACCAGATGGCGCGGAGACACCGATGAAGCGGATCAGCTGCTGGGAAAGGAGCTGCTGGCCGACGAGAAGGAACGCGCCGAGCACCTGATGCTGGTCGATCTGGGCCGCAACGACCTGGGCCGAGTGTGTGTGCCGGGCAGCGTCCGGGTCGAGGACTACAGCCACATCGAGCGGTACAGCCACGTCATGCATCTGGTCTCCACGGTCACCGGGATGCTCGCCGAGGGGCGCACCGCCCTGGACGCCGTGACGGCCTGCTTCCCGGCCGGCACCTTGTCCGGCGCCCCGAAAGTGCGCGCCATGGAACTGATCGAAGAAGTGGAGAAGACCCGTCGCGGCCTTTACGGCGGCGTGCTCGGCTACCTCGATTTCGCCGGGAACGCCGACTTCGCGATCGCGATCCGCACTGCGCTGTTGCGCGACGGCACCGCCTACGTGCAGGCCGGTGGCGGGGTGGTGGCCGACTCCAACGGGCCCTACGAGTTCACCGAAGCCACGAACAAGGCACGCGCGGTACTCAGCGCGATCGCCGCCGCAGAGACGCTGACCGCCCCGGACACCGATCGGGATGGCTGACCCTCAGCCCACCGCGGCGGGCCGGCAGACCATCCGGATCGCGCAGGTCCTGCTGGTGGCCTCGGCGGTCGGCCTGTGGGCGGCCTCGAGACTGGCCTGGGTCGACCTGCGCACCTTCGACGGGCTGAGTCCGCCGAAGCTGACCACGCTGTCGGGTGCGGCCTGGTCGTCAGCCCTGCTCCCACTGGCCCTGGTGCTGCTGGCTGCCGCCGTCGCCGCGCTGGCGGTGCGGGGATGGGCCTTGCGGGTGCTCGCGGTGCTGGTAGCCCTCGCCAGCCTGGCGGCGGGATATCTGGCGGTCAGCACGCTGGAGATCCCCGACGTCGCGGCCCGGGCGGCCGAACTTGCGCGGGTGCCGCTGGTCGAGCTGGTGGGCAGCCAGCGGTATCACCCGGGCCCGGTGATCACTTTGGTGACCGCCGTCGGCACGCTGATCGGCGCGGTGCTGTTGATGCGTGCGGCGACGTCGGCCCGCGGCACCGCCACGAAATACCTGACACCCGCCGCCCGCCGGTCGGCGGCAACGCGCGATGACGGACCCATGTCGGAGCGGATGATCTGGGACGAGCTGGACGAGGGTCGCGACCCGACCGAGTCGTCGTCCCCGAACGACAATCCACCGGCTGAACCTCACAGCGAGGGTCGGTGACGAACCGTGTGCCGGCGCTCGCTACCCTTCGAAGGACGCCGACGACAGTTTCGCGGCGCCCGGGGAGAGGAACCGACGGCATGAGTTCGGCAAGCGTGCTCGACTCCATTATCGAAGGAGTCCGTGCCGACGTTGCCACTCGTGAGGCTGCCGTGAGCATGGCCGAGATCAAGGCGGCGGCCGAAGCTACGCCGGCACCACGTGATGTGTTGGCAGCGTTGCGCGAGCCCGGCATCGGAGTCATCGCCGAGGTCAAGCGGGCCAGCCCGTCGGCCGGAGAACTCGCGTCGATCTCCGACCCGGCCGCGTTGGCGTGCGAGTACCAGGACGGCGGCGCGCGGATCATCAGCGTGCTGACCGAAGAGCGCCGCTTTCACGGCAGCCTGGACGATCTGGACGCGGTGCGTGCGGCTGTGTCGATACCGGTACTGCGCAAAGACTTTCTGGTGGGGCCCTACCAAATTCACGAGGCCCGCGCGCACGGCGCGGACATGCTGCTGCTGATCGTCGCGGCGCTGGACCAGCCGGCGCTGGAGTCGATGCTGGAGCGCACCGAATCGCTGGGTATGACAGCACTTGTCGAGGTGCACACCGAAGAGGAAGCCGACCGGGCGTTGCAGGCCGGGGCCCGCGTCATCGGTGTGAATGCCCGCGACTTACGGACGCTGAGGGTCGATCGAGATTGCTTCGCGCGCATTGCTCCCGGGCTCCCGTCCGGCGTGATCCGTGTCGCTGAGTCCGGTGTCCGGGGCAGGGCTGACCTGCTGGCCTACGCCGGCGCAGGCGCCGATGCGGTGCTGGTCGGCGAAGGTTTGGTCACCAGCGGCGATCCGCGCGCTGCCGTCGCCGACCTGGTCACCGCCGGTAAGCATCCGTCGTGCCCCAAGCCGTCCCGCTAGCCCGGCGAACCCAATGAGCCGCTTGCACGTTGAGCGTTAATGATGGCAGAAATCTTGCGCCCGGAACTTCCGCGATCAAGCGCCGCGGTCGCTGACCCCACTCACCACGATCCAGACTCCCGTGGTCATTTCGGTCCGTATGGGGGTCGGCTTGTCGCCGAGGCCCTGATGGCCGTGATCGAGGAAGTCACTGCGGCTTACGAGAAGGTGCGCACCGACCAGGCGTACCTCGACGAACTCGACAGGTTGCAGACGCACTACACCGGCAGGCCGTCGCCGTTGTACGAGGCCGCCCGCCTCAGTGAGCATGCCGGTGGCGCACGGATTTTCCTCAAGCGAGAAGACCTGAACCACACTGGTTCTCACAAGATCAACAACGTGTTGGGCCAGGCCTTGCTGGCTCGCCAGATGGGCAAGACACGAGTGATCGCCGAGACCGGCGCCGGCCAGCACGGGGTTGCCACCGCGACGGCGTGCGCGCTGCTCGGTTTGGACTGCGTGATCTACATGGGTGCCGTCGACACCGAGCGGCAAGCACTCAACGTTGCCCGGATGCGACTGCTGGGCGCCGAGGTGGTGTCGGTCGAATCGGGCTCGAAAACGCTCAAGGACGCCATCAATGAGGCGTTCCGCGACTGGGTCACCAACGCCGATGACACCTACTACTGCTTCGGCACCGCAGCAGGACCGCATCCCTTCCCGACGATGGTTCGCGACTTCCAACGGGTCATCGGACTCGAGACGCGCGTGCAGATCCAGGATCAGGCCGGCCGACTGCCCGACGCCGTCACCGCATGCGTCGGCGGGGGATCCAACGCGATCGGCATATTTCACCCGTTCCTCGACGACCCCGGTGTCCGCCTGGTCGGCTTCGAGGCGGCCGGCGACGGCGTCGAAACCGGCCGTCACGCCGCTACATTCACCGGCGGCTCGCCCGGCGCGTTTCAGGGATCGTTTTCGTTTCTGTTGCAGGACGAGGACGGCCAAACCATCGAATCGCATTCGATCTCGGCCGGCCTCGACTATCCCGGTGTGGGTCCCGAGCATGCGTGGCTGCGGGATAACGGACGGGCGGAGTACCGGCCGATCACCGACACCGAAGCGATGGACGCGTTTCGTCTGCTGTGCCGGACGGAAGGCATCATTCCGGCGATCGAATCGGCGCATGCGGTGGCCGGTGCGATCAAACTGGGCGTCGAGATGGGCAGCGGGGCAATCATCGTGGTGAACCTGTCTGGCCGCGGAGACAAAGATGTCGAGACGGCCGCGAAGTGGTTCGGCTTGCTCGACAACAAATCGGACAACGGGCGCTCATGACCGTCGAGCAGAGCGAAAAGAGCGGCCTGGCAGCGCTTTTCAGTGCCTGCCACGGTGAAAATCGTGCGGCGCTGATCGGGTATCTGCCAACCGGGTACCCCGATGTCCCGACGTCGATCGATGCGATGAAGGCGTTGACCGAATCCGGTTGCGACCTCATCGAGGTCGGTGTGCCGTATTCGGATCCGGGTATGGACGGCCCGACGATCGCGAACGCGACCGAGGTCGCACTGCGTGCGGGAGTCCGGGTCCGCGACACGTTGGCGGCCGTCGAGGCGATCAGCGGGGCCGGCGGTCGCGCCGTGGTCATGACGTACTGGAATCCGGTTCTGCGCTACGGAGTTGACGCCTTCGCGCGTGACCTGGCCGCAGCGGGCGGGTCCGGCCTGATCACTCCGGATCTGATTCCCGAAGAAGCCGACGAGTGGCTGGCGGCGTCGGACCAGCACCGGTTGGACCGCATCTTCCTGGTCGCGCCGTCGTCGACTCCGCAGCGTCTGGCCGCCACGGTCAAGGCATCGCGTGGTTTCGTCTACGCCGCATCGACGATGGGTGTGACCGGTGCCCGTGACGCGGTGTCGAACGCAGCGCCGGAATTGGTGGCCAGGGTCAAAGAGGTTTCCGATATTCCTGTCGGAGTCGGGCTGGGCGTTCGGTCGCGAGAGCAGGCGGCCCAGATCGCCGGCTATGCCGACGGTGTCATCGTGGGTTCGGCACTCGTCTCTGCGCTCACTGATGGGTTGTCGACGATGCGTGCGTTAACTGAAGAACTCGCCGCCGGTGTGCGCCAGAGGGATTCCACATCATGACGACGACGGTCATCGCATATTTCCCGAGCCCGCCGCAGGGAGTGTGGCACCTAGGACCGATCCCGCTGAGGGCCTTCGCCTTGTTCATCATCATCGGGATCATCGCCGCACTGCTGATCGGTGACCGACGCTGGGCGGCGCGCGGCGGCGAGCGCGGCGTGATCTACGACATCGCGCTGTGGGCCGTGCCGTTCGGCCTCATCGGTGGGCGCCTGTATCACTTGGCGACCGACTGGCGGACGTATTTCGGCGAGGGTGGTGCCGGACCGATTGCGGCGCTGCGCATCTGGGACGGCGGACTGGGAATCTGGGGCGCCGTCGCCCTTGGCGGTGTGGGCGCCTGGATCGCCTGCCGGCGTCGTGGCATTCCGCTTCCGGCGTTCGGCGACGCGATCGCACCCGGCATCGTTCTCGCGCAGGCGATCGGCCGGATCGGGAACTACTTCAACCAAGAGCTTTTCGGCCGCGAGACCACGATGCCGTGGGGTTTGGAGATCTTCTACCGTCGCGACCCGGCCGGATTCGTCGACGTGCATTCGCTCGACGGGGTGTCGACCGGACAGCTTGCGATGGTCGTCCAGCCCACATTTCTTTACGAATTGCTATGGAACCTGCTGGTATTCGCGATCCTGATCTACCTGGACCGGCGGTTCACCATCGGGCATGGTCGGCTTTTCGCGGCCTACGTCGCGCTGTACTGCGTTGGGCGATTCTGCGTCGAGCTGCTCCGTGACGACACCGCCACGCATATCGCCGGCATCCGGGTCAACTCCTTCACTTCGATGTTCGTCTTCATCGGCGCGGTGGTGTATCTGATCCTGGCGCCCAAAGGTCGCGAAGATCCGGCGACGCTCAGCGGCTCGGCGGCTGAGTTGCTGGAACCCGACTCGATCGACGATGCCGACGACGCAGCGCCGGAGACGACAGCAGCAGCCGATGCGACGTCACCTGTCGGCCCAGACGAGGACGCGGGGAAGGCCGACCCGGTCGCGGTCGAGGAACCCGACGTCGAAGCTGAGGCCGTCGCGGCCGAGGCCGATGCTGCCGAAGTCGACCCGCCCGCGGTCGAGGTGGCCGCAACTCCTGAGCCGGACGACGCCTCGGCGGCCGAGGATGAGGCCGCGGCCGAGTCGGCAGAGGACGATGCTGAGCCGTCTGGCGACGATGAAACCGACGCAGCGCCGGTCGACGCGGACGACGCCCCGCAGCCGGAGCCG
>Ga0137412_10004559_pt1 | contig 11051 bp, 7 predicted proteins | sample CZODoug2_1_16fun_FD_122160 | JGI IMG/M metagenome (GOLD analysis project Ga0137412, IMG submission 122160) | Vadose zone soil fungal communities from Angelo Coast Range Reserve, California, USA - CZODoug2_1_16fungal (Hybrid Assembly) | ecosystem: Environmental > Terrestrial > Soil > Vadose zone... | reverse complement strand
GTCGGAGAACTTCCAGCCGAGACTCAGGTTGCTCTACTGCGTGTTTTACAGGAGCGCGAGTTTGAGCGCGTTGGCGGTACCCGTCGAATCCGTGCTGACGTTCGAGTGATCGCAGCCACGAACCGTGACTTGCAGGCCGCCATCAGCGCGGGGTCCTTCCGTAGTGACTTGTTTTATCGGCTGCACGTCTTCCCGCTTGACGTACCTGCCCTTCGACAGCGAAAAGAGGACATTCCTCTGCTGGTGGAATACTTCATCGATCGCTACGCGCGAAAAATTGGAAAGGACATCAGGCGCGTGAACAAGAAGACGCTCCAGTTGCTTCAGTCCTATCCGTGGCCCGGAAACATCCGCGAACTGCAGAACGTCATCGAGCGTTCCGTAATACTCTGCGAAACAGAGATATTCTCGATCGACGAAAACTGGTTACCTCAGCAGCCGCTGCTGGCAGCACAACCGAAACCGCAGGTTGAGCTCCCTCGCAGACTCTTGGTGCAAGAGAAGGACATGATTGAGGCTGCATTGAAAGACACCGGTGGGCGCGTATCGGGACGCACAGGCGCTGCGGTCAAGTTGGGCATACCGCGGTCTACGCTGGAATCGAAGATTCGGTCGCTGAAAATTAACAAGAATCGTTTCAAGGTTTGATGAGTTTGAGAGATCGCGATAACACACGAGGATACGGCCGCTGCTCGAAAGCTGGCAAATGCAGCATCGGAGTTGTAATCGCACTCTCGGGTACGGCACGGCTTACTCGAACTTAACGCTTAATCCTTTATGACGGAGATCGATCGATGTCGCGCCTGCACATAGTCGCACGCACCGCAACCTTGTCAGTGCTGTTGGCGCCCTTTGTGACGATCGGATGCCACTCTTCAGCAAAAATTTCAGCTCCAACGCTTGCTTTCAGCAAGGTTCCCGCCGCAGAGCAGGAGAGTTCCTACAAGACAGACATATCCGAACGTGACTACAAGACGGACATAATCGAAGGTCGTGCCACAGGGGCTCGACCCGGGCAGCGGATCGTGTTGTACGCAAAGACAGATGGACGATGGGGCGTGTGCCGGCAATCAGGTCAGCCGTTTACGAATGTCGAAACTGATGGCCGGTGGAAAGCTTCAGTCCACCTGGGAATACAATATGCCGCTCTGTTGGTTGATCCAGCCTACAATCCGCCTGAACAAACTGAATCTTTGCCGATCGTCGGCAACGGCGTGGTGGCGCTGGCGGTCGTTAACGGGGAAGGCGCAGCGCCGGTACTCCCGTCGCCCAAGATACTGAACTTTAGCGGTTACGAGTGGACGACGAGTAGCGGGCCAATTTTTCACGCTGGGTCAAGAAACTTTTTCGATCCTGCGAACGCTTGGACGGACGAAACAGGTGCGCTGCATCTTCGCATTTCGGGAAGCGTGGGAAAGTGGGGTGCGGCGGAGCTGAAGCTCACGCGTAGCCTGGGATACGGAACATACAGGCTCCAGGTGCGCGATGTCTCACATCTCGAACCTTCTGCTCTCCTGACTCTAATCACCTGGGACGGCGTTGGCACAGAGAGCACCCGGCGCGAGTTGGACGTTGAGCTTGGTGGTTGGGGATACCTTGATAATACGAACGTGAATTATGTCGTACAGCCTTACTATGTTCCAGCTAACTTTGTTGCTTTTCGGGTGCCGCCTGGTCTCTACACTCATTCGTTTCGGTGGGAACCGGGAAAAGTGACGTTTTCTACGACAGCAGGATCGATCAATACAGGCGGTGGTCGTGTCATTAACCAGCACGTGTTTACTTCCGGTGTGCCTACCCCGGGGGGCGAATCGGTGCGCATCGCCTTGTATATATTTCATCAAGGCAAAATCCCTCTGAAAAACGAGAATGAGGTCATAATCGACAAATTCGAGTACCTCCCGTGACCTGCTGCTTGAAGCAAACTCGATGGACTGTTATTGGAATAGTGCTGGCTAGCCTTGTCACCGATGCACGTGCACTTGACCCTAATCGTCTGCCCTCCCAGTACGTGCGCGAACAATGGACCACCGAAAGCAGCTTTCCCGGCGGCGCTGTTAACGGCATCGCGCAAACCGCAGATGGATACCTTTGGATTGGAACCGACAGAGGCCTGATACGTTTCGACGGCTTTAATTTCAGACCCGTCTCTTTTACTTCCATCACCACCGCTGTGAACACTGCGATATTGCAACTGCTTACGGATGCTCGCGGAAGATTGTGGATCCGTCCAGAGGGCGCCTATCTCGTAAGCCAAAAAAATGGCGAGTTTGAGAGTATCAGATACGGTTTATACGCAATCACCGCCATGTCAAAAGATAACCATGATGGAGTACTGGCTTCGGACATCGAGCAGGGCACATTCCGGTTCAGGGCAGACGATGTTCAGAAATTGGGACCCGCTTCTCCGCCAGTAATCTCTCTGGCAGAAACCGCCGAAGGCAAGATTTGGATTGGCACACTCGGCGATGGTCTCTTTCTGCTTACGGGCGGACAACTTACGAAGGTCAGCACCGGATTGTCCGACCGAAAGATCAATTGTCTGCTGCCGATCGCTGAAGAGTTGTGGGTCGGCACCGACACGGGCTTGTATCGCGGGAACAGCAACGGCTTTCGTCGGGTTAAATTGCCGCCGTTCCTGGGTAGTGTCCAGGTTTTGAGCATCCTGCGCGATCGTGACTCGAATATCTGGGTGGGCACTACCCGCGGGCTACTGCGCATCAATGAGAAAGGCATTTCGTTCTCAGAAGAAAGTGAGCTCCGCGGAGACGGCGGGATTAACGTTCTCTTCGAGGACCGCGAAGGGAATCTCTGGATCGGGGGTGCGCGAGGGCTAGGCCGCATTCGAGACAGTACGTTTGTAACTTATTCATCTGTCGACGACCCTCATTTCGAGCACGGTGGGCCTACATATGTCGATCAGGAGGGCCGCACCTGGTTCGCTCCCGCTCAAGGTGGGCTGTATGTTCTCCAAAATGGCCGCGCTCAACCCGTTGCAGCGATACCAGCACGTGATGTCGTTTATTCCATCAGTGGACGGGCAGATGAGGTGTGGGTTGGACGTCAACGCGGAGGACTCACCCGTTTGCGATTTCGCAACGGTTCGATAGCCGGCCAGACCTATACAAAGGCAAACGGACTGGCCCAAAACAGTGCCTATGCTGTTTATGAGAGCCGCGATGGCTCCGTGTGGGCCGGCATGCTAAATGGCGGTGTCAGCAAATTCAAAGATGGACGCTTCACTACTTACACGGTGACCAACGGCCTCGCTTCGAATACCGTCTCGTCCATCCTTGAAACCCGTGATGGTGCAATGTGGTTTGCCACACCTAGCGGGCTGAGTTCTTTTTCAAACGGCCAATGGAGAACCTATACAACGGTAGAGGGTTTGCCTTCCCTAGAGGTGAACTGCCTTTTCGAAGATTCATCCGGGACTCTCTGGAGTGGAACGTCTGCTGGTCTTGCCTTTTTTGCCTCTAACCGTTTTCAAATTCCTCATGAGTCGCCCGACGTTTTGCGCAAACAAATAGTCGGAATGGCGGAGGACAAGAGCGGAAGGTTTTGGATCGCGACCTCAGACCATGTTTTGCGCGTTCCACGCGACAAACTGCTAAGCGGCGTTGTGCAGGGAACCGATGTTCGAGAGTATGGCCAGGCCGATGGTCTCGAGAGCACTGGAGGAGTGAAGCGCAGCCGATCGGTGGTCTCGGATTCAGCGGGCAGGATCTGGTTTTCACTCGGCCGCGGCTTGTCGGTTGTTAATCCATCCCAGATCACTGACAATTCAGCTCCGGCGCTGCCCCATATCGAGGCAGTTTTAGCAGACGGAAGTCCAGTTGATTTTCGACAACCATTCCGGATCTCCACCAAACAGCAGAAGACGACGTTTCGATTCGTGGCACTGAGCTTGGCTAATTCCGAACGCGTCCGGTACCGTTACAGGCTCGATGGTTTCGATCATGGTTGGAGTGACCCTGTTGCGAGCCGCGAAGCCACGTACACGAATCTGGATGCAGCATCGTACAGATTTCGCGTTATCGCGTGTAACAGCGACGGGCTGTGGGATGCCTCGGAGGCCGCGGTCGGGTTCGAGGTTGAACCGACCGTGTGGCAAACGTGGTGGTTTCGGACTAGCTCCGCGGCTTTAATAGTTCTTTTGGTGTGGTGCGTGTACCTCTATCGATTGCACCAACTCGCCAACGAATTCAATATTCGCCTAGAAGCGCGTGTCGGTGAGCGCACGCGTGTCGCGCGAGAACTTCATGACTCGCTGGTGCAAGGTTTTCAGGGCATGATGTTTCGTTTGCAGGCGGTCCGCGACCTGCTTCCCGGACGGCCCAGCGAAGCCATGCAAGCCCTGGACGTCGCGCTGGTGCGCGGAGACAAAGCCATCGCCGAAGGGCGCGACACGGTCTCTGACTTGCGCGAGTCCATCGTCGGAGACAAAGATTTGGCGGAGGCATTGACCGCTCTGGGCGAGGAATTAACAGCGCAGAGCGACAAGGGCGCTGTTCCTCATATCCTCGTGTTAGTGGAGGGAAAACAACAGGAACTGAATCCCATACTTCGCGATGAAATCTACCGAATTGCCCGCGAGGCGTTGCGAAACGCGTTCCGCCATGCGAAGGCGCAAAAGATCGAGGCGGAAATTACCTATGGAGATTCTGAGTTCCGGCTGCAGGTGCGCGACGACGGAAGTGGAATCGACTCAGGAGTTGCCAAGCGAGGCGCTCGCGCGGGACACTGGGGCCTGCCGGGGATGCGCGAACGCGCAAAGGGCTTTGGCGGGAAGCTGGAAGTCTGGAGCGAACAGGGAGCCGGGACGGAAATCGAGTTGATCGTTCCTGCCGGCGTTGCGTATGGCAAATCCGATACGCGTCGCAGATTCTGGTTCTCGCGAAAGAAGATTGGGGGAGCGGATGGGCAGCAGTCCTAAAATGATCAGCGATCCTAGTCCAATTCGCGTTCTGACGGTGGACGACCACGCGCTCATCCGCGAAGGGATTGGGGCGCTCATCTCCAATCAAAAGGACATGCGTTTGGTTGGCGAAGCATCGAATGGGCGCGAGGCAATTGAACAGTTCCGGTTACACCTTCCGGACGTGACTTTGATGGACTTGCAAATGCCGGAAATGAATGGGATCGACGCCCTCATTGCGATTCGGAGCGAGTTTCCACAGGCGCGGATCATTATACTGACGACCTACGCAGGCGACACTTTGTGCAAGCGGGCGATGAAAGCGGGTGCGCAAGCGTACATCTTAAAAGGCAACGTGCGGATGGATCTTTTGGATACGATCCGAGCAGCTCGCGCTGGCAAAAAGTTCATTCACGCAGAGGTCGCGGCTGAACTCGCCAGCCATGCAGCCGATGATGCTTTGAGTAAAAGGGAGATTGAGGTTCTTTCCCTGATTGCGGCCGGAAATTCGAACAAGCTGATCGCGGATCAGCTGTCGATCTCAGAGGATACGGTCAAGGGTCACGTAAAGAGCATCCTTTCCAAGCTAGGCGTCAACGACCGGACCCACGCCGTTACCGTTGGGTTGAAGCGCGGAATCATCGAACTATAAATTGCCTTAAAACCACCCAAAAGAGTATAGAGTGCGTCCCCCCATTTAGGGATTCGCGGGATCCCCTATCCCGTTACATTCGCCTCGTAAGAGTGGGTGAGTAAGGGGAAAAACTTTGCAACGATTGTTTACGATGTTTCCCGGCGGTTGGCCCGGGGCTGGACTTTTTGTCCTGCGTCTAGCAGCAGCCATTCCCTTGCTGATTGGCGGCGGTTCTGAATCTTTGGGAATGCTCCCTGACGCGCTTTACATGAGACTCATCGGGGTCGGCGTTGGGAGTTTGCTGCTGGCTGGATTGTGGACGCCCGTTGCGGGAGCTTTGCAAGCAATGATCGAGGTTTGGATGGGGTTGTCTCGTGGAAGTGGAGGTGGTGTGCACCTTTTGCTTGTTGCGTTCGGAGCAAGCCTGGTCATGCTTGGGCCCGGCGCATGGTCTGTAGACGCTCGGCTGTTTGGCAGGAAGCGGATTGATATTCACAGTCGCTAGCTCCGCCTGTCGACATGTAGGGTTGCCAATGGCTTTAGAGCTCAAAAGAGCCGCGATTTCGGATTTGCTCAGGGAGCACCCTTGCTCTATCGTGAGAGCCACAATCCTGGTAGTTGACATGCTCGCAGGGCACTACGCTCGACGAGGCGCTGCGCTGGGCTTGGCAAGCGTTGCACGGAAAAAGCTCGCGTGGACGTTCATGCTTATGACTTTCGGCTGCAGCTTCGCAGTTCAGGGATGCCATTCCCAAAAAAGCAAAGAAGGCCCCACCATCGAATTTACGAGGGTCCCACCTGCGGCGGAGGGTGGTCCGGACAAGCTGGACATCATCCAGGGACGCGTATACGGGGCGCACCAGAATCAGAACATCATCTTGTATGTCAATACTGGAAAATGGCTGGTGCAGCCACTCGAGAACGAGCCAATCACAACAGTTAGTGCAGATTCGACTTGGGTCAACTCAACGCACGTCGGAACAGAATACGCAGCGATTCTAGTCGAACCTGGATACCATCCGCTAGGGGTGATGGAATCACTGCCGATCCCGGGGGGCGGCGTGGTTGCCGTCGCAAGAGCCGAAGGTTCTGGAGCCTTCGTCAGCAAAACGATTTTCTTCAGCGGGTATGAATGGAGAATTCGCGATGCTCCAAGCGCGCGCGGTGGGGGCAACAAATACGCTTCGGACAATGCGTGGTTGGATTCGACCGGGGCGATGCATCTCCGAATTGCAAAAGCGGGTGACGATTGGACTTGCGCGGAAGTGACGCTGACTCGCAGCCTCGGATACGGGACATATACCTTTGTTGTGCGCGATACGTCCAAACTGGAGGCGGCCGCGGTCTTTAGCATGTTTACTTATGACTACGCCGGAGCGAACGAATACAAACGCGAAATGAACATCGAGGTGACTCGTTGGGGTGATTCAGCCGACTGGGGTGATCCCGCAGCGAAAAACTCGCAGTACGTGGTCCAGCCTTATTATCTTCCCGAAAATACGTTTCGGTTTACGCTGCCCTGGGGGTTGATAACACATTCTTTAAGATGGGAACCGGGGCGCGCGGTATTCAGAACTGTCCGGGGAGCAGGAGCCGGAGGCAAGACAGGCCTGGTCGCCGAACACGAATTTACGTCAGGGGTTCCGTCCCATGGCGTAGAATCCGCCCGCATGAACCTGTATATCGCTCGGAGGGCGAAGAGCCCGCTGAAAAACGGTGCCGAGGTCGTGGTTGAGAAATTCGAATATCTCCCGTGAAGGTGGGCGACAGAGCTCCTGGTCGTTCAAGTGGTTCCTCGGAGGCTACCTGGCGCTGTCTCTGGTGAACCCAGCTAACGCTCTCAGTCCAAATAAAGCGATATCACAATACCTGCGCGAGGAGTGGAGTGCCGAACAAGGTTTTCCCGGTGGGAAGGTGTACGCGATCGCCCAAACGCCCGACGGGTACCTCTGGATCGGTACAGAAAAGGGCCTGGTTCGTTTCGACGGACTGCGTTTCCAGCTTTTTGAGCACTCCAGCTCATCGGAATTCCCGTCCGGTCCAATCGTAGGGTTGGTTGTAGATGCGGAAGGGACCTTGTGGGTGCGGCCACGGGGCTTGAAACTGCTGCGTTACCGTGACGGCGAGTTGCAGGATATTTTGCAGAATGTCCAAGTGCCGGAGGGGGACGTTACCGCAATGTGCCTATCGAGAAACGGCGAAATTCTGTTTTTTCGGCTCGGAGGGGGTGCGACTCGGTACAACAAGGGCCATCTAGTTCCTGTTGCGCCCGGCGGCGGGTTGCCAAGACTCATTATTTCTCTGGCGGAAACAGAGGATGGCACCGTCTGGATGGGTACACGAGAGCAAGGCCTTTTTTATCTCAGCGACGGACGAGTCTCCGCGCTAAGCCAGAGTTTGCGCGATCAAAAAATAAATGCCTTGCTGCCGATTAGTGAGCATGCGCTATGGATAAGTACCGACACTGGAGTCGCATTCTGGGACGGGAGGAAAATCTCGGAGGTGGGCACATCGCGTTCTCTTGATCGCGCCTCAGCAATCGCAATGGTTCGGGACCGCGATTCTAATATCTGGGTTGGTACGTCTAGGGGGCTCGCGCGGATCGACTCTAGAGGCGCTTTTTCAGCGGAGCAAACCGACAACGCGTCGGGTGCTGTAAGCGCTTTGTTCGAGGACCGCGAGGGGAATCTTTGGGCGGGAACCGCACGAGGCGTGGAACGCTTTCGCGACAGTGTCTTTATCACATACCCCGCTTCGAATGGTTTGCCGTTTGAGAACAACGGTCCTGTCCTCGTCGATCTGGATGGCCGCACTTGGTTCGCTCCTACACAAGGCGGCCTTTACTGGCTCAAAGAAGGCCAACTCGGACAGGTAAGCGAAGCCGGATTGGGCAAAGACGTCGTCTATTCCATCGACGGGCGCAAAGGTGAATTGTGGATAGGGCGGCGACGAAAGGGAATTACGCACCTCCGCTATGAGGGCAATGCGTTTAAGGCTGAGACCTATACGCAGGCAGAAGGGCTCGCTCAAAATAGCGTTTCTGTGGTTCACGAGAATCGAGATGGCACCATCTGGGCCGGTACCTTCACCGGAGGTCTCAGCAGGTTCCGGGACGGCATCTTCAAGACGTACACGGCCGCAAGCGGTTTAGCGTCCAACTCGATTTCTGCGATTGTGGAGAGTTCCGATGGTACCACATGGATTGGAACACCGAACGGCCTAAGTGCTCTGTCAAACGGACAATGGCGGACTTATACAAGCAGAGATAACTTGCCCGCCGCAAACATCAATTGTCTATTGGTGGATTCGAGTGGAACGTTGTGGATCGGAACAGCCGCTGGGCTGGCGTTCTTGACCTCAGGAACCATTAATAGCACCATCGGACTGGCAGAACCGCTACGCGAACCGATTCTTGGAATTGAGGAGGATAGAACCGGCTCGATCTGGGTTGCAACTGCGAATCGCATTGTGCGGGTCGAACGGGCCAAGTTGTTGCGCCAAGAACTGACAAGCGCAGACGTGCGGGAATATGGCCTTGCCGACGGACTCCATAGCACGCAGGTTGTCCAACGACAGCGATCGGTTGTTGCAGATTCGCTCGGACGAATTTGGTTCTCAACGAGTCATGGGATTTCTTTCGTCGATCCCAGACCGATGACGAGCGACTCGGCTCCAGCTTTAGTTCACTTGGAAGCGATCTCGGCGGACGGTCGCGAAATCGACTTGAGAAGAGATTTCAGCATTCCGGCGCCTCACCAGAGAATAACGCTGCGTTATATCGCCCTCAGTCTCGCGGTTCCGGCACGCGTTAGGTACATGTACAGACTGGAGCCGTTTGACAAAGCGTGGAGCGAGCCGGTTTCGGCGCGCGAAGCCGTTTACACAAATCTCAGCCCCGGCTCCTATCGCTTCCGGGTGTTCGCCAGCAATAGTGATGCCCTTTGGAACAGCTCCGAGCTTTCGATCCCATTCACAATTATGCCGGTGTTCTGGCAGACTTGGTGGTTCCGGACTGGCTATGTCGCCTTAATTCTTCTTTTGGTGTGGTGCGCGCACCTCTATCGCTTGCACCAGCTCGCCAAGGAATTCAATATTCGCCTACAAGAGCGCGTCAGTGAGCGCACGCGTGTCGCGCGAGAATTGCACGACACTCTGCTGCAAAGTTTCCAGGGACTTCTGCTGCGCTTTCAGACGGCTTCCAACCTCCTTCCAACGCGTCCTCAGGAAGCCAAACAAAAGCTTCACATTGCGATTGACTTGGCCGCTCAGGCGATCACGGAAGGCCGGGGAGCGGTGCAAGGTTTGCGCGACTCCACTGCGCTAACAAATGATCTTCCGGTCGCGTTGAGTACGCTTGCGGGAGAACTTGCAGCCGATAAAAACAAAAATCTACCTGTATTTGAAGTTAACGTGGAAGGGGAACCTCGGGACCTCCAACCCATCCAGCGCGACGAAGTCTACCGAATTGCAGGCGAGGCCCTACGCAATGCGTTCCGGCACGCCCAGGCGAGCCGGATCGAAGTGGAGATTCATTATGACGCGCAGGAGTTGCGGCTACGAATTCGGGATGACGGAGAGGGTATTCCAGCAGAGGTTGCCGGTGCCGACAGCCCCGCTGGGCACTTTGGCCTGCGCGGCATGGGCGAACGCGCCAAACTAATTGGCGGCCATCTGGAAATGTGGAGTAATGCCAAATCTGGTACGGAAATTGAACTGACCATTCCCGCCTCAGTTGCATACGACAAATCGGCCACTCAAAGCCGATTTTGGTTTTCCAGGAAGGGAAAGAGTGTGAAGTCGTGAGCGGGGGTAGTGGCAGAATTCGAATTCTCGCCGTAGACGACCATCCCGTGTTTCGCCAGGGGATCGCCGGCCTGATCGAAGGGCAGGCGGACATGGCCTTGGTGGGGGAAGCGTCGAACGGACGTGAGGCCATCCAACAGTTCCGGGCGCAGCGGCCGGACGTGACACTGATGGACTTACAGATGCCCGACATGAACGGCCTAGACGCGATCATTGCAATCCGCAACGAGTTCCCGCAGGCGCGTATCGTCGTACTCACAACCTATACGGGGGACATCCAGGTACTGCGCGCTCTAAAAGCGGGGGCTCAAGGATACCTGCTAAAAAACCTCTTGCATAAGGAGCTCTTGGAGACCGTTCGGGCCGTCCATGCAGGCAAGAAGGCTCTTTCGCCGGAAGCGTCGCACGAAATCGCCAGCCATGCAACCGATGACGCCCTAACACCACCGGAAGTCGCTGTCCTGCGCCTAATTGCCGCCGGAAATGCCAATAAGCAGATCGCGGATCAGCTGTCGGTCACCGAAGAAGCGGTCAAGAGCAGGGTCAGGAACATCCTCTCCAAATTAGGTGCCAACGACCGAACCCACGCTGCGATGATAGGTCTGAAGCGCGGAATCAGCGAATTTTAATTCACTCGAAAGAGTGTTTCGCACCAACCTTTTGGGGCTTCCGGTTCGCATCGGGAATCTCATAACC